>WNFX01000877.1_pt1 | contig 35914 bp, 38 predicted proteins | sample 5400111 | NCBI WGS metagenome assembly WNFX01 (sample SAMN13153363, study PRJNA577476) | soil metagenome | isolation source: 40 cm soil or saprolite under grassland replicate 1 | place: USA:California | collected 2016-06-15 | reverse complement strand
ACATGGTGGAGGAGCAGGCCAACGATCCCCAGCGAAAAGAACGACCATCCCCAGCCTGCCCCGAAGAGGAGGCCGGTTCCAAACCCGAGAGCTGCGAGGAGAAGAACGACGACTGCGGTTCGGATCAGGATATTGCTCATATCGGCTATCCGACGATGACCAAGAGCCACACCACTGCAACATTGATAAGGCTTACGAATACCGCGGCGCTGCCGATATCTTTCGCCCGCTTTGCGAGAAGGTGATTTTCCAGCGAGATCCGGTCGACTGCGGCCTCCACCGCCGAATTGAGCAGTTCCACGATGAGCACCAGGAGCACGCTCGCTATCATTAGGGCTCTCCCGGTGCCGCCGACCGGGATGAGAAGGGCCGCCGGAATCAGGAGAGCCGCAAGCAGGCATTCCTGGCGGAACGCATCCTCGTGCCGAAAGGCGGAGGCCATGCCCTGGAGCGAATAGCCGAGTGCGTTCCACAAGCGCCGTACCCCGGTCTTGCCCTTGAAGTGGCTTTCCTGCATGAAGGTGTCTCCCGACCGAGCGTCCGGCCCTCGCCTGAGGTCCGGCGCGTCTACGCCAGCGCGCGCCGGAAGCGATAACCGGTTCCGCGGACTGTTTCCACCAGCGAATCACGTTCGCTGGGTTCGAGCGCCTGGCGCAGCCGACGTATGTGCACGTCGACCGTGCGCTCCTCGACGAAGACGTGATCGCCCCAGACCTCGTCGAGCAGCTGGGCGCGGCTGTAGACGCGCTCCGGATGGGTCATGAAGAAGTGCAGCATCCTGAACTCGGTCGGCCCGAGATCGATGTTGCCGCCGGCGGCGCTGACGCGATGCGCGACCGGATCGAGCCTGAGGTCCGCGATCTCGACGACGTCATCGGTGAGCTGGGGAGCGCGGCGCCGCATCACCGCTTTGATACGCGCCAAGAGCTCCCGGGGCGAGAACGGCTTGGTGACGTAGTCGTCCGCGCCGCTCTCCAGACCGGCGATCGTGTCCTGCTCCTGCGCGCGGGCGGTCAGCATGATGATCGGAATATCCTTGGTACGCTGATCGGTGCGCAGCTGGCGCGCGAAATTCACGCCTGGCGGGCCCGGCAGCATCCAGTCGAGGAGAACGAGGTCAGGCAAAACCTCGCGCACCAGCGCCTCGGCTTCGGGGACATTCGCCGCCCGCAATACCTGGTGACCGGCGTGCTCGAGGTTGACCGCGATCAGCTCCTGGATCGCCGGCTCGTCTTCGACTACGAGTATCGCACCGCCCATGACCGCCCCACTCCTGCTCTCGCTCCACGCCGTGCCCATCAGCTGAGCGCCTCGCGCTCGACGACATCGACTGCCGTGTGGCGGACGTCGGTGCCCTTGACGATGTAGATGACATCCTCGGCGATGTTCTTCGCGTGATCGCCGATGCGCTCGATCGCCTTGGCGATCCAGACGATCTCGAGCGCGGTCGAGATCGTGCGTGGATCCTCCATCATGAAGGTGATGAGCTGCCGCAGGATCGAGCGGAATTCGGTGTCGATCGCCACGTCCTGCCGGATGATGCTCGCCGCGTCCGCCGCGTCCAGGCGCGCAAAAGCGTCGAGCGCTTGGCGCAGCATCGACAAGGCGATGTCTGCGGCATGGCGGACGGTCGCAAAGCGATGCAGGTCCGCATGCCCACGTTCGTGGATCTGCCTGGACATGCGCGCGATCTTCTCGGCCTCGTCGCCGATGCGTTCCAGGTCCGTGACCGTCTTGCTGATCGCCATGATGAGGCGCAGATCGCTCGCCGCGGGCTGGCGCTTGACGATGATGTGGCTGCAATCGTCGTCGATCCGGACCTCGTACTCGTTTACGCGAGCTTCGTCCGCAATCACCTGGTCGATCAGGTCCTGATTGCCGTGCGCGAACGCGTCGATGGCCCCGCGTATCTGGGATTCCACCAGGCCGCCCATCTGCAGAACCCCCGAGCGCAAGGTCTCGAGATCGTTGTCGTATTGCTTGGAAAGGTGTTCGCTGCCCATAGTGCCGCTCCTCGTCAACCGAACCGGCCGGTGATGTAGTCTTCAGTCTCTTTCTTCTTCGGCTTGATGAAGACCTCGTCGGTCACGCCGAATTCCACCATCTCCCCGAGATACATATACGCCGTGTAGTCCGAAACGCGCGCCGCTTGCTGCATGTTGTGAGTGACGATCACGATCGTATAGTCGTTCTTCAGCTCGTGCACGAGCTCCTCGATGCGGCCCGTGGAAATCGGGTCGAGAGCCGAAGCCGGCTCGTCCAGGAGCAGCACCTCGGGCCTGACGGCGATTCCGCGTGCAATGCACAGCCGCTGCTGCTGGCCGCCCGAGAGACTGGTGCCGCTCTGCTTCAACTTGTCCTTCACTTCCTCCCAGAGCGCTGCTTTTCGCAAGGCCCATTCGACGCGCTCCTCCATCTCGCGCATGGAAAGGCTTTCATACAAACGCACGCCGAAGGCGATGTTGTCGTGAATGGACATGGGAAACGGCGTCGGCTTCTGGAACACCATTCCGACCTTGGCGCGCAACCTGTTCAGATCCTGGCGGGGCGAAAGGATGTCGTCCCCGTCGATCAGGATCTCGCCTCTCGCCTCCTGCTTGGGATAGAGCGCGTACATGCGGTTGAAGGTGCGGAGCAAGGTAGACTTGCCGCAGCCCGATGGACCGATGAACGCGGTCACTCTCCTCTCCGGAATCTGGAGATTGATGTCCTTCAAGGCGTGAAATCCCCCATAGTAGAAGTTCAGGTTCTTCACCTGAATTTTCTGCGCCAAGGTTTCTTGCACGGGCTGCAGGACCGCCGCGTTCATGTCAGTAAGTCGGAGACTTGTTGCGGAAGAATACGCGCGCGAGGATGTTGAGCACAAGCACGCCCAAAGTGATGATCAAGGCACCGGCCCAGGCGAGGTGTTGCCAGTTTTCGTAGGGACTCATGGCAAATTGGAAGATCACGACCGGAAGGTTCGCCATGGGCTGGTTCATGTCGAGCGACCAGAACTGGTTGTTGAGCGCGGTGAACAGGAGCGGCGCGGTCTCGCCGCTGATGCGTGCAACCGCGAGCAGGATACCGGTGATGATCCCCGCCTTCGCAGCGCGCACGGTCACAAGGGTGATCACCTTCCATTGAGGCGCGCCGAGCGCCGCCGCCGCCTCGCGCAGGCTGTCCGGGACCAGGCGCAGCATGTTTTCGGTGGTGCGGATCACCACGGGGATAACGATCAGCGCGAGCGCCATCGTCCCGGCCCAGGCGGAAAAATGCCGGGTGTGGATGACATAGACTTCATAGACGAAGAGCCCGACCACGATCGAGGGGGCAGAGAGCAGGATATCGTTGACGAAGCGCGTCACCGGGGCGAGCCAGCCGCGGCTGCCGAATTCGGCGAGATAGATGCCGGCCATCATGCCGATGGGCGTGCCGATCAGAGTTCCCATCGCGGCCATGATCAAGCTTCCGGCGATCGCGTTCGCGAGGCCACCGCTCGCCCCCGGCGGGGGAGTCATCGTAAAGAAAAGCGCCGGGCCGAGAGCCTTGAAGCCGGCTTCGAACAAGGTCAACAGGATCCACCCGAGCCAGAACAGCCCGATCAGCATCGTGAGGAGCGACACCGCCAGATTGAAGCGATTGATCCACAACCGGCGGGAGTAAAGGCCCATGAATGCCAACGAAGCACTCACGTCTTCTGGCCTTCCATCCTGCCGAGCCGCAGCAGCAGCATCTTGGACAGGGCAAGGACCACGAAAGTGATGAGGAACAGGATCAGGCCCAGCTCGATCAGCGCCGAGCTGTAGAGGTCGCCGACCGCCTCGGTGAATTCATTGGCGAGCGCCGAGGCGATGCTGTTTCCCGGCATCATCAGCGAAGGATTCAGCTTGTGCGCGTTGCCGATGACTACGCCGACTTTCGTGTAGGGAAGCACCACGTTCCACACGACTTCCCAGGTCGTCGAGCCGAGGGCGTAAGCCGATTCCTTGAGCACCGACGGAACGACCTCGAACACGTCGCGCATCACGGCGGCGATGAAGGGGATCACCATGATCGCGAGGATGATCCCTGCGGTGAGGACTCCGATTCCCATCGGAGGTCCTTGAAAGAGGATTCCCGCGAGCGGGATTGCGCCGAGAGTGGCCGTGAGCCAAGGCTGGAGCTGGGAAAAGGCGGGCGCGAAGACGAACAGCCCCCACATGCCGTAGATGATGCTCGGGATGGCGGCGAGAAGCTCGATCGCCGTGCCCAAGGCTCGCCGCATCCAGATCGGCGAGAGCTCGGTGAGGAACAGAGCAATACCGAAGCTGACTGGAATGCCGATCAGAAGCGCGATGAAGGATGTGACCAGAGTGCCTACGATGGGCACGAGTGCGCCGAACTGCTCGGTGACCGGATTCCACTGTGGGCTCGTCAAGAACCCCGGTCCAAATGCACGCAGCGCGGGGAGGCTGCCGGCCAGGAGCGAGACGATGATCCCCGCGAGCACGAGCAGAACGAGAAACGCGAAGAGCCGGGTTGCGAGCCGGAACAGAAGGTCGAGCCGGTGCTGATTCCTGAGATTCGCGTCCGGAATGCTTTTGGACACCGGGGAGATACCGGGATCGGTTCGTGACAGGCCGTCCATCGTATCCGCCACGCCGCTCATTCTAGCCGCTCCGGACGCGCAACGCCTTCCTTGTTGCCTACCAAATGCTCTTGCCGCTCGAGTCTTTGATCTGGCTCTTCCACGCCGATTGGACCAGCGCCACCACGTCGTCGGGCATGGGAATGTAGTCGAGCTCGAGAGCCATCGCGTCGCCGTCCTTGTACGCCCACTCGAAGAACTTGAGGACCTCTTTGGCTTTTGCCGGGTCGGCCTGCGTCTTGTGCATCAGGATGAAAGTCGCGCCGGTGATGGGCCAGCTGTTTTTGCCCGGCTCGTCGGTGAGGATCTCGTAGAAGCCCGGGGCATTCTTCCAATCGGCACTGGCGGCCGCGGCCTGGAAGCTCTTGTCGTTGGGCGACACGAAATTCCTGTCCCTGTTCTGGAGCAAGGTGTAGGTCATCTTGTTCTGCTTGGCGTAGGCGTATTCGACGTATCCAACCGCCCCCTTGATCCGCTGCACGAAAGAGGCGACGCCTTCGTTGCCCTTTCCACCCGAGCTGCTCGGGGCCGGCCATGACACCGAAGGGCCATTGCCGACCTTGTCCTTCCATTCCGCGCTGGCCTTGGCCAGGTAGTTGGTAAAAATGAAAGTGGTGCCGGAGCCATCCGAGCGATGGACTACGGTGATCGCCTGGTCGGGCAGCTTCAAGCGCTCGTTCGCGGCGGCGATCTGCCGATCGTTCCACTTGCTGATTTTGCCGAGGTAGATGTCGGCGAGCAGCTTGGCGGTCAGCTTCATCTGGCCGTGTGCCACGCCGTCGATGTTCACGACCGGCACCACGCCACCCATCACCATCGGGAACTGAACGAGCCCGTCTTTCTCGAGCTGCTCGAGCTTGAGCGGCGCGTCCGAAGCTCCGAAGTCGACCGTCTTGGAGACGATCTGCTTGATTCCGCCGCCCGAGCCGATCGACTGGTAATTCAGTCCGATTCCGGTCTTCTGCTTGTAGGCGTCCGCCCACTTGGCGTAAATGGGATACGGGAATGTGGCGCCCGCGCCGGTGATGTCGACGAGAAGTACATTTAGGCAACCCTCCGATTGGCATGCGAAGACTGGAGCACGGCTGTGCATACTACGGAGGCGGTATTGCAGTTGCATTACGGTTCACAAAAAAGAAACGTATCTTTACTTCAAAGACTTAAGTGAGGGTGTGGGAAGTATAGGCTGACGTCCGCAGTGTGCTAGAGAGCCTCTCCTCGTCCCCGCGAAGGCCTCTGGATCGCACCGGCCTTGAACTTTTGGTCCGCTTGTGCGCCGGTAGGATTTTTTGCCAAGACGAAGGATTGAGTTCGTCAAAACGGTTGCGTCCCGCGGCAGGCATTCGCGCAACCACGCGGCGACGCGCTTCGTCTGCTTTCTGATTAGCGTCGGCGTGACGCCAGATTATCGAAACCATCTCGATTCCTTTGCGATGATCGCGATCGAATGCATCTCGAACTCGACGCTTGTTGCTTGTTTGGCGCTGTTTTGCCGCGAAATAATTCTTGCTGCTTTCCTAATTATGTGCAATGCTGCCGAAATATTTTTTCGGTGATCGCGAAAGATTGAACGAAAAATTTTCTTCCAAGCCGCTCGCTCCCAGTGTCGAGAGGCGAAGGGATTCGGTTCGACGGGGCTTATTCCGGCGACTGAATAGACCGTCGCAGCATGGACGGGCTTCGTGCTTTCCTTCCTTAACTTATGATGGAGGCTAGTGATGGCGAAGAAGAGAAAAGCCAAAAAAGCAGCGAAGAAAAAGAAGAAGTAGATAGGAGAAGTCGCTAGGAAACCCGCCAGACCGCCGGAAGGAAACGCGGTCGAGAAACGCAGGGCAGGGAAATTGGCCGGGAAAGCTGCGGCGAAACCGGCAGCGCCAACACGGCACGGCGGTTCGACTGTCGTCCGTTACGGTCGCGCCCGGGGCAGGACCTGCCCCGAACCCCGCAGCAGCTTGGTCGTTCCCATGAACACCACGCCCTGAGCGGGTTGCGAATGGGCTGCGGTCGGTCCGGGGCTCCGTGCTCCGGACTGAACCGCAGACATTCGGGTGCAGGTCATTTCTTCAGTTTTTCCAGAAAATGCTTCCGGAATTTTGCCACTTTCGGCCTGACTACGAAGGCGCAGTAGGGCTGCGCAGGATTTCGACTGAAGTATTCCTGATGGTAATCTTCCGCCACGTAGAACTTTGACGCCGGCACGACTTCGGTGACGATAGGATCTTCGTAGATCTTGGCCGCGCTCATGTTCGCAATGACTTGCTCCGCCGCTGCCTTCTGCCCGGGGGAATGGTAGAAGATTGCTGAACGGTACTGCGTCCCGACATCATTGCCCTGGCGGTTGAGCGTGGTCGGATCGTGGATCACGAAGAACACCTCCAGGATTTCCTTGAATGACACCTTTTTCGGGTCGAAGCTGAGTTGGGCTACCTCGGCATGGCCCGTCTCGCCCGAGCAGACCTCCTCGTAACTGGGGTTGGCCGTCTTGCCGCCCATGTAACCGGACTCGACAGAATCCACGCCCCTGAGGTCGTCGAATACGGCCTCCAGGCACCAGAAACAGCCTCCGGCAAGAGTGGCGAGCTCCTTCTCTGCGTCGGTCATGTCGTTTTGCCTTTTTTTGCGGTTAGCGTGCTATTTTGTCGGATCGAGGCCGACCAGATTACAGTATGCCGGATTCGCGCTGCGGCCAAGTCCGGCGCGCACCGTTTACGGACCCTCGGAGGAATCGAACATGAGTCTCCTACGCAGCCTGCTCGCCGCAGCGCTCCTCGCCCACGCCCTCGCCTGCCCCGCCCAGCAACCCGCTCCCGGGCGGGCGGTCGCCACATTTGCGGGCGGCTGTTTCTGGTGCATGGAACCGCCTTACGACGCCTTGCCGGGCGTCATCTCCACGACCTCGGGCTACATGGGGGGAACCAAGAAAAATCCCAGCTACGAGGAGGTCTCCTCGGGGACCACGGGGCACGCCGAAGTCGTGCAGGTCGTCTACGATCCGAAGAAGGTGAGCTACGAAAAGCTCCTCGAGGTGTTCTGGAAAAACGTCGACCCTACCGTGCGAGACCGGCAGTTTTGCGACATAGGAAGCCAGTACCGCACTGCGATCTTCTATCACAGCGACGAGCAGAAACGTCTCGCCGAGGCCTCCAAAGGAATGCTCGCGAAGACGAAACCGTTCAGGGACGATATTGTCACACCTGTCGTGCCGGCGGGACAGTTCTGGCCCGCCGAAGACTATCACCAGGATTTCTACGTCAAGAATCCGGTGAGGTACAAGTTCTACCGAACCGGTTGCGGACGCGATGCCAGGTTGAAGCAGTTGTGGGGGAGCGTTCCGCATTGACTCGGATAGCCGATACGCGTCGCTTGAGATCGTGAACGATCCTCGCCTCGAGGTCGAGCCCGAGTCCGCCAACCAGCCCCCGCCCCTGGTCGGCTACAACGCCTGGTCGGCTGACCGGGTCCTCGTGGAGGCAGTGAAACGCGAAGGCGGCGGCTGGATCGCCGAGCGCGCAACCCGCATGGGAGATCTCGTAGGCGGTGAGCGGATGCAAGCACTTGCGATGCAGGCGAACCGCTACGCGCCCGAGCTGAGAACCCACGACCGGTTCGGCAATCGTATCGACGCGGTCGAATACCATCCGGCGTACCACGAGCTGATGACACTCGCCTTCGGCGCCGGGCTGCACTCCCTCGCTTGGACGGACAAGAGGGAGGGCGCGTGGGTCGCGCGCGCAGCGCTGAACTACCTGTGGAACCAGGGCGAAAATGGTGTCGCCTGTCCGGTGACCATGTCCTTCGCCGCGGTGCGGATACTGCGCCACAGCGCGAAGCTCGCCGAGGAGTGGGAGCCGAAGCTCCTTGCCTGCGACTACGATCCGCGCCCGCTGCCCCTCGCACAGAAGCGCGCCGTCACGATCGGCATGGCGATGACCGAGCGGCAGGGTGGTTCGGACCTTCGCGCCAACTCGTCGCGAGCAGCGCCCCTCGGCGGAGGCGAATACGAGCTCACCGGGCACAAGTGGTTCTGCTCGGCTCCGATGAGCGACGCCTTTTTCACGCTAGCGCGTACCGGGGCCGGGTTGACGTGCTTTTTCGTGCCGCGCTCGCTTGCAGACGGCGCCCGCAATCCTTTTTTCATCGAGCGTCTGAAGGACAAGTGCGGCAACCGCTCCAACGCTTCGTGCGAAATCGAGTATCGCGGTACCCGTGCGCGTATCGTCGGGGAGGAAGGGCGCGGCATCGCCACCCTGATCGAGATGGCACACCTCACGCGCTTCGATATCGTGGTCGCCTGCGCCGGAATGATGCGTGCAGCGCTCAACCAGGCGATCCACCACGCCGCGCACCGCAAAGCCTTCGGCCGGCGCCTTGCCGAACAGCCTTTGATGCAGAACGTGCTCGCCGATCTCTCCCTAGAGACCGAGGCCGCGGCGCTGCTGGCGTTTCGTCTTTCAAGAGCCTTCGACCGTGCGGAGGGTGACGAGCGCGAACGTCTCTTGATGCGCCTGATGACACCGATCGCGAAGTACTGGTTGTGCAAACGCCTGCCCCCGGTCGTCGTGGAGGCAATGGAATGCCTAGGGGGCAACGGTTACGTGGAGGAGGCCCCGCTCGCACGCCTGTACCGCGAGGCGCCGCTGAACGGAATTTGGGAGGGCTCGGGGAACGTCATCTGCCTCGACGTGCTGCGCACAGTCGAGCGCGAGCCGGATGGCATCGAGGCCCTGCTCGCCGAGGTCGGGGGCGGTGGCGCGCGATCGCGTCGCTGCGCGACGGCGATCTCGCAAATGCTCAAGGATTCCGGCAGCCCAGAGTTGCGGGCGCGTCGCATTGTCGAGGCGATCGCGGTCGCGCTCCAGGCGAGTCTCATGGAACACTACGCCCTGCCGCAAGCCGCCGATGCTTTCTGCGCCTCGCGGCTGGAGGGCGATTGGGGTCGCGCCTTCGGGACGCTTCCTTCGACCGCGCCCTGCGAAGCGATCGTCAGGCGCGCGTGGCCTCTCGGCCCGGGCGCTGATTAGAAGCGCGGTCGAGCGATCCGGCGGGCAACGTGCCCGCTGCTTATGCAGCCTCCCGCGCGGAGCCTGCCGTCATTGCCTTGGCGGGCAGTGATTGCGTCGAAGTCACCAGCGCCAAATGGAGTAGTTCCAGGCTGCGCTTGGCCGCGTACATGACCTGTCGTTGCATCCGCGGCGTGATGGCGTAGTGCTTGACGATTTCCAATGCGAACTTCGGATGCTCGTCGTCGTAATGCGAGTGCTCCCGTATCCACTTGTACGTCCTTGGATTCATGTCCACGCCGGGTCGGTCCCGGTAGGCTTCGAAGCCCGCGCAGACCTTTCTTGCGATGGCGCCCGTAACACCTTCGATGGCAAAGCTGGTCGCAGCCACGGCTTCCGCAAGAGACCCCTTGGTGTTCACGCGCCACACCCAGTCGGTCAGCGACTGCACGTCGCGCAAGGGAGGAGTCCCCCCCTCCGCCAGGTCCAGCATCTGCTGCCGGTCCAGGCCGAACCCCTCGCCCATCCACAGCCAATGCTCGGCGTGCGCCTTTTCGATGCGGATGTTCTCGATCAGAAAGGTGCGCGAGAAGTCGTCCTCCACCTTGATCAAGGCTTCCGCGAGAAACTTCGGGAAATCGTAGATGAAAGGGTAGATCTGCAGGATCCATCCCTGCATCTCTTGGACACTGAGGCGCGTCGATGCTATCGATTCCGCCCATGGGCCGTTGACCAGGCTGTCCCAATGGGGAGCCACGAATTCGTACATGGTAGCGACCCACCGCGGGTGCGAGGATATCTTGTGTACCGCATTGGCGTTCATGTTCATGGTCTGCTCTCTCAGGTTGTGGAATTAAGAACTGTTGCGGGGGCGGCCCAAGGGGCTGAATCCGCCCCGGTACGCGCCATTCCTGCCGACACTTGTGCCAGGAACGGACCCGGAGGAGAAAGCCAATGGCCTTGCGCGAAGTCCACCCCGATCTCGCGCAGCGCGGCCAGACCCATCTCTCCATCCACGGCCTCGCCGATCGTTTTCTTTCCCATCACGTGTCCCACGTCGTTGATGGCCCGTACCATCGCTAGATCGACCGGGTCGTGCGCCACGTCCTTGACGAAGCTGCCGTCGATCTTGAGGAAGTCCACGGGTAAGTGCTTGAGGTATCCGAAAGAGGACATTCCCGCCCCGAAGTCGTCCAGCGAAAACAGGCAGCCAAGCGACTTCAGTTCGCCGAAAAACCGCGCTGCCTTGTCGAAATTGGCGATCGCCGCCGTTTCCGTGAGCTCAAAACAGATGGTCCCAGGGCGCATGACGTAACGCCTGAACTGCTCGCGAACGAATTCGAGGAAGCGTTCGTCCCCGATCGAGGTGCCCGAAATATTGATGGCATAGGTTCCGCCAGTTGCGCCCTTGGAACCCAGGGAATTGATCTTGGCGAACGCGTCTTGAATGACCCACTGGTCTATCATGGGCATCATGTTGTAGCGTTCAGCGGCTGGGATGAACGCCATCGGGGGAACGATCTTGTCATGCTCGTCGAGCATGCGCACGAGCAGCTCGTAATGGTCGCTCCGGGGGGATTGATCCCCGATTGAGTGGATTTCCTGTGCATGCAGGACGAAACGCCCTTCCTGGAGCGCTCGTTGCAGCCGGGACACCCATTCCATCTCGCCGCGGCGCAGAAACACCTCGCTGTCGTGCGGACGATAGAACTGAACGCGATTGCGTCCCTTCTCCTTCGCCATATAGCAAGCGGCATCGGCCGCGCCGAGCACATCGGTGAGGGTGAGCATTCCATCCGCGATATGGACTACGCCGATGCTCGCGCCGATGGTGAACGACCTGCCTTCGCTGACAAACCGAAAATCGGCGATGCATTTCTGCAGCTCGTCGGCGATGCGAATGGCCTCATGCATCGGGCAGCTTTCGAGCAGTACCCCGAATTCGTCGCCGCCCAGACGCGCAAGAGAATCTCCTTCGCGCACTTGCTGCTTCAACAACGCGCCCACCTGCCGCAGCAGCTGATCGCCGGCCGCATGTCCGCAGGTATCGTTGACGATCTTGAACTGATCGAGATCCAGGTACATCACCACGTGCTGTCGCCCTTGGTTGGCGGCTGTGTGTAAGGCCAGTCTGAGACGGTTTTCAAACTCGGGACGGTTGACCAAATTGGTGAGCTGATCGTGGCTCGCGTGATAGGCGAGCTTCACTGCGTATTCCTGCCCCAGCTTGAGTTCCTTCAGTTCCCGTTCTGCGCGGTCGACCCGACTGACCATGCCGTGTGTAAGGAAAATCCCGATCGGGACCAGAGTTCCCGCGACCGTCACGATCGCGAGAAACAGCGTGGACCGGATCCAGCGTGTGGCCTCACCCAGCGTGGTCGAGAACCGGTTTTGCCAAGGCCTCAGTTCTTCGTTGACCTGGATAATGCGGTTCAGTATGAGTCCGAGCCCCGATGGGTCCACGCGACCGGACCGGTGGAATGCGTGGAGCTCTTCGGCGGCCGCGTCGAGCCTCGCGAGGAAATCATCTCCGGTTCTCCATATATCGAGAACGCTCTTCATGTAGCTCACGCGGTGAAAGCGTTGATACAGGCTGATGACGCCAGGGATGTCATCCGGATGGGTTCCGCCTTCGATGAAGCCAGCCCGCACGGCGGAGTAGTCCGGAACAGATTTTTCAAGCTCGAACCTGGCCCTTTGGAAACCCAGCGGCACCATGATCGCTTTTCGATAGCTGCGGAAATCGGACTCGGATTTGGTCTCGGCGAAACGCAACAGGTGGAAAACCGCTTCCTTCTGATTCTTCGACCACAGGCTCTCGCCTTCGACGTATGCCCGACCCGCGGTGAGGATGTCTATGCTGACAATGGCAAGCCACACCAGCACAGCGACGATCGCGAGGAATGGCGAAACGATCAAGAGCATGCGTTTGCTCATTGCGAGCCATTGCGTGACTTTCGCAAACGAAGTCACAAGGACTTTAATGTCGACGTACGCCATGGTCGTTTGTCCGTCTTTACTTTCGTTTCCCGAACCTTTGAGGTACCGGAAAAAGTTAGTGCTCGCATTCGTCAGCAAATTGAACCGCTTCGAGACCTTAAGAGAGCACGTAATGTGCCTGCGAGCGGAGCAAATGGGACATCGGGAAACCGTGCAAATTACCGCTCGATGCTGAATCTTCCTTCTATCGAGCTTTGACAGGCGACGACTTCTCGCCGGAGACGATGGGGTTTCAACAGCTCGCGATGCGGAAATACGCTGGCCTAGGGCCGTGCAGCACGCTGGAAGCTGATGTCCCCGTAGTAGGCGTGCACCTTTTCGCCGGTGTTGTCCGTGTCGGTCATGATGCCTACCGAACGCGTCATCGATGGCTCCTCGCCGAAGGCGTGCTTGTAATCCTCATAGACATTGCGCACTTCTTCTCGCCACTCCCCGAGACGGTCGTTGCCGCTCTCGGCAACGATCATCTTGACGCGGGTAGTGTGCTGGTTGGTGATAATGGTGCTCACCGGCGCGCGGTTCTCCCAGATGTACATCAGCGTCGCGTAGGGCATGTCGTAGCCCGTCAACATCTTCATCTGGCTCGCGAAGAGCCTGTCCTCGAACGACCACTTCGAGGTATCGCCCTGAAAAGTGACAATCATGCGCACGGGGGAATCCTCGCTGTTGCGCCGGGTGTTGTCGGCGCCCGCGATCAGCTCGGGCACTTTCCAGCGCCACCTCAGCAGCGGAAAGTCCTTCGTGTCAACGCGCACGTCCTGCGAAAGACCTGACGCGGAAGCGTTGGCGGAGGCCTGGACGACGGTCCGGCCATCCTCCTTGACGAGGGTGTACTCGGTGGCTTTTTTGTACTTGCCGACGGTCCAGGCACGCCAGCCCGGGGGCAACGTTTCCCCGGGCTCGCGGGAGGAAAACCGGGTGACCGAAGTCATGACGACGACGCGCTCGGGCGCGCCCTCGATCATCGCGCAGCCCGAGAGCAATGCAAGCGCCGCTATCGCATGAGTCCGCGCCATCCTCCAGTCCCTTCTCGAGGCGCCGGGAGTGTAGGGGAAAATCCGGTGAGCGATTCGTCGCTCACCGGGTCTGCGGAACTGTCTTCGGCGTCGACGAACCTTAGAAACGGTACGCGAATTGCGCGCCGAAAATGTCGACCGAGCCCTTGTAGGTTCCGACGAGCTGGCCGTTCGCTACCGCGTCTCCGCCGTTCTGATTGATGGGCGCGTCCTTGATAAACAGATGCGCCAACCCGAAGTCGAGCGTGCCGTCCTTCGACACCTTGTATTGACCGCCAACCGACAGCCACAGTCGATTGTTGTCGGGCAGCCGTGCGGTGCGATCAGTGTCGTTGACAGGCGTTTGGTCATACGCGAGTCCCATCTTGATGGACCAGGCATCGTCATAGCGATGGACCGCACCGAGGCCGACACGCCAGGTGTTCTTGAAGTTCTCCGGGGTAGGAGGGCTCAGCGGTGCACCCGTGTCTCGCACGATCGCCAATTCCTTGATCTTCGACCAGCCAGTCCTAGTCACGTCGGCGAGCAAAGTCCAGCCCGGATTCAGGCGATGTTGCAGGGCGATCGACGCGGTATCGGGCATCTTGATGTCGACACTCACGTTTCCACTTGTAACAAGCGGCGAGGCGAATGTAGCGGTTCCGGTGAGATGGTATTTGATCGGGGATCGGTAGGAAACGCCCAGCCTCGTGTCCGGAGCCAATTGGAACATCGCCCCGAGGTTATAGCCCAAACTCCCGTTGTCTTTGGCTTTGATGTCGGCAGTTGTCTCGCCCCCCGCTCCCAAGTTGACTGCATTGGTGAATTCGGCGTCGATTGACTGGTAGTTCACGCCGAAGCCGAGCGATACCATCTGATCGAGCTTGTAAGAAACCGAAGGATTGATGTTGAGGGTCGAAATATCCGATTTGATCGCCTGGAACCGGCCCATCCAAGTGGGGTCGTACTCGGTTTTCAAGCCAAATGGCACGCTCAGGCCGACGCCTACCTTCCAATTCGGCGCAACATCCATCGCAAAGTACACGTTCGGAACCGCCGAGAGGTCTCCTGCGTCACCGCCGCTACCTCCCAGGGTTCTCCCGCCGGCTGCAACGGAACCCGAATCGCTGAATTTCGCGCTCAGGTTGATGAGCGCTAGGCCAGCAGAAACCTGCATGCCACCCGGCAGCAGGCTCATCCCGGCAGGGTTGTAGAAGATGGTGCTCGCATCCTCCGCAGCCGCCGCGGCTCCCGCATATGAGTTACCTAGGCCGCTTGCGCTCTGTTCGATCAGGGCGAATGCGGCAGCGTGCGCTTGCGAAACACCTCCGGCGAAGGCCCCTGCCACTGCGAGTGAAAGGGCTGCTTTTCTGATCCCGGTACGTTCCATGAGAATCTCCTTGAGTGTTTATTGAGCGCCGAGCTGTCTTGGCCGCCGACACGATAACACAACGTCATAGTCTCGCAAATGGGCCGCCGCGAAACGAAGCCGACTCGCTTGCGCGACCGGCCTCTCAGGCGAGAGTCACCCGCGCGAACTTGCGTTTGCCGACCTGCAACACGACCGTTTCCCCCCGCTTCACGGAAAGCCCCTTGTCGGTGACCTTCTCGCCGTCGATGCGCACGCCGCCCTGCTCGATCATGCGCAGGGCCTCCGACGCGCTGGAGACCAGCTGCGACTCCTTGAGCATCTTCGTGATTGCCATCTCGGGAACCTTGCCCGGTGTCGATTTACCGTGGACCTTGACTGTAATTTCAGGAATGCCCTCGGGCATCGCGCCATGCTTGAAACGTGCCTCGAAATCAACTTGAGCGCGCTCCGCCGCCCCGGCACTGTGAAAACGAGTGACGATCTCGCGCGCGAGGAGCACCTTGATGTCGCGCGGGTTGCGACCGCGGGAGACCTCCTTCTTCCACTTGGCGAGCGTTTCCAGGGATTCGAAGGAGAGCAGCTCCAAGTAACGCCACATCAGCTCATCGGAGATCGACATCAACTTTCCGAAGATCGCTTCCGGGGATTCGTTGATACCGACGTAGTTGTCGAGCGACTTCGACATCTTGTCGACGCCGCGTATCCCTTCGAGAAGCGGCATTGTCAGGATGCATTGCTGCGGCTGACCGTAGTGCTTCTGGAGCTCGCGCCCTACCAGCAGGTTGAACTTCTGGTCAGTCCCCCCGAGTTCGACGTCGGATTTCATCGCTACTGAATCGTACCCCTGCATGAGCGGGTAGAGAAACTCGTGGATGGCGATGGGCTGCCGGGTCGCATAACGCTTGCCGAAATCGTCGCGCTCGAGCATACGCGCGACCGTCCATTTTCCAGCCAAGCCTATCAGACCGGCCGCGCCCAGCTCGTCGGACCACCTGGAATTGAACAGGACTTCAGTCTTGTTGGCGTCCAGGATCTTGAAAACCTGATCTTGATACGTTTTCGCGTTCCGCAGGATCTGCTCCCGCGAAAGCGGCGGTCGCGTCGCGTTCTTGCCGCTCGGGTCACCGATCATCCCCGTGAAATCCCCGATCAGGAACTGGACGTGATGGCCCAAGTCCTGAAACTGGCGCAGCTTGTTGATCACCACCGTGTGACCGAGATGCAGGTCGGGCGCAGTCGGGTCCAGGCCGAGCTTCACTCGCAGCGGCCGTCCGGATTTGAGCTTTTCGCGCAACTCGGCCTCGACGATCAGTTCATCGCAGCCGCGCTTGATGACTCTCAGTTGGTGGTCGATGTCGCTCATGGGTGCGCGGATGGCTGATCGGGCGTTTATTTGTTAGACTTTTTTGATTCAACCCGCTGCCGATCATGCATAACGACGAGATTGGAATTGTAACGCGCTCCGGCGGAAGGCGCCTCCGATGGCTGGCGGTCGCCGTGCCGCTGTTCGGCGTGGTGGCCGCATTCGGCACGGTCGAGCACGTGCCGGAACCGATTCCCGTCCGGATTGTCATCGAGCCGCTCGCCCTGTCCGCGACCCCGGTCGGCGACTCGGGAACGATCATCTACTTTCAGGAAGATCGTTTCAGACGCAGCGACACGCTGGCCACTCTGATCGAGCGGCTCGGGGCCGATGAGGACGAAGCGGCGACGCTTCTGCGCTCTTCGCGTGCCGCGCGGGCGCTCCGCCTTCTGCTTCCCGGGACGACCGTCCAAGCAAAAGTCGACGAGGTCGGCAGGTTGCGCTCGATATCGTTCCTCACCGACAGGGACACGCTTCTCTCGGTGGATCGCCTGGGCGACAGCTTCAGCAGATTCGAGCAGCAGGCCGATGTGGCGCGCGGAATAGAGATGAGATCAGGTGAGATCAAGACCTCGCTCTTCGCAGCGGCCGATGCGGCGGGGATTCCGGACGGAATTGCGGTCCAGCTTGCAGACATCTTCGGAGGCGACGTGGATTTTCATCGCGATCTGCGGCGCGGGGACCATTTTGGGGTCGTTTTCGAAACTTTCTACCACGGCGGCAAGACGATCAGATTCGGGCGAGTGCTCGCGGCCGACTTCTACAGCCAGAGGAAGACCTACCGCGCGGTCTGGTTTCAGGATCCCTGGGAAAGGGGGGGCTATTACACCCCGGACGGCGAGAACCTGCGCAAGGTATTTCTACGCTCGCCCCTCGAATTCTCGCGTATCACCTCGGGATTCGGCCTGCGCCGGCACCCGATTTTCCAGCAGTGGCGCGCACATCAGGGGGTCGACTACGGAGCCCCGATCGGAACAAGGGTGAAGTCGACCGGTGACGGTGTCGTCTCGTTCGCGGGACAGCGGAAAGGGTACGGAAACCTCATCGTGCTCAGGCACCACGGGGGATACAGCACGTACTACGCACACCTGAGGAATTTCGCACTGGGGTTGAGGCCGGGCAGGCGCGTCGTTCAAGGCGAAATCATCGGCTACGTCGGGCAAACCGGCTGGGCCAGCGGCCCCCACCTTCACTACGAATTCCACCTCCACAACCAGAACCGCAATCCGCTGACCATGGCGTTCCCGACAGCACAGCCGATTCTCGCAATCGAACTGGCCGCGTTCAGGCGTACCGCCGAGCCGGTTATCGCGCGACTGGATCTTTTGAAAAGCGGCGATCTAGCCCGGCTCGAGTGAGCGGTTCCACGAGATCAGCATCTTCCGGGATCTACATCGGTTTGATGTCGGGCACGAGCCTCGACGGCGTCGATTCGGTCCTCGTCGACCTGCGGGGCCGACCCTTTCTTCTGGGGGCCGCGTTTCTACCGTATCCGAAGAGCCTGAAAGCGATCTTGCTTGCCCTGCACGAGACATCCCGCGACGAGCTGCATCGTGCAGCGCTTGCAGGGATTGAACTCTCGAGGCTCTATGCGAAGGCAGCCGATCGCCTGCTTGAGAAACACGGCGTCCCCGCGCGAAACGTATCCGCCATCGGTTGTCACGGGCAGACAGTGCGTCATCGGCCGGGCTCCGGGTACAGCTTGCAGCTCGGCAATCCTGCGTGGCTTGCAGAGCGCACCGGCATTAGGGTGGTCGCCGACTTCAGGAGCCGCGACATCGCTGCGGGCGGACAGGGCGCCCCGCTTGTACCTGCGTTTCATGCGGCTGTTTTCCGGGACTCGCGCCGCCACCGCGTCATCGCCAATCTCGGCGGCATAGCCAATCTGACCGATCTTCCCCGCGAAGGACCCGTAACAGGCTTCGACACAGGACCCGGCAACGTTCTGCTCGACGCTTGGATGCGTGAGCGATTCGGCCACGATTTCGATCGCGGCGGGGCGCTTGCCGCTCGAGGACGGCCGGTTGCATCCTTACTGAAGAGGCTACTTGCGGATCCCTATTTTCACCGTTCACCGCCCAAGAGCACGGGCCGAGATCACTTCAGTTTCGATTGGCTACGTCGGTTCGGCGTCGGAAAGCACGAGGCCGGGGACGTGCAAACCACGTTGGCCGAGCTCACGGCGCGCAGTGTCGCAAAGGCCATTGCAAAGTACTGCCCCGGCGCAGAGGAGGTTTACTTGTGCGGTGGTGGAGTACGCAACTACGACCTGGTGATGCGCATCACGCGGGAACTACCCGGCATGAAAATCGCCTCGACCGAGCGGCTCGGAATTCATCCGGATTGGGTGGAGGCGATGGCCTTTGCCTGGCTCGCACGGCGGGCGCTGAAGGGAGAGACCGGAAATCTTCCGGAAGTCACCGGTGCGAAGAGGCCGCGGGTGCTCGGTGCGATTTACGCGGCTTGACCCACGGCGAACTTTTGCGAAAAAAACCCAAAAACAAAGCGGCGACCTAGCGCCCCGCTTCAGGATCCCAATGGACTTATGCGGAGAAAGACGAACCGCAACCGCAGGTGCTCGTCGCGTTGGGGTTTTTGATCACGAACTGCGCACCCTCGAGGCCTTCGGTGTAGTCGATCTCGGCGCCGACGAGATACTGGTAGCTCATCGGGTCGATGAGCAACATCACACCGTTTTTCTCCATCACCGTGTCGTCGTCGCTCTTTACTTCGTCGAAAGTAAATCCGTATTGAAATCCGGAGCAGCCGCCGCCGGTGACAAACACGCGCAGCTTCAATTCGGTATTGCCTTCCTCGTCAATCAATTGCTTGACTTTGTTGGCGGCGCTGTCGGTGAAAACAAGCGGGGCGGGCATCTCTGCGACTGCATTCATGGCTCAACTCCTGTTGCAAGCCCCATTATCGGGCCGAGACCTGACGCGGTCAACCGCGCCAGCCAGCTAGATGGGGCTGCGGCACCGGTATTCAAGCCAGAAGAAGTCATTACCACCTCAGACCGCGGGCTTGCTGGTCGCGAGCTTCAACTCCACGGTTTTCGCTTCGCCCGAACGGTGTACCAGATGCCCCTCGACTATAGCGCCGAGATGCATCTCCAGGCTGTTGTAATGCACATCTCCTTTGACCCTAGAACGCGACTGGAGTTCAAGGAATTCGGCCACGTACACCGGCCCCGTGATCTCGCCGTTCACGACCAGATGCGATACGCTGATTTCCCCTTCGATACGAGCCTTTTCGCTGAGCACTAAAGTCGAGGGTTCGTCGGAAACCGCTGTTACGTTTCCAACGACCTCGCCGTCGACACGAAGGCCTCCGGTAAAATTGATATTACCCTCGATCTTCGTGCCGACACCAATCAGGCTGTCGATGCGATTCTGCGGCTTGCTGGGCTGCTTGCGAAACATAGCGCTTCCTACCTGCTAAGAAAGGTTGATGTTTTGGCTGGCGCGGGCCTCGCTGGACCCGTTCTCCAGGATACGCGCTTGTATGGTCCGCACCCTGGCTCCCGCCGGAACCCGAAATGTTCCCTCAACTCGACGAAAATACTTGAAGTTGAGCTTGAAAGCAGTGCTGCCTGTCTCGGCTGACTCGGGGATGACAATTGTAGCATCCCTGCCTTCCTGCTGCATCTCCACCACGAGCTGCAAAGACCCGTGAAACTCGCGGTCAAGCCTACCTCCCTGAAGAACGAGCAGCCGGTAGCGAAACTCGCCGGGAAGCACGTCACGCTCCACTTTGAAGCGGTGGATACTGACTTTCTCGCCGCGTCGCTCGCTCGGGACAAGATTTTCGAAAAAGGCAAGGTCTTCCTTGAGTCTGTTGTTTTCGTCTTCGAGCGTCTTCACTTGAGAGGCAAGCTGGGCTTGGGCAGTTTGCTCGATTTTCAGGCGCGACTCACTGGCGTTGGCGATCGAGCGCAACCTTGCAGCCTCGCTCTCGAGCCGCCCCATCGATTCGCGAAGTCTCGCGAATTCGTTTTGCAGTTCGCTGCGATCAAAACCGGCGAAACGACGCCCGGCGTCATACATCCACGCCGCCAGCGCGAGCGCGAGCGAGAGGAACACCAGCATTCCAAGCCAGCGCCAGTACCAAGCGACGTGCGTCTGGACCGTCATCTTCGGCGCAGAAATCCCGAAGCGCTGGCGGAATTGTTTGACAAGCTTCGACATTGGACTCTCCGCTCGCCGATTCAGGGGACAATGGCCAGATGCGAGAGACCCATCGTCTCCTCCAATCCAAACATGATATTCATATTCTGCACCGCTTGTCCCGAAGCGCCCTTCACCAGATTGTCGATCACTGTGAGGACGACGAGCATATCTCCTCCACTCGGGCGATGGATCGCGATGCGGCAGGTATTGGTGGCCCGCACCGAGCGCGTATCCGGTTCGCTTCCGCCAGGAAGCACATCGACAAAGGGCTCGTTGCGATAGCGATCCTCGTAGAGCTTCTGAAACCCGATGTTAGCAGTGATGCGTGCATACAGAGTTGCGTGTATGCCCCGAATCATCGGCGCCAAGTGTGGCACGAACGTGAGGCCCACGCTCCTTCCTGCGGCTGCGTCCAGCTCCTGCCGAATCTCTGGCCAATGACGATGGCCGGAGACACTATAGGTTTTGAAATTATCCGAAGCCTCACAGAAGAGGAGATGTTCCTCGGCCTTCTTTCCGGCACCGCTCACCCCGGACTTCGCGTCCGCGATCAAGTGATCGAGGTCGACGGCCCCGGCTTCCGCAAGGGGCAACAAGCCGAGCTGAACCGCGGTCGGATAGCACCCGGGATTCGCCACCAGGTGTGCGCCCTTGATTTTTGCGCGATTCACTTCAGGCAGACCGTACACTGCCTGAGCGAGAAGCTCGGGCGCAGCGTGCTTGACCTTGTACCACTTCTCCCACTCAGTTACGTTCTTGACGCGAAAATCGGCCGAGAGATCGACGACGCGCACGCCGGCCTCAACGAGCGCCCGCGCCTCACCCATTGCGACAGTGTTGGGCGTCGCAAAAAACACGACATCGCACTTGGCGAGGTCGGACTTGACCGGATCCGAGTACGCAATCGTCACCGCCCCGCGCAGGCTCGGAAAAACCTCCGCCACCGGAGTTCCGGCCTCTTTGCGCGAGGTGATCGCGACGAGCTCCGATTGCGGGTGGCGCGCGAGGATGCGCAGCAGCTCGATCCCAGTATAGCCAGTCCCGCCCACGATGCCGACTTTAATCATCACTATCTCAGAAAGCCAGTCTACCAATCCGGTTCCAATCGAGAGTCGCCCCATGATCCACGGCTGAAGCGGGAACCGCAAACAAAAAAGCCGCCTGGAAGGCGGCTTTTTTGTGCCAATCTCTGAACATCAACGTTTGGAGTATTGCTTGCGCCGCCGCGCCTTATGCAAGCCGACTTTCTTTCGCTCGACCTCGCGCGCATCCCGAGTCACCAGGCCCGCTTTGCTCAAAAGCGGCTTGAGCGCCGGGTCATACTCGATCAGGGCACGCGTCAGGCCGTGGCGCACGGCTCCGGCCTGGCCGAACTCCCCTCCTCCTGATACGTTCACCATGACGTCGAACTGGGTCAGTTTGTCGGTCAACACAAGCGGCTGACGCACGACCATTTGCCCGGTTTCACGCGCGAAGTATTCGTTCGCTGGACGGTCGTTCACCATGAAATCACCCTTGCCGGGCTTGATGAACACGCGCGCGACGGAACTCTTACGCCGGCCGGTTCCGTAATAGTATTCTCCGATCATGCGGTGATCTCCAGCGCCTTGGGCTGCTGCGCCGCGTGAGGGTGTTCTCCGCCCGCGTAGACTTTCAGCTTCTTGAGCATTGCGTAGCCGAGCGGCCCTTTGGGCAACATCCCTTTGACCGCGATCTCAAGCGCCCGGGTCGGGAATCGCGCTTGCATCTTGGCAAAGGTGGTCGAGTAAACCCCGCCTGGGTAGGTGCTGTGGCGATAATAAGTCTTGGCCTTTCCCTTGTTCCCCGTAACACGCAGTTTACCGGCGTTCACGACGACTACGTAATCCCCGGTGTCGACGTGCGGAGTAAACTCCGGCTTGTGTTTGCCACGCAGGCGGCGTGCGATCTCTGCGGCGAGCCTCCCGAGCACCTTGCCGTTGGCGTCGACCACATACCAATCACGCTTGACTTCATGCGGCTTGGCGGAGAACGTGCTCATAGGATGTGCCAGTCGGAATCCGGCGGAAGCGCGTGATTTTATTGAAGAAGTACCGAGGTGTCAACAGAAGAGTGTCGGCTCGCCCTAAGGACCATTCGCCGCTCGACCTGAAAGGAAGGCAAGATGGAGTGCAAAGTAAAGTGGATCGGCCCTGACGGGATGGGGTTCGTCGCCGAAACCGAAAGCAGCCATTCCTTCGTGATGGACGGGGCTCCCGAAGGCGGGGGGCGCAACCTGGGGCCGCGGCCGATGGAGACGGTCCTCGCCGGAACCGGCGGCTGCACCGCTTACGACGTGGTGCTGATCCTCAGGAAAAGCGGGCAGAAAATTTCTGGCTGCGAGGTGCAGCTCAAGTCGGAGCGCGCAGAAACCGATCCCAAGGTCTTCACGAAGATTCACATGCACTTCGTCGTGCGCGGCAAAGACCTCAAGCCGTCGATGGTCGAAAGCGCCATCAAGCTGTCGCACAACAAGTACTGCTCGGCTTCGATCATGCTCGGCAAAACGGCGGCGATCTCGCACGGCTACGAGATCGTTCCCGAGTAAGCAATACCCTCAGATCCAGTACGACACGGTCGTCATCACGCGGGCGAGCGCCCGCATCGCGCGCTTGGCGGGTTGCGGAAGTTCCCGGGCGCCCAGCGTTTCGGCCGTTCGGGCATGCCCGGCTTCTTCGCGCTGCATGGTCTCGACGACCGCGCGGGTGGTCGTATCCTTCGGGCTCAACCGCTCCAGGTGTCCCTGCAGATGCTGCTCGACCTGCTTCTCGGTCTCGGCGAGGAATCCCAGATTCCAAGCGTCTCCGAGCCTGCCCGCGACATACCCGATGGCGAGCGAACCCGCATACCACAGCGGATTGAGCGCGCTCACGCGGCCCCCGAGCTCGCGGATGCGTTGCGCGCTCCAAGCGAGGTGATCGGCTTCCTCGCGCGCGGCGGTGGCGAGCGCAGCCTTGATGTCCCCGCTCGAGGATGCCAGCGCCTGTCCCTGGTAGAGCGCCTGAGCACAGACTTCGCCGCAGTGGTTCACTCGCATTAGCGCCGCCGCGTGCCGCCGTTCGTGCTCGCCCAACGCGGGATCATCGTCGGCGCGCGGCATGGGGCGCGTCGCCTGCGACTCGCCGATGACGGCGCGCAGAGCCTTGTCGACTTCGACGACGATGTTGTCGATGCTCGTAGTCACGCGCTGAGGAGTTGGTTGCTGGTTGGATGTTACGCCCGCTCTGGCGCGGCAGGCAAAAAAAACGAGCACCCGAAGGTGCCCGTTTCGATACGAGTATTGAGACTAAGCAGTTCTGGCCTAGAAGTTGTGTATTACACCCACCGCAACCATCTGCGGATCGGCCCCGGCTGATCCTGTCGGCAGAAAGCTGCCCGACGCGGAAGCTGAGCTTACGCCACCGCCCGATATGTCAAACGTCGAATTGTTATCGTTGCGGATCTTGTTGATGCTCGCGTAGAGCGCGGTGCGCTTCGACATGAGATACCTTCCCGCGACCATGAGACCGGTCGCGCCGGTGTTGTCGCAATTTGTTCCGGTGCACCCCGTCGCCTTTTGTATCTTGCCGAACTCAGCGAGCGCCTGGAACGTGCCGAAGGTGTGCTCCCAGTTGACGAACACGCCCTTTGCCTTGACGCTGTCGCCGGTGACGGTAAAGCCCGCTTGGGCGGTGCTGGCGTTGACGTTCTCATTCTTCTCGGAGATGAAAATCACGGCAATCTGGGCACCGGGAGCGTACGGATAGCCCACGCCCACCTTCAGGCCGGTGAGCTTCTGGGTGGTAGGTACGGTAGTACCCGTAGCCGGAGCCTTGTCGTTCACCGCATAATCCACTTGGGCGTTGACGATCCCGAAATAACGCCCGGTCACCCCCCAGATCTTCGCGTTGGTGTTGAGATTGACACCCGTGGCCTCGGAGTTCGGCGCATAGCTTGCGGTCCAGTTGAACCCGTTGATGGTCGGCGAATTGTAGGCGAGCACGTTCGAGGTGCGCGCCGTCGGGCCCACCACGCGGCCGAGAGCCCCGGTCGTGGCCACATCCACGTTGATGTAGTTCGCCCCGCTCTGCGCGAGAATCCCTGACGACCAGTAGATCGACTGGCGCCCGAAGGTCACGCGGCCCCAGTTGCCTTCCAGGCCGGCGTACGAGTCGCGCGATGCGAAGAATCCCGTGCTCGTGTTGCAGTTCGCGGTGAACGGCGCAACGCCGCAATTCGTTCCGGCTTGGCCGCCTTGCGAACCGGTATCGATGTTGACGCCGGACTCGAGTACGTACACGGCTTTCAGCCCGCCGCCCAGGTCTTCCGTGCCGCGAAAACCGACGCGCGAGCCCGAGTCGTACACGACGTTGCGGTTCTTGAAGTCTCCAGCTGACCCCGCAGTCGCGCCGGTGGCCGAGTAAGTATTCAAGCCGACGTTGGCGCGCCCGTAGATCTGGACCTGCGCCAGTGCCGCCGCAGGCGCGGTAAGCGCGCCGGCAACAGCCAGTGCCATCAGTTTCTTGTTCATCGAGTATTTCTCCTCTTCATATTTGACTCGAGGGCAGCCGCACTGCGCCGCCCGCTCCAACCCCTCTTCGAGGTTGTTGCAATTCTGCCCATCGGGACTGGCAAACTCAATATGACGGGTGAATTTTTGCGCCTAAAGGTTAGTCGGTGTTGCGTTTTCGCAACACTGGAGATTGAGATAATACATATTGCTTTATATCAAATAGTTAAAAACATGCGTTCGAGCTTTTTCCCAGGATCCTCAACGCGCATGAAAGCCTCTCCAACCAGGAATGCATGAACCCCCGCTTGTCGCAAGCGCGCTACATGTTCGGGGGCGAGAATCCCGCTTTCGGTCACCACGATTCGTGGCGCCGGAACCTGGGGCGACAGTTCGAGGGTCGTTTCGAGCCGGGTCTCGAAGCTGCGCAGGTCGCGGTTATTGATGCCGATCAGCGGGGTGGCGAGCTCGAGCGCGAGGTCGAGCTCGGCGCGATCGTGCACTTCGGCGAGCACGGCCATTCCGAGGGCAGCCGCCGCACCCTCCAGCTCGCGCATCTGCGACAGCTCGAGCGCCGCCACGATGAGCAGAATGCAATCGGCACCCATGGCGCGCGATTCGTACACTTGGTAGCGATCGATCACGAAATCCTTGCGCAGAGCCGGGAGGTCGCACGCCGCGCGCGCCGCGGTGAGGTCCTCGGCACGACCTTGAAAAAAACGTTCGTCGGTGAGCACCGAGAGACAGGCCGCGCCGTGCTGTGCGTAGGAGCGGGCGATGGCTGCCGCATCGAATCGCTCGCGAAGGACCCCTTTGCTCGGACTCGCCTTCTTGATCTCGGCGATCACCGCTGGTTTCCCCGCGGCGATCTTCGCGCGCAGGGCGCCGACAAAATCCCGCGGTTTTCCCGCCGCTTCCGCCCGGCGCCGTACAGCGGCCGCGTCCAGGGTTTTCTTCGCCTTTGCGATTTCCTCGACCTTGGCCGCGAGGATCCTGTCCAGAATGTCAGCCACGCGCGAGTTGCTGGGTCAATTTCACGAATGCGTCGAGCTTGGAACGCGCGGCACCGCTCTTGATCAAGTCGAACGCCTTTTCCACGCCGTCCTCGAGACTCGCCGCTCTGCCGGCAACGTAGATTGCGGCTCCGGCGTTGAGCGCGACGATGTCACGCGCGGCTCCGGCCTTGTTTTCAAGCGCTGCCACGACTGCGTTTCGCGATTCTTCCACCGTCGTAACGCGCAGCGCTTTCGGATCGTGCACGGGCAAGCCGAATTTTTCGGGGTGAATCGCGTACTCGAGAACCTTGCCGTTCCTCAACTCCCCGACCATCGTCTGGCCGCTCACCGAGATCTCGTCCAAGCCTTCCAGGCCGTAGACGGTGATCGCGTGGCGCGCCCCGAGCCGCTGCAGCACCCGGATCTGGATTCCGACGAGATCGGGATGAAAGACGCCCATCAGCTGCGTCGGAGCGCCGGCCGGATTGGTGAGCGGTCCCAGAATGTTGAACAGGGTGCGCACCCCAAGCTCCCGCCTCACCGCAGCGGCGTGTTTCATCGCCGCGTGGTGCGCCGGCGCAAACATGAAGCCGACCCCTATCTCGTCGATGCAGCGGCCCACTTGCTCGGGCTTCAGGTTGATGCTTGCGCCCAGCGCCTCCAGCACGTCCGCACTGCCCGACTGCGAAGACACGGCCCGGTTGCCGTGCTTGGCGACCCGGCCCCCAGCCGCGGCGCAAACGAACATGGACGCGGTCGAAATATTGAAGGTGTGCGCGCCGTCCCCCCCGGTACCCACTATGTCCACCAGGTTGTCCGGATCCTTCACCGTCACCCGCGTCGCGAGCTCGCGCATCACCTGCGCCGCGGCGGTGATCTCGCCGATCGTCTCCTTCTTCACTCGCAGTCCCACGATGATGGCCGCGATCATGACGGGCGAAATCTGTCCACCCATGATCTGCCGCATCAGGTCGAGCATTTCGTCGTGGAATATCTCGCGGTGCTCGATGGTCCGCGTCAGCGCTTCCTGGACCGTGATGCTCATGCCGCCTCCCGTTGCAGGAAATTTTTCAAGAGCGCGTGTCCATGCTCGGTGAGAAAGGACTCGGGGTGGAACTGCACGCCCTCCACCGCTAGCTCGCGATGGCGCACGCCCATGATCTCGCCGTCCTCGGACTCTGCGGTAACCTCGAGGCACTTGGGCAGGGTCGCGCGGCGAATCGCCAGCGAATGGTAACGCGTTGCCACGAAAGGGCTCGGCAGTCCACGAAACACGCCGAGGCCGGAATGGCAGATCGTCGAGGTTTTTCCGTGGACGACTTTACCCGCGTGCACAACCTCGCCGCCGAAAGCCTGGCCGATCGCCTGATGGCCGAGGCACACGCCCAATATCGGGATCCGGCCGGCAAACTCGCGTACCACAGCGAGCGAGATCCCCGCTTCATCGGGAGTACAGGGCCCGGGCGAAATGACGATGCCTTTCGGTCTCATCGCAGCGATGTCCGCCACCGCGATCTCGTCGTTGCGAAACACCTTGACGTCGGCGCCCAGCTCACCCAGATACTGCACCAGATTCCAGGTGAAGGAGTCGTAGTTGTCGATCATCAGGATCATGAGTGCCCTATCTATTGAATCCGCAGAGTATCCACACGCATGAGTAAAAGGATACCCGCAGTCTTACCCGCATTCGCATCTCGAGGAGGTGATTCGGGTGGCCGAGATCCGCTCGGCGCGGCAACAAGGGAAGTTCAGGCGGTTGGCTGGCACCAACGCCATTGAAAGGCGGGGAAAAGGAGGTGCTGATTCACGACCCCGATTATAGCCACGGCGGGTGTGTGCATGTAAAGTACAGACGCCGAACCGTCAATCACCGGCCGCAGGCCGCATGGAATGCAACTGGCCCGGGAGGTGTTTGCCGATCAGTCAGCTGGCTATCCGTGACGATCGGTCGATTGACCGGTCCGACCCGAAAGGAGAGAGCAAATGAAAGGATTAAGCCTGTTTTATGCCCTCGCTGCGACGGCTGCCCTTGCCGGATGCGTCACCCAGGAAGGAGTCCGTCCAAAGTGGACGCTGCACGAGGGCGACTTCGCCGCGATCGCACCCCAGAAGACGGGAAAGCAGGACGTCGAGCGCTTCGTCGGCAGGCCGCTGATGACTATGGTGTTTCAGAATCTCGGCGAGGAGGTGTGGGATTACCGCAATATGGACGGCGTGAAAACCTACGTTGCCGAGATCCATTTCGACATGCAGGGGCGAACGAAGTACATGACGACCTACCCGGACCGGTGCGGGCTGGGACCGGTCGGGTGCCGCTGAGCGTCCTCGGGTCCACCAAGTGGAGGCGCTGATCCACGTGGGAAGATCCGTTCTCCTTTGCGCCGCGGCTGCGGTTTTCACCGCATGCGCGGCCCAGGAAGGCGTTCGTCCGAAATGGACTTTGCAAGCGAGCGACTTCGCTCCGATCACCCCTCAGACCGCCAAGGGGGAAGTCGAGCGCCGCGTCGGCAGGCCGTTCATGACCACGGTCTTCCCCAGGCTTGAAGAGGAGGTTTGGGATTACCGCTACATGGACGGCGTGCAAACCTACGTCGCCGAGATCCATTTCGACATGCAGGGGCGGATGAAGTACAGCACGAACTACCCGGACCGGTGCCCGCTCCGGCCGGTCGCCTGCCGCTGAACGCAAACCTCGCCGTCGGTGACCCTCCCCGCGCAGCCGAGGCGCGCTGCTCCCTGCTCATGCCGCCTCCCGCTTTTCCATCCCGTTCTCGGCTATCTCGGCCGCGCGGAGTATGGCGCGCGCCTTGGTGCGCGTTTCCTGCCATTCGCTTTCCGGCACCGAGTCAGCGACGATCCCCGCGCCAGCCTGGACGTGCATCCGGCCGTCCTTCACCAAGGCAGTGCGGATCGCAATGGCGAGATCCATGTCGCCGTTGAAACCAAGATAGCCAACCGCGCCGGCGTACAGACCGCGCTTGTCGGGCTCCAGCTCGTCGATGATCTGCATAGCGCGTACCTTCGGCGCCCCGCTCACCGTCCCCGCCGGAAAGGCCGCGCGCATGACATCGATGCCATCCAGCCCTTCGCGCAACCTGCCTTCGACGTTCGACACGATGTGCATGACGTGGGAGTAGCGCTCGATCAGCATGTTTTCGGTCAGGCGCACGGTTCCGGTCACCGCCACGCGACCGACGTCATTGCGGCCGAGATCGACGAGCATCACGTGCTCGGCGCGCTCCTTGGGGTCGGCGAGTAGCTCGTGCTCAAGCGCGAGGTCCTCTTCGTGCGCTCCGCCGCGCCGCCGCGTGCCCGCGATCGGGCGCACCGTCACCGTGCCGCGCTCCAGGCGCACTAGAATCTCCGGCGAGGCTCCGACCACCTGGAAATCGCCGAAATCCAGATAAAACATGTACGGCGACGGGTTGATCGAGCGCAGAGCCCGATACAGGGAAAGTGGCGACCCGGCGAAGCGGCGCGACAACCGCTGCGACAGCACCACCTGCATGACGTCGCCGTCGTGGACGTACCGGATAGCGCGACCGACTGCGTCGCGAAAGGCGTCGGCGCCGAAGTTGGACGTGATTTCGGCTTGACCCTCGCGCGGCTCGGCAGGAAGAGAAAGCGGCAGCCGCAGCGCCCCCAGCAGTTCACGCAGGCGCGCCTGCGCGTCCTGCCAGGCGCGCGACTTGGCGGGGTCCGCATAGACGACGAGGTAGAGCTTGCCGGAAAGATTGTCGATCACGGCCAGTTCTTCCGAGACCAGCAACAGCATGTCGGGGCAGCCGACCGGATCGGGCTTGAGCCATCCTCCGGCGAGCCGCGGCTCGATCCACCGCACCGTGTCGTAGCTGAAATATCCGACCAGACCCCCGCAGAACCGGGGCAAGCCGGGGAGCTCCGCGACGCGGTAGCGCGATAGGAACTCGCGCACGAAGGCGAGCGGATCGGCGGCCTGGGACTTCTCCGCTATGACGTCCCCATGCATCACTGTCACCAGGCTCCCGACCGCCCGCAGCCTTACCGGAGCCGCCAGCCCGATGAACGAATAGCGCCCGAAGCGCTCCCCGCCCACTACGGACTCAAGCAGATAGGTGTTGGAGCGATTGGCAAGCTTCAGGTAGAGCGATAGCGGCGTCTCGAGATCGGCGAAGGTCTCTGCGAGGAGCGGGACGCGGTTGAAACCCTGAGCGGCAAGGCGCTGGAATTCTGCTTCGGTCATGACTGCTCCACGAAAACGTTGCGGGGTACTGCGGGTGCGCGCGGGGCGCGCGAGCGACTGCAGGCTAGCTGCGCCGCCAGCGCCAGCTGCGCGATTGCACCCGTTTCCCGGCGTTTTCGAAGAGCACGGTTGACTTACCTTGCGTCTCGTTCGGAGGGCGAACTCTATAACACCCTTGCGCAGCTTGTCCAGCTAGAGCACCTTGCCGGGATTCATAATGCCGTGCGGGTCGAGAGCCCGCTTGAGCTTGCGCATCAAGTCCAGTTCGAGAGGTGACTTGTAGCGCTTGATTTCATCGCGTTTCAGCTGACCGAGCCCATGCTCGGCGCTGATCGAGCCCCCGAAACGCGCCACGCTGTCGTGCACCAAGCGATTGATCGCCGCCGTATCCTTGACAAAAACATCGGGGGCAACCCCTTCGGGAGCCGATACGTTGTAGTGAAGGTTCCCGTCGCCGAGGTGTCCGAACGTCACCATGCGCACGCCCGCATGAGCGCGTGCGAGTTTCGCGTCCGTCGCCGAAATGAAATCGGCAATGCGAGAGATGGGAATGGACACGTCGTGCTTGATACTCGGGCCCTCATGGGCCTGCGCTTCGGAGATGAATTCACGCAGCTTCCAGAAAGCCTGCGCCTGGGTTTCGTTCTGAGCGATCGCCGCATCGAGAACGCTTTTCTCCTCGAGAGACGCTTCGAGCACGCTTTCGACCAGGGCCCTGACACCTCCACCGGACTGCGTGTCGGAGAGTTCCATCAGCACATAGTGAGGGAACCGGCGCGGGAAAGGCGCGGCAGTATCTCTGAAGTGCTTCAGCACGAGCGAGAGGCAAGAGTCGGAGAATAGCTCGAAGCCCGTGAGCCTCTCGCCGCAGGCTTCCAAAACCCGCTCCAGGAGTACCAGAGCCTTTTCCGGACCTTGCAGGGCCACCACTGTGGTGGCATGAGACTTGGGCAGGGGAAAGAGCTTCAAGACCGCCGCTGTGATCACACCCAGCGTTCCTTCGGCACCGATGAAAAGCTGCTTCAGGTCATAGCCGGTGTTGTCCTTGCGCAGGCCGCGCAAGCCCTCCCATACCTCTCCGGAGGGCAGCACGACCTCGAGCCCCAGCGCGAGCTCGCGAGCATTGCCGTAGCGCAGTACCGCAGTGCCGCCCGCGTTGGTGGAAAGATTGCCGCCGATTTCGCAACTGCCTTCTGCCGCAAGGCTCAAGGGGAAGAAGCGCCCCGCTTCTTCGGCCGCCCTTTGCAGGTTGGCCAGCACGCAGCCGGCTTCGGCAGTCATGGTGCTGTTGCGCGCATCGACTTCGCGGATCCGGTTCATTCGCGAGAGATTGAGAACGATCTGCGTACCGCTTGCATCCGGGGTCGCCGCGCCGCAAAGGCCCGTGTTTCCCCCTTGGGGGACGATCGCCGTACGCGAGGCAGCGCACACGCGCACCACCTCGGCCACCTCGACAGTGGACGCCGGCCTGACAACGGCTGCAGCCTTGCCCAGGTAGCGCTTTCGCCAATCCGTGGCGTAGGGCGCGATCTCTATCGGCGACGTGATCAGGCCCGCCGGTCCGACGATCGCCTGAATCTCCTCAATGAACGATCCCATTTCGGCCTCTCGGCGCGGCCGCGCGGTACTCCGCGATACCCGTCTCTAGCCGACGGACCTGAGCGCGTCTCGCATCTGCGAGATGGTCGCCCGGTAGTCCTTCGAGCCGAAAATTGCGGCGCCCGCGACGAAGGTATCGGCTCCGGCGCGCGCGATTCCGGCGATGTTCCCGGCGTTCACGCCGCCGTCCACTTCCAGCATGATTGCGCGCCCCAGGTCGTCGATTTTCCTGCGCGCGTTGCGCAGTTTCTCCAGAGCGTGGGAGATGAATTGCTGTCCGCCAAATCCCGGATTCACCGACATGATGAGAACCAGGTCGAGTTTGTGCAAGACGTGATCGAGGCAGGACAAGGGCGTGGCGGGGTTTACCGCGAGGCCCGCCTTGCAGCCCGAGTCATGGATCAACCCGACGGTCCGATCGACATGTTCGCTCGCTTCCGGGTGGAAGCTGATGATGTTGGCTCCGGCGCGGGCGAAATCCGGAATGATCCGATCAACCGGTCTGACCATCAAGTGCACATCGATCACGCTTTCGGTAAGCGGGCGGATTGCCTCGCACACCACCGGTCCCACGGTGAGATTCGGGACGTAATGATTATCCATCACGTCGAAGTGAATCATGTCGGCTCCGGCCGCGACAACCTCAGCCACTTCATCGCCGAGCCGCGCGAAGTTTGCCGAGAGGATGCTCGGTGCGATTCGGAACGTGCGCGCAGCCATCGCCGGAAATTCTACTTGGATTTGCCCGGAGCCGCATGAAACGGCGACCATCCCGCCCTTGTCAGTCCGCGCGATTTCGTGTGGAATGACCGCATGGTCGCGGAGAAAAAATACGAGGTCGCGGTCTCCTCGCAGACGCAATACATGCCGGAACAGTCAGACGAGCAGAACGCCCGCTTCGTCTTCGCCTATACCATCACGATCCGCAACAACGGAAGCCTCCCCGCTCAGCTGATCTCGCGACACTGGATCATCACCGACGGCCACAACCAGGTGCAGGAAGTGCGGGGTCCGGGCGTAGTGGGCGCTCAGCCGCTGCTCAAACCCGGAGAAAGCTTCGAGTACACGAGCGGCACCGCGATCGCGACGCCGGTCGGGACGATGCGAGGCAGCTACCAGATGGTGGCCGAAGACGGTACCCAGTTCGACGCACCGATTCCCCAGTTCACGCTGTCGGTACCCCGTGTGTTGCACTAGTGCTGATCGCGGTCCTCGTTTTCCCGCTTGCGCGGCAGCGTCCACCACACGAGGAACGCGACGAGCGCAAGGGCGAGTCCCGCTTCGAGCAGGATGATCCACAACCCGGAACTCACTCGACGATGCCCTCTCTAATCCCCGGAAGCCGATGATAGAGCACTTGCGCTGGTTTTTTCTCGCGGCGGCAGGCTTGATTGCCGGCTGCGCGCTGCTGCCGCCGCCGGACGGGGCATGCCCGTGTCCTGCGCTGCCCCCCGTTGCCCCTCGCATCAACGCGCTCGACCCCGTCGATTTCGGAGCGGTGACGGGCTGGAAGGAGGGCGAGCAAGCGGCGGCCTGGCCCGCTTTCCTCGCATCGTGTCAGGCGCTGCGCTGGCGCGAGGCGTGGCGCGGGGTGTGTGCGCGAGCGGTGGAGCTTCGCTCGCCGGGCGACGAGGAGGCACGGCGCTTCCTGGAAGAAAATTTCACGCCGTGGCGTCTCGCAAACCCGGACGGCGCGATCGAGGGGCTGGTCACGGGTTACTACGAACCGCTCCTGCGCGGCAGCCGCGCCAGGGCAACGCCGTTTGTCTACCCTCTATACGGTCCGCCGGACGACCTGCTCACGATCGACCTTTCCTCGACCAACCCGGAGCTGCGCGGAATGCGCCTGCGCGGGCGCGTCGAGGGAAAGCGTGTCGTGCCGTACTACTCGCGCGCGGAAATCGCTCGCGGCGCCGCACCCGTCGCCGGAAAGGAAATCCTATGGGTCGACGATCCGATCGAGGCCTTTTTCCTCCAGATTCAGGGTTCCGGGAGGATTCAGCTCGACGGCGGCGAGACGCTGCGTCTCGGGTACGCCGACCAGAACGGCCATCCTTTTCAATCGATCGGGCGCTACCTCGTCGAGCGCGGTGAACTCCAGCTCGGCGAAGCTTCGATGCCTGCAATCAAGGCCTGGGCGGCGGCGAATCCGAAGCGTCTCGAAGAGCTTCTCAACCAGAACCCGAGCTTCGTGTTCTTTCGCGAGCTGCCACTCGCCGACCCGGCGAGCGGCCCCGTCGGCGCGCTCGGAGTTCCGCTCGCGCCGGGCCGCTCGATCGCCGTCGATCCGCGCTACGTTCCGCTCGGGGCTCCGGTATTTCTCGCGACGACATTTCCGGCAAGCGCGACGCCGCTCACCCGTCTGGTCCTCGCTCAGGATACGGGAGGTGCGATCCGCAATCCGGTGCGCGCGGATTTCTTCTGGGGGTTCGGCCCCGAGGCGGGTGCCCAAGCGGGCCGCATGCGGCAACAGGGGCGAATGTGGGCCCTGCTCCCGAAGGACCTGAAACCCGCTCCGACCGGCGCCGTGACGCCCTGAAGCGGGGTACGCCCGCTCAAGAGTCTATTTCTTGGCCTCGTCGATCAATTTCACCAGCTCCTCGGGCCGGGCGCCGAGGATTCTCTCCCCATTTGTCGTAAAGCTGGTTGGCGTCGCTCTCACGCCGATTTTCTTACCCAGGGCAAGCCACTTATCGACCGGCGCGTTACAGGAGGGCGCGGCCGGCGGGTCCCGGCTGTTCAGCATGAAATCGTAGTAGGCCTTGGCCCGGTCGGGCGCGCACCAGATGGTGCGTGCCTTGTCCGGCGACTCGGGCCGAAGAATGGGGTAGAGAAACGTATAGATCGTAATGTCGTCCTGGCGTAGCAGCGCGCGGTCGAGGTTCTTGCAATAGGGGCAGAACGGATCGGCGAAAATCGCTACCACGCGCTTGCCGTTGCCCCGCACCTGCTTGATCGCGAGATCGAGCGGCAAATCCTCGAAGTTGATCGCGGTAAGCTTTTGCTGGCGCTCTTCGGTGAGATTCTTCTGAGAACGCGCGTCGATGATCTCGCCCTTGAACACGAAATTCACTTTCTCGTCGGTATAGAACAGCGTCTCCCCGACTACGATCTCGTACAAGCCGGCATAGGATGTCTTGCTCACGCTGTCCACTTTGATGCCGTCGAAGCGGGCTTCGACGCTCCGCCTCACCGATGCCTCGTCGGCGAGCGCGGTCGCCGTAAAGACCGCGGCGAGAACTAGAGCCGGCAGTCGCGAACTCATGATGGTTCCCCGTGATGAAGGCCCCCGCCTATTCCCATGGCGCGGCGCGCAAGCAGAGTCTTGACGACCGTAGTGGAGTTGGTCAGGTTCAATCCGAAGTTCCGGATCCGCGCGGCTACTCGGTGGTTCGCATCAAAAAGCCGGAACAACCCGTCCGTGACCCAGCGCAATGCGAGTATATCCTCGGCACGGGCGCGCTCATAGCGCCGCAGCAGGAGGCGATCTCCCGCGTCGGAGGCTCCACGGAGCAGCTCGGCAAGCGAATGCGCGTCACCCAATCCCAGATTGACTCCCTGCCCGGCGAGCGGGTGCAAGACGTGAGCCGCGTCGCCGATGAGCGCTATCCTTCCCTGTGCCATCCGATCGGCAAACATGCGACTCAAGGGAAAGACAGCGGGCGGCGTGAGCGGCTCCAGGGCGCCCAGAGCTTCGTCGCCCGCTTTGCTCACGCGAGCGCAAAACGCCGCAGGCGCAAGGGCGAGCAGATCGCGTGCGTGCGTTTCCGGTGCGGACCAGACGATCGAGACGCGCCGGTCGGGCAAGGGGAGATAGGCGAGCACACCGTCGCTGCGAAACCATTGATATGCGATATTGCGATGTGCCCGCGCGCAGGCGAAATTGGCGACGACGCCGAGCTGCGCGTAGCTCCCGCTTCGGGCCTCGATGCCCGCGGCGCGCCGCGCCCACGACTCGGCTCCGTCGGCGCCGACCGCCAGTTTCGCCGTGACCACCTTGCCGTCTTCGAGGCCGATTTCGACGCGGTTCGCGGCGCGACGCAGCTCCGAAGGCACCGCCGGACACAGCAGCGACAGATTTCT
>WNFX01000578.1_pt1 | contig 35964 bp, 29 predicted proteins | sample 5400111 | NCBI WGS metagenome assembly WNFX01 (sample SAMN13153363, study PRJNA577476) | soil metagenome | isolation source: 40 cm soil or saprolite under grassland replicate 1 | place: USA:California | collected 2016-06-15 | reverse complement strand
AGAAGTTTCCAGACAGGTCTGCCCGAATTTGGGGCTCAGCAGCGAAGTTGGTGCACTGGATTGATCCAGGGCATACGGTCCCGGTGACGCTACTCAACTCGAAGGTCGTGAACTTGAAACCAGCCGCAGATACAGTGGACGCTGAAAAGAAGATGGTTGTGCAGGCCAGCAAGAGGGAAATAGCTAGCCCAGGGGTAGATCGACGAAATAGGCTCCTCATCGAGTTAACTCCTTTTTCAAGTGCATGCTACACTCCCCCCACAGGAGTGATATTCTATTGAAGAACACGAGTGAGCGATCAAAAAGGTATTACATCAGATCGCCCTATGAATTCAGTATTCGATAATTCCCCAAACTGCCACTTCTGAACTATTGAACCCGTTTCCATCCATTGTCGTCGACAGGGATGCCTAAGCGCTCACCCCAGATAACGCGTGCGAGTAGCTCTGCCGATTCTACCAGGCGCGGCCCGGATCGATTGAGATACTGGTTGCCATCGATAGCATAGACTCTGCCGTTCCGCACAGCTTGCAAGTCTGCCCAGGCAGGATGATTTTGCAGAAGTGGCACATCCTGCATTGTGCGCTCAAGCGAGTAACCACAGGGAGAGAGGACAATTACATCAGGGTCAGCAGCTTGCAGTTCCTCCCAGGTCAACCAGGGTGAATGCTGTCCGATCTCACCAAAAATATTCTCGCCCCCTGCGTAAGCCACCAGCTCAGGTGTCCAGTTGCCTGCACCCATTAAAGGGTCAAGCCATTCCAGCACAGCGACTCCCGGTTTGGCGCCGAACGCGGTTGTTTTGATGGCCAGGTCTGTGAGGCGTTGTTGGTACTTCTCTACAAGAATTTGAGCCTGGTCACGCTTGTCTAACGCCTGGCCTACTCTCAACATGTCTTCCCAGACGTCCTGGAGCCGGTAGGGAGAGAGCGAGACAACGAGCGGCTGTAGGCCAGTAAGCTGTGCAATGGCCTGAGTTACATCTCGTTCACTGACAGCACAGACCTCGCATTGTGTCTGCGTGAAGATAACATCAGGGCGCAGCTCTTGTAGCTTGTCAATGTCGATAGTGTAGATGCTCAGGGCTTTTAGAGCGGGGTCCTCTGGTTCGCCCTTCTTCTGCGCGAGTTGTTTCACCTGCGCATCGATCTGAGCGCTACTTGTATTGATATCTATATGTACTGTGCTCACCACGGGCAGCGCAAGCACCTCTGGAGGATAGTCGCATTCGTGAGAGCGGCCTACCATCTGATCCAGACAGCCAAGCGCGGCGATCATTTCTGTGGCACTGGCTAAGAGAGAGATAATTCGCATGGGGGATTCTTCCTGCCTGATTTGTGTACTGTCTCGTGTTAATATTGTGATTGTATCACCGATTTCTTGCGCTTGCCGCGCCCAGCAGCCTTGCTCTCGTTTCATATACAGTGGTGTGCTTCCGGCATATATGGCACGCCTCTGAAACCCTTTGCTTATCTCTTTCGTGTTAGAGAAGAAGCAAATTCGGTATTCACCGAAAGAGTTGGAGCAAGACTATGTCTCAAGATACAGAATCGTTAGCGAGAGAAGCGCAGGCGGCAACCAAGACGATCCTCCTCGTCGAGGATGATCCGAACATTGGCTCATTCCTCATTGAGGCTATTGATCAGGAGACGCCCTATAGAGCGATCGTGGCAAGTGACAGCCATGCTGCATTGAAATTCGTGCGGAACTTCACACCCGACCTCTTTATTCTGGACTACGGGTTGCCGGGGATGAATGGCATCGAACTCTATGACCGCCTCCATATCAAACGGGAGTTAGCACCAATCCCTGCTATCTTGATCACAGCAAATCGTCAGGTACCTCACCAGCAGATACAACAACGCCAACTCATCACCTTTATGAAGCCATTCGAATTGGATTCATTCCTTGCTACCATTTCAACCCTCCTCACTTCGCCGTAGGCGGGAGATGTGGAAACTATCTCGTCATCTCAGATGGCAAGGTAAGCAAGCGATGCTAGCAGAAAGGATGAAGAGGAGAACCATGACTATGCCAGTGCAGCAGAAAGTGAACACTGCGACTGAAAAGACACTCTGGCAACAGGACTCCATTGGCCCATTGAAACGAAAACAGTAGATGTAGCGTGTAGATAATTAAGAACGGGTTGTGTTTATTGAAAACTGTGTGTCCTTGCGAACAAAGCAGGCACACATATACAAGATATGGAGGACGTTATGTTCGCACTCCTGGCTGAGGCCCCACTCATCACGGTCAACGTGGGTAACCTTCACCTGGCTCTCTATCAGAGTCAGCTCATGTACTTGCTCGTCGCGGCCATTGTCGGCTTTGTTGCAGAGTTCATTGTAGGCTGGCGGCTCCCTTTCGGCATCATTGGGGCAATCATTGCCGCGCTGGTGGGGATGTGGATCGTTACCAATGTGGTGATCCTCATCATTCCTGGTGATCCTGTCCTCTTCGGAATGCCGCTCTTCAAAGCGCTGATTGGAGCCACCCTGTTCACGGCACTTTGGTACCTGCTGACCTACCGTCTCTGGCACCACCGTCGCCCGTACTATAGCCGTCGAGTCCCGGCATAAGTGAGGATTGTTCTTTCATGGCTTATGTAGGGAGCAAGATGCTCCCTGCACTTGCCCTCCCGTTGCATTTCTGGCGCATTTTGAGAAAGTGCTGTGAAACCCTGTCTACATATCAGCAGCCATAAAGCCATGCACCAAGAGAATTTGACTCAAAAGGTGAGATAGCATGGTTTATTGGAGTTACCACGAGAAGATCGATGCCTGGTTCTGATGGAAAGCGCGCTACATGATATGTGATGTGTTCAGTATCAAGTTTCCTCAGCAGTAGCGGGTGGGAATCGCTGTGCGGGACCAACGTGAGCACGCTGGGACGATCAGCATGAACGACAGCATTGGTATATGCGGGGATGCGACTTCTAAAAAAATGAGGGGTGGTAATGATACGCGGATCAGCCACAATAACTCTCTCTTTGGTCTTGAAAATGATAGGGTTGCCAATCCAAAAAGATGCCCAGGCATAGTAAATATGCTCACGCTGCATATAGACAACGATCGGGTCATTATTCGCCGGGGCAGCAACACAGCCGGACGTTTGAAACGTATATCCTGCATTCGTCTGGGCGTACGTCAAGCCCTGTGCACAAAGGATTAAAAGCAATACGGCAAATAGTCCTGCCTGCATCAGGCGTTGAAGACTTAGACGAGAGAAGAGCACAGACGATTGAGGATGCGAAAGGCTATGTGTGTTAGTTCCTTCCTGGAGTGGCTCTTTACCTTTTTCATGCAGATACATGCTGACAAAGGTAAAGCTGGCAGCGAAAAGAAATGGCAAGGCTAGCAGCAACGGTGTGGCATAACGTCCCGCATAATCAACGTTGTTGCAATCGACTAAGAGGCCGGAAGCTGAAATCTTGGAGATGCAGAAGATGAAAGCGCTGCATACCCCAAAAAGTAAAGGGAGCCCGACAAGTTGCCGTATCTGCGCCAGTAACGGGTGGCGCCAAAAAAGTGAGACAGCAACTACGCTCACCATTGCAAGCAAGTAAACTACACCGATTGCCAGGCCAAGCGTAAATAAGCGTGGAAGTGTAGCGGTTATGTTTACGTCAGGCAGCGCGCCTCCAATAATACGTTTGACAATGCAAGAGGTGTAGAGATGCGCCACGTTATTTATCGTGGCCAGGCGTTGACCTGGTAAACCTCCCTGGTTGATTAACATATAAGTAATGTTCGCCCACGAATTGGTAGCTCCCCAGTAGAGAGCGGGGGCGAATCCAATGATACACGCAGGAATAGCTGCTATGGCGGGCATGAAAATTGAAATCAGGCTGGGGGTATGCAGAGCGTTAGTTTTTTGAGTAGCATCCCCAGGAGTGCCTTGCAGATCACCAGAAGCGTCCCCTGTTGTGTATGCCAGACCCCGCTTCCGTACCGACCAAATTGTATATAGGCAATAGCCGACAATCCAGATGGCTGCTGCAAGAACAGCAGAGCTTATCAAAGGATTCACCCAAAAACCCAGGCCAACAATAAAACCAATACCTGCCCAACGCCAGGCGTACATCGCTCGCTTTGTTGTCATCTCTCGCTTCGCTGTCATCCCTTGCTTTGTTGTCATCCTGAGCACATTCGTTCCACTCAGTGTAAACTCCGCGAAGGATCTCCCATGCCATCGCTGTATCAGGCGAAATGCCAAAATCAGCAGTAACAACATAAGCACAAACGTCTCAATGTAGCCGCCAAGAGTACGCAGTTCTATGATAGCGTCATAGAGGGGAGGCATGGCAGCAAAGAGTGTTGCGATAATCATGAAGCGCCGTTTGGCATAGGAAGGTAACTTCGCCGCATCTGCCAGTAGAGCAGCTAGTTTCCAGGTGAGCCAGACAATCAGGAGTGAAAGCAGAATAGGTTCGGCACGGAGTGTCCATACAGAGGAACCGGCAATAGCAAAAAGCACAGCCACCAGATAAGCCTCTAGGCTGCCCATGTAGGCCTGCGAAAAGTAGTAGACCGGTAACTCGCCGCGCAGGATATGCTGTGCCTGAATACCTACCATGGCCTCATCCCCATCAATCACACCATGCGTGTGGAAAACCAGCCATGCTCGTACTATCAGCGCAAGCAGGAGACATAGCCACAAAGGCCAGTACTGGAATATAAATCTTCCGCGATGCTGCTGCTGTACATCACCAAAAGATGATTCTATTGGAGTTGTTTCTGTGATGATTCCCTTTTCGATCTCCATGTTTGATATGGAACTTCTTTCGCTCGTACGCCGCTATTTGATCATCCAGATTGTACTACACCGGGTATGACTTCTCATTATGTATACTCGATTGGTAGTATCAATGGGTAACCTTCCATTGATACCCGACCCTGTGATTCCTGCATCCCCGTCTTATAATCTCCAGGCTGTTGAACTGTGATCCGTCTCTCTCATTCAAACAAAAATGTGAGCAACATCATAACAGAAGAGTTATTCCTTTCACTGACAATTCGTTGGTTCATTCATATTATTTATAGTCACTTTCTGCTATTCTTTGTAAAGAAATAGATTGTGATGAGAGCGTCAGGCTAACTTTCTACTAAAGAAGTACTTCCGTATAGCGTCCCTTGTAAATACCCACCAGAGTTCATCGTCATCTTTGCAGCCACTTGCGAGAAAGAACGGAGGCAAACAATGGAAGCAGCATTGTATGGTCTGTCGGGTCGAACCACCCTCGGACCAACTGTATTAACTATTGGACGTGCGCCAGATAATCAATTGGTCATTAACGACTCCCAGGTCTCAGGACATCATGCTGAAATTCGTCCTGAGGGGCAAGGCTATTGTATCCTTGATCTAGGAAGCACAAATCACACGTTTATCAATGAATATCAACTCATATCAAACACTGCGCGCTCACTCAATCACGGTGACAGAATTCGCTTTGGAAAGAATGTTGTGTACACGTATGAGGCGGATGGTGTGATTCAGTTGACACAAACCGCTCGTGTTGATCCAACTGTTCATAGTTATCCAATAGAACTCTATAATCCACCAGCAGTGCTTTCTAATCAGGTACAAGGGAGAGAGCATTTACCACTTTCCCAGCCACAAAAACAAGGGAAGCAACAAGGACAGGCAAACCACCAGCACTCACGGTCAAAGAAGCCTGGCACTACAAATGTTCAAGTGAGAGTAGCTCGTATCAGCGCTATTAGCGCAATAGTCATAGCTGTCATTACAGCCATCCTGGCGCCTGTTATTATCGGGCGCTTCACGAATGGAGGACCAACCTCTACTCTCTCTCCTATTCCGTCGATACCCCGTTTACATAACTCGTATACTGGTTTTCGGACAGTTGTGCGTACCTCTCTGGATCCTGGACACTATACTTCCACTATCCCGATTACGTTTTCTTCAATAATAGAGGACGATCAGGGGCAGATACAGTCGGCGAACATGGTACTTGCTAATGCGAGATACATATGTCAGGGTTCAGTGAATACAAGTAGAAATCTCGTTTTATCATGCACTAAGGTAGTTGATAAGTACTTTCATGTGCTCGTTAATGGGCATGGTTCCCAGGATAGTAGTCAGTTGTCGGGGACGCTGAGTGACAGCGATCCGCAGTACCCTTCTTTCTATCAGGACTCTACATGGTCTGCTCAGGGATAGTAGGCCGCCTCCAGTGGCGGGGCGAGGGAGAAGGGTGGGGCAAGTCACCAGGGCGGCGCAAGGAAACAGGGCGAATAGGACATTTACCATCATTGTAGGAGCCACGTGGGGCAAGTCACCAGGGCGGCGCAAGGAAACAGGGCGACCGCAAGGGTCGCCCCTACAATATACGGGCCTGGCAGGCCGATCCGTTGTATTATAGCAGAACAGGGCGACCCTTGCGGTCGCCCTGTTCTGCTCCCACTCTTGACGCCACCTCATATATCCCATAGAATGAACCAGGCACGAAACCATCTATTTCTTTATGAGAGCTTCTAGCCCGTGTATAGCCAGGTAGAGCGACAGAGTCGCCTGCTTGTACACATGAGGGAGGGCTATCCTTATGAATTCAACACAGACTGAGGATCAATGGCTGAGCCTGCGAGAGGCTGCTGAGTTGCTAGGGATGCATCCGGCGACGGTACGGCTTTGGGCGGATCGCAATGAGTTGCCTTCGCGGCGCACGAATGGTGGACATCGCCGCTTCCGCCGCTCTGATATTGAAGCACGTTTGCGACAGGATGCAGAACGCAAACCTCGACCTGCCGCGCAGTTGCTGGTGCAGAGTGTGCTTGGTCGCGTGCGCTTTGCTTTTACAGATGGGACGCTCAAAACTCTGTCCTGGTATGAGCATTTCAATGATTCTGCGCTTGAGGCTTACCGCAGCCTGGGACGACGTGTGTTGGAGCTGTTGTTGCGCGCCCTGAATGATGGTACCTCGGCTGAAGAGTTGCGTGCTGAGGCGGTGCTGCTGGGCGTGGAATATGGTTCGGTTACCCGCGATTCGCATGTGCCGGTTGCTGACGCCGTGCGGGCTTTTCTGTATTTTCGCAGCCTGGTGGACGAAAGTGTAATTCAGTTAGCAGAAATTCAGGGGGGGCGGGATCATTCTGAGATTCCCTGGGCTGAGAGTTTGTATCAGATTCAGGCGCTGACGAATGAGATTCTTCCGGCGTTGATTGAGGCGGCACAAGCGCCGCCTGCTATAAAGTAAGAAATATTTTGAGACTTATGAGGGCATTTCGCCTGTAAATAGCGATTTTTCCTAACGTGACCGAGTAGGGTAAGCTGATCCAAATGAGGCTTGCTCCAGCCTGATGGAGAGGCGAGGATCACCTAACACTTCCCCCCATCGCACCACCACTCTGCGACGTTGTAGGTGTCGGTATAGGGTCCTGGCAGGTAGTTGTGCGTCCCCTTGTACGCCAGCGCGAATACTGTCCGACCGAAGAGCACAATGAAAGGGAACTGCGTCAGGTAGATCCGGTGGATCTGAATGAAGATCTGTTGGCGCACCCCCGGATCTGCCGTCACCTGTTCCTGGGCGTACAGGGCATCCAGGGCCGGGTTGCAGTAGAAGTCGAGGTTGCCTCCACTAAAGTTATTGGCCGCCGATGGAAACTGGTTACAGGCGAACAAGCCGGAGTCATCCGGGTCGTAGGAAAGATTGTCTGCAAACTCGGCGATGTCATACCTGCCCGCCACGGCTCCTGTGGGTGGCGATGCCTTTCCCTGGGGCAGGAAGGAATTAAAGAACGTATCACCGGGATAGTTCTGGATGTCGAGCTTGATGCCGATCTGCTGGAAGTCACGCTGGATGATCGTTTCAACGTCGATGCGCTGGGCGAGGCCTACTTGCGACGAGTACTCGAACTCCAGGCGCTGCCCGTCCCTGGCTCGTACCCCATCAGGACCTCGCACCCAGCCATTGTCATCGAGCAATTTATTGGCTGCCGCTAGCTCAAACAGCGGGCAGGGATCATTTGGATCGAAGCCCGGATGATAGGCCGAGGGATGGTCGGTGCACAGCGGTGTGCCAAGCCCCTTGAGCGCTCCAGCGATGATGGTCTGCTGATCAACCGCCATGGCCATCGCCTGGCGCACTTCCAGGTGGCTGGCCAGCACCGTGTTGTGAAAGTTGAAGTACAGCGCCTCGAAGCCGTTCTGGGTGGGAGGATAGATGAGCGTATAGTCCTTGAGGCGCTGCATCGCCTGAAAATTCTTAACAGTCGGGAAAATGCCAGTAGCATCGAGGGAGCCTGCCTGCATCTGCTTGAGAACGAGGTCAAGACTAGAGACGGCACCGAAGACGACCTTGTCCAGGTAGGGCAGCCCTTCGCTAGCGCGATAGTACCTGGGGTTGCGCACCACGGTGTAGTGATCTCCCGGTACGCTCTCAGCCATCATGAACGGACCGCTCGTCACCTTGGGGTTCAAGTTGTAGGGCGACTTGAGAATCTGCTCGGGAGCCATCGAGCTGAAATGGTGTGCCGGCAGCGGAGCAAAGAAGCCATCCACCCACAGCGCCGCAAGGAACGGACCGAAAGGGCGCTTGAGGTGGAAGGTGATCGAGAGGTGGTCCGCCGAGACGTCTGTCGAGCTAATCAGGTTCAGCCCCAGAGTACTACCGGCAGCAAACTTGGGATTGCTCCAGAGCTTCCAGGTGTAGTCCACGTCGCGCACATCGTAAGGCTGCCCATCCGACCAGACAAGATGAGGTCTCAGATGGAACGTCCAGGTTTTGGCATCTGCGCTCACACCCCCATTCTGCACGGTGGGCACCTCTGTCGCTGCCTCAGCGTGGATGATGCCCTGGGCATCACCAGAAAAGAGGGGGAGGTACAGCACTTGATCCATCAAAGGAGAGGTCGGGTCATTTGCGCCATTGGGAATGAGCGAAGAGACATCGCCAGGCAGGTCATACGTCCAGGTGCCTCCCCGGGCCACCTGGACGGCGGAGGGGCTGCTGTGTGCACCGAGGACGCCGAAGTGTGCGAGCAGGCTGACGCTGCCCAGAACTCCTGCTGCAATGACCACGACCACCAATCCGATGAGCAGCGCAGCGCTGCGACCAGGCAGGCGCCTGGCCCCGGGATGGACGGGCATGGTCGGTTTAAGGGGAGCGGGCATGACCGCCGCCATGGGTGCGACCAATTGGCCCGGCAACGGTATCTCGGAAGCAGCCTGGCCCTGGGGCGTGTCGAGGCCGTTTTGTGCCGAGGAGCCAGGGTACACAGTAGGCTCAAATGCTCCCACTGACAGCTCGGCAGAGGGCGTCGCCACCATGGGTGCTCCTGGTGGGCTGGGTGCCTCCGCCACCGTGGCGTAGCTGGGCGCGGCATCCGGACCGGGGGCAGGCGACTCACTGGCAAGTCGCATTGGAGCGGATGGAGCAAGCTGGTTTGCCTCCTCGAGGGCTTCAGCAAAGGCGGCCACCGAGGCGAAGCGGTCTTTGGGGTCTTTGGCCAGCGCGCGCAGCACCACCTGCTCGATGCCCAGCGGGATCGTCGCCACTTTCTCATGCAACGGCGGAGGCGGCATGGTCAACTGCTGCACCATCACCTCGGTCGCCGAACCCTCAAAGGGACGCTGCCCACAGAGCCATTCGTAGACGACCACGCCCAGTGCATACTGGTCACTGGCGGCGCGTGGGTGCCCTTCGATCTGCTCCGGAGCCATATAGGGCAGCGTTCCAATGGCTTCCTGGGTACTCAGCGAAGCGCTGCTATGCGCCAGCGCCGCCAGCCCAAAGTCAGAGAGGAGCACCTCCTCATGCCGGCCCACCAGCATATTCTCCGGCTTGATATCGCGATGGATAAACTTGTGGTCATGCGCATACTGCAAGCCTGCCGCCACCTGCTTGACTGGGGAGACGATCTGGGGGAGGGAGACGACACTGCCCTTGGGATAGCGACGGCGCAAGGAGCCACCCGGCGCATAATCCATCACCAGGAAAGGCACCCCGTCCTGCACATCGTAATCGAACACGCGCACAATCGCGGGATGAACCAGTTCTGCAATCGTCTCGGCTTCCTGCTGGAAATGCTCGACCTCTTGATCGGTCAGGTGGGTGTGCAGCACCTTAATCGCCGCTTGCAGATTGAGCCGCACATGCTGCCCTAAATACACCTCGGCAAAGCCACCCTGTCCTAACAGGGAGACCAGCCGGTAGTTGCCAAATTGCTGTCCGACGCGGTCGGTCATGCTGCACCTCCTCCTGTGAAGTGAGAGGCAAGAATGTCCTTGCAGGTCGATCTCTTGTTGAGGTGATGATGTCTGCATTGTAGAGCAAACACGTCTCCACGTCAAATAGAACAGTCGCCTACTACAGGGCCTCTCAAACCGTGGAGGCAATACGTCCGTACAGACATAGGTGGTAAACTGAAAGGAGGTGCTGGTAAAATGAAAGCCATCAAAAAACACTTTCATGGAGGAGAGACTCGTAATGGACTATACAACACTCGAAGCTGAGAGCAAAGCGGGCCAAGAGCAGCCCCCAAAGCAGATGCGAACGCTTTTCGAGGTCTGCCAGCAGGTGGTAGAGTTGGGTTCAATTGGTGCAGCAATGGCAACGGTTCTTGTATTATTGTATTGTACATCCAATAATAACCTTCGCAAACCCAAAGTCAGAGATACAACAGATGTTCCATAAAATGGCGGCAACGCAGCGAGCCTATCTCCCACACTTCATCAATCCAGCATCCAGCATAAGGAGTGAGTATGGCTGATATTGTTCCCTATTTAGAGCGTATCCGCGCTCGCTTTGAGCAGCCCGAAACGCAGGCAGCATTTCAAGGCTTTGCTAAAGTTATTCAGTTCATGTTTACTGACCTCCAACGTAACTTTGCGCTGAGTATTGCTCAAGATGGGAATGCGACATTGACAGAAGAAACGGTTCCACAGCCAGATATCAAAGTCACTACCAGCAGTGACATACTGGCCGGGATACTTGACAGGACGGTCAATCCAGAACTTGCTTTCATCACCCGTAAGGTCAAAGTCTCCGGTTCAATGGAGGATCTCTTGAAATTGCAGAAACTGCTGTGAGGATTGACACCAGGCTACGCCGCTTGGAATACAATCAGCCTGTATGAACGATATACCTGGGAAATAGTACAGATAAATTACTCGCTTAAGTAGAACCAGCTCTCGAAGTCACTCGCGCGGGCGCTCATCCCGGAGGGTAACATCACGGCATGGCGTGGAGTTGTCCCATCGCTTTGCATTCCTCGCGTGCCGAACGTCTGCCCATCCAGGTAGAGAATTTGATTTCCCGAGTAGCTCCAAATTTGATTCCCTTTCAATGTCACTCGCACACGAGGCCTGTGCCTGGGGCCACGGAAAAAGATGTCGAGCTTGGTAAAGAGTTCGGCCAATCCCCCTTCCTCTTCATGGCCCCAACGCCAATAGATATTGTTGGCGCTCACCTCGATATGACCACTCATGATAAAAATGCTTTCTCCATCACCCGGCAGCGTTGGTTCCACGGTCAGGATCATCGAGCCAGAATTTACTGACAGCGGGTCTGGTTCACCGTCGAGAGTGATATGCAGACCATCTTTCAATAGAGCACGCGGATATTCGGCATCATTGGCCCAATTAACGCCGAGAATACGCATGGCCTGCGATGTGAGCGAAGCAAAACGCCTGCGGCAATCCTGCACCGATACGGTCTGGGCAAGTAGTACACGCCCCAGGCGAGCATAGTGATGGTGCATACCAGCACGTTCCTGTGGAATAGGGTTTACATTAGGTACAGTGTAAGGAGGCCATTCGATATCGCCTTTCTCGGTGCGTGCTGGGATGAGCCAGTAATCGCCATTCTTATAAACGCCGGGAGAGAACTGTACCTGTATGCCGCTTTCGATATTAAGCCACGTGCCATTCATCGTGATCGCTCCGCCTCCATCCCAGCGGCGAATTTTTGTATGCTGCTCTCCATCGATTTGCGGCGGCCCCTGCTCCAACTGCAGCGCCTTTGTGATGGGATCGACCTCTTTGATCTGCACAAAATGTCCTGGCAGCCCGTTTAATTCTCTTTTATCATTGAGAAGTTCCACCCATTGTCCCGCGCTGAAACCCCGGTCATCGTCAAGCCCAATTCCTTTCACCACTACCTTGTTGTCGACCACACTTTCAATCAAGGCAACGACCGAGCCGTTGTCACGTGACCACTTGAAGAAAGGACCCTCACGATCATCGCTGCCACGATGCACCTGCACACGGTACAATTGATTCTCCAGGCGCTGATAGCCAGGATTTCCGGCTTCGCCGCCTGTATACGTTCGTGCGTTCATCATGCCAGACAGTGAAGTGGTCAGGGCATCCCATTCACTGAACGAAGAATTGCAGGTCAATGTGCTGGTGAACGTAGCGATTTCCTGCTCAAGCTGCGCTTTGTTGTTCTCTATTTCTCTCCTTCTACCTCTCCCCTGACCGCCACTTTGAATTTCAGCGAGCTGTTGCAAGAGTTCCTGGTGCTTTGCGAGTGTGCCTCGGAATTCAGTCTGGAGTTCGATAGGAAGAATCTTTACCTGCCAGACGGTCTGCAGGCGCGTGGCGGTATCAATACCACCGAGGGCCACTTCAAGCATACGCTCGTCATCGAGAGAGGTAACAGGCCGTTTCCATGCATCGATATAAATGACGAGAAGATAGTGAGACGCGTGCAAGTTGAGCGTCGGCAATTTGGTCTCGTCGGGATAGGTAGCAAAGGCGGGACCAGGGTACTCGCGTTCAGTCGTGGGGCAATAGGGCTGGGTGGTGTAGGTCGTGACGCGACGCAGGTAGAGGTCCTTTTCATCTTTCAAGCCGGTCGTATCGTAGTTGGTTTTGTCGGTCAGGAGCGTCAAGCTTTGATGAGTCGCATCAATATCAAGAATGCGCATGAGCTTGCGGAACTGCATTTGTGCGTCCAGAAATTCGACCCACTGGCCTTTCTGGAAATCCTGACCATCGACATTCCAGCTGAGCACTTGCACGTGGTTTTCATCCAGAAAGCGTACTGGACCAGGAGTTGCTTCGTTTAACTCGCAGAGTATGCCATCAACATACATATGCCCGGGCGAGATCGTGAGATCGGAGTTATCGGGGGTAAAGCCGATTCTGAAGCCACCTCCCATTTGTGGCACACCGCATTGCCCGATTACGTCCAACGCCTCGGTCTCAGTACGATGTTGGTAGATGGCCTGCTGCTCGTTCCAATCGGCATCCAGTTGTACCCGACCTTGTTGCAAGACAACGCCAATGTAGTGCTTTTTGGGATCAAATGTCACCCGGCTTATATCACTCATTCCTCATCTCCTATTCTCAGATTATGACAGGTAAAAAACGCCTGCTTCTAATGTGAAGCGCAAATACTCCTTCAGACGCAGAGCCAGATTCGTTTCACGTTGTGGCTGGTACAGGTCATGAAATGCTCCCATCTCGGATTCGTCATCAGCGCCACGCCGGATCTCGTCTGTGGTTCTGCGGCTGAGCTGGCAGTAGCCTGGACTGCCGTAGCAGAGCGAGGTGAATTGTGGATGCACCCACTCGGCGGCCTGCTCATCTATTGGCTGGCAGTAGTATAGGCGGGGAACACGCGACCTGGTGGGTAGATACGAGTAACGCACGCAGCCGGACTGCCGCCTGGCAACATGCACCGGCGCTCTCTCTTTACCAGAACGACGAGCCAGAAAAATCGTATTTGAAGCCAGTTCCATCAGGGATGTATGCACCTGACCGATAAGCGTGCTATTTTCGACTTGTAGAGATGCACCTGCTGACGTGTCGTCCAGCCCGCAATAAGCGATGGCGCGCTGCGAAGTCGCATCTACAATACTGTTGGTGATCTGCACTTTCGCGCTCTCAACAACGCGCAGTCCGCCCACAATACAGTGATCGAATTCGATGGTGATAGTGGGCGCCTCGATGATCACACTTACCTGGGGCGAGTAGCGATCAATCTCCACTTGGATATCTTCTCGCTCGGTGATAACTGTCTCTCCCCGCTTGTTACGCTTCACCTCTTCGCTGGCACGCTCCGACTCGACTACCGCCGGCTGGGATTCGTCCTTCTTTGAGCAATCATCAGAAGTCACTAAGCCTGGCACCAATGTGCAATGTCGCAGTATCAGGCGGTTCAAATTACCGCTGACGTGCAGACGACCAGCGCTGATCACGAGGCCGTTCAATACGACCGTGGCTCCCTCTTCACCACGGATCGAGAGTTCTGGTGTGACCGGATTCTCAGTTTTCGCTGTGTCATTGGTAAGTACAAGCAGCGGACGACACCTTTCGGCAGCGCGCAGCTCAACGAATGAATTCGCGGGTGCATATATGGACGGGGACTCGCTGTAACGTCCACTATCGGTAATCTCCACCACACCTGACCCCGCGAGGTTTGCGAGACCTTTTGCAATGGTTCCATCCGGCACGGGCACTCTCTCAATGGGGAGTACCTGGGTAGTAAACGGGTCGATACGAGTGAAGGAATCCATCCGGCTATACTCACCGCCACCCATTTCAGCGCTGAAGCCATAGTAGCAACTCACCTGCACATTCTTTGGCATGCGCTTGCCTCTTCCTCGCGGAAAAGCGATTCTGCCCAGGACGGGGTCAATGGCTATTTTCTCGCGCGGCATATTGGCCCAGACAATGTTGTCGGCATCATCGATCACTGGATTGCCATCGCTGTCCTTTGTATCGCTCAAGTCCGCCGACTCGATGAGATCGGAGGTATACGGCCTGCCGTTAACGGTGAGCAGGATACTTTTGTCCAGGCCGTAGTAATCATCCAGGTAGGAAGTGAGCATACTGCGGGTAATAGGCATTGCCACATTCTGCTGGTCCGACAATTGCGTCACATCCTGCTCAACTTGCGGATGACTGAACAATTGCAGAGTAGTTCCCAGCGGATTGAACAGATAGCGATAGTTATCGACTTTGACGGCTGGGGAATTAGTCAGCGAATAGGCGTTCAGGCGCCATACGAATATGCCGATATTCGGAATATTATAACGACCACGTCCCATGGCAATGCTGCGCACATCAGCCATATGAACGAGGGTATCAAAAGGTGTATTTAGGCGCTCCAGGGCTGCACTCTTGCGCAGGTCAGGGCTGGTAGTCTCTAAACGAACCCGATTCATGTGTTGCGACTGTGCCAGCAACTTGAAGAACTCAACGACATGCACGCTCCAGCCCGTAACGTCGCGCGCTAATTGTTCTAGCATGGTAGCGGTGCCTTTACGCCGCCGGTAGCTGATCGTGTTGGCAACTTCGACACGCGGGCTACGCTGCAGAACGTCGTGCGGGGTTGAATAACTGACGAGATCACCAATGTAGGGCACGATCCATTCCTGGCAGGTCTCGATAAACTGATCGTCGTAGAGCTGCGATAGATCCTCTTCCAGCACCTGTATCGAATCCGCAATCACTGATAACAGCGCTTTTAAGGGCTTATCCCCGCGCTCTATATCCTGTATGCGATAGATGGCAGGCAGCAGGTTATATAACTGTTCGAGGTCGAAACTCACGATATCACCTCCAGAGCATCAAAGGGAACCGTATCTGCTATAAGCAGCTCGGCAGCCGAGATCTCGCCATTCGAACCGACAGCAGGTATGGCGGCAATGAGAGTTTTGTTCAATGCAGGCACATTCTCCAGACGGTAAAGGTGGTATACACCAGCAGTGACTACTCCCGGCACATCCTGTATGACATTCGTCACCTCTTTCAGCGTCACAGCCTGGCCGAAGGAGCGGTTCTCAAACGAGAAGTAGGAGCGAACCGTCGTCTGCACCCTTTGTAGGACGTCTGTCTCAGCAAAGTCTGCTTCCACCTTGATATGAGCGCCTATTCTGAAGAGAGCCTTGCGATACGATTGCAACCGAAGAGTGATGGTTGGATCACCCGCCTTTTGCATGGCGAAAAAGATGCGGGTGAAAAGCGGATCGTCCTGCACAATCTCTTTCCCTTCGGTGCCCGCGAGCGTCACAACCATCCCGCGCACCCGGCTGGTTGCGATCAACGTGGCAAGCACTTTTGTAACGCCAGGAAAGCTGCGCGCAAAGTTTTCATAGTCTGCAACGGATACGACACGGTTGAGGGTCAACACCGTAAGCGCGGCATTACTGCGGGCATCATCGGTGGTCTCCGGGTCTTCCGCGCCCAGAGGAGCCTGCGGATTGGTCGCGCTTTTCACCCCCAGCGGGCGTGTCATGAGCTGCGTAATCTGATTGGCTGTGACATGCCCCGAAGAGCCACTCCCCTTGCGATAGGTTGCCCGCACATTCTCCTGACCATTGGGCAGGCGTGCGCCGGTTTGTCCATCGCCAAACTGGACGGTAGTTTTACCATCGGCACCAGCGCGAGTCACAAAGATGCGATCGCGCGGGCCATGACCGAGGAGACTGGGAACCTCTTGCCATTGAATATCATTGACGTATACCTGGAGGGTTGAGACGATACCTCCCGTCGTGGCGTTGTGCAGATACGTGAGCGGTCCCTGGTGCAGGGTGAAGCGCTGGTATGCCTGGCTTGTATCGCCATTGCCGAGTAGCTCATCCCGCACGGTTTCCCCCTGCGTAGCGCGGGCGACATTGGCATAGATCGTCACCGTTTCCACTTTGTATGCATTCGCGAGGTTATCTTTCAAGCTAAGGGTTGTCAATCCACCTGGATAGCTGGCATCGAACGAAGTTCCTGCGAGAACCGCAACCTCGCTCGTTTGCACGCCATTGAGGTCAGCGAGTTCGCCCGCAATCAGAATCGTCTTACCAGGTTGCAGCCCATCATACAGGCCAGGCACTTCGATGGACTTGTTCTGCACAGGAACATCAATGGGAAGTTGGGCTAATGAGAGCTTCTCACTCTGTCCATAGGTGGTCATCTGGCGAATGTCCGTCATGGACACCGGGCTTGCCTGTTCGGTTGTTGCAAGTTTGAGCCGTGTTACCTTGCCGCTCAGTGTGTAGTTGACCAGGCTGGTTTCGGTCGTCGAATCGACACGCGCAATGTTGACACTTCCATTCGGATGTACCACCGCCACCCAACTCTTCCCGGGAATCTGCGGGTAGCTTCTATCCAGGTCGAGTATATTTTGTGGCTGCGGCACTGGAGCCGTTGAACCCACAACTGCAATGGGGGATGTTGTTGGCAGGAACGGCCAATCGGTGAAATCAGACATCGCTGTTTTGTCATTGGGATTGAATTTTTGGTAGCGTTTATAGTAGGGAGTGCGCACCGCCTCCGGCAGGGCTTGCCAGTCTGGAGCGTTATTGCCAAAGAGCGAGGCATGCACGCGCAAGGCAAAAACGCCGGTCGTATCTTCCGGCACAGCCCCATCCTGGGACGGCGCAGCAGCACTGGCAAGCACATCTTGCAGAGACCACTTCTGCACAGTGGCATAAGCACTCAGGTCGCGTTCATTCCATACCTGACCGCGCACAATAGTATTGACCGTCGAGTTATCAAGCGCCTGCGGCTCTGCATTAGAAAATGTTGAAGGAATGGCGCTGGCCCGCGCGCCATTGCTCGATGGAACAGCAGACGATGCAGTCACCACGGAAGAAACCGCCGCGAGTTGCTTCTGTCCGCCTGCCTCGTCACCCGACATTGCGGGTACCAGTGGATTTCCAGATGGCAAATCTTGCTTAGCCCCATCGCCACTGACAGGCGGTATATCTGTAAGTATGGAATCTTCAAGGAAGACGGTTGTCTGCTGGGCGACCGTATCCACCATTACATTTCGAATGAAGCGCAGAGCATTTGCTGGCGGCTTTTGAGCGTCGGAAACATCAGAAGTAACGATCAGCAGCGCATCGCCAGTATGCAGATTAGCGCTTATCCCTTGCAACAGCAGCGAGGGCATATCGGTACTCAGTGACTGCGGCCGCGTCTTACGAGGTGAAATTGCATTCCAGGCCGAACGCGCATCAATGGCCTCGACAGTTTCAAACACCTGGGGGCTTTCACCTGGATTGGGCAGGCTCTGCGCCTTTGTGCCAATGTCGATCACGGCCTTTCCAGGAGAGCCGGGCGTGTTTTCCAGGGTGAATGCCAGGTACGTATCTGCTGCCACCCCTGGTCGCAGTTCATAACTGGCGGAGCGCGCCAACTGCAACAGCGAGAGGTACTCGCTGGCAGTACGCACATACGACTCGTTAGCGATGCGTTCCTGGTAGAACGTCAATACATCGCATACAACAGCCCAGGAGTCAAGCAGAGCAATAGAGAAATCATCGGTGCTGCTGCGTGTGTTCAAGTGACTCAAGGCTGGTTGACCGCCAGCAGAGAGCTTCGCGAGCATACTCTGTTTAAACTGGTTATAGGTGCCTACGCGATATGAGATCGCTGGTAGACCAGGTGGGTTGATAATTTCTGCTGGTGTCTGGGTGCGTAACCCTTCACAACAGTTGCAATCGTCCAGAAAAACATTACTCATTTGCCGCCCTCCACAACTAAGCGAAAGATGCCGTGTTCTTGATAGTTGGGATCATTTTCAAGGCGCGCGATTTCCATCCAATCCATCACCAGCGAGCCATCGTTCAATCCCTGTGAACTGGGGAAACCCTGACGCTGGAAGGTGGTGACTTCTACCGATGCGACACCGGGAATGGCCATTGCAGCGGAACGCAATGGACTGAGGTAAATCGTTTGACCGAAAGTGAAGTTATCCGGGTAAAAGTAACCGCGTCCACCCCCGGGCAGGACGCGACTACTAAACACATCCTGCAACGCGGACTTTATCCTGTTACGAAAGTAATCATCTTTTACCTGCACGATCATCTCGATCTCCAACGAGACGTAGACCGGGCCAACAATGGCCAGATCGGAGCCAGCCAGACAATACTGTTGCATCCGTGCAGAGAGTTTCTGCTTATATGCCTCATCAACCAGCGCACCCCGCACACGCTCTACCGCGAGGAAGGTCGTAAACCAGCTCCCTGTCCAACGCTGAACCGCGGCGGCTCTCTTTACAGTAGGATCACGCTGCACGAGCATCACGTAATCATCTGTTGTCACAGCTCTCTCCTGCGTAAGGAAAGCGCTGGACGCCTTCTGCCGCACATCCTCAACGCTCTCCGGCTCAACGCCCCCACGGGCCGGTAGGGGATTGCGCACCGAGATAATGCGCGCATCACTGCTTACAACATGCACCAGGGAATCCGCTCCTATGTTGCCCTGCATGCCGTTGCCGGTACGATACGTAGCGGTAAACTGCGTTTTTGCTGCCGGGAACATGCCATGCCGGCTATCACCGAAGCGTAGGTACGTAGTACCATCTGATTCAATCTCAACCACAAATTCAGGTGCCGTTGCCTCACTTTGCAAGAGTTCGGGCCGCGATTGCCAGGTGACTGGCTTTTCCTCTGCCAGGGCACTCGTTAATTGGAGAGCTGGCAATGCCACAGCATCAGCATTCATAGCGGCCCAGTTTATGGTAGCGTTCGCCGACTGAGATGAATAGCGGTCGACACCGGGTCCAGCAAATGTGAGGGGAGAGTATTTCAACGACGGATAGTAGCGCGGCAGCACCGGTATATTCGCAACTGGCTTGCAACGATCGCCTCCCCGGGCTGGTACCTTGAAAAGTACCGGTGAAGCTTCCGGTACAGGATCAAAAGTCTCACCAACAATGCTCATGCCGGAATCGGCAAGCACGATATTGCCATACGCAACGCTCACATTTTCGATATACTGCTGTCCATGCTCTGGCGCGGTTGTGGCGGAAATACAGAGCGGGAAAGGCAGCGCATCTTCAATATGCCACTCGATCTCCGTAATTGGCAGAGAATAATCTGTAGGGACGCGACTTACCGCGTCCTCTGTGGGCTGACCTGCTGTGTCATCTTTTATGGTCTTCTTCTCGGTTATTTTTGTAGTTTCATGTTCTGTACGCTTACTCTCTACCTCGACATCGCCTCTACGCTCCACAACCACTTCGACATCCTCAGTCCGCTCAGTTTCACGATCTTTCATCTCAACCCTGGCCGTCTCGCCCTTTTCTGAAATAGTTTCTTTCAGTGATATGGTCACCCTTTTGAGGGTGGCATCTTTATCTTCAAGTTCGATATCACCTTTTTTGCCAGTTTCGATGATCTCAACCTCGTCATGACCATGTTTCTGTTCACTCTTCTCCGCAACCTCAATCGTCTCAACCTTACCCGCATCTTTCACAACTTCTTTCGTTTTTTCAGAAATCTTTACGTCATCGTCCTTAATCACTTCCCTGGTCTCATCCTGCTCTTCGATGACCACCGTTTCAAATGTCGGCGGAGCGGCATCAACGCTGGATTGTAGGAGCAGTTTGCCGATTGGATCTGTAGCCGGCGTGACCTTCGTGAGGCGCACTGCGCAGCGGTGCGTGAGATCGGCATCCTGTGGTACTCCTGTATAGGGACCGAAGATCTCCTCGAAAATTAATACATCACCAGCTTTCAATTGTGGGTAATCACCCAGCAGCGTTGCTTTTGTTGCGCCTTTGGGCAAACAGCAATCATGCGCACCCCAGGTATAGAAATGCAGTTCGTTGTGTGCCTCGTACAATTCGTCAACATCATACATCAGCTCAAACACCGTCGGATGCAGGGCGAGGGCCTGGTCATATGCTGGCAGATTGGGAGCGACCACCGGACTCAACCAGTCAACATGGGTCAGAAACTGCGTCCCCTTGCGTGGCGGTGGCAGGGATGAAGCGTTTGCGTCGTCCGATTGTGTGCCTTTCTGTAGGGGCGGGGGCTGATCTGGATGTGGGCTTGGGAAGATGGTGTCGCTTACCTCGACCGCCGAAGGTCCTGCTGGATTCACTATATCTGCTTTCACAATGATCTGCACCCAGGTTCGAGCGTTAGAACCCTCAGAAATAAAGTAATCAAGCAAGCGAGCATGGCGACGTATCGAGATGCGGCGACGGGCGGTACCCAGGTAAGATTCGGTCGCAATCACGTCCTGCTGGTAGCTCAGGTAGTCGCCAACATAAGCCAGGAGTTCAACGAGCATCACCCCGATGTCGGCGGGGCTGCGCTCCGTCCATTGTGGCAGCAGTACAGAAAGGCGGTCGAGCATCAACTCGCGAAAACTGGCAAAGTCTTTCGCCATGTAGTTGATCTCTGGCTGCTCCGGGGTTTCGGGCGCACAGGGAAGCTGAACCTGGCAATCAAAATTGTTCGGCGCTTCGATCTTGAAGGTAAAATCAACCGTCGTCAGCAGAGGGTCAAACTGGGGACCTCGAATACCCGGCAGCAGGCGCAGCGTGTAGGACGAGAAGTCACCCGCTTTGTTCACTTGCGCGATAATGAGATTGGACTGACCATTCGCGCCAGCAGAGACGCTCGTTACTGCGATATCGCGGATACGTTCACCGCCCTCAATCTTGACATTTTCCCTCCCCAGCAAAGAAGCATCACCCAACGGCTTGATAAAGTAGACATAGAGCGTACGCAGCGGCTCATCTCCCGGAACGGCGGGATCGTCGGACAGTTCCAGGTAGTCGATGCCATTTAAGGTTGGATGTTTGCGCACTGCTTCCTTGCGGCGATCATCACAGCATGAATAGAGCATTTATGGGCCTCCCCTCACAAACTGGTCTATTTGCCGCTCCTGTGTCTGTCGCACGACATACTGTACGAACACACTCAAGGTCGAGTCTATATTCTGTACTTCGACGGCTTCGACCTCGATCACATCACCCATCCACTGCTGGAGCGAACTCTGCACCAGGGCCTGGGTAGCGGCTGCCTGTGCGTCGCTATTGGGCGAAAAGATGAGGCGTGGGATATCACAACCAAAGGTGGGGCGGTTCACACGCTCACCGGGTGCCGTGAACAGTATCTGTTCGATCAGGTCGCGAATGTGCTTTTGATTGCTGGCAAGGGCTGTGCGCCCGCCTCCATCGAAATGGAATGGATAATCAATCTGCATCACATCCCCTTTACTCGTACTTGTGTCATGACGACGTTCAGCCCGGTGCCAGTTGGCGCACACACTGCAACGCTATCTTGTAGCAGGACCGGCATTCCTCCCACCTTGATGCGCAGCGCAGCAGTGATCCACATGCCGGTAACACATGGCCCATTGGCGATGGGCGGTGGTGGTAACGCGCAGCCAGCAATCACATAAGGGATAGGCTGGGTCGTGACCGGCTGACCCCCTACCTTCACCCGTGGGTTGGGCGAGGTTGGCTGTGCCTGGCCACCATGCAGACATAAAACTGTTGCTCCCAGATGCAGGAGATAGCCTGGCATCACATCACCTCCAATGCGCCATTGTTGACCGACACGCTTGCTGGGGAAAGCTCGACAGTAGATGCGGCATTGTTGAGCTTCATGCTACTGGATAGCGCGATGGTGGCAGTGCTGGCGTTGTCGATCGTAATGGTGCCGCCCTTGCCGTTGTCGATCTTGATACCGTCGGAATTCATGATGATCTTTTGACCACCCGATGTTTGTAGAGTGATGCCGCCGCTGCCCTCCGTGTCATCGAGGAGCATACTGTGCCCACCGGCGGTTTTAATCAGCACCTTTTTATAGGGAGGATCGCCGAGGTCCGAGGCCATTTCACTCGCTGCTCCCCACCAGCAGCCGGACCAGACGGGGTAATCCGGATCGCCATGCTCGAACTCGATCCACACACCCGCGTTTACAGTCGGCAGCGCGAAGAAGCCCATGCCCTTGCCGCCAAAGGGGGCGCACGGCATAGCCCAGCCGCTCTCATGGTCGCCCAGCACATCGGGTACATGCGCCCGGATACGCCCTATTTTGAGGGGGTCTTCGATGCTTGTCACCACGCCGCGATATTTGCCGAAAAATTGAGTAGCCATCTCTAATGCACCTTTTTGTGGACACGATTTATTGCGTCCCTACACATCGGTTTCATTGCGATTGTACCTTATTTTGTAGCGCGCCGACTCCCTCTCTGGTGAGCGTGAAGCTCTGCGTATAGGTGCCGTGCTCAATGGTATGTTTGACCTGGCGCACATAATAGTTGCCATTGTAGGAAGCGCCCATGCCGCGCACGCCGACCAGTTCTCCCGCTCTCAGCAGATAGCCATAATTGACGGTATCCAGTTGACCATTGCCAGTCACCGATTTGGTGTTGTCACTCATAAGCGCACTGGCAGCCAGGGTAGCCTGGGACGAGTCACGCTGCCCAGCATTACGCAGCAGCACCGTGCGCTTGTTCTGCGTGGCCGTTGAGACGAGTGGCGGCAAGTCGGAAGAGGGTGACGAGACGGGATTCACGCGCTTGCTTTCAGGGTCGATGTAAGAACCTTTAACGTTCACAGGCGTCATGGCATTATGTGTGAACGTCAGTGAAGTGACATTGGTATTTGACCCCATGTTCATCGACAGCGCCGGCTGAGGAGTATCCAGGCGATTCTCAATGCCCCAGTATACCTTGCTCGAACTGAACGAATCTGGGTCGATATAGAAGACAAATCCGTTGCGCTTCGCCAGCATCTGCAGGAATTTCAAGTCGGTGCTATGTTGGCGCGTGACGCGCTGATTTTCATGTGGCGTATCGTCCGTTTTCTTCACCTTCATGTTCAATCCCAGCCCCGCGTATTGCCCCAGCACCTGCTGTACGATCTGAGAGTCTGACATGTTGGGGTACGACATATTTTTCTCTTCGAGATCAAATTTCAGGGTGATATCTTCGCCAGTCACCGTCAGGGTCAGGGTACCGGGATCATTGCTTGGCGTAAACTGGTGGTGCGTGATTATGCCATCCATGAGCACTTCGGTATTGCCGCCAAGGATGATGCCCAACATGACGCGATTGTAAGGATCGAAAACACCGCTCTGCAGCAAGTTATAATCGCTGGCCTTGGCCTTGCTCAGGGTAAACGTCATCTGAAAGCCGTCGCGCTCCTCCGCATTGTCGGTCACCTCGACATGTGTGAGCGCCGTGCTCACCTCGTAAGGCACGGGTTGAGCGATGTTTGGTCCTATGCGCAGCGCAAGCCGGATACCAAGTACACTCTTGAACATAGCTTTCCCCTCCCCTAGAAATGGGGTATGACGATATTGATCACGCGCCCAGGCTTTTCAGTCAGTTCTGTCGGGCGCAGGACATTATTGGAGTCGCACAAGCGCCAGAATTGCAAAGGATCGCCCAGGTACAGGGCTGTAATATTGTCGAGCCGCTCGCCTTGCGTCACTGTATGTTCGACAATGGTGAGAGAGTTCTCGATCTGCGGGATGATGCGCCGCTGTACATATCTCACCTGGCGCACCGACCCATCGTTTTCCATCACGTTGATGGTCGCGGTACCGATATTGTAGTAGCGGCTGGTCTTGTCGAACATGGATGTCACCTCCTATGAAAAGCGTTGGCAAGGGTCAACGGACGCGATTTATCAGGTATCTACGAGCTGGTACTAGCCGCGTTTTTGGCATACTGCTTGGCCAGGCTCTCTTTGTCCTGGTGATGCTTCATAAACAACGACCCTCCCTGGCTCTTGAAGGCCAGGTCCATATAGGTTAGCACGAGCATATCGAGGCTGACTTTTGCGTTGATCGGGTTCAGTTCGGGGTCAAAGGATTCCTCGGTGATGCTGAAACTGTTTAATTTTACCGGTAATGTGCGATTATTGCCCCACGTAAACAGGATGAGAGGCGCCTCAAGCGGAAGAATCTCGATGATTCCTTGAGCAGCCATCTTTTCGTTGTCAATAATGGTGGAAGATTTTGGGTAGACCAGCAATTCCAGAGCCGCGAGCATCGGGTGGATACCCAGTGTGCTGGCATTGCTATCACCCTTTTCAAGCTGGTCAGCGGCATCAATCTCTATCACCACCGAGATGGTCTCCTGCGGAGGGCCTTTCAGACGCAGGGCCTCGTTCCTGTCGTGGCTGCCAGTCACCATTTGTGGTGTAAGCTTGCGCGTCAGTGTCTCAGGGTTATATTGGAACTTTATTTCAGTCCTCTCCCCCGAAGACTGGTCTATAGCGATGAGACTGCCCCGCTGTAGTTTGGGTGACTGTGGAAAGGTTGTCATTGGCTAGTATCCTTTCTCCCGTTGATTGTTCTACCACTTCATTAAGAGCATCTTTTTCAGCAGGTTATGGACCTTTATTATTCTTCAGCTTCTTCTCTTCTTCCTTGCTAGGTTCTTTCCCATCAAGGATAGACTCAACACCTTCTACTAATTCGAAGTGCATCGGGTCTACACTACCAGGACTCCAATTGATACCTTGATCGAAACCATGTTGAGCCATAATCTTCATAAATGCCAGGTTGAAGCCATGTTTTTTCGAACCCTTTTCCGGGTCCGGAGTGAAGAAGCCTTTCTCGACGAGTTGAGTTACCGATGGATCTTTAACTGCAAGTTCCTTGCTAGTGCCGAATACAAAATCCAGATTCTTGGTAAGAGCTTCTTCAAGTGACTCTAATACACTCAAATCAGCTTGCTTAGGGAGCAAACCCTTTAAGCGCTTGATCTCTTCCAACCGCTCAGTTACTGTCGTTTCCTCTTCACCTTTCTGCATAGCTTCAAGTTTGGCTTTCCCAATAGCAGCATTCAAGTCTACTATTGTTTTTTCATCTTGCTCCTTACCCTTTTTACTCTTTCCTCTACCTTTATTAATCCTGGCTTCTAGCCTTTTGATTTCTCTCTCCACCGCCGTCTTGCTCTTGAGGACAGAGCGGGACCGGGACTTCACTTCTGCCTCTTCCTTGTTCAACTCCTCTTTAGAAGGTAAGCTATGAATGTTAGGGACTTCTTTCTCAATACGAGCCTTCTCAGCTTTGATTCGATCTAGCCAGGGTTTTAGCAATTTGGGAAGCTTATTTTGTATCTCCGCCAGTTGATTTTCCAGGGTAAGTTTCCTTGTCTCGAGTTCCTGCTTTCGCTCTTGTAGTTTTTGCTCTGCTTGATCTTCTTTCCTTTCGGTTTTTCTGGCGCTTTTAGCTCTAGCTGCCAGCTGCTTGTTGAGGCTTACAAGGTTCTTGTTCACCTGATTTAGATCGGCTCGAACTTTCAAATAGTCATTTTTCAGAGCGGAAAGGGTAGTCTTTTCTGGTAAACTAGAGGTAAATGCTGCTGAAGCTTGGGAAACACGAGTGTACTCAGACTCAAAGCGATGAAAAAACTTTACTGCCTCGCCGGATTCGGGCTCTACATCGCCTCTACCCATCTGCATGATGAGTTCCCTGCGTTCTGTTTTCTTCATACCTAAATCGAAGTGAGTAGCTCCACCAGTTTCCAGATCTAACAACTTCACTAAACGCGGGTCTGTGATCATAGGATTGACAGTTGCTCGGTAGTCTACTGCATAACCTAGAGGATGAGCCATTTTGCTCTTTGAATAATGTGTATGAGCATGAAAACGATCCCGCAAGCCCAACCCTACATCGGTATCCGGCATAGCATCGCCTAAATCTCTTTTAACCGCCTCCAAGTGTTCTGCTGCGCTCCTATGAAGCCAGGGATGTCCAGGCACCTCGGCGGGTCTTACTTCGCCAACTTTGAAATGATTCTCAGTATTAGGGTCTGGCCCTAAATAGCGCGGCATTACACGCAAAAACTCTTTCTGATTCTCAATATCGCCAATTTGGTTTTGTACAAAAGGAGGGAATTTCCCGATAATTTCTCGAACAGCCTCGTCATCAGTTTGTGCATGTGGAACCTTCGCTTCTGGGGCCTTCGTTTCTGTAGTTTTGCTTTCCTGCGCTTTAGTTTCTGAGGATTTTGTTTCAGGTGTTATTGCTTCCATTGCCTTCGTTTCAGGCGGTCTGGTAGCTGAGGCGCTAGTTCCCGTCGCTTTGGCTTCTGGAGCCTCAGCTTCTGTATCCCCAACTACGGCTGCTTGTTTCTGAAGATGGAGTCCAGAATGCAATAATGGATTTTTTGCTATCTCCTGATTATGCAATATGGCAGCTGACATTCCTTCGGCTTCACTCTCATAGTTATTTCCAGATTGACCAATGCTTAGTCTGTTCACCATTATCTGCGATTGTTCGCTTTGCTGTACCACATGTGTTAACTCATGCGCTAGGAGTTGCTGTCCCGTTGAAGTCCCAGGTGCATATTGTCCCACCCCAAATACTATGTCCCCACCAACCGTATATGCCAGTGCGTTCACTGCCTGTGCCGATTCCACCGCCTTCTCATCAGTATGTACTCTCACCTTGCTAAAATCATGCCCAAAATGCGGCTCCATGTAAGCGCGAGTATCTGAATCGAGTGGTTGACCGGGAGAATTCAATACATCATGCACAATGGGAGGCACAGAAGTTGGTTCAGCCTGTGTCGCCGGGCTGCGCTGCACGCTCAGGCGCTTGCTGCGGCACTCGGCGCATTCGCCATCAACCCCGGCTGAGCCACCACAGGCGCATTTGCGCTGGATGAGTCCGGAGCGTGGTGTGAAGGCCGCGCTGGATGTTGAAGACGGTTTCTTCCGGGTCTGCTCCTGTTCGCTCATGCTTTCATCCCTCCATAGACCTTCTGGGCGATCTGAGTGCCGATAGCGGTGGCATTTGAACCTTGCTTCACCTGAAATGTCCCACCATCCAGGCGAGTGACTTCACGATCCTTCTGCAAGGAGGAATGTAGTCCCCTTTCGGTGAAGAGTCGCGTCAATTCGCGCTGCACTGCTTCACCGATGGCAGAGCGGTCTTCGAGCTTGAAGCCGTGCAGGACCAGTTCTTCGATGTGCAGTTCGATGTTTTGTGGCTTCATACCCAGCCTCCTATCTCGGCATCGGTCAGGGATTTCTCCAATTTGGCGTATTCGCTACGAGATGAGCGCAATATGTGCTTCATTTGCACCGGCTCACAGGTGTCTGCTGCCAGAAAAGCGGCGTTCAACGCGATATTGCGAATATTGCCACCCGTCACATTAAGGCGTGCCAGCTTTGTCATATCCAGGTCTTGAGTAGGTGTATTGGCGGGGAAGATGCGCTGCCAGATTTCGGCGCGCTGCGCTGCGTCCGGGAAAGGGAACTGGACGATGAAGCGGATGCGCCGTATAAAGGCGGTATCCAGGGCATTTTTCATGTTGGTGGTCAGGATTGCCAATCCCCGGTATGCCTCCATGCGCTGGAGCAGGTAGCTCACCTCGATATTGGCGTAGCGGTCGTGGCTATCCTTCACCTCGCTGCGTTTGCCAAACAGGGCATCAGCCTCGTCGAAGAGCAGAATGGAGCCGCCCTCCTCTGCGGCGTCAAAAACCCGGCGCAGGTTCTTCTCGGTCTCGCCTATGTACTTGCTCACGATCTGACTCAGGTCGATACGATACAGGTCGAGGCGTAGTTCATTGGCGAGTACCTCGGCGGCCATCGTTTTACCCGTCCCACTGGCTCCGGCAAACAACGCGCTGATGCCCAGACCGCGCGCTCCCTTGGAGGAAAACCCCCAGGTCTCATAGACCCTGGCGCGTTGCCGGACGTGTGCGGATATGTCGCGCAGGATCTGGCGTTGCAGTTCCGGCAGCACCAGTTCGTCCCATTCAGAGGCTGGCTCGATGCGCTGCGCCAGGTCATCCAGGCGTGAGCGAGCCTGCACGCGGCAGACGTCCCATAACACTTTGCCGAGTTCGTCAGCGGTGTCTTGAGAATCTAAGGAGCCGGCATCCTTTGTGCTATTCGTAGTCGCGAAGCGTCCCAGGGCCTCCGTGCTGGCGGAGAAAATGGCCGAGGCGCTCAAGTTGAACTGGGATACCAGCAGCTCTACCCTACCGTTCAGGCTACTTGCGGCCTGTCCTAATGCGCTCTGCCAGGCACTTTGCTGCTCAGCGGCGCTCGGTTTAGATACATCAAAGGTAATCATGGGACGGCGTAAGCTGTGTCGTCGTTCGCGGCTGGTAACTATCAGCGCTCCATTTGTGGATTCGATCAGCCGCGCGACCGTTCTATCCCGGCCCGCATCGTTTCTCTCCATTTCATCGCAGTCTACGAGAAGCGCGCTTGTACTCAGGGCAGCCTCGCGCTCCCAGAGCCGGATCAGCGATTCAAGCTCGCCTGGATTTGTTGGAATGGCATAGGCAGATGTAATACTCACGTGTAGCCCCAACTCGCTGCATGCTTTTGCAGCAACCAGGCGCTTTCCCGCGATCTCGTCACCACAGAGCTGTATAATTGGCAAAGGAGATGTCTTTGCAGCCTGGGACCATATGCTCACGATTTGCTCTACCAGCAGGCGATGTGATGGCACAAGATCGCCGGTCACACGCAGCGGCTCAATAATCCCCAGCAGCCGCTCGTCCATATACTGTACCCCGGAAAGATAGTGCAGGACGCGCTCATCGATACGCAGCGGACTGGCGGTAAGTACATTACCCATGCCTACCTCGATCAAACGCCAGCGTCTCAGTGGCGCGTTTGGCGTCAGAGCGTTCCAGTGCGGCTCAGATAAGGTTGCGAGCGCCTGGCCAAAGGTAGGAGAGGTATGCGCTCCTTCACCCTGTAGAGCGGCGCACAACGTGGCAAAGGACGAACTCAACTCGCAGCCCGCACACAACAGTAGGATATCCCGCTCAAATGGCGAGAGGCTGAACAGTGCGCACAGCGTCTCCAGCGCAGGTGGCGCGGACATCTTCAAAGCTGCATCGTGCAGCGCATCGAGATCAATAGCCGCCAGGGACTGCACAACAGATGAATCCCGTCCATGCTCTCCTTCCCGCATCGAGGTGAGATGATGGTCCAGGATCGTGCGCACGGCGTTCAACGCCATCGAAAGATAGCGCTGGTTGTCTGCCTGCCATGTACTGGTTGTTGTCGTTGCATTCATGAAATCGTCACCTGTGGCGCGACATAGCGCCCATCCGAATTAGTATCAAGCAAGCTCTCTGCCCCATCTACTTGCAATCGCACCAGGTAAGTACCGGGCACGACATTTTTGATTGGAATGGTAATCGAATCCGATGTATCAGGCGTTGGCGTGGTGTCCGAAGAGCCTCTTGAAGGAGACTGGAAACTATAGGCTCGCGGAAGACGACCCGGCGGCGAGAGGGGTTGGCCCGGATTCGGGTTCACCTCGTTCAGCATCAGAACGACGCGCTGCTCTTTGCCGATAGCGGGTCGAATATTCTTCACCATCACCCCAACCCCAGGCGGTTCTCCCGGTAACTGCACCGGAGTGGTTGAAATGTCGTAGGTGCCGTTGGTTTTTGCGATGACCGGGTGCAGCACAATGGGCGATATCCCGGATTCGACTCCCCCGTGGGCCGTAGAAGGCATACCCATCGCTTGCGGCTGCACAATCTGCAAACCCTGTATGCCCGCCTGTAAACTGGTCCCTGCGGACTGCAAAGCACTGGCGACATTGGACAATGGCAGACTAATCAATGTATCCCCGATATCTTCCGGAACCGGTGGCACATCTGTGTCTCCAAAGCGAACTAGCGTGTTACCGCTCTTCAGGCTATTACCGATAATGGAGAGGGTACTATCCACCGTAATAGGCAGATTTGCCCCTTCGCGCACAATCACCTGGTCAATGATCGGCTGGCGCAATGGCACAACATAGATATTGCGACCTCGTACCGGCAGTGCTTTTTGTGGCGTCTCATCGCCATCGATCAGGACCACAGTTCCTTGATAGGCAACAGAGAGAACGTAAGGGATTTGAAAAAATATAGACCATATTTTAGATTGCTCTTCCAATGACAGGTGCAGCGGTGAGAATTTTACCAGCTCGATATCTTCGGCGAGATTGGAGGTTTGCAGGAATGGAAAGGTGCCACTAGAAACCCCACTGGAGATGGTATTACGAATGCGGTCGCGGGTGAGTATTGACCGTGCGTGGAGGGTGCGCACAACGCTCCCCAGCATACGTTGTGACATCAACTGGCTCTCGTCGCCGTAGAAACTTATCATGTAGTGAAGGTCCAGCGCTACCTGCGGGCGTTGTACTACCGTGCCATCGGCGCGGCGCGTGGGGACGTCGGCATTGCGCCAGCCAGCATTGGGAGTCACCTGGTAGAGGTAGATGTTGACCCTTGTTTCGGGCGTGCTGCCTATCGTATCATCCGGTCGAGCCGTTGTGACGCGTGCAACGGGTACATCCGTGCCGATCCCCTCCTGCAAGAGGTCCCTAAGAGTAGCCGTGACGGTGGCGATTGCCAGGAAATTGCTCATTGCTACCCTCCATTCCTCTGCTTCAGATAGTCATCGAGTGAAAGCGTGGGCTGGGAACGCTGAGCTTTCACGGCTGCTGGAGGAGTAGGAGTAGGAGTCACAGCCCGCACCTCGATGCGCCCGATAGTGACCTTGATGGTAGGCGCGTCATGCGATTCCGGAAGTTGCGCAGCCGCGCGCTTCCCGGCTGCTGTTATTTCTGTTTGCCGGGTATGAATGGACGGGTATATGGACGGAAACCCGGGCTCTACAATACTGGATTCTGCTACTAGAGCAGGAGAGACCCCAGAGGGCCGAGCTATAGACCGTACCCCTTCCAGCGCGGGGGCAAGTCCCGCTCGTACCCTATACTGGTGGGTATCGTGTTCCGTGTAGGATAGGGGCTGACCTGGCTTAGTATTCTCAACATTCCTCCCTTTAGCAGGAGGATTGCCAGTAGTGTTAGCAGAGATTGGTGACGCCGGTGAAACAAGTGTGGGCGATTCAGTATTGAAGTTGCTTACAGAGGGATCTTCGCGAACATGACTTCCTTCGTTACGACTGGCCCCCTGGATGCTTCCATGTGGACTGCTCTCATCTCCCGGTGGAGAGTTACGTTGTTTCTCTATACTGCTTTTGTGCGGAACTGCCTGGGTACTTCCATGTGGCATTTGAGATATCTGAGGTACCTCCCCAGATTGTGTAAGTACAAGGGGTTCACCTGTTCCGGTTGCGATGAAGCGCGTCCCTACATCGCTTTGCGAGGAAGGTTTGCCCTGCCCACGACGAGGCTTCGTCGTTGGAACATCGGAAAAAGGCTGATTTCCCTGTCGATTGCTAGTTTGCGGTTGCGATGATTCGAGTTCAGAGGTAACACCGATAATAGATGTCGCGTGTTTATGCTCCGTCGGAGCAGCCGAAAAAGGCTGCTTCTCCTGAGAATAGCTGATTTGCGACTGTGATGATACAACCTCTGAACTGTTACTGGCGATAGGAGGCACATGCTTATTTACCGGTGGGCTATTGTCCACCGGTGGAAGACTGACAAGTTGTGAGTTCTCGTTATACACAGGCCAGTTTTGAGGCTGAGGTACCAGGGGAGGCAGATCTTCCCCTGTCGTTTGCTGTAATGGTTGGACTTCATGTGGTCTTACCGGCGCGGGCTTTGTCTGTTGTGCCTTTGGTGTTGATGGTTGCTGTTGCGGTATAGCAGCCGATGGAGGCATGCCAGGGACAGGAGTAGCAGGAATATGTCCCCTACGTGGAGCAACAGATTGAGGTATCGGAGCAGGAGGTATGCGCTCCGCTCCCTCTTCCCAATCCTCGAATGACTCCTCCACGGCCTGACCGGGTTCAATAGGCGATAGCCCGCCCTGCATATCGGCACCCATCGATTCTGAACCGAACTTCGATGCGATGATCGGCTGTACCACTGGCAGCAGGCCGAGTGTTCGTTGTGTCATACGCGTGAGGAAGTCAGCCATCGGTCACCATCTCCAGGTAAAACTGCCTCCGAAGGGCACTCATCGTCAAGATATCGAGTTCTCGCCATCCATAGACCTGGGCGAGAATATGCACCTCGCCCAGCAAGCGCTTCGCATAGATATTGATCTCTATCCAGAAAAACGACACGATATCAAAGAGAACCTGCCAGTGATGCCCACAGGCGCCGCATTTAAGGTCCAGTTCCATTTCCGCCTGTGGGTCGCGCTCGTCCATTTGCGCTGCCAGCGCTTCAACGATGGTTTCGGGTAAGTCTTCAACGTTCACTGTTATCCCATCCTTGCTGGCCTGCACAATGCAGCGTGAAAGCAAAAGATGACGAGCCTGGGCCACATCTGAATATCCAACAAGAGTCGAGAGATCAACGCTATTTGGCAACCGGAAATGCACTTCGTAGCCATCGACCGTCATTTGTTGCACCTCTACAGCGGGTTCGATGTCTCTTAAAGTGCGCATATCCGATGTGTTCAGCGTGAACTCCACCTGTCCCTGGCACTTCGGGCAGATCGCAAGACTAGACAGCCTGGTCCCGAACGTCTGCTCGCGCATAGTCAGAAGGTGGGTATCCCGCTGGCCGATGGTGAGCAGAACAAGTTCGTCCCGAGTAGCCTCAGGAAAAGCCACGTGTAACATGGTCATGGCCCGGTCCAGGGGATGTTGCCCCTGGCCGACCTCCCAAATGTGCAAAATCTCTCGTCCTGTCAAAGTACGCATCATTTCTTCAAGTAACTGCTTATGTGGACTGTTCAGTTGGCTCTGAGGTAGCAGTGTCGCGCTCCCAACCTTCGTGTTCCAATTTGATATGCTGAATGGCGACGGCATTTGCGTTGGCATCCAGGTCAGGAAAGGCCTGGTATTCCGAGACCCAGCAGCGGTAGATTTTGTAGGAGATCGCCAATTGACCGGACTCATTGTACATTTCGATGATCAGGTCCTTGCGAAAATCCTTGAGTGTGACCTCCTTGCCCAGGCCAGCGCCCTGCAGCCAGACTTTGCTTGCCCATTGCTCGAACGCGTCATCATGCGTGACGCCGCGTTCGAGAGTGATGGCGTCGTACTCGGTGCGCCCCGGCGATTTACGGCTGCTGCTGGCATCGCCGCCCTCGCGGTGTTTCACTACCTCAGTGGTACGCTTCAGCGAACTGATCTTGCTGACACCGGCAACATACTTGCCATCCCACTTGATCTTGAATTTGAAATTCTTATACGGATCGAAGCGTTGCGTATTTACGCTAAATTGAGCCATCGATTTGCCTCCTTACCTTAAACCTGAATCTGGCCAGCCAACTGCTGGATCTGAAGAATCACGAACTCTGCGGGTTTGAGGGGCGCGAAAGCCACCAGGATATTCACCACACCCAGGTTGATATCGTTCTGGGTGGTAGTCTCCTTATCGCACTTGACCAGGTAAGCATCGCTCGGTTTCTGCCCCTGGAAGGCTCCCTGCCGGAACAGGTTCTGCATGAATGCACCTACGTTTAAGCGAATCTGCGCCCAGAGCGGTTCGTCATTTGGTTCGAATACCACCCACTTTGTCCCTCGATAGAGGCTCTCTTCGATATAAAGAGCCAGGCGGCGAACCGGTACGTATTTGTAGTCAGAAGCTATCTGGTCGTCACCGCTCACCGTGCGGCTTCCCCAACACACAGGGCCATAGACGGGGAAGACACGTAAACAGTTGACGCCGTGCGGGTTGAGCGTACCATTTTCCATGTCTGTCAGCGGGTAGTCAACTCCGCGCACTCCAAGCAACGTCGCCTCGGTACCTGCCGGCGCTTTCCACACGCCGCGCGAGCTATCGGTGCGCGCATACAGGCCGGCGATCATACCGCTTGGTGGGCAGGAGCGCAATTTGCCGTTATTCAACGGGTCGGGAACCTTGACCCAGGGGTAGTAGATGGCGGCGTACTCACCGAAAGGACCTTTGGGGAGATTAGGCCCGTTAATGTAATTGACCATATCTGTAGGCTTCACGCTTGCCGGCGGATTTTGTGTTGTATCAACCGGTGAGTCAGCAATCAGGAAGGCGCGTCGCTCTCTGCAATAGGAGATGGCCTCGGAGAGGATGCCAGGGTCGGTGATACCCGGCAGGCAGAGCAGGTTGAATAGATCGATCTCGTCGAGGGCATAGATACCCTCGCGCTTCAGTTGATCGCCGAAAAACACACTGAACGCTTCATCGTCGCTAAACGGGTCCGCATTTCCATGCAATAGCATAGGACTGACACCCCCCTGGCTCTTTCCATCGAGCAGGTGTAGTTCCTTGGCGATGGGGTTGCTTGCCGCCTCGGTGATTGCCACAGACGAACTCGCATCGCTTGTGCCAGAAGTGAGGACGAGCTGGTTTTTGGTAGTATCCGCACTGCAGGTGAACCCTCGATACGCAGACAAACCTGGTTTAAGCGCCCGTACGGCTTTCTGGATCCGTCCAGCGATATCGCCAAGTTTTGTGCCTAGATCGGAACCGGTTGCAACCTTACTACCATCAAGCTGCACGAGGCTTGGCGTATCGCCATCGATGCTGATCATAAAACTGTTCTTTTTGTCACTCGGGAGTGTATCGAGGTCTTTTGCAGCGAACGCGCTGCTGGTAAGCGTGCCAGCCGCAGGACCGATAAGAGCAGGCAAGCGAGAGGCTGAAGTCACCGGGACGACCGCCGTACTACTCGATCCACTTGTACTATCTGTTGAGCCTGAACCAGTTCCGCCGCTTCCTGAAGTTGAGCTATCAGGGCTGCCGGAGCCACTTGAACCGCCAGAGCCACCCGCCCCACCTCCACCGGTGGTTGCGGGAGGTGTTGGAGCAGCAGGTGGGGCAACTTCGGTGACGGTCACGAGCTGCGAAACATCGTTGATTATATCCTGAGCAAACCGCGAACTTGCAGGATCGAGCGAGACATGCTTAAATGTTTCTGTCCTGGTATCCGCCGGGTTATCTTTCGAGGCATAAATGAAGGTGATGTCAAATGTAGTGGGATCAATGGTATTGTGATCGATGAGTACCTGGATATCGTTACCAGCTGCACCCTCATCAAGCGCATTGACGATCAGCGCCTTATTACCAGCTTCATCGTTCAAGTTCATGGTAGCGCGAGCGGCATTTTTCGCAAGCCGTACTACCCAGGCATTCGTGCCACCATTGAGGAAAAACTGATTGACAGCGTAGCTCATCCATGAGTCCGATGATATGCCGCCGAAGTAGCGTTCATAGTCGCTGAGGCTGAGGATGTTGATAGCTTTGTTGACCGGCCCGCGTTTTGCCACGCCTAGAAACGCGGTTACTGAGGTACTTACCCCCGTGATCGTGCGTACACCACTGGGAAGCTCCTCGATGTAGACGCCCGGATAGGTTGGTTGGACAGGCATTAAATTCCTCCATTCTCCGAGGACACCCGGTGATGGTGCCTCTAGCAGTTGTC
>WNFX01001305.1_pt1 | contig 35966 bp, 42 predicted proteins | sample 5400111 | NCBI WGS metagenome assembly WNFX01 (sample SAMN13153363, study PRJNA577476) | soil metagenome | isolation source: 40 cm soil or saprolite under grassland replicate 1 | place: USA:California | collected 2016-06-15 | reverse complement strand
CAGCGATTGTCTTAAAAACCGCCAAAGCGTTCTCGTTAGAAATTGCACTAAGGATGTTCGCCAAAGAGACAGGTTCCATATACTTATCTGACTTGTTATTAACTTATATACCCATATATTATAAACATTACGAATTAAGGCTCAAAATTTCAAATGATTAGATTTTTTTTGATCAGAGAGTCGAAATTGCGATGTTTTTGATTGAATATTATGTACTAGTTTGATCTGCCTGTTCAGATAGTGAATGATATGAAGGTCATTATTATCCCTTAAACAATCTCATGTGTTCAGCCATCATACATCTATTGAAAACCACATCCATTCCATTTTCTTTTGCCCTCGCCTCAGCTTCTTCATTATAAATTCCTTCTTGCATCCAAACAACTTTGATTCCTGGCTTCTTAACAGCCTCCATAACAACGGCCGGTACATCCTCCGGCTTTCTGAAAACGTCCACTATATCGATTAAATCAGGTATTTCAGTGATAGACTGATATGACTTTTTTCCCATTATCTCAGTAGCTGTAGGATTTACCGGGATAATATTATAGCCATGTTCAATAAGATATTTGGGAACGAAATTAGAGGGCTTTTCTTCGTTTTTTGACATTCCTACTACTGCAATATTTTTGAGGGCATAAATTGTTCTCAACTCGGAGTCGGTATGCGTATCCGTTTTTGATGTTGGGTTTGCCATACTGCCAGATCCACATCTCTAATATTTATCAATAAGGGGATGCATGAACCTAAACCGAACTAAAGACTGAGCCTGATCTTCATTGGTTTGTTTTCGCTCCTCTCAACTTCGTACATACGAGGTGACCGGCGTATAGTCATTCAAACCTACGGTCAGATAGTTGTAGATATATTAGCAAAAAAGCTAATCTGCCATCTTGTCCTGAAAAAGATGAACCAGTCTTTACATCCAGCCATTGAACGCCGTAGTAGGAGCATACTAGTAGCGGTACCATTATATTGATGTTGTAAACTTCGGTAGAACGTCAACTACTCTGTCTCGATAGATAAATAGATATTGCAGATATGGCACACACACAAAAAGACAAAAAAGAATTTAGGAAAAAAGGCTTGATGGTTAATTGATCAGAAAAGAAATAAAATATGTAATAATAATTGCTATCGGCATCGCTATTATTTTTCTTGGTATTCGCTTTGCTTTTGGTGTGTCAAATCCATTCTATGTTGTTGCTAGCGGTAGTATGATACCAAATCTCAACATAGGTGATTTTGTTATCGTAAGTCACAACGTCCCGTTTCAGAGCTTGAAAGTAGGAGACATCATAGTGTTCAGAACATTTGGAACGACAGACTCAGGACAGCACGAAATTATAGTACATAGAGTAGCCCAGATAGTAACTGACACACACGGCGACAGAATTCTCAGGACTAAAGGAGACGCCAACGATGCTTCGATCCCCTCTCTAGATTATCCTATTTTTCAACAAAACTACATTGGTAAGGTGGTTTATGTTATACCACAGCTGGGAGTAATTACCGACGCTCTTCGTCCACCTACAAACTATATCTTGATCGGACTTATTTTGATAGTTCTGATTATTTATCTTAGAAAAAAGAACGAACTACCTAGCTATAAAAAAGAGTAACGCCCTAACTCAACCCGGAACACGAAAAAATCATAGACAGATATGATGCGAGCGTCATTGCAGATTCGCTTTATCAGATATTACTCTTTTCCAATGGCTAATGACTATATGAAAAAGATATGGGATGGAGCATAATTATGATAATAAATTCAATAGTGACTCGACAAAAGCGAATGGCAGGGGCAGTCCCAGCTGGCAAACGGAGGATGCTTTTGATTTAAAAACCAAAACTAACGCTAAAGACAAACCCAAGTGTGCATTGTGTGGAAAGGAAATACAAGAGCAGCAACGAATAGCCAAGGAAACAATTGACGGTACTCAGTTTATATTTGATACTCTCACGTGCGCAACACTTTTCAAGAAGCTTAATACCGTTTATGGGGGCAATCTAATACATCTAGTTCAAGAGTGATACTGAAATTCAGTTAAGTTAATTTAATTTAATTTAAGTGATCAAGCTAGATCAATTATCATACTGGAACCGTCACTGCACCCTCGGACGCAGAGCTAACCAAAGAAGCGTATTTGGCTAGGGCGCCACTAACGTAATGAGGTTTGATTGGCTTCCATTTCTTTTGTCTTCTTTGTATTTCTGGTTTCGATACCGCTAAATCTATTTTCCCCTTCTTGATATCAAGATCTATGATATCTCCGTCCTTTACCAAGGAGATAGGACCCCCCACCATGGCCTCAGGCGCAACATGACCTACCATGAATCCTCGGGTCGCACCGGAAAATCTTCCGTCGGTAACCATCGCAACCTTTTCTCCAAGCCCCTGACCAACTAGGGCCGCTGTGACTGCGAGCATTTCCCTCATCCCTGGACCTCCCTTTGGGCCTTCATACCTTATTACCACTACATCTCTCTCAACTATTTTTCTCTTCGATATTGCCTCAAATGCGTCTTCCTCGGCTTCAAAGACGCGAGCCTTTCCAACAAATCTAGTCGAATTCAGCCCGGCAATTTTGACCACTGCCCCGTCTGGCGCTAGCGAACCCTTGAGAATTGCCAGAGTACCTACATGATGAATTGGATCTTCAATCGGTTTTACGACCTTTTGGTGCGAATAATAGGAGGAGAGTGAGGAAGAGGCAGAGGAAGACTCTGAGGACGAAGCAGATGAGGAAGGGACCTGAAATTGTATTGATTCGAGATTTTTGGTCATAGTCCTACCGGTAACAGTCATGACTTCGCCATGGATCAAATCCTTTTTTAATAGATTCTTCAAGACTACAGGAACACCTCCAACCTTGTCAAGATCAAGCATCACATAGGATCCCCCTGGTCTCATATCGACAATATGGGGGGTTCTTTTTCGGATTCTTTCAAAGTCTATAAAATTGAGTTTAACTCCTATTTCCCTTGATAAAGCCAACAGATGGAGGATTGAATTCGTTGAACCTCCAATCGCATTGGCTAATGCAATAGCATTTTCAAACGATTCAAAAGTCAATATATCTTTTGGACGGATGTTATTTTCTATCAAATTGAAAATTGCTTTACCTGTATCATAACATATTTCCGATCTTCTCTGACTCTCTGCGGGGGCAGAAGCGCTTCCAGGCAACGCCATTCCGATTGCTTCGCTTATCGAAGCCATAGTATTAGCTGTATACATTCCTGCACAGGAGCCCGCAGAAGGACAGGCCACATTCTCCAAACTGATTAGCTCGGTATTGGTCATTTTACCTGCCTCAAACATACCAACCGCTTCATAGACATCTTGGATTGTGACTGGCTTGCCGTTCCAATCTCCAGGCATGATTGTACCACCGTAAACAAATATAGCAGGCAAATTAAGTCGAGCCATCCCCATTAAAGTCCCGGGCAAACTCTTGTCGCAACCGGATAGACCCACAACAGCATCATACTGATGAGCTCTTACCATCACTTCTATCGAGTCAGCTATGATCTCTCTGCTTACCAAAGAAGCTTTCATCCCCTCATGGCCCATTGCTATTCCATCAGATACCGCGATGGCAGTAAATTCTCTTGGCGTACATCCAGAATCATTAACTCCTTGCTTGGCGCTTTGCGCAAGCTTGCCTAGGTGAATATTGCATGGCGTCGCCTCATTGCAAGTAGATGATACACCGACTATCGGTCTATCCAAATCTTCGTCTGTAAGACCCATTGCCTTATACATTGCCCTGTGTGGTGCCCTGGCCGGCCCTTCAATCGATTTCCTACTCGGTAATGTCATCATTTGATTTTTTAAACCTTTGAGTTAATATTTTAAGATTATTAGAACCAATCATAACCTATCCAAGTAATAGATGCCATCATCACACCCCAACTGTCGACAGGTGACTCTGGCTATGAAGGAAAGCTATTGCAGCATCTTTTTTAATATTTCAGGTTGGGGTGTAGTCCTAATAACCTATTCCAGCGAAGCGATGATTTTTATTGCATCTAGCCCTTCCATTTTAAAGAGAGTCTCGCACATTCCGCATACAGCGTTGCCACTAGATAGTTCATTCGCTGAAATTTCTTCGTTCAAATATTCGCACTTTGGACAGCGAAAAGAAAAATTGACATCAAAGTTGTCTAGCTCGATTGTTTCACCCATAGTCTATCAATATGAACAATTTAATATATTTAGGGTTACCTAAATGGCAATTCAAGAAAAATAAGAGCACGATTCTTGTTATTACGGATGCAATCGCCCGACGAAGAACTAGTTAACACATAATAGTAAGTAATGTGCGGTAATCAAACACGCGTGCGCAGATGTGGCAGAGTGGTCTTCTCACAGGTAGCAAGAAAGCTCCGAGAACACAAAAATGCGTCGGCCTTGAGCGAGTCTATTATATACATCTCTCCGGATAGTAGCCTGAAAGCAAGCCGATTCGCCCTCGGGCGATCAGGAGTTCAAATCTCCTCATCTGCGCCACTTTATTCCATTGTCTGAGCAAATCTGCTCTCCTCATCTGCAGATTCCTTGAAGTGTTGTCTTTGTTTGAGTTTCTGACTGTGTTCGGATCTTATTTGTCTGTCAAGCTTCGATATTAATTCCTTGGATGCACTTATTGGGTCATAGCCCACAGCCTTTGCATCGATTACACGTCTAGCAGCAATTAGTCTTGCTCTTACAGAATATTTCCTGGTCTTGTGTTTGTCTGCGTAGACGATTACAGATTGGATATTCTCAAGTTTTCCCTGAATCTTCTTCAAGAATCTAGCCATGTGTTCTTCGATTGTCCTTCGTGCATCCCCATCCACATGCGCGATATGAATGCTGGGCTCGTTTCGGTGAGGGAGCGTTATTTCCAGAGCATCTCTAGGAGTAACTATACCAATGGGTCTCCCATCTCCGACAACAACGATTTCTTCGTTTCTTTTGAAACTTTCGACAAGCGAATTCAGTTTGGTTCCCCTCTCGACTGATATTGCCTTTCTCATAATATCCTTGACTTTTACCTCCCGAATGGCAGTCCCTGATGTCAAGGCGCGGAGGCCAGGGGCTTTCCCAATTCTCTCTTTAGGGGTCGCCATGATCTTGGCTATCTCTAAAGCATTGATAATACCTGTCAGTATCCCGTTTGACTGTATTACCGGCAAGCGTGAGATGTTGTACCTGCGCATTTTAGTCAATGAGTTAGCCAGCGTGGAGTTCTCTTCAATGACTATCGCGCCAGACATGACCTCATCCACTCCCGCATGACCAAAATTCGCAGTCAGTGCCACATCGGTTTCGCTAACGATGCTAATCAATTTTCCTTTTTCAACTACGGGCAACGCTCGATTGCCAGTAGTTACAATTAATTGGGTACATTTTTCAATAGTATCGCCAGGATTCAGAATAGGCGTCTTTGCAATGAGGTTTTTTAATTTTGATGAAGGCGTGGTATTGAGGCTAAGAAATTCTTTAGCAAATATCATTCCCACATATGTTCCGTCGTTGTCAGTTACTGGTAGCTGGTTAATGTTGTTTTCATACATCATATTTAGAGCCTTTGCTGCGGTGTCGTCTAATGTCAATGAGAAAACTTTGTCTACCATAATATCAGAAATATTCATAATAGTATAGCAAAGGATCCTCGGGATTACATTAAAAAACCTTCGCCCAGCATTCTTAATATCAATGAATCGACGACGCCTTATTCTAGCCGTCGCAGCTTCAATAGCAGTTGTTATTACAACTACCGTCACGATTCTTTTAACTCCTGCAGAGACGACGATCCTGTTACCAGAACCTCATAGTAGTATCGTTAGCTCCAGTAGTAAAGCTGGTGTTACTGGTGGGCCGGCTCCAAACGACGGGAGCAGCAGAATCAGTGCCGCAAGTAGCGGATTTGGAATTAGTTCGATTGTGGAAAACGTCGAATCGCCATCGGCCATAGATATTTCAAAAGACGGGAGAATATTCTTTGCCGAGAAAATAGGTAATATTATGATGATGACTGTGAACAATGGAAAACTTGCTAACCACTTGATTCTAAATATTAGAGCTGCGCAACTTGGAGAAGAGGGGTTACTTGGCCTTGCCTTAAGCCCTAATTTTATTGAAAATCATTTAATGTATGCGTATTTCACCTATACAAATGGAAACAAAATATACAACAGAGTTCTAATGCTCAAAGAAATCGCCGACAAAGTAGTTGATTCGAAAGTGATCATTGATGCTATCCCAGCTGCGGAATTCAATAATGGCGGGAGAATAAAGTTTGGGCCTGACAACAAATTATATGTTGCGACAGGGGACGCAATGACGTCCAATCTTGCTCAGGATCTCAACTCACTTGCTGGCAAGATCTTACGAATTAATCCTGATGGAACTATCCCTCGTAATAACCCACTTCCAGGTTCGCCAGTTTATGCCTACGGCTTTCAAAATGTTCTGGGACTTGCATGGCATCCGAAAACAAACATACTCTATGCACTAGACGATAGTCGGTCAGGCAACGATGAAATTAACATAATAAAACCTGGGGGGAATTATGGATGGCCAATGAAGGAATGTGATGTCGAGAGTACTATTAGTAGTACTACTAGTAGTACAAGGAGCAGTGGCCACAACAACGACACTAACGGTGTTAATGCTCAGCATGGCGCTGGTAAACTAGAAGACCCAGTTATTTGTTTTGATCCCGCTCTTGAGCCCAGCGGCGCTATATTCGCTACTTCAAACAGACTCGGGTATCAAAACGATCTAATCATTGCAAGCTTGAGGGGATACTTGCGGGAGATTAACTTGGATTCCAACGCTCAAAGTACCATACTAGAAGGCTATGGTAGACTAAGGGATATCATTGAAGCACCTGACGGCTCGCTTCTTGTTGCCACAAGCAATAGAGACGGGTTCGGTATCCCAGATGCAAACGATGACAAGATTTTAAGAATCCGCTAACTCTATAGCAGAGATAGTCAGTGAGCAGCTAGATTTTGTACTCGAAGAAAAAATTCCGCGAAATGGATCGTACGGAGCGCCTAAACTACCTGAGAAAGGCAGCAGATCTCTCTGAGAGGGACATTGATATGATCACGCACCCAGATGCGGCCTTTAGTTTTGACAATGCCAATCAGATGATAGAAAATACAATTGGAATACTTTCACTTCCTCTTGGAATTGCAACAGGATTTGTGATAAACGGTGGGGAATACCTGATTCCAATGGCTATAGAAGAGCCCTCCGTAATTGCCGCCGCAAGTAAGGCAGCTAAAATTGCAAGCCATAGAGGGGGGTTTACGGCAACCAAAGTCGATGGATCATTGATGATAGGTCAGGTGCAACTAGTCTCTATACCACCGCTTCTCGTGGAGTCAACAAAACAGAAGATTTTACTTCACAAAAAAGAATTACTACGCTTGGCAAATTCCAATAGCAGATCCGTTATGGCAAGAGATCTTCTGGTAAAAGAGGTAGAAGACAAGAGTCAAAATATGATGGGGAAAATGCTAATCGTCGAGATACTTGTTGACACTAAAGATGCGATGGGCGCCAATGTAATAAATACAATGTGTGAGGCGATATCTCCAAGACTCGAAGTCTTAACAGGTGGCAACGTCATCGTAAGGATACTTTCAAATTATTCTACCAGACGCCTTGTAAGATCAAAGGCAATTTTTGCCAGAGCTCAATTAGGGGGAGAGGCTGTCGTAGACCGTATCTTATATGCTTACGCTTTTGCGTATTCTGACCCGTATCGTGCAGTGACACATAACAAAGGCATAATGAATGGTATAGATGCAGTAGCTTTGGCAACAGGACAGGACTTTCGTGCGATTGAAGCAGCAGCTCACGCCTATGCTGCTAGGGATGGGACATACAGGTCCATGACTAGGTGGTACAAGACCAAAGACGGCGATTTAGCAGGTGATCTAGAGCTACCTCTAGCAGTTGGTACAGTTGGTGGGATAGTATCAGTTCATCCCATGACCAAACTTGGAATAAAGATTTTAGGCGTGAAAACTGCCCATGAGCTTGCAGCAGTATTAGCTGCAGTTGGCCTTGCCCAAAATTTGGCTGCAATGAAAGCCTTGGTATCAGAAGGTATTCAGGCAGGTCATATGAAACTGCACGCTAGAAATATTGCGGTGCTGGCAGGGGCCAAAGGCAATTTAGTTAAATTAGTAGCCGAAAGGATTGCTGATGAGAAGAATGTGAACATACGTCGGGCCAAGGAAATTATTGCCTCGATGACCGAGAAGCGCCATCACAATAATACCTACAATGATAATAAGTAAATATATGCCTCCCATCAACAAACTTTGCAATTGAATTGTCTAGTATGCCTACCGTGAAATTTGCAATTCCAAAAGGTAGTATTGAGGAAGCAACATTCAAGATTCTAGAGCAGGCGTGGCAGAGCATCAGCGGCCGCGGACGTACTTATCGAGTAAAGCTGAGCGACCCCGAGATAGAGGTTAAGGTTTTGCGCCCCCAGGAGATACCGACCTATGTACAGGAAGGATTCTATGACGTTGGAATCACTGGTAAAGATTGGGTGAGGGAGGCGAAAGCAGACATAACAACGTTACTCGATCTAGAATACGGAAAGGTCAAACAGGTTATTGCCGTCCCAGAAACGTTTGCGGTAGAAGATTTGACAGGTCTGATTGAGGAATTCGCAGCAAAAAACAAGCCACTCCGGATATCTTCCGAATACCTCACAACTACTGCTGCTCATATTAAATCAAATCAGGCTTACCAAAATCACTTTGGCAAACTAGATCCGATGATAATAACACCATGGCTAAGGGTAGGGGAAAATAAGAAAGTACAAATTTTCCTATCCTTCGGGGCTACTGAAGCAAAACCTCCGGAAGATGTCGATGCAATATTTGATATTACTGAAACTGGTACCACTTTGGGACAGAACAAACTAAAAATAATTGATATAGTAATGGAATCATCAGCAGTATTTGTCGCCAATCGAATCGCCCTAAAAAATACAAAAAAGAGAGAAAAAATCGCCGACATGATCGCCTTATTGAGGGGTGTCGTTGAAGGCCGCAAAAAGCTTCACATTTTCGTCAATGTAAAGAAAGAAAATCTAGACCATTTATTGAAAAATATGCCTGCTTTGAAAAAACCGACAGTTAGCGAATTGAGCGAGCATGGATGGTATGGTGTCAACACGATCATTGACAAGAATGAATTTATCAAACTAGTACCAATGATGAGGAGGATTGCACAAGGCCTAGTTGTTATGGAGCCTAGGCAAATTCTGCCGCTAGATGAGATAAATCTAGATGAGCATGCTTGATAAAGACGATTATCATAACAGACGCCAAAGAAGACGCGGCAAAGTTGCGCGACTCTGGCATCAGTATTTCTTATCAGTTAATTAGGAAAGTAGCTTCTATCATGGACGATGTTCTTCAGCGTGGTGATGCCGCAATTATGGATTACACTGAAAAGTTAGAGGGGGTTCGGCTAAATTCATTGAAAGTTACCGAGGAAGAATTCGAAAAGGCGTATTCTTTGGTTACGAAGAAGCAAATTCAAGCTATTAACGTCATCAAGACACGTCTTATGGAAGGCGAAGGTTCAGTCATGAATAACGTAAAGGGAATCACATTTTTGTCTGATGGGATAAAGGTGCACCGATTAGTTCAGGCGATTTCTAGTGTTGGATGTTATATTCCCGGCGGTAAGGCCCGCTATGCTAGTACGATGGTGATGTGCGCTGTCCCCGCAAAAGTAGCCGGTGTAAAGAGAATAGTGGCAATATCACCTCCGCTAAAGGACGGAACGGTAGATCCTCTAACCCTTGTGGCGGCCAGGATCTGTGGGGTGAAAGAATTTTACAAGATAGGAGGCGTCCAAGGGATTACCGCCCTTGCTTACGGAACAACCAGCATAGAAAAAGTTAGTAAAATTGTTGGTCCCGGGGGAATGTTTGTTACCGCTGCCAAATTTCTCGCCTCAAGAAAGGTTTCGATAGATATGATGGCAGGACCTACGGAACTACTGATTTATGCAGATTCAAAGTCCGACCCAAAATTGATCGCATTGGATTTAATTTCACAGGCCGAGCACAGCTACGATACCTTTTGCGGTCTAGTTACGACCTCCAAGCAATTGGCGCGACGCGTCTCTTCCGAGATAAACTACATTCTTAAAACTAATATTATATCTCGTGCTGATATCGTAAGGAAGAGCTTAGAAAAGAATTTAAAACTGGTGTCTACCATCGAAGCAACCAAGTCGGGACTAGAGAAAGTACAACACAGTATTAGAGAAATTACATCAGCTGAAGGACTAAATAATCATTACTTGGCCGTGCAGGAAAGAATGAAAGCCAAATGACAAATTGGCTGTCAGATAGATTAGATAAAATTTGCAAACTTGATACATACGTTAGGCCGGAGAGAATCAAAGATTCGATAAAATTAGACGCAAACGAGAATTTCGCTCTTGACGACAAATTCATCTCGAAAATCGCCTTACATGCTATAAAGCAGACTGATCTGCGCGAGTATCCGCTGGAACAATTCGAAGACCTTTATAGACAGCTTTCAAATTATTCGGGTGTCGATAAAAAGTATCTAGGTATCGGCAGTGGATCCGATCAAATAATTGAAATGATCCTTTCCATCTTCGGAAGAAATCAACAGGCCAGCATTTTTACTCCAACATTTTCTTATTTCATAAATCGATGCGAATTGCATGACGTCGCGCTAGTTAGAGTTCCGCTAACAAGAGACGACAATGAGCTACCTAAGTTGGAATTCTTGAAGAGGGCCACACAATCTGATATAGTATACATTTGTTCTCCTAATAACCCTACAGGTAATCAATTTGGTGAGGGGCTGGTTTTGGAAATCATAGACAGGCTTAAAGACAAGTTGATATTAATTGATGAAGCGTACGTTGAATTTGGTAACTATAGTTTAGCTTCTCATATTGCAAAATACGACAATGTCGTGATATTGCGAACTCTATCTAAAGCATTCGGGTTGGCGGGAGCCAGAATAGGATATCTTATTGCGAATGAAAAGTTTGCAGAGATATTTAGAACAACGATCCAGTCGCCTTATCCTCTAAACAGTTTTTCGCTAGCAGTAGCAACCTTAGCCCTCTCCCATCACGGCTATGTAAGACAAACTGTGGAGTTAATCAAGAGAGAACGAAAAAGAGTGTTTGAGGAGCTCTTTGATATGAAAGGCATAAAGGTCTTCAGATCCGATGCAAACTTTATTTTCCTTGAATCATATGATAATTATGGAAGGATTTTAAGTGTTTTAAAAAAAGAAGGATTATCTGTGAAAGCGTTCGGGGATCTTGATGGACACAGAGGCTGCATAAGGGTTACGATCGGAACAAGTGAAATGAATAATAAATTTCTCAAATCAATATCCAAGGCAATTTAAACAAGTTGAACGACGGATGGTGTACTGCCAATCATACAAAAAAAATTCAGTAAATTATCGTTAATGCATCCTGAGTGTGTTCTATTTGATGTTGACGGGTGCCTAGTCGATATAAGGAAATCTTACAACACTGCCATTAAAAAAACTGTTGATTTTACACTCAAGTATGTTGCTGCTGCAGCAGAAGGAGTGACAGCCAACTTCAGACTTACAAATCTGGCATCGGATAATTTAATTCTAAAGTTTAGACAAACAGGAGGTTTCAACAACGACATTGATACAAGTTATGCAATATGTCTTGCAGAGCTTGCTAACCCTCACAAAAATGTTACTAGCGCCAGAAGGTTCCTATATCGAGTAGCCTCAAATTCCGATGAAGATGGAATAATTTCCGTTGAAAAATTTCTAATGTCTTTAAATTCATCTGCCATCATAAAAGACCTTAAAAAACGCTTGAATTATCCTGCTCCTGCAGGTAAGAGTGTTATTGCAACGGTATTCGATGAATTATTTTATGGACCAGAATTATTCAAAAAATTGCACAATTTTGAACCGAAATTTTATTTTGGAAAACCGCTGATTGAAAATGACAGGCTAGTGATAAAGAGAGGAACTATGGAACTCCTTGCAAGGAGATTTAGTGGCAATCTAGCTGTGGTATCTGGCAGAAGCAAATTAGCGGCAGAATATTCTCTCCGGTCAATATTAGATACTCTCAGGCAAGAGTCATCCGTATTCCTCGAAGATGAAAGAAGGAAGTATGCCAAACCAAATCCGTATGCGATTATAAAGGCTATGAAAAGCATGGGCACCAAAAGTGCGGTTTACGCAGGAGACTCTTACGAGGACCTATTAATGGTAAGAAGAGTAGAAGAAAAAACGCATCTCAAAATTGCCTTTTGCGGTATTTATGGATGCAGCCCGCAACCTCTGGAAGCGATAAGACAGTTCAAAGAAAAAGGGGCAGATGTTATAATTCAAAATATCAACGAACTACCAAAGATATTAAATAATGTATCGATAAAAGAGTGATCGCATTGGAAGCTTATCCATATAGTACTACACAGAGAACTTCAAAAATTAAGAGGGCCACCAAAGAGACCCAGGTTGCAGTGGAAGTAAATGTTGATGGCATGGGTAAGGCATCGGTAAAAACAGGTCTTTCTTTTATCGATCACCTAATTGTTGCGATTGCCAATCATGGTATGATTGATATTATTTTGACAGCCATTTCCAATGACGGAATACTACACCATCTTGTGGAGGATGTATCGATTGCGCTTTCTCAGTCTATAGACAAAGCGCTTTCTGAGAGGTCGCGAATTAAAAGATTCGGTCATGCAGTTGTTCCGATGGATGAATCACTAGCATGTGTAGCGATAGACCTCGTCAAGCGTCAATTTTATAATATGCAATTGAATTTAACTGCGGATACTGTTGAAGGAATCCCCTGTGAAGACCTTGAACATTTTATGAGATCGCTCTTTCAGAATTTGAACGCGTGTACCCATGTTGTGGTAAAATACGGAGATAATGATCACCATAAAATCGAGTCAGCAATTAAAGCATTTGCAGTAGCGTTTAGAATGGCCGCCAGCATCGACGAGAGAAGAGGGGACGGGATACCAAGTACGAAAGGTGCCATGTAGTTGACACCTAACAACATCGCAATATTCGATTACGGAGCTGGCAATCTTTTTAGCTTAAAGGCTGCATTGGAACGGAATGGTGCACATAGAGTTTCGATAATAAAAGACATCAAATTAATAGAAAAATTTAATGGGTTAGTTCTACCTGGGGTAGGCAATTTTGACCCGGCGATAAGATCCATTGAGCCACATAAGGAATTATTGATTCAAGCTATCGATGATGCCAATAATGGAGGAGTGCCTATGCTTGGTATTTGCTTGGGCATGGAGATGTTATTTGATAAGAGTGAAGAGGGAGTTCTAGAGGGCCTCAAAATTTTGGACGGAGAAGTGGTGATGTTAGCTAGAACAAGAGTAAAGATTCCTCACATAGGTTGGAACAATTTACACATCACCAGGAAAGATAGCAAGCTCTTGTATGGTGTAAGCGATGGTTCATGGGTATACTTCGTCCATTCCTACTATGTAAAGCCTAAAGACAAAGGCCTAGTTGCCGCCAGTTCTCATTATGGCATTAGGATTCCAGCTGTAGTCGAAAATGGCAATCTCTTTGGCACCCAATTTCATCCTGAGAAGTCCGGCCCAATAGGTGCGTCTATACTTAAGAATTTTTTAGAGGCGTGTTCTCAGAAATGCGTGTAATACCAGCAGTAGATATTATGGACGGAAATGTCGTTAGACTTGTAAAAGGTAATCCTGCGGACAAAGTGATTTATGGTAACAATCCTGTCGAAACCGCAAAAAAATGGGAGAAGGCTGGGGCAGATATGTTACACGTCGTGGACCTTGACGCGACTCTGCGAACCGGGCGCAACAATACTGAAATTGTTTCAAGGATAATAGAAGCAGTAGGAATCCCTGTACAAGTAGCAGGAGGCATTCGATCAATCCCTGACGTAAAGGAAATGTTCCGCAAAAATGCCGCTAAGGTTGTACTTGGAACAATGGCTTACAAGAATCCTGATTCGGTAAGACAACTTGCCAAGAAAAACCAAAACAAAATTGTAGTTTCACTTGATCAGAATAATGGGATGGTCATGGTAGATGGTTGGAGGGAGACCACGGGATCAGGGGTCATCGATTCTATAATTATTTTTATGAACTTTGGTATAAAGGAGTTTCTGTTAACAAGTGTTGATAGAGATGGGATGCTGAACGGGCCCGATATTCCAACGTTATCTTCTGCTGTTAGTTTCACCAGCGCAAACATAATTGCAAGCGGCGGAATTTCAAGTATCGAAGATGCCATCAAAGTCAGGAGTATAGGATGTAGTGCTGTCATCCTAGGCAAGGCACTTTATGAAGGCAAACTCAGTGTTGAAAGAGTCAAGGCGATCTCATAAGATGCCACTAGCTAAGCGGATTATTCCATGTTTGGATGTCGATAATGGGAGAGTAGTAAAGGGAATACAATTCGACAGAGTAAGAGATGCAGGCGATCCTGTCGAATTTGCTCAGAGATATAAATTACAAGGAGCAGACGAATTAATTTTTCTAGACATTACTGCATCACAACAAGAGAGAGAGACAATGAAGAACGTTGTTCGAAATGTGGCAAGGGTCACTGATATTCCATTTACGGTAGGGGGAGGAATCCGAAAGTTAGAAGATGCACGTGATATACTACTTAGTGGTGCAGACAAGGTGTCAATCAATACTGCGGCTGTTAAAAATCCTGACTTGATAACAGACTTAATGTCAATCTTTGGTAGGCAATGTGTAGTAGTTGCCATCGACGCCAAAAGAAATTACGGTAAGGGCGGTAAGAACACATTCGAAAATCATCGAGGGGGAAAAAAATATTGGTTTGAGGTAAGAATTTATGGCGGAAAAGTCAGGACAGGGATCGATGCAATCGAATGGGCCAGAAAAGTAGAATCTCTAGGGGCTGGTGAGATCCTACTGACCAGTATTGATGCAGATGGAACTGAGAACGGGTATGATATTAATTTGACAAGATTAATTTGTAAGGCAGTTCGGATTCCTGTGATTGCATCTGGAGGATGTGGTGAGCCAAGACATATGCTAGAAGTTTTTAGAAAAACCGATGTTGATGCGGCATTGGCTGCATCCATATTTCACTATGAGAAATCGACCGTAGATAGAGTTAAAAATTATTTAAAGAAAAACGGAATAGAGATTAGGATATAATTGTAAATTCCATTCCTTTGTATCTGTTTTTTGTATTAGACAAATTTCTTTCGAAACACGAAAATGGGGACAAATACAAAGTATAAAGGATTGAGAAATTAACCCTACCAATTTGTCAATTTCCCCTTGTCTAATATCTAGACCGAAATAAAGAAAACAAGTAAGGGCAAATTGCCTTCGGCGTATATAAACAACAAACGACTATGCAAAAAAAACAAATTAACATGATGCCCGATCTAATAACCATTGAAGATAAAAGATATAATGAAATCACCTGCCAAGGCATTCAAGATACTTACTGAACTCGGCTCACCGGGAATGATGGAATCCCTTGAGAAAATCAAAGAAATTGCAACAACTATACAAGAGATCGAAGATTCGTTAAAGGATCCTCCAATGCTGAAGAATATTGAAAATATGAATCTGAGTTCAGAAGCAATGCAGAATGCTGCGGTAAACATTAGGACGATCAGATCGGAATTAGACGCAACAGGTATCATAGAAGAGGCAAGGATTACATCAGCTCTCAGTAAAGAAATTCAAAACTTGACGGATCTAACTACGAGTTTCAAAGATATTGCGCGCTCTGTTAAGGAGTTGATGGACGAACTAAAGTTGGATTCTCACAAATCAGCACAGTCATAAAAACCGGATTACAAACGAGGGTAGATGGTGTTAATATTCTTCCCCCACCAAGTAAAGGTAAAACTTTATACGATGATGTAATGCATACAGGTGTCATGTCCACTTCAGCAGATTCAAAAAACCACGGCCTAAAAAATTCAGGAGTTAATCCCGAAAAGACTGCAGAATCGATAAAGAACATTGCGAAGAGTATCCGTGAAGCATCAGCAAAAATGAGAGAGACAGTAAGAACTTTACGCGAAAGCGGGGCTATTGATGATATTACCCAAGCAGTTTACGAAGCAACCGTAGCGGCTCGAGATACTGCAAAAGAACTTAATGATGCTGCAAAGGATCTTAGAGAGCGCGGAATCATCAAAGATACTGCTGCTGCTGTAGAACAAACAACCATGGCTGCGCGTGAGACAGCCGAGATATTAAGGGATACCGCACGACAAACAGCAGAGGCAGCACCCCACACAACAGAGACGGTCAAGGAAGCAGCTAGTAAAGTAAAATCAAAAACAAAACACTCTAGCCAGTCTTAAACTTTTTGTCCTAATGAATCGCCATCTGGAATTAAGACATGGATAGTGCGCAAATTTCGATAATTACTACGACTTACTTAGTGGGGAGCTGGAAAGTATGGTCTCCTACATAATCCAAATTGGAATAGCTGCCTTCTTCTTCCCTCATAGCTGAATCTTTGCTGGTTTATAGTAAAGAGTGGTAATGGAACTGAAATTTGAATTTTAAGAGTCTGACCAGTTTCGTGATCACTGAAATCAAATTATTAGGGTATTTGAAGTTACCAGGAATTATGACTCAGGATCTAACAGGGATCTTTGAGAAGCGTCCACGCTTTTATCATCAGCCGAATCCAAGATTTTCCTCACTTTAAAAGCTCTTGCAGTGCCAAAACCGGGAATTCTGGAAAGCTCTGCTGCTGATGCAGTTAGAGCACGTTGAGGAGTCAAAAATCTTTCAAGCATCCTGACTGCAAGCTTATCGCCTACACCTGGGAGTGAAGAAAGTATTGAGAGTTGTTGTATTTGGACTGGGTTCGTCTTCTTTATCCGCTTTAAAAGAGGACCCCTAGCCGTACCTTCTTCTAACGCCTTATTTACCATCGCTACTAGTAATTGTGATGTATATTCTGCATATGGAGCATTTATTATTGGAATTCTAAAATCCAATGCGACCTTTGCTAGTGTTTCGCTTATCAAATAAATCTTTTCATTATCATCGATAATGCCTTCAGCAGCACTGTCAGAAAGATTTAGGATATTTCCTTCTATGATTATCACGGGTTTGGTATAGTGCTGAACAAGTTCCGAACACTGTACAAGTAATCTACCGTCATATACTGAATTCAACAGATCGTGTATCGTTTTTCTCTCTATAGCAGTTTCCGGAGATATGACATAGTCACCCACTTTTAGATGGGCAAAATCTGTTACCGCGCCTGCTTGGCGCAGGAGACCGGGAATCCTACTACGTCTTTCTCTTTCGTCAACTACAATCCTAACGGGCACATCCGTTCTAACTTATCTCTTTCTCCTTAGCTTTTTAAGCTTGTTTTTGTTGTACTCATTTTCTTGTAAAATTTTATATCTATTGACTGCGCGATCTCGAACTAGCTTCTGTGGTACCGGCGGTACCTTGCGTTCCGCGTATCATTTGGTTGATTTTGTTTTCTACTTCCTTAAGGTTGTCCTTCACCCGTGTCTCTTGTTTTACCAGAACCATCGCTCTAGTATTTGATAATTCTTTTTTCTCCCCGAGCTCCTTTAATAGATCTTCCTTTTTTGATTTAATTAGAAGAGGCCCTGCACTTTTGTAAACTATATCATCCGTCCCAATCTTTTTCAGCTCTTCTAACGCTCTATCGGTTTCAACAATTTCTATTTCTACCTGTTGTTTTTGCATCATAATCGCCTGTAAATTCTGCTGAAGCTGCTGCAGACGTGAGAGCTGTTCTTTTAGCCACGGGGGGAGTTCTTGTTCGCTCATGATAATACCGTGAATCTGATGGACATCACCAGAATAAAATCATACCGTTATTGGGTTAAAGGCCGATGGTGGTGCCAGCCAGCCTTTAGATACCTGACCAAGATCTACGATATCAAAAATACAACCTCAAGTTATATTTTTTCGCCAATATTCAAATCAATTCCTGCTCTCTCCTCTGAGGGAATTGTCGATATATAGCGCGATGACAACCACCACCTGCATTACTTGGAGCTCTTTAGAATCTTACTGTGTTTAGGCTCCTTTACTATTGTTCCCCCAATGCTATTACCAGGGCTCGAAGAACCGCTAACTGGTGATGACGAGGCTATTGTAGTATTGGTTGGCGTTGCTACACTTGGAATAGATGACGGAAAGCCATTCCCTGTGCCAATAGTATTATTGGATAGTTGCTGCGGTCCTTTTCCTGTTACACCTGTCACATTCACACTATAAAATTTAGTATAATTGAGGTTTTGCGGACAAGCCATTTTGGCAGTTATTTTATTTTGTCCTTGTTTGATCACAGCATATTTTTGAGTAGCCGTAAAAGTCCAATTTGTGTAATCATTTGCTCCTCCATGTCCTGTTGGTACCGCCCTTTGGTATGGCCTTACACCATTTATAACGATTGAAACAGTACAGTCAGTAGTTGCGTTGGCAGAAGAAGTACCTGAAACTAGAATTCCGCCTAGTGGAACTTGTTGGCCTTTACTGGGCAGGGTAATTTTTACTTCGGCCTTATTCGGTAAAACTGCAGCATATGTAGTGTCAATCCAAGAGATATCAATCCATATAGAAAGTAAAAGCGCGGTCACCATCATTGTTCCAACAAAGGATGCCAGTGTTCGAACGTTTGATTTACAACGTTTTTTCATGTTGAGATTATGAAATATCCGTTATAAATTTGCTATATGAGAATTCCCAATATAGATATATGATTCTTCTTTTGTGCGGAATATAACACTCACAAATGCACTAACTTCGAAACCCACGCATGTGCTCTCGGCAAACCAGTGTTGCTGCGGTATTGTTACAACTTACTCACACGTTGCTTCCCAGGGATAAGACCGAAAACAAACAGATCATGGTAAAGTGATCGTCAAAGCTAATTTAGTCTGTTAGATTTTTGTAGTTGTCTTTGATTTGCTTGCTCGTCTCGCCCAAAGGATCCAAAAGATTATTGCAATTGTTGAAACGATCGCAATAGTATAAAGATATCCAGAATATTTATCGATGTGCTTCCAATTAATTCCTAGTTCTATTCCAGCGTATGTGAGCATAGCATTCCAAATGAGGGAACCAGCAAAAGTATAAACAGCAAACTTGACAAAGCCAGTCAATCCGATACCGGCTGGTAAAGAAACATAAGTCCTTACACCAGGTAAAAGCCTACCAACAAAAGCAATTTTTTCACCATATTTTTCAAATAATCGCTCAGTGTATTCTAGATGTTTTTTTCTAAACAAGACGTATTTTCCATATTTGATAATTACAGCCCTTCCAAGCCGTAAACCAAGATAGTAGGTAGCAACTGAACCTACCAGGTTTCCAAATGAACCTGCTAGTACCACTCCTACCGCTCCCAATTTTCCAACTGAGACGAGAAAACCAGAAAACGGCATTATGACCTCGCTGGGTATGGGAATTAGTGCACTTTCGAGTATCATGAGAAAAAATATCCCGACATAGCCGAGATTTGAAATAAACGAGGTTATGAATTGTACTATTGGAGCGAGTAGTTCGGTTATTGTTATCATTTTTTGATATTGTCAGTTACTAAAGATTTATAGACTGATATTTTAACTAGCTTTACTATATCTACAATCATATGAAATCGACTTTCCTCCATGTATTTTTACGTTTGAAAAAGTTGTGAATCCAAACTCTTCCTTCCATTTAGTAGTGGGCAAATAGAAATGTTCAGAAAATAACACAGGAATGGGACATGTGCTTCAATCACCCCTAGCCCAGGCCAATACCAATGCCCCCTAGTCAAGTGCTCGAACATTTTCTTAACCATTCATTTCCTCGAGTGTTAAATGGGATCGATGTAGAAAGTTATTTTGCATGAGAGATAGAATATGAGCTGATCTCGCTCTACGATACTCTATATGCAATTGCATATCTCAGAAGTTCCCTGTGTCTTATTCCCGGGGTTTCGCTAATTTGTTGTAAGATAACTATTTTAGCATCAATGACCCCATCTGCAGGCATATCAACATCCTTACTTTTTGGAACCTGACATCTTGTTTAGACATCTAAATTTGCTTACGTATACAACTTTAGTTGTTGTTCTTTTTGTTGTTGTCTTATCACAATTGCAGAGCCTATGATTATTCCAACTTGTAGTACCTTGGAAAGAATATCTATTGAATTAAGTTCAGCTTCTAAACCAAGATATGGAATATTTACAGTTCTAGTAATTATATACAAAATGATTATGCCCGAGGATCCCACAGCAGCTATGAGGTATGGTATTTTACTATTGCGTTTATTCTTTAGCATCCATAGAGCCACTAAAATAGAGGCTATTCCAACTATTATGAAAAATATATTTTGGCCCCCTGGTATCCTAGGACCACTACTATCATTTTTCTCGATATGATGTCGCACAACACCTGATTGATTAAAATGAGACGATCTCACTAGACCTCTTGCTCCTAGTTCTAAATATAAAATAGCTGTACTAATCATAAGAGCTACCACACAATACACAACTATTTTTTGTCTAGTTATTTGTAACCCTTTCATTTTGCTCACATTAATTCACCGTTATGGCCTTAGGACTTTGTACCTGATATTTTTAGCAAATCCTTAATCTGGTCGATATCGATTTTTGGAGAGTATGTTTGAGCTGCAAGCGTTGCTGCTACAATAGCAAACATAGGGAACATCTTTATTTTTGTATTCATTTTCAATCGTGTGTGATGAAAATGATCTTTTCGTATATAATAGCTGTGGATCAGTTATCTAATTGTCAATTTTTAGCATACGATAGTTCTACTCCTCATATTACACAGATTTATAGAAGTGTACCACCTTTTACCACCTTTTGCAACTATCAATTACTTCAAAATCTAGGATTTTTTTACCCCATCTGACTAAGGTCTCATTATGATAATTCCATTATTCATACTAATAGCTGTTATGACTGCTTTCCAACCCGGCCAATATCAATTCCTTTCATTCCGAAGTGAGATCAAGTTTAAGATCTTAAACTTTGTTAGAATATGGGAGGTTTACAGGAAGAATTTCAAACGAGTTAAGCATCTTAAGTATTGTTGACATATAACTAGAATATTCTGTTGGGTCTGCGGAATATGAAAAAACATAGACTCTATGGTCCTTAGCCATTCCAACATCCATTACTATAACCTTTCTTAATTCCTGGTCTGTATATGAATATACTATCGTGTACGCTAGATTAGTCTTGAAGGTAATTACCTTCGATTCAATAAGCTGAAAATCTGTATAATGTTCTTTGTAATTATTGATTGCTCGATTCGCTAATTCATTTACGGAGGTATTGTTATTTGAAGGAAAAAAAGCTATAGTTAATTTTTCAAAAAATCTATCTAAATTGGTTTCTGGAGGCGAAATAAATACGACACCTACACCATCAACTTGTTGGTTTTTCCAATTAGATGGATATTGTATTTTTATTCCTAAAGTTGAATTATTTTGGTACGTAAAGAAGGAGTTGCTTGTTGTAGAGGTTGTATTAGTACAGTCACAAGTCACTGGCGTGGTTGTCGTTGTCTGTCCCATTGTTTGTTGAACAATATGCGACATAATAATACTTGAGAGCGATGCATACGCTATGATAAAGGAAAGTACAAAATATTTTGTAAAATTAAAAAGCCTTACTACCATTTTCTGTTCTGTTGAATCTTGCGCTGTTTTATTGCGTCATGAAGATTATAGTTCCAGGGGCTTATCGCATCCCCGACGTTAATTAGTTCTTTTGGTGGAGAAGAATGCATCACATCCATCACACCAGATCCACTTCGTTATTTAATGTGAGCGGTAGAATAAGTCGGAGATCCACTTAGTAAAGTGGCGGCATTAGTTATAGTTCCATTATAGGATGGAACATTCTTTAAATAAAATACATTGTTGGTTGGATTAAAACCGAATTGATTTAATAATAATACCTTAAATCCATTATCATGTAGATATCGCATTTCTTGATCAAACAAGGGAACGGTAATAGCAGTACCAGCTTTATTGTAGTCTTGGATGTTATACGTAAGTTGATGATAAGTAATTATAGGAATAGCATTTATTTTGCCATTATTATATGGCACCTGACTGTTAACCTGTTGAATAAATTGTTGAAACATTTCAGAAGGGCCATAATTGTGACCGCTGCTTATGTGAAAAAAGCTGTCACTTCGGATATCATATCTATTTGCAAAAGTTAGTTTGCCATCAGGTAAAAATGTTCTACAATCCGTTTGTTGTGGCTTATTGGAAAATCCCCTACAGTCTAACGACATAAGAGGATACGTACCGGTCCTGGCAAAATTGTAATATTTAGCTACTAAATTAACAACTGAAGGCTTATTCGATCCCAGATTGAAAGGGTATGCAAAGATAGATGAATCAATCCCATGGCTTGCAAGACACTGCAGCTATTTCATAGATCAAAGGATTCGTTGAGAGTGTATCAAGTGGTTTATGATCCATGGTATGAGACTCTACATCCATACGATCCTGTTGTAATGTCGCAATATCCTGCCAGTTCATGCGTCTTATATTCCCAGAATTAACATAATTACACACAACAAAGAAACTAGCCTTAAGACCATACTTGTCTAAGATTGGTTTTGCATATGCTATTTGGCTTTTCCAGCCATCGTCAAAGCCTATCATAACAACCTTATTGTTACTGCTAGTAACACCATTGCTGATATTACCGCCTGAAGTGGAGGCGGATGGTGGCGGGGCTGAATAAAGAGAAGTAGAAGAGGATTGGTTATGAACCCCAGTTAAATTTGATAAACCACTATTACCTGGTATTCCGCAACTAGGTAATATTGGCACAGACAAGGATGATTTGTTGTTTTGATGAGAGGATGATTTACTTAGAGCCATTGGCAAAGAACCACTACCAATAATTAGCATCATTGCAACGGTGATGATGACGACAATGCCATACAATGTCCGGCCATTTGCACCTCTCTCAAGAATTGACAAGATAGGGTACGTAGATGGGAACAGATGTAATAACCATTACTCAGAAGTGACTTACAATTAATCTCATTTTAACTCGATATATTTGCATTTCCGAATGGTTCTCCAATTTTATTACGGCCATATGTATCAGAGATCTGTGAATAAATGAGGGATGTTGGTTAGAAAATGAAGTACGAGTAGTAGTACAGTTGTCTAAATGTCATTCTAATATCAGATGTCCCATCCTCTACTTCTTTTATTATCATTAGAGAACTGTACTCAATACGATGCCTACATCCTAAACCTACGTTCAAATTCTTTACTAGTGAGTCAACAATGTGATTGCTATAAATTATGTTAGCAATAAGGAAGCAGTATAGAATTCATAATTTGAAAAAACAAGTCTAAAGCCATTAACACTACTACTATCCCAAATCCAACGACCTATTACACGTCACAAGCTAGTCCAAGATTACCAAATGGTCCGGCATTGCTGGGTAGCGAATTTATATCAATAGCATATTTTTAATTGTAATGAAAAATTTAGACGCAAAATGGTCAGTCTTCGCCATTGTTGCGATGACCCTGATGCTTCTGACAGGCGCAACCTTCGCTGGAGCTGGACCAGCCTTAGCTGTTAAGAAAAGTACTACGACCCTCACTGCAGCTAATCATATTAAAGGTGTAAAGCTTCTTCATGTTCATACATACAAGCCGTCAATCGTAGCCGTTGGCAGTACATTCAGTATACGGGCCATTGCATTTAACAACTCTTCAGCTACAATTACATTTGCCAATGGAACATGTGTTTCACCATTATCTATCGTATTTAATAAGAATGTCATGATAGAACCTCAGCCAGCAGCTGCCTCGTGTAAAGCACCACCGCAATCGATTGCCCTAAAGCCTGGAGAACAGTCGCCTGTTCTAAGTCCAAATCTTTCTGGTGTAGCCTATAGGGCCACGGCTCCAGGAATGACCAACGCAACAATCACTTTCAAATATGGAGTTGAAGCCATAACTGGTAAATCCCCTATTGGCGATAGTATTCTGAAAGTGCTCACATTTAATATCCGGGGTTCTGGTCCGCAACCTGCTGGTACACACCCTAGCTCGCAGCCGAATCCACTGAAGCTCCCCGTACCGTAGTCTGGAGGAAAATCTTCTTATTTATTTCATCAATTATTGCGAATCAATTGCAGCGGTGCAAGCAATAGTTGCTTAGTTAACAACTAGCTATTGTAGTTCACGACTGATTGTGACGCTTTCTTCGCAAATTTTTAACGATGCATCAATAAGCCTCATATAGGAATTGATTGCTGCCCTCAATGCAGGAATATCTGGACTCCCTAGTTCCAATAAAATACTGGAATTAGTACCCTCATCATTTATGAGGGTAATTTTCGTTTCGGGGCCTGATGCTTGAGCCTCATGACTTTTTGTGTCCGCGCTTATCGCAGCGTAAATGGACTTGGCGAGATTGCCGGATCCAGAGAGCATTATTGATTTAAAGGAAATCTCTATTTGGGCTTTGCAATTTGCCGGTATCGACATCATAGGCCCCCGCGGCAACTTTGTAGCTGCATTTAGGGCAGTACCAAACACCTGATGCGATTCGATAAAATTTTTTCGAACCACACGAAGGGCACCTTCTTTTTTGCTTGAGCGTTCGATATGCCATACTGTACCTCTTGCGTACAGTCGCTCCAAATTTTATACCAAGACCTTTTAATACAGTTTGCCCTTGTTTTCTTCTACTTACCAGCCTTGGTCAACTCCCTTAGTTTCGTTCTTATCTCCTCACCTTTAATTCTTGCCGCAGCCGCCGCTCTCTTTAGCTGTTCTACTGTAAAGGTACCTGTTGATCCTTTCTGCACAGCGGCAAAGTTACGATCTGAATTTGTAGTAATGGTGATTCTTGCGTCCATACATGCCTCCTCTTCTGCGGTTGGATCTTGAATCACTGACTCGCCTATTCTTACTGCCGTAATTGAAACAGGTAACGTGGTAAGTGGTGGATTTTGTTTTTCTCCGGTGTCAACGACTTTCCTATCCCGTATTTCATAGACTGGAAGTTTACTATTGATCAACGCCGAAACTGCTGCATAGGATGTGGCATCAAACAGATTCCCATCGGCATTGATAACACTGCAGTCGACAAATATTACATAGACGATCTCTCCGGGAATTAAAACCAATTTAGTTAAATCGAGCATTTCGGATTCTCTTATACCGCGATCTACTACTCTTGCTAGTTCCACCGTTTCTTCATCAGGGGGACCAGGTTCGATATAGGGTGAAGCGGTTGGAAGCACCTCTGCGGACAGAATTAATGCCCCCTTATTTTCGAGCCCCTCGAATGGTTCACCGGTCTCGACCTTTACTCCGGCTACCACCTCTGAATTACCGAGTTTGACCCTCGCTGATCCATTCGCTTTCCTTATTAAGCCTACCTCGATCTCGATAGGTCTTATTTCATCAAGGTTTCTTCCATCAAGTCTTTTTCCTTTTGAGATGGAATCCCACATTTGCTGTTTGCGCAAGTGTTCTACTATTATCGTTGAACGTTTTGATGAGCTCATTGTTCCTCTTTCAACTCCGTTTCGTTGCCGAAATACTTTTGCATCAACGCCTTTCTTTGAACTTCATAGACAATCTTGCAGCCTTTTACGGCTTCGTCAAGACATTGATTGAATTGTTCTTCATTTAAAATGCCATCAAGTTGTAAGAGGCTAACCTGTTCGAGATGTGGCATATACGCCACCGGCATATCTGCATCTCCCTCCTTATCCTCAGTATCGTTAATATCTATGACGATTCTGTCGTCGACTTTACCTGCTGCACACGCCGACACGAGATCTCGCATGTTAATCCCAGCATCAGCTAAGGCTACAGATGCCGCTGTAATCCCAGCACATCTGGACCCCCCATCTGCTTGCAGCACCTCGACGAATACATCTATTGCTGCGCGCGGATAATCTTCCAACATCAAGGTAGGTTCCAATGCCTCCCTCATCACCTTCGAGATTTCAACTTCCCTCCTAGAAGGAGCAGGGTTCTTGCGTGTATCCGTAGAAAATGGTGTCATATGATATCTGCATCTTAAAACGCCTCTATCAGGAAGGGCCATATGTTTCGGATGTACTTCCCTCGGACCATAAACTGCTGCCACAATTTTGTTCATGCCAAATTCTATGAACGCTGAACCATCTGCATTTTTTATCACTCCGACTGTGATTTTTATATCCCTCAACTGATCTCCGGTGCGACCATCAGTTCGCTTTCCGTTTTCGTCGATCAGACTTCTAGTTTGTGTCATTATACTTTTTCGCCCTTTTCTGCTTCTTCTTCTAGTTCTTCCTCGACTTCCTGAATAGTAGACTGTGATTCTGCATTCTTATGTACATTTTGTGGTTGAGATTGAGACGTTTCTGCTGATGAGGAATCGGATATACTCAGCAAACTTTTCACCCTCTGTGTTAGATTCGCTGTGTGCGCTTCTTCCTCGACCATCCTGATTGCCCTAACCGCCAATTTTATTCCCTCTGAATTTCTGCCGGTTACAACTATGATGCCATTCTGACCAATTAAAACCCTAGTATGTGTGGCCTGTTCAATCGTCTGTATCATAGAACCGCGTTTTCCAATAAGTCTCGGAACGCGGGTAGCAGAAATCTTGACAAACTCTCCTCGAGGAACCTTGCCTAAATCTTTATCCTGGATCGTTATCATCGGATCCCTTGTTCTATCAAAGGCAACAATCCTAGCGGTAATTAAATCACCTGTAGCCAATTCTCTCCCCATATCGTCCCTGGCCGGAGAAAAATCTCTCCCAAAAACGTCTTGCGCAGGCAGGTGTGCAGAGAATAATGAGTTGATGTCCACTTCCCAGGACAGGGAAGAATGATCCATTATCTTGCCTATTACAATATCATTCACCCTGGGAATGTATACACCAGACAATGGTATAACTTTGACACCTTCTCGCCCAGCTTCCGCAATCCCGATCCTCGTAGCAATAATAGAATTGCCTGCTTTAATTACGTTAAATAAGGGCCTGAAGTTTCCTTCTATGATTCTGTCACCAGGAACGACGTACTTCCTTCTAATTTCTTGCATGTTTTAACAATTCACCCCTTCAATTGGGGCCTTATCAGTCAAAAGCTCTATTTTCATTTTGTCTCTACCCGTGGGTGGATAAGACAGACTTATATTTTAAGTGTCGAAGCCCATCTTATCCAATTTACCCTTCCATTACTTGAGCCGTCCCTTTTGATACTGATCCTATCCTATCCAGTAAAGAACTCCTCATTCCGGCGTTTATTTCTAATCTAACCCGTAAAGAGCCATCTGCGAGCCACTGCTCCTCCTTAAAATTAGCGGTAGTTTTCAATAAGTTATAGGATTGTGCCGAGAATTGAGCAGGAATAGTCACAGTCAGTAATAAATTCTCTGATTTGAGCGGCAAAATCCTTCTGAGAGCATCAACTACGTTTTTTGCTTGGTCTTCAGCTGGCTTGAAGGGGTCGACTGTAAGTCTCACCTCGCTCATTGCACTTTCGATTCTCATTACCGGATGGGGAATATGCGTCTTAGGATCTACAAAACTTTTGTTTATATACTGAATAATTTGTTTCCTTTTTTCCTCAACCATTTTTCGGCGCTGGTCTGTTGTGAGGCTGAGGTCACCTTTGGATAGTATTTGCATGGCAACTTCCATTGGATCCGTTGTCTTAAAGTACTTGGATAATTTTTCACTCGCCGCTCTAGAACCTTTATTAGCATCAGAATATATCTCATCAGAAACAAGCACGCCTGATAGGTCAGTTCTTTTGCCAAGTTTATACTCTAGAGCAGGATCGGGTTTGACAAGAATCTCAAATTTGTTCCCGTCTAACGTTAGACGTACTGTAGAAATTTTACTCTCGACCATCTGTCTTGTAAAAGAGTTCTTTTTGAAATATATATATCTGCATGTCAGCTGCAGATTTGCGATCCTTCCATAGTTTCTGTTGGTATTGGTATGGGGTGGTGGTCAGCGACTCATGTGGGTCGTAAGTCTAGCCAGATTAGAAATAAAGGTGGCATCTGCTCCTTCTGCAGCTTCTGCCCTTGCAACCATTTGGCTGCGTCTGATTTATCTAGAATAATCTATGTTTGGTCTCTATAAAGGATAACTCAATCACGTCACCACATTTACTTTACAATAGCCTTATCGATAGCACTTACCGTCGTAGACTAACTACCATAAATGTCTAGCGCTCCAATGGGAAGCGCATTTCGCAAGATACAAAGTTCGATTGTTCTGTCGAGGGCATACGCAGGCATTTAATAAGGCTATTCCATAAAATTTACTTCCTTCGGTAGATTTTTAAGGACGCCTTGATCAAAGTCTGAAATAGAGATTGACTTCCATTTCTGCCGAGGTTCTTGAGAGAACAGATGAGAGGGTTGTTATTAAATTTAACAATATTTCTAGACAATATATTAACGCTATTAGAAGAATGGCCATAAGTGAGGTCCCAACCTTGGCCATTGATGATGTCGTAATTCTCGAGAATTCATCTGTAATGCACGATGAAGCTGTGGCTCATAGGCTAGGACTAATCCCCTTACGAACAGGACTGGATCGTTTTGTCATGCCTCAGGATTGCGATTGTAAGAGTACTTTAGGGTGTTCAAAGTGCAGAGTGTTACTAGTATTGGACTCTGAAGCAATGGAGAAGACGAAAATCGTCACTTCCGGTGAACTTTTATCTGAGGATGAACTTGTCAAGCCAGTTAGCAAAGATATTCCAATAGTTGTTCTCGCACCAGCTCAGAAGCTCAAATTTGAAGCATACGCAAGGTTAGGGGTTGGAAAGGATCATGCAAAATGGCAGCCAACTTCAGCCGCAATTGTCAAAGATGGAAAGGATGCCGGTGAGTCAATACTTACGATTGAAACCAACGGAGCGTTGACGGCAGAGGAAACAGTTGGCGCAGCGATGGAAAAGTTGAACACGAAAATGAGGGGCTTCAATCAAGTCGTGCGATCTCTTGAGCCAAGAGGACCGAGGTAGATTTATTTGGGGATTCCGGATAAGCGACGGAATAGTCACTATGTTTTCTAACACTTTAGTCGGTAATATAGTATGGGCCTTACGGAAAGCCTTTAAGAAGAATAAAACCTCGATTTGGAGGTCCCTCGAACAGGAGATTTCAAAAGCTAGATCAATTAGAAGAGAGGTCAATATCTCCAGATTGTCATCTGTTACTAAAAATGGTGAAGTCATCGTTGTCCCTGGCAAAGTTCTAGGATCTGGAGAAATGGACCATAGGTTAACAGTTTGTGCCTTTTCTATCTCAGAAATGGCAGCAAAGAAGATCACAGACGTCGGCGGGAAAGTCATAACCCTTAACGATTTGATAGACAGATACCCCGACGGCAGAGGAGTGCGAATTATTGGCTGAACAACAGGAATTAAAGAAATCTCAGCCAAAACCAGAACCCGCGTCATCTAAAACTGAGCAAGGCAAGCTTGTAGTAGTAAATGGGGCTGGATGTATTGCAGGAAGGATGTGCTCCCATGTTTCTAAATTGCTTCTACAAGGGCATAGGGTCACTATTGTAAATGCAGAGAAAGCTGTACTATCTGGACATAGATATAAGACAATCGAACTATATAAAGAACATCTTGAAATCAATTCTGCAACGAATCCAGTACATGGACCATTCCATCCTCGAAGACCGGATAGAATACTGACCAAGATGGTAAGGGGAATGATGCCAAAACGGAAGACCAGTGGTATCGAAGCATTTAAGCGATTAAGAGTTTATATCAGCATTCCCGATCAGTTGAAAGAATCTAAAATGGAATTCTTCGAAGACTCAAAAATAACTAGGCCGGCATCGTACTACATTACAATAGGAGATGTTGCGAAGGAGATCGGATGGAGTGGAGAGATGCGTGGTAGTCAATAAAACAGACCTTTACCCAGGACAGCGAAAGACATGTCGTGCTGTGGCTACAATATCAAAAGGCAATGGCCGGGTAAGGATCAATAATATCCCCGCCGAACTTTTGGAACCACAAATAGCCAAGGAATTGGTATTAACTCCTCTCAACCTTTTAGGTGAGCTGAGAAATAAAGTTGATATTAGTGTCCAAGTCCAAGGCGGAGGATTCATGGGACAAGCGTTCGCTTCTGCGGTTGCTATTTCCAGAGCGCTAACAGGCAAGGGAAAAGGGGGAAGGGATCCAAGAGACCATCCTCTAGCAAAGAGCGTACGTGAAGAGATTCGAAGAAAAATTACAGAATACGATAGACATCTGTTGGCAGGTGATCCCAGACAGAGCGAGTCGAAAAAATTCGGAGGACCAGGTGCTCGACGCAGGAAGCAGAAATCGTATAGATAGAATGATATAGTATGAAAAGGGCGCGCATTTGCTCTGGGATCGTGAAGATCTCCGTCCCATTTGTTTTAACGATTTCAGATTTGTTCACGATATCTATAATTTCCTAATAAATGGCAAGATATCAGATAAAGGACACATAATCTATATATAGTAAAATACGCCGTAATCAGAACTATGCAGTACGAATCACATGCAGGGACCCTGAATGCAATTTCCGATGATAAATCTCTGCTTGTGTTCAAGACTATTGCGCTGACCAGCCCCGATAGCAATTCGCTGCGACGTAAATCTAAATTGACACGTAAACAATATTATACGCGGACCTCTAGGTTAATAAGAGCTGGTCTGATCAAGAAAAGAAGTGGGAAGTATTTTCTTACCGCTTACGGAAAAATTATTTATGACGCTCAGAAGATAATTGAAATTGCACATACAAATTACTGGAAACTTAAAGCCATTGATTCACTTGAAGTATCTGACGATGAACGCTCTCTAAAGGAGCGTAGGAAAATCATAGACACTCTAATAGATGACAAAGAGATCAAAGAATCCCTCCTTGCAAAATCTATGCGGTAATAATAAAAGAAATGCCCATGTCGCTCACCATCAGATTTAGCAATGTGGATTATTTACGATAAACAAAATTGCTCGACCGCAAAAACAAATACAAAAGACGTACTTGCCCCTGATATCAGGCTCAAACAATAAAGCGATCAATTGGAAATTCAAGGATTTAAAGGAAAAGAGATGACATCCTGTCAAGGATTCATCGCTTTGTAATGTCTCTACGATCAATGGCAATATAGTGATCAGTCAATTTTTTCTCATAACATTCTCCACATAGGTCACCTACAATCCTCCATTCTGGCATTGCTTTGTATCTAAAGCTTATTTGATTACCGCAAACAACGCACTTTCGGTTGCCTTGAAATTTGTCCATTTGATATAATATCCTTTCAGCTTCTTTATCTAAAATAAAAGTTGTGGCGTAATGGTGCGATTTACCTCCAGGACCAGTTAGATTAACAAAGGCCAACAATGCTTTAGTTAAAAATTCTGGGGTTATCTCAGTACATACCCAACGGGGTAGGAATAACTTAATTTCTTGATACAAACCCTGTTACAGCTATCGAATTTATTCCCTGCGAGGGAATTTAAGATTGGTTGTTGATGTATATGCGGAGCTCCTTCATGGAGGATTTGGAAGTGGTTTGAAATAAGGCTGCCTACTACTAAAGGTTTTCAGACTATCTGTTAGTGCAGTATTCGGAAACAAATTACCATTCCCTTTTTTTGTTCGGATAAAAGAAATTAATAAGGGTTTACTAGCTAAAAATCAGGATAACGAACATGTGGGTTGGAAGATTCGCTTTTATAGTACTACTTATTCTAGGAGGGATTACAGGGGTGGTGGTTTTTACTGTCTTTTTCAAAGTTGCCCCGGTGCCAGGTGTAATGGACTCTTTATATAGGAAAAATCTAACTCCGCAAGACATAGCTTCAGCGAATCCCCCGACTGGCGGAGCCGGCACTACTGCTGCTAGTTCTGGTCCTTTGGGAGCATCTGTGACGATACTAGCAGGTGCATTTACTCAAGGAAATCCCGCTTATTCTCCTGACACCGTGGCAGTCAAGAAGGGAGATTCAGTGGGGGTAAGCAACAAAGATTCAGTTCCACACACAATCACTAACGGTAAAGATCCGAGCGATCCTACATCAGGAAAACTGTTTGATACAAGCATTATTAGTCCTGCGGCATCAGCTCAATTTGCGACGACAAAGTTGGCTGCAGGCAACTATCCTTTTCATTGTTCTATACATCCATACATGACAGGAACACTTAAAGTACAATAGGGAAAATACCCAAATCAAATCCTAGTGTTTTTCTTTCAAATTATAGCTTTTTCCTCAGGGAGCAATGAGCTCTTTTTCAGGAAGGATGGTACTTTTGCAGGAAGAGGTAGCTGATGAATTGACTACAAACCTACGCATAGGGGCTCATTAGTATATTAGAACTAAAATATTAGCAGGAATGACTCCCCCGTATTAAGTACCAATCGCATATTTGATTGATAGGTATTTTTGCAAATTTTCTAATTAGAAACGTAACGTCGCCAATGCGCATGAGACAGTTGTTCGGACAAAGTGTATATCAAGTGTATATCCTTATATTGCATGTACCTTAAATTAAAGATATTACAATGTCGTTCTTAGAAGCAAAAGATTTACACGCTAGCATAGAGGGCAAAGAAATTCTAACAGGTCTCAATCTTGTTATAGACAAAGGTGAAGTTCACGCCCTTATGGGCCCAAATGGTTCCGGGAAGAGTACTTTTGCGAACGTATTACTTGGACACCCGAAATATAGTGTTACTTCAGGCGACATACTTGTCAAAGGTCAAAGTATTCTGGATCTATCGACAGACGAGAGAGCAAGGAAGGGTATCTTTCTTGGCTTCCAATATCCCATCGAAATTGCTGGCGTCGGCTATAGCCACTTCTTAAGAAATGCCTACAATACTTTAACCAAAACATTAGCAGAAGAACAGAAGAATAGAGAAGTTTTTTTGACTGTCAGAGAGTTCCACGAATATGTAAAGAGAAATTTGGATTCCGTTGGTTTAGATCCAGCGTTTCTTAGCAGATATCTCAACGAAGGATTTTCGGGCGGAGAGAAAAAAAGGTCTGAGGTAATGCAGATGCTAGTCCTTAAGCCAAATGTTGCAATTCTTGACGAGCCGGATTCGGGCCTAGATATTGACGCTGTGAAGTCCGTGGCAGAAGCAATCAACAAATTGATAGACACAGGTGCTGGGGTTGTTGTAATTACGCATTATGCCCGAATCCTCAGATACTTGTCAAGATTAGATCATGTTAACGTTATGGCAAAAGGCAGAATCATTAAATCAGGGGATAAAGGACTCTCGGAAGAACTCGAAACCAAGGGTTATGGATGGCTGGGATTAGAAGAAAACTAGGCTTTCAGTAGGAATTGTACTTTCCCGTCGTAAAATGACCCGGATCTAGTTTTAAATATAGTTTATACAATTTGTTATCAAATGGCCTCGCGAGGAGAAATCCAAGACGGAGCACGATCGCCATCGTCTACATCTTCGTCAGTAACGCCAACTTATCTAAATTTTTCATTCTTCAAGGTTGATGCAAAATGGAGATGGTTGAACGATGTAGCGAAAGGCGAGGGAGCCAAGGAGTTTTCGACATTAATAGAGGTTGCAAATACAAAGATGAGAGTTCGAACTTATTCCACGTTGGGGCTTCGACCAGACACGGATTTTATGTTATGGATGATTTCTGATTCAGTTGAAAAAATGCAAATTTTGACATCGAAAGTTTATTCTACTCTGGTTGGAAAATATATCGAACCATCACACGTATACCTTTCTTGTCTTCGAGATTCAGTTTACTCAACTAACAAAGTTATGCCTGGATTTATGACTGACGAAAAGCCGATGAAATATCTAATTGTGTACCCTTTTGTCAAAGCGCGAGAGTGGTATTTGCTTCCTTTTGAAGAACGTAAGAAAATGATGGAAGAGCATATAACGGTCGGAAGAAAATTTCCGCAGGTTAGATTAAATACATCCTATTCTTTTGGCATAGACGATCAAGATTTTATGCTTGCATTTGAAACAAATGATCTAATAATTTTTCAGGATTTGATAGTTCAGTTGCGCGAAACTAGGGTCAGTAAATATGTAACTAAGGACACGCCCATGATTGTCTGCGTTTATAAGGGCATGGAAGATATCCTCAAAAGTATTGGATAGTGAGGTCATGCCCCATTCGGATCAGTCTACCACCGAGGTTTCTATGGAAAGAATAAAATCTATTGAATCCACTACCGCGGCGCTGAAAGAATGGGCAGTGGTATGTAAAGCACTCGAGGAGGGAAGGCAGGTAATTCTCCTTCGTAAAGGCGGAATTATGGAATATAGAAAAGGTTTTGAGGTAATGCATAGCGATTTTTTTCTTTATCCAACTTTCGAACATCAATCGAAAGAATCCCTCCAGCATGACTACGTGAACAATCTAGATATCGTACTACGAAACGCTCCGGTGAACAACAGGAACAGAATAACTTCATGTGCAGCCGTAGTGCAAGTGAAGGGGATTACCGATAAATCAGTGTTGGGACGATTGGAAAAATATCACATATGGAATGAAAGGTATATCAACGTAAGAATGAGCTATAACCCTAAAAGGCCAATGAATGTATTAGTATTACGAGTCTACAAAATGAATAACCCACTAGAGGTCGATATTAAACCAGAGCTACTGGGTTGCAAGTCGTGGATACCTATTCAATTATTGCTATCTGACTCAAATCCTCAGAGAGGGGGGAAACCGCAACAGGAATATAATAATCAATCCGTCTCTGCTATAGATATGGTGAAGGATGATTGTCAACCTGTTTTCAGTGATTCAGAATTCACGAAGATTGTCGCAGAGCTCCAGGAGGTTTTGAATCGATAAATGAAATATCGAAAATTAGGAAAAAGCGGAATTAAAGTAAGTGAAATTGGATTTGGAGCGTGGACAATTGCTTTGGATTGGTGGATGGCGGGCAACAAGAAGATTGACGATGACGAAGCAATTCGAATGCTAAAGCGCGCGTATGATCTTGGTATCAACTTTTATGAAATGGCTGATATGTATGGAAATGGTAAAAGCGAAAAACTCGTCGCGCAAGCTTTTAAAGATATGCATGGAGGGCGAGGCGAAGATGGAGAGGAAATCGTATATTCTACAAAATGGGGCTATGACATGTATAACAATGAACAAGTCGGTCATAGCGAATTACCACAAAAACATAACGACCCTGAATTTCTAGAATATGCTCTTCAGCAAAGCTTAAACAGGTTGCAAATCGGCTGCATCGACGTATACAGCCTTCACAATCCTAAGATGAATGCTATAAAAAACAACGAACTGTTCGAATCGCTAGATGCTTTGGTAAAGAGCGGCAAGATTAGAAGTCATGGTATTGCGTTAGGTCCAGCCATCGGTTGGAAAGATGAAGGGGTGTTAGCGATGGAAACGCGAAATATCACATGCCTGCAGACGGTTTACAATCTCTTAGAACAGGACCCTGGTAGAACCTTTTTTGATGTCGCCAGAAAGAATAGTGTAGGAGTTATGGTAAGAGTTCCAGATGCTTCCGGTGTCTTAACAGGCAAGGTCAATGAGAAGACGGTATTCGACAAAAATGATCATCGGAGCAGCAGAAAAAGGGAATGGCTTATTGAAGCAATGCAAAAGGTTGAAAAGATGAAACCACTTGCACACGCTAACGGGTGGAATATAACAGAATTAGCTATTAAATTCATACTGTCCCAAAAAGAAGTAGCCGTCGTGTTGCCTACAGTAATTGGGATTGAGGAACTCGAGACGTTTGCAGGAATATCTGACGGCAAATACCTTTCTGATAAGGATATCGCAGAAATAAGAGTCCTCTATGACAATAATTTTGATATCAAGCCTCTCGCGC
>WNFX01000572.1_pt1 | contig 36058 bp, 28 predicted proteins | sample 5400111 | NCBI WGS metagenome assembly WNFX01 (sample SAMN13153363, study PRJNA577476) | soil metagenome | isolation source: 40 cm soil or saprolite under grassland replicate 1 | place: USA:California | collected 2016-06-15 | reverse complement strand
TGTTTAGGGCCAGCAAGGCCAATATCCCGATCGGATAGATCATCGGAATTATTAGGAGCAGGCCGCGATGAATTTGTGTCCAGAGTTCTAGTTGTTTCTTTCGTTGAATGAGCTCGAGCGCGAAAAAGGCTACCCATGAGCAGCCAATAACCGCCGGGATCAAGTAAAGGGCCGAGTTGCTTAGACCCACGCCGGCGATGCCCAACAACGTGAGCCATGCCACATCACTGCGGTTGCCTCGCGTGAGGTAACGATAGCTGAGCGAAAGCCCGATCGGTAACAGCAAAATCCAAAGAATCGGCTTACCTTGCCAGAAATAGCCGGCAACGGTTGCAAACCCGAACAGGCCGGCGGTGTTGATTGAGCTCAGCGGCTGGCCAGCGATACGCGGAAATTCCACTCCAAGCAACGCTCCGAGCGGCGACGGGTCGGCGACAAGCAGAAATGCTATTCCAAGTAATGCCCCGATCGCTGCGGCCCAGCAATCCAATCCGAACCTCCGAGCGCACCAATAAAGAACAAACGGGAGCGAAAACGCGGCAGCCATGTGGCCGACCACCTGGTAAAAGTATAGAGGATCGATTCGAAGATAGTGACCCAAAAAAGCCATGAGCATCTCATAGCTGCTTGCTAAGTGAACTGGTGATAATGCCGCGGCGTCCATATCCACACCCGTCTGACGCAAAAAGAAGGGCTGGTTAAGGGCCGAGAGTTGAGAGAGAGCTCTATGAAAATAGAACACGTCATCTTGATTGGGTCGGCGTACAAAGAGAGCCGTAGATGCATAGGCTATGCCCAGGACCAGTAGAAGGATGTGAGAGAGATGGAACTGATATGCTTTGCCAGGGGTTGCGTTTGTTTTTTTCCACAGACGCCGTAGCAAAAAGAAACCAGAAACAGCAATGGCCAAGAAGAACCACGTGATCGTTTCCGCTGGCCATCGGACGACAAGAATAAAGTCATACGCGAAGGTCCAAAATGCGAGTCCGGCTATCGGCAGTAGCAGAACATCGCCGGCTCGGGATTCGGTAGGCCTTTCAGAAATCAGCACGGACTTCATCGTAATTCCTTCGCAAGAGCTTCTACAAGGTAGACGTCGTAGCGACGTATCAAAGCCGGTGATTAGCCTCACGTTGGTACTCTAGCCCGGAAAAGCAAGATCGTTGGAAAAGGATAAGTCATATCTAGAGGAAAGCGCGCCAGTCTATACGCGTGTCCAAAAATCTTTACGGGAACGCTATAGGTTTTTGTATACTCAAATTTTCCCTGCGCTTCAACCTGCCTCACAATTGCGTTAATTTGCTCCGGACTAATTTGCCTCGCGAGTCCTAGCAGGAGGAAGTCAGCGTCTTGTCCAGCGTCCTGTAACTGAACTGCCACCTTTTGGCTGGTCAGTGGCTTGGCGGCAGGCATTGCGGTGTAAAAATAAGCTCCAAACCGCAAGATACCGATCTTCGCTGGCGTCTCGCCAATCAGGTTTTTGAGATCTTCCCGAACAACCTGACGCACATCCTTCTGCTGCATGGCGCGATCGTACGCGATATCAAAAACCACTGACGACCCAAGGATGAACACGAGCGCGCAGGTTAAGACAACCGCCGGTGTGCGTTTATTCCTCATTTGCGACTGAAAGTCCCAGCAGGCTATGCCAACGAGTACACAAAACCCGGGAAACAAAAGCATGGCTATTCGACCGAAATAAGGGGCAAGGTAGCCTTTTCCCATCAGATAAAGATACAGAAGCGAGAAAATCAGTATTGGGATGGAGAGGGTGTAAAGCCTACGCTTGAAAAGAAGATATAGAATTGCGCAGTAAGGAATCAACCACAGCAGAGGATACATCGCGAACGGAATGAGATATGCGACGTACCTCCAGAGAACAGACAGGTTAACCAATTGACGTCCGCTAAACTCGTGAAACGAAGCGTATCTTAGCGTTTCGCTGGTGATCGCTCGTGTAACGCTCGATGGATCTAGAAACAGCATTGGATGACCCAGGAATAGTCCAATTCCAAATCCTAAACCGATCAACCAAACCTGGCTGGTAACCAAGTCTTTCGCACGCTGCAAAATTCGGAGCTTCCAGTTTAGCGAGTTATCATCGCCACTCAGTAGCAAGTACAGGCATGGAATCAGCACGATCAGTCCAACAGGATACCGGGTCGCTGCTCCCAAACCAGAAATGAGACCGACGAAAACGAGTAGCTGCCAGCTTTGCGATTTCCGAAGCTTTAACGACAGCCAAATGACGACTGCGCACAGTAAATTGCTCAAGATATGAGTCCTCATAAAATGTGCGTAGATGACCTGCATTGGTAGAACGGCATAACAAAGTGCGCCAACGAGCGAGGGGTAAAACTGTTCAGTCGCCTCTCGAATCGCGAGAAATACAACAACGATTGTACAGAGATCAAACAGCACCGACATCCAGCGACAAATATACAAGAGATCGGAGGGATCTTTCGTGTTCAGTGAGGCGCTGAGATCCGAGTTCTCGCTGGCGATGATCTTAAGCCCTGCTTGCGGCAAGGCCCACAGGTAATAATTGAATGTCCCTTCGAAGTACGCTCCTGGGGCTCTAATCTGGCCCGCCAATAAGTCTAGCTGGAGGACACCCCTGAGGCTTACAAATTCGTCCGGCTGAAAATTGAGGTCATGCCCATACCCGCTGTTTAGACCCCAAGTCAACCCCACTACTCGCAGGTATGCTGCCAACAAAAGCAGGCATGAAACTAACGAGGTTCGAAGGGCTCTTTGCATGAATTCACGTGCCGCGCGCTATGTCGCGAAAGAGCAGGAACGCACATTACTCCGGTGTTGCTGCCTTCTGATCTGATCCAGCGGGAGCAAGCTGCAGGATTGCCGCGCTGCCCGCAACGTTATCCAGAGTGCGCCATTCGTATCCAGGGACGCTAGGCAGGCGCGATTGTTTCGTGGCTACCTCGTCTCGGGAAATAAATAGCGCGTAAACAGGAACCGACTGTTGCAAGCCGTGCTCGACCAGGGCCATAGCCTGCGGCCGATTATAACGCCACGTATAGCTCCATTTGTAATGGTGTTGTCCATCGATAGGGGCGGCGACGAACGAGCGCGGCAAAAGAGCGTTCAAATAAACGGGATCGATATCACTGAGAACGATTCCAGGTTCCGCGCTCAGTCGTCTGGTAAATTGCCTTTCGGCGAGAAACTCAAGCGATTGGGGCGATGAAGTGGAAAAATGAAGAGCATCCCACGCTTGCATTCGATTAATCCCATGTGTGTTATAGCCCGAACGCGAAGGATAACCAAGGCAGGCTCCGGCAAAAAGGATAAACACGGTCACTGCGGTAAGAATTCGCTTTCCGGCAAAAAGGTTATTTGCCGCCCAGGTGACGGGCAGGACGGCGACCGCGACCAGAAGGATCAGAATCGGCAGGTAGAATCGTCCATCTCTGCCAAACAGATAACATAAGGCTGCTACAAAAGAGCTTAGCCCCGCGAAGAAAGCGCAAGCGACAAACCAATTGAAACGGATGAAAAGCAAACCGGCGCAGGTCAGAATGGCGAAGGCTGGCACAAACGAAGTGCCGGTTCCAAAAATATTGCCAGCATCATAAGCGTGTGGCTGCAAAACGAATTGCCGCCAAAGATTCACCGCGTTTCCCGGAATGTATCCAGGCAAAAAGAGAAGGTGTTTGTCGCTAAAATACGGCGCCCAGACATCGTAGCCGGTTTTAAAAGGTGAATGGAACTGGATCGCGTTGAAAACCAGTACGGGACTAGCCGCCAACACGAAAACAACAGGGAGTGCGACACAATGAAGGAGCCAGCGCAGCCGTACGCCTCTTATCGGCAACACAGCCATTCCCAGTAACAACGGTGCAAAAAAAATCGACTGAAGCCGAACGTTGAATGAAAAACCAAGAAGGACCGCCGATAGATAAATTTTCCAGCGTCGTTCTTCTTTAACTCCCAAATAAGCAAACATAAGCGCTAGTACAACTAGCAGCGAGGCACTCACTTCGCTGAGTGAGGAACGACAAAAGGTGAAAAAGCCCGGGAGCGTCGCGAGCAGAAGTACCGCAAACCCGCCCATCAATGGTTTTGCTAAGTAGGCATAAAAGACAAATACTGCTAAAAGCAGAAGCAGACCCAGCGTTTGACTTGTCCGAAAGGGTGCCAGCACGGTGTCGGCGCCCGGCAAAATCTCCAGCCAGGGAAGCATGAGCGCCGGATAGCCAAAAGGGTATCTCGATGGCAGTTTCTCCAACCCAATTTGTATGGAGGGCCAGCCATCCCTGTGAAGTGCTTGTGCCTGTGCGAAATATTCCGTGGCATCGGGATGAGGAGCAAGATCGAGCAGCGTTGTCTTCCTGTAATCGATTTTGAGAACGGCAAAGTAATAGAACGTCAATGCGCAGAGAAACAGCAAAGTGCCAACTACGAATGGCATGGTAGCAAAGTTCGCCTTGAGGATTTCTCTCATAGAATTCTAACGACAGCCTAAACTCGGGTCATGCGGCATTGGCATGCTCAGGAGCATCGCGCCTTGGAGGATTTGTTACGGGAGATTGCTCCATAATGTGAGGACATAAGGTGCGCCTCCTGATTAGGGAAAGGTACGATGTGTCCGTCCGCGTCAGTCTTGGGCGTGCGACATCTATCAGGTTGATATGCTTGTTGTGTTTGCTGGAACCGTGCTGACTACCCACTTGCAGTGTTCTTCGCCGGAATGTCATCAAGAGGCTTCGGCCGCATGAGGTATTGGCCGCCACTTGGTTGGACAATCTCTTCTTTGATGCACAAATCGTCGAGCATCATTAAAGTTTCGAACAGGGCCTTGCTATCGTCATTCTCCAGATAGGCCGCGCGAGTGCCCGGTGGTACAACAAGGCGCAGGAAAGCATCAAACTCCAGTTTCCATTCGACCGTAAACGAGCGTTGAAACACTGGAACGATCTCGCTGGATCGAATCGACTCAAATGGTGAGCCAAGATGGCCTGGCTCGGGACGTTTGATTTCTGTCACCAATTTGCCGGTAATTTTGTTCTTGCGAAATTTTTCAGGAAGAATAGCGAGAATTTGGTTCACGATGGAGATGCGCTTGAGGTCATATTGCCCCTGTGTTTCGCCAATGAAGTCATGAATCCAAAGATAACCATCTGGTTTCAATGAGCGCCACACTTGTTCCGCAACCCTCTCGAGAAAAAGAATGTGGTGGAGGCACGTCTGAGCTACGACCAAATCGAATGTTCTTTCGGGTAATCTTACGAAATTCAGATCGGCTACTTCATAAGTCAGTGGCAAGTTCTGCTCTCTGGCGATTTCCTGCGCTGCGACTATTGCGTCTTCTGAGATATCTATTCCATGAAAAGTACGGCACACTCCAGTCTGAACGAGTTCGCGTTCGCATCTCCCCGCGCCGCATCCCAGGGTCAGGCCGTGTTCAAACTTCAGTTTTTTTTCCTGCGCGAGCGTTGACAGAGAGGAGAAATGGCGCGCTACGCGGAGTTCGATGCCGGCCTTTGTATCCTCGATTGCAGCTTCGGAACGCTCCCGACCCGGCAGAATTTTCCCCCAGACTTCATTTTCGCGCGCCGCCATCGCATCGTATACACTCCGATCCGCCATTGCGCGGCTAACGATCTCGCCAGCCTTGTCGTCGCTCATCAATAAATTAAACCTCCCGTTCAGGCATTATTGGCGTCATTCGTTCATGTCTCCTTGTCCGGCGTGCGGAGCGCGACTTCACGCGTCCTCCACGATCGAATCCGACGGAGCCTACTCGAGATAGTTCCGCAGGAACAACTCCATGATGTGCTGCGCTCCCGCGCCTCTGACGTGTCTCAAATCTTGCTCCCACGCAGCAGCGCGATCGGAGTTTTGAACAATTTCATAACTTGGAAAGTAATCGACATTAGGATGCGTGCTGGCCCACTCCTGGGCGACCGCTCTCAAAAGCGACTTGGCCCAGGTGTTGGCTACGACAATGTCCATGGTTGAAAACGTGTTCATCAATGGGACTGGAGAAACTGTGACTATAATGTGAAAATCAGGGTGCCCATATCGGGTTAGCAATGCGTGAATTGCTTCCAGATTCGCCAAGTTTTCGGCGAAACCAGTAAGATGAAATTTGTACCGGGCTGGTTCAGTGTTGAACGAAGATGGAGCAGCATCGGGGTCGAGTATGTGCGCCACGGCTATGGGAGTGCAATTGAGGAAGACGTTCGCTTGAAGGTCGCGCCAGACCTCGGCGAGCCCCAGGGTGACAATCACCGCACGACAGCTCTGTATGCGCTTGGTAACCGTTTGCATCAGTGCGCGACGCTCCAACGTGTCATCCAAGCCGACAAACTCTAACGTAGGCGTTGTATGTGGATCGTACCAGGTTGTCTCTGTTACTGGAACAATGGAATCCAGCGGAAACACTGCGTCTGGATCGAGTGCCCAGCGCAGTTCGTTCAATATGGAATATGTGTTGTACTTGTTCGTAAATCCGATTCCTGATTTCTCCCTGGCGGGCTGAAGTTCAGCAAATTCCGGCGCTGCGCTTTCAACGGCTATGTTGTGCCCTGCCAGGGAGTTTTCGAGACCGCGCGCAAAACACGAGCCGATCGCATAGAATTTATCGTCTCGGCGAAGTTTGAACTTTGGATCGACTTGAGGAGTGAACCAGGTCTGATGCAACCGCTGGAAGGCGTATTCGCCAGCGCGACGATCCGGTTCAACGCTGTCCTTATACCAGGTTCTTGCTTTGTTGCTGGCATAATTCTTCATCGCTTCCGCAGCGGTCGCGACGTAAGGCGATTTGATCAATGGTCGCGTATTGCTCGACGGAGCGGAAACAGCTACTTCGTTAAGGAATCCTCCAGACATAGCCTAGAACGATAAGGCCGGAAATCGGCAAACTGCGCTGTAGTTCATTGACGATCTAGAAAAGTCGGCAGAAATGTGACAAACAGTGCAATTGAGGGTTCAGCTAAGCACAGGACGCCTTTTTCTCTAGTGGAAAATTCTTAAAAAACGACGCCAGTTTTCAATTCTTCGATTGGCTGTTCCGGTTTGAAACGTCTTAGGGCCAACGTCTCGTTCATTACTGCTGCGCGAGCAGATAAATTGCGGCCAGCGTGAGCAGAAAGTACGGAACAAGCACCGCCGCTCCAGCGTATTCTTTGGCCATGCGCTGGCCAAAGAATAGCGCGAGAATCGCGACCGCGGAAACGACCGCGCCGTAGAATGCGACGGTTGAATCGCGCAAAAGCAGGACTGCGAAGCAGCCGATGCCGCTCAATGTTCCGGCTGCAAGTTCCAGAATGGTGATCGTGATCAACAGAGCGGGTACTACTCCCGTTAACGCACTTTTCGCGAAATGTCCTTTTAACCATTCGAGGTTGCCGCGGTGATCAACGACTTTATCAATTCCAGATTGAAGAAAAAGAATCGCAAGAAACGCAGCGGTAAACGTCTGCATCAGACAAATTGCATGGGCAAGTGTGTGCAAAGCTTGCATGACAAACACATCTTAGCTGCAAGCGTTCAGCTTTGTCGATCATTCACGGTAGGAATTCGCGGTGCGATGTTCGGATCGCGTACGGTGCGGTCGTTGCTAACTGTGCGCGAAAAAAGCAGGGACGCGGTTTCCCGCGTCCCTGCTTTGTAGAACGATTTTGTGATTCGACGTATTTACGTCATCAGCGCCTTACCGACCCACTGTAGCGTAATATGCGAAATGCAGGTCGTTAGCGCCGGGGCCGTCGAGGTTGACCCAACCTTGGACCACATCGCCGTGAGCTGAACTGACGGCCACCGTCAGGGTAGTAGAACCGTTAGCCGGCACAGTCACGCTGGATGGGACCGTGATCCGATCATCACCCGAGCTTAGCACTCCAGCATCGAATACGCTGGGAACCGTTCCGCCAAACGTACTCGGGGTAAACTTCGTGATGGAGACGGCGAAGGTCTCGGCGGTGCCGGAGGGGTTGGACAACGTGAATGTAATGGACATCGGATGGCCAACCGTAACCTTGCCAAAACTCGCCGAAACCGGATCCATCCATGTGGTCGCATTCGCTGCTACCGAGAGATTCTCACGGCCGGTGCCTTGAGCAGTTGGACCGACATCGTGAGTCCCGGTTATGGCATCCTTGACCACCAAATCAGCGCGGTTGACGAGCGCGGATTTAATCTGTGCAGGCGACCAAGGCGAATGCAGGTTCCGGAGCACGGCCGCCGATCCCGCAATGTGCGGCGTTGACATCGACGTGCCACTAAAGAATGCCCAGCCGCTGCCGTCCCCCGGACAACCGGCAGGCTTGCCGACGCACGTGATGGAACTCAGAACATTCACCCCGACGGAGGTCAGGTCAGGCTTGATTGCCACATCAACGTTCGTTGGACCCTGGCTGCTAAAGCCGGCAAGGATGTCCTGGTTGAGTGTGACGAACTCTTGAAACGTAGCAACCGCTGAGGCATCGGGCGGGTTCGCTGTTCTGAGCGCTGCCCCTTCGTTTTTGCCGATCATAACTGCTGGCAGGTTGTCGCCGCCACCACCATCCTTTGCCATGGCAGTCGGGTCGCCAGCGACGTTGTTAATCACGACCACGCCGGTAGCTCCAGCAGCGATCGCGTTGCGCACTTTCGTGCTAAACGTGCAACCGCCGCGGTTGACGACTACGACCTTGCCCGAAGCGCCTGGATCAACGCTGGTGCAAGCGGTAAGCTGTGTATTAAAGTAAAGTCCGAATGAGCTTGTAGGTAAAGGCGGAAACTCGCCCACAGCCGCTCCGACCGTCGTTCCGCCGCCCATCGGATACGTAAACGGCTGGCCGACGAAATGCCGATTTGTGCTCGCGCCGACTGTGATGATTTTGCGTGCGCGACCGGGCGATTCAACAGTACCTGGCCCCGGGCCGCTGTTACCGGCCGCCACGGCGACGACGAGACCTGCATCGACTGCATTGTCGAGACCGATTGCCAGCAGATCGTTGTTACCATGGTAGCCGCCGCCAAGCGACAGATTGAGAACATCCATTCCGTCAGCGATTGCTGCATCAACCGCGTTCAGGATGTCCTCGCTACGAGCGTTCGTAACGTCGCCCGGGAAAACGTTGTAGTTCCCAAGCCAGGCACCCGGTGCGATGCCTGACATGTCACCGATGCTCACACCGTTTACGACCGCAAACAGTGCCGGATTATCAATTCCGGCCGCGATCCCGGCGGTGTGGGTGCCGTGGTCCTGGATAGCCTGCGCATCGAAATTTTGCTGGTTGTTCTTGTTATAGAAAACTTTGGCGACGATGACTTTTGGCGACACATACTCGCAGTCCTGGTCTGGGTGGTGCGAAGTGCTGTCTGCCGCATCGCATTTCGGAAACCCTGAGGGATAGCTGAACCCAGTCGGGTCGAAGAACGGATGCGTGTTGTCGATGCCGGTGTCTATGTCGCCAATCTTGATGCCGGCGCCTGCTGTAGCTCTGCCGCCACCAGCAGTCCACGCACCGGTGGCGTTAATGATCTGATAGCTTTGGCTTAGGTTAGGATGGTAAAGCGCGTTATACTGGGCCCGTTCCACCATCGGCGCGGCTGCAATTGTCTCCAGCGGAGTACCGTTCAGTTTTACAGCCACTGCGTTAAGCGAAACATCGTACTCGCTGGTGACCCTTGCTCGTGGCGCATTCGTTCGCAGCCATCGCTTGAACTCGTTCCGTCCAGCAGCCAACTGGGCGCGATACGATCTCACGGCGTAGCTTTTGAAATCGAGTTTCCTGCCCGCCGCTGGTTTGGTGGCGGAATAGGTGGTTATTGGATTACCTTTGAGTTGGACGATCGCACTGGAATTGTCGACGTCCTGACCGACGTTAAAGGCGTCAGCGCTTGCGTTCGGTCGAGGCGAGCCGCCCACGCCAAATGCAATAACGCCCAAGCCAATCGAAGAGAATATGAGCAATGTTGCGAGGATTTTTTTCATAGGTTTGTGATGAGTGAAAGTTCACGACTGTCAGGAATGCTGGCTCCGTGTCAACCCGCATTTCGCTGAAAAATCCAATTTTAAACGCAGCGATGGAAGTCGAAAGACTTTACGCGACGGATGGGCCAGCTGGTGAAATGGAGGTGTCGATCGCTCTGCGCGACTCAATCTCCTTGCGCGAGTGCATCAGCGAATGCAACTTCACTCGATTTCAAATCCAGTTCCGCTTCGGCTGGCGTGCCAAATACTTGCGCGCGAGCGTCATCGAATTCGCCTTCCCATCGCGCGACGACCGCCGTTGCGAGACAATTGCCGATGACATTCACGCAGGTGCGGCCCATATCCATCAATTCATCCACGCCAAAAATAACCGCCACACCGATCGGTCCGAGCCCTGAAGGCACGAACGAATTCAATGCCGCCAGCAAAATGACAAGCGACGATCGCGGCACGCCGGCCACGCCCTTGGAAGTCAGCATCAACGCCAACATCATCGTGATCTGCTGACCGAACGACATGTGCCAGCCCATGGTCGTCTCGGCCGCTTGCGCGACGAACACCGACGCCATCGCTAGATACAATGTTGATCCTGTCAGGTTAAACGAATAGCCAGTCGGCATTACGAATCCGACGATGTGCGGGGGCACACCGAAACGCTCCATCGACTCCATCGCTTTAGGCAACGCCGATTCGCTGCTCGTGGTTGCGAATGCGAGTGCCGCCGGCTCGCGGACCGCCCGGACGAATTGCCGCAATGGAATTCGCGCGATCCAAATCACCAGTCCGAAGATCAACAAGATGAAAATGGCGAGAGCCAAGTAAAGCGAGCCAATCAATTTGCCGAGATTCACAAGTACGGCCGCACCCTGCGTGGCAATCGTGTGTGCCATCGCCGCGCCGACCCCAATCGGCGCGAACATCATGACGTAATTTGTGAACTTGAACATGATTTGCGAGAGACTTTCCATCGCGCGGAGGATTGGTTTCCCTTTTTCCCCAACCGCTGAGACCGCGAGTGCGAAAAGCACACTGAATGCGACGATTTGCAAAACGTCGCCGCGCACCATCGCTTCGATCACGCTGGCGGGAAAGATGTGCACGATCGTCTCGACAAAAGTTTTCGGGTGACTTTGCCCGATCGTGTTTAGGATCTCCGTGTTAGTGGCGGCGAGAGTCACGCCCGCGCCGGGCTTGGTGAAATTGACTACTGCCAGCCCAATGAACAGCGCTGCCGTCGTGACAATTTCGAAATACACGAGCGCTTTCACGCCCATTCGCCCTACTTTTCGCAATGCGCCCGCACCAGCGATTCCGACGACGATCGTCGAGAACACGAGTGGCGCGATGATCGATTTGATCAGGTTAATGAAGATGTCGCGCAAAAAATAAACTGCATTTCCCCAGTCGGGCCGCAGCCATCCGATCATGCCGCCGACGACAAGCCCAATCATGATTTGCGTCGTCAAAGAGGGGCGATACCATGGCCGGCGCATATTTCGCGAAACCCTCTCGCTCATCGCCATCGTCATTAACACAGCGAGCAAATTCAAAACAGCCCGCGTTTCCAGGCTTGCATCAGAGCCTGGCCAGTAAAGAAGCGGATATGTCGGCGCCCGCTTTTGGCTCGCAGCAGCCTGTCAATCGATCATCCGCCGCTTGAGTCCGCTATAGGCGTCAACGCGCCGGTCACGGAGAAACGGCCAATGCGTACGGTGCTCGTTTACCCGATCCCATTCTACGTCGGCCATCACAATCTCTTCTTTGTCGAAGGAACCTTTTGCAATGATTTCGCCGTCTGGTCCGCAAACAAAACTTTGTCCCCAAAATTCGATGCCGTCGCCTCCGGCAGGCGCTTCGTGACCGACGCGATTTGCCGCAGCGACGTAACAGCCATTCGCAATCGCGTGACTGCGCTGGATCGTTTCCCAGGCGGAATGTTGCGTTTCGCCAAAGTTTTTCTTTTCCGACGGATGCCAGCCGATCGCCGTTGGATAAAAAATAATCTCGGCGCCGCGCAGCGCGGTGAGACGCGCTGCCTCGGGGTACCACTGGTCCCAGCAAACGCAGACGCCAATTTTGCCATGCGCTGTTGACCACGCCTGAAATCCGAGGTCACCGGGCGCAAAATAAAATTTCTCGTGATAAAGCGGATCGTCCGGGACGTGCATCTTGCGATATTTGCCAATGAATTTTCCCTTAGCGTCGATGACCGCAGCAGTGTTGTGGTAAACGCCGGCGCTGCGTTTCTCGAAAAGTGAGGCAATAATCACCGTGCTGGTTTCGCGCGCCACATCGCCTAACGCAGTTGTCGATTCGCCGGGCACTTCTTCAGCCAGTTCAAAATTCTTGTGATCCTCGATCTGACAAAAATACTGGGACCGAAAAAGCTCCGGCAAACAGACGATCTGAGCGTCTTTTTTCGCCGCCTCGCGGATGAAATCAATGGCGCGCGCGAAATTCTTCTCCGGCTCCGGGCCGCACCGCATCTGGATGAGCGCGATCTTTGTTATCTCTGCCATTCAGAAATAAACCACGAAGGACACGAAGATCACCAGGAGTAAACAGTTGAAATCCTCTGTGTTCTTCGTGCTCTTCGTGGTGAATTATTTGACCGATTCCGCCGGCACGATTTTCACGCTTTCGATCACCACGCGCTTTGTCGGCTTACTCGTTTCGCCTTGTGCATTTCGCTCGACCGGCGTGTTGCCGATTTTGTCGAGCACGTCATCGCCTTTAATCAGTTTGCCAAACGTGGTGTATTGATGGTCGAGCCGATGTATAGGCGCGAGACAGATGAAGAATTGAGAACCGGCCGAATCGGGATCGGACGCGCGCGCCATTGAGAGCACGCCGCGTTCGTGCGGATGATCGTTAAACTCGGCCTTGATTTGGTAACCAGGTCCGCCTTCGCCGTAGCTGTTTTCTTTCGACAGATCTTTCGAATTCGGATCGCCGCCCTGAATCATGAATCCTTTGATGATCCGATGGAAAATCGTGCCCTTGTAGAAGTCCTGGCGTGCCAGTTTTTTGAAATTGTCGATCGTGTTCGGCGCGGCGTCACTCCAAAACTGCACGACCATTTCGCCTTCGCTTGTTTTGATCACTGCGACTTCGTTTGATGAATTCATATGAGAAGCTTCTTTCTTTTCTTCGGCAGTTGCCGCTGCAACAAGTATAGCCGCGATCAGGCTCGAAAATAAAAATTTCATGTGGACCAATCGTAACGCTCATTAACGAACCTTCAACATGACATGCGCGTGGTCATCCTGAAGAAAGTGAAGGATGACACAACAAATGATGGATCACCCGATTCACCGAGGGCGATCAACGAGCTTTGGCGAGGCCCCTCGCTTCGCTCGGGGTGACATCTGAATGGTATTCCTGCAAGCTGCGCACCTGAACTTTTCGTTTCTGTAACGACCGGATTCCGTTCGCGCTGGCCAGTGCGGCGCGGACCGTGGTCATAATAGGGATTTTCGCGGCAAGCGCGGCATTGCGAATGACTACTTCGTGCTCGCGCGGAATTTTCCCGCTCGGCGTATTGATGATGAAATTGATGTCGCCGTTCTTGATACGGTCGAGAACGTTCGGGCGTCCCTCGTGGATCTTGAAGACTTTCGTGACTTTGATCTTCGCTTTCTTCAGCGCTTCTGCGGTTCCGCTCGTGGAAATGATTTCAAAACCCAGCTTCACAAACTCGCGTGCGACCGGGATCACCGCTTCCTTATCAGTGTCTTTCACGCTGATGAAGACCTTTCCTTTTTTAGGCAGCGGTGGCGGCGCAGCCATCTGCGATTTCGCGTAGGCAAGGCCGAGATCAACATCCATGCCCATGACTTCGCCGGTCGATTTCATCTCTGGACCCAACGAAATATCGAGGCCTTCATAGCGTAGAAACGGGAACACCGCTTCTTTCACCGAGAAATGTTTCGGTACGATTTCCTTGGTGAAACCAAGTTCGCGCAATGATCTGCCAACCATCACCTTCGCGGCCAGTTTCGCGAGCGGAACCCCGATCGCCTTACTGACGAAGGGAACAGTGCGCGACGCGCGAGGATTTACTTCCAACACGTAAACGTCGTCGCCTTTGACGGCGAACTGCACGTTCATCAGGCCTCGCACTTTCAGCTCGCGCGCCATGGCTTTCGTTGCTGCCGAAATATCATCGAGAACTTTCTTTGACAGCGAGAATGTCGGAATTACGCAGGCGCTGTCGCCGCTGTGGATGCCTGCTTCCTCGATGTGCTCCATGATTGCGCCGATCACGGTCATATCACCGTCGGAAATGCAATCGACATCGACCTCGATTGCGTCTTCCAGGAAGCGATCGACCAGAACGGGCCGCTCGGAGCTGACTTCGATTGCGCTCGCCATGTACCGGCGCAGATCCTGTTCGTTGTAAACGAGCTCCATCGCGCGCCCACCCAACACGAAACTTGGCCGCACCAGTAATGGGTAACCAATCTTCTGCGCAATCGCTACTGCTTCCTCGGTGCTCACCGCCGAGCCATTCGGCGTCTGTCGCAGCCCGAGTTTGTCGAGCATCGCGGCGAACAATTGTCTATCTTCCGCCGTCTCGATGCTCTCCGGCGGTGTCCCCAGAATTGGAACTCCGGCAGCTTTAAGTCCCTGCGACAAATTCAGCGGTGTTTGCCCACCAAACTGGACGAACACGCCCTCTGGTTTTTCTTGGTCGTAAATGTTGAGCACGTCTTCGAGAGTGAGCGGCTCAAAATAAAGTTTATCGCTCGTGTCGTAATCGGTGGAAACCGTCTCCGGATTGGAGTTGACCATAATCGTTTCGAATCCGAGTTCCCGCAGCGCGAATGCCGCGTGAACGCAGCAGTAATCGAACTCAATTCCCTGGCCGATTCGGTTCGGTCCCCCGCCCAGAATCATGATCTTGCGCTTGCCGCTCTCGCGCCGCTCGTTCTCATCGCCATAGGTTGAGTAGTAGTACGGTGTGTAGGCTTCGAATTCCGCGGCACACGTATCCACGAGGCGATACGTCGGCAAGATACCAAACGACTTTCGCTTCGCGCGAATTCCATTCTCGGTCGCCCCATTTGCCACGGCCAGTTGCCGATCTGAGAAACCCAGCTTTTTCGCGCGGAGCAACATTTCTCTCCCGAGCTCGCCATTGGAGGACGCGTTGGTGGAAGTGAAGCTGCCAGCTTCACTCGGCTGACGAGCATCTTGCTCGTCGGAAATAACGTCCGGCTCGCACCGCGATGGGCGAGTCGCCGACGACGTCTGAGTTTCGGTATCGCCGTTTGCCACGAGCGCGTCGCGCCGAGCCAAAATAAAACTGCCTTCGCTCAGTCGTGCTTTGCCAGGATTTTGCGCGATGTACTCCCGACACGCGCGCAAATGCTCGGCGTCCCGCACGATTGTGTCGAAGCTTTCGTGCATCCACAGCGCTCCTGCGCGATTCATTTCCCTGTTGAGCGCCTGCGCGGTGAATGACTTCCACGAATGCAAAATCTCCGCGAGCGAGTTTTTCCCCAGCGGTTTGAACAGCACATGCACATGATTTGGCATGACGACGTACGCATCGACTAAATACCTTTGCCGGTCGAAATGATTCAGCGATTCGGCCACGATCGCAGCTGCGCGTGGGTCACGCAGCAAACATGAGCCATGTCCTTGATCCAGCCAGTACTCGCGCTCTTCTTCAAACCTCCGCATGTACTCACGCGCGGTCTTCCAATCCCACGGCTGCGGGTGAAGCTTCAGCCAAGCAGCACGCTCGTATTTCCACTCGGCGAGAACATCGGCGGGAATTGAGTCCGCCAGCCGAAATGTGACGAAGTAAGTTGCACCGGTTTGTTGCCAATGCGGCAAGTGGCCGCGCTTTTGCACAATTGGCTGCTGCGGATCCAGGCCGCGGAAACGAATGTCAACGATTTCGTTTGCCTCGCACGCCGGGTTTGCAGCCCGATGCTCTGCTGTCCGACGAGCAAGATGCTCCTCGGCCGAGTCAGGCTGGAAGCCTGACTTCCGGGCAGGCGAGACGCCCGCCTGCCCCACAGGCAAGATGCCTGTGCTACGAGCTAGCTTGGTCGCCTCCTGCACAATCTGCTGCGCGTTCCTCAAAAACCACCTGTCGATTTTCGTCAGATCGTAAACCTCATCAATCGACGCGCCTTTTTGAAATGCCTGCGCGATGTAGAAAATTCGTTCCGCGTTCGGGGTTGCTAGTCTCAATCGCAGCGTTTCGAGATCAATATCTTTGTCCCCGCCATCGCCTAACAACCCGAAGCGTTTGATCTCCAAACTGCGCAGCGCTTTTTGCAGTGCTTCCTTGAATGTGCGTCCAATGGCCATCGCTTCGCCGACACTCTTCATTCGCGTCGTAAGCGTTGCTTCCGCCTGCGGAAACTTCTCGAAGGTAAAGCGCGGCACTTTGACGACGCAGTAATCGATGGTCGGCTCGAAGGACGCCGGCGTCTCGCGTGTGATATCGTTTTTGATTTCATCCAGCGTGTAGCCGACCGCGAGTTTTGCGGCGATTTTCGCAATCGGAAAACCTGTCGCCTTAGATGCTAGCGCGCTGGAACGCGACACGCGCGGATTCATCTCGATCACGACCATGCGACCGTTGTCGGGATCAACAGCAAACTGAATGTTCGAACCACCGGTTTCGACACCGATCTCACGAATTACCGCGAACGCGGCATCGCGCATCATCTGGTATTCCTTGTCGGTGAGCGTCTGCACCGGTGCGACGGTGATGGAATCCCCGGTGTGCACGCCCATGGGATCGAAGTTCTCGATGGAACAGACGACCACGCAGTTATCCATCCGGTCGCGCATGACTTCCATTTCAAATTCCTTCCAGCCGACCAGCGATTCTTCGATCAGCACTTCGCGCACGGGGGAGAGATCCAGCCCGCGCGCCGCAATTAGATCCAGCTCTTCGCGATTGTAAGCGATGCCTCCACCAGCCCCCCCGAGAGTGAACGCCGGACGGATGATGAGCGGGAATGTTCCGATTTCAGCAACGATTCGATCGAGCTCTGCCAAAGAACGCGCCACGCCGGAGCGTGGCACCTCGAGCCCGATGCGCAACATCGCTTCTTTGAACAATTGCCGGTCTTCGCCTTTGGCGATCGCCTGAGCGTTTGCTCCTATTAATTTCACACCGTGCCGCGCCAGCGCGCCGTTACGGTTCAGCTCCATGGCCGCGTTGAGCGCGGTCTGTCCGCCAAGAGTGGGCAAAATCGCATCTGGTTTTTCGCGTTCGATTATCGCCTCAATGACTTCAGCAGTGATCGGCTCGATGTACGTGCGATCAGCGAATTCTGGATCGGTCATGATTGTGGCTGGATTCGAGTTCACCAGCACCACCTGATAACGCTCTTCGCGAAGAGCTTTGCATGCTTGCACGCCGGAATAATCAAATTCGCAACCTTGCCCGATCACGATTGGACCGGAACCGATCAGGAGAATTTTTCTGAGCTCGTTATTTCGCGGCATCTGCGCCAGCGCGGACAGTAAACGAAATCACGCGAACGTCACGCGAGAACTCTACCTAGTGTCATCCTGAGCGAAGCGAAGGACCTCGCGCAGGACGGGAAATTCACGCATGGAACATTGTGTAACCAAAGCTTCGATTGCGGGGTTCCTCTCCAGCTACTTGTAATGGCGCAACCCATTTCGCAAAAGAAATCGAATCAAGTAGCTGGGTCGGAATGACAGCATCTGCGTTACGCCACCTGCGCCATGCGCTGGCGGTCCAGCCACACCTTGCAGATGCTTTTGATCCGCGTGAGTACGTAATAAACTGTCTGGCTGCGGATGCGCACGAGTTCCGTACCAACGATGCGAGTCACGAAATCGCTGGGAAGATCGAGAATTTCCTGCGGAGTCGCGCCTTCGAGTCCTTTGCAAAGAACCGCGGTCATCGAGCGGGTAAGCGTTTGCACTTCCGGGCCAAGAGTCATCCGAACGTGCGCTTTGCCATTCTCATCCACGTGCAGATAAACGCCCACGGTGTCCGTGCATTCCTCGTCTTTTCGCACATCGACGAGATCGAACTTCTCGCTTTCGCGCGGCTCCTGCTTCTTCGCGTTGTCCGCGTAGGACACCAGCGTCTCGCGCCGTTCGTCTTCCGGCAGCGATTCGAACAGATTGATGATTTTGGCCAGCTTCGTCGGATACATTGGCGGATAGAATTTAGCGCGAATTTGCGGAAGTGGAACACAGGCCTTTGGGCTGTGTGGTAGGGCGGGCAGTCCTCTGCACGCCTCTTCGATCAGACGAACGGCGCGCACGGGAGTGACGCGCCCTAGCTGCGCTACGCCCCCGCACAGGGAACACGCTGCAAATAAAACCTCCGCTACACGGCTTTGCTCAGCAGGGCGTTTGTGGCTAATTGCATCATGAAAACTCTTGTCAAAGTGACTGTGACCGGCGGCGCCGGCCACATTGGTTACGCGCTTGTGTTTCGCATCGCCTCCGGACAGATGTTCGGCCTCGATCAGCCGCTCCGTCTGCATCTGATTGAAATTCCCGTTGCGCTGAGTGCGCTCGAAGGCGTCGTGATGGAATTACAGGATTGCGCCTTTCCGCTGCTCGAATCGGTTGTGCCGACTGCCGACCTCGATGAAGGCTTTCGCGATATCAACTGGGCACTGCTGGTCGGAAGTGTGCCACGCAAGGCCGGCATGGAGCGGAAGGAGTTACTCGGGATCAACGGCAAAATCTTCGTCGGGCAAGGTCAGGCGATCCAAAAAAACGCTGCGGCCGATGTGCGCGTGCTCGTAATCGGAAATCCATGCAATACGAATTGTCTGATTGCCATGAACAACGCGAAAGAAATTCCACGCGACCGCTGGTTCGCCATGACGCGCTTGGATGAAAACCGCGCCCGCGCACAGCTTGCGCATAAAGCCGGCGTAGGGATTGGCTCGGTCACGAACATGACCATCTGGGGAAATCACTCCTCGACGCAATATCCAGATTTTTACAACGCGAGAGTCGACGGTCGTCCTGCCAACGAAGTGATCGGAGACGAGAAATGGCTGAAGGAAGAATTCATTGCCACCGTACAACAACGCGGCGCTGCCATTATCAAGGCGCGCGGACTTTCTTCAGCCGGATCAGCCGCCAACGCGATAGTCGATACGGTTTGTTCGTTGAGGAACGACACGCCGGGCGACGATTCGCACAGCGCGGCCGTTTGTTCCGATGGAAGTTATGACGTGGAGAAAGGATTGATCTCCTCATTCCCAGTCCGTGTCCGTGACGGAAAATGGGAAATCGTCCAGGGACTTCCGATAAATGATTTCAGCCGCGCGAAAATCGACGCGTCAGTAGCAGAGTTGAAAGAAGAAAAATCGCTTGTGAGCGATTTGATTTCGTAGGATCTGCGGCCGGTCCGCGGTTCGTTATCTTCGGCCGACGACAGTGAAAAGCGTGTATGGCCTTCCGCGGTGATGCTGTTGGTGTCGCAAGATTTCTGAAGTGGTGAATCCCATTACGGCTAAAAACTGGGTGAAAAATTGTGTACTGAAATGCCACCAAGTGTGCCAGAGGAAATTCTGCGGAGTGGGCGCGAGACGGCAGACGGGCACTCCTTCCAAATCCGGATGGAACATGTCAACGATGATGAGCGTTCTCGCCATCTTTCCGCATTGCTCAACAATCCGGAACGAATCACGGCAATGTAACAACACGGAACCCATCACTGCGATGTCGAATTCTCCGAGGGCGGCAGGCAAATTGTAAACGTCCCCATAGTACACTTTGGCTTTGGAGTGGTGAGCCGCGTGACTGAACCAGTAGGAATTCTTTAGCTGTCGCATCACGATTCGTCGTGGGCCGATCGCTTCTTCCAACTTCGCGGCCGGATATGGAACAAAATCCCAGCCGTGCTCGGCCGTTACCTCGACTGAGACGACGTCGGCACCGCGCTTTTCCATCTCGAAAGTAAGAAAACCGCTGGCGGGACCAATTTCCAAAACGCGTTGACCAGCGAAAGCGACTTTGCCGAGGTACTCATCCACTCCGCTCCGCAAATCCCAATCCCGCCCCTCTATCACTCCATGACCGGGGACTTCCATGGTGTGGTAGAAGTAGCAGTCAGCGAGATCTTCCACCTTCTGTGGCGCGGCAAAAATCTTGTCCTTACCGGCAACTTGCATTGCTCAATCAATTCCGGAAGAAGCGAGCTTTCCGACTTTCTTTTGCCTTAGCACTCTTTCGAGCCCCGCGTTCCAAGTGAGAGGCTTGTTCTCAAACCATTCCGAATCAAAGTTCGCCGCAGCAAAAAGCGCCCACGTCTGGCGAGGATGTTTCCAATCTACAATTTCGAATCGCAAATTTACGTCTGCGGCTGCGCGGGCCAGCGTGGCTGGCCGGTAATTTACACATTCGGGATAGACCCAGCCCGTGCGACGCGAGTCCTCCTCGCCGGGCAAAAATGTGGCAACCAAAGCTCCACGTTCAGCTAGTGAACGCGAAATTGCAGACAACCAACCCTTGATCAGATCCAGTCCGCAATGACTGAAGATTGATTGAGCTAAGGCGAAATCGAATGAGACCTTCGCCTGGACAACCGTCTCAGGTGAATCGGAAAAGAAGAACGTGGGGCGTTTTATTTGCACCAGCGTCTCCCCGATTTCCCGCTTAATTCCCTCTTCGACCAACCACTGATTCGGCTCCACGCCAAAGTATTTTTCTCGATTCAGGTAGGGAATTAACAAGCGTCCGATCCGAAGCGAGCCGCAGCCCACATCGAGCAACGAATGATGCTGGCGCAGGCCGAGCGTAGTGAGAAGATTGAAGGTCATCGCCGCGATCAAATCGTAATCCTCCGGCGGCCCGACATAAGCACGGTAATGCGGATCGCCGGGCTTTAGGCCCAAGCCAAGATCTTTCCGATCATCCGAAGTCTCCTGCATGTCACTTCAGTCGTTTCAAAGTGGCGCGATCAAAACCCTCGAGCGCATCCTCTGGTTTCTCGGGGAATCCGACCACGCCGTGCGACCGGTCGAATTGATAGATGCGCTTCGGGGGCCGTTTGCGGAACGGAAATACGCGAAGTTTGTCGCCATCGAGCGCGTCGTTTGCGCCCGGGACGTGGCATGCTTTCACAGCCAGCGCATAAAGCTCATCTTTTATTCCGGACGAGGAACTGACGCAGTTCGTCAACTCGTTGGGATCGCGTCTGCGATTGAAGAGTTGTTCCCGACCGCCATTGGCCATGAAAATGTATTTCCATTCATCGGTTACAACCATCACTTTGAAATTCTGGGATCCGGGCACTTCAACCATACCGACCAGATATTCGCGCGGCGCGCATTCGCCTCGAAGCATTTGAAGGACATCGATTCCCTCCCGCAGTTCGCATTCGCCTGCAGCCCCCGTCGCAATTCCGAAAAGATCCGCCAGGCTGATTAGTTCGGTTCGGATAGTGCCGGCGGGCAGCGTCGCCGGCCAGCTGAGCAGGAGAGGGAACCGGCAGGCCGGGTCAAAGAAGTTTTGTTTTTGCCAGCCATGATGATCGCCCAACAGATCGCCGTGGTCTGAAAAAAAACAGATGAGAATGTTCTCGGAGTTCGGCCGCGCTTCAATCGCATCAAGGATTCGGCCAAGACAATGATCGAGGTAACTGATCTCGCCGTAATATCTGGCCTTCACCACTTTCGCCAGCTCCGGGTTAATGGCGTCTGCCCACACTGCGTATCGCATGTAAGGGATCTCTTCATCCAAATGATCGTGCTCAATCGTGCCGAGAACCAGCTCTGGCATTCGATCAGGATTGTACATTCGATTGAAAGGAATTGGCGGCGCGAGCGGTGGATGCGGCCCGACGAATGATACGAATCCGAAAAAGGGCCGCGAATCATCTGACTTTGCAATCTCCTCCACGGCGCGATGGGCCGCCCACCATTCCGCGCCCAACTCGGCAGGAAGCGGACTGCGCTGCGGAATGTAATACATCTCGCTGCGTTCGCCCATTGGTTGCTCGACGAAATCGAATTCTGGGTGTTCGCGCGACAGCCATTGAGCGTAGTCGTCGCCTTCGCGTGTGAGGGCACGATAATTCTCTTCACTGCGCCACAGCCTTTCGTAACCGAGGTCCTCGTTCCACGGGTGCGTATGAAATTTTCCAATTCCAAAAGTCCGATATCCTAGACGCGACATCACTCGGCCCAGATACGGGCCGCAACGCGCTTCCATCTCTAACGGCTGCCCCACCACTGGACCTGCTTTCGCGTTACTGAAAACTCGCGTCGTTGCCGGCTCACACCCTGTTCGGATCGTATATCGAGCGGCAACGCAGACCGGACACGTGGCGTATGCATTAGAAAACGCGATTCCTCTTCGCACCAGACGATCGAGGTTAGGCGTATAAATGTGCGAGTTGCCGAGCGCAGCGATCGTATCGAATCGCTGCTGGTCCGTCATGATAAACAATATGTCGGGCCGGGTCAGTGGCATTTTCTTGGAAGTCCCCGCGCAGGACTCGAGTGCCGGTGGGATTAGTCTACAAGGCGTCTCGTAAATGTCATTCTGAGCGAAGCGAAGAATCTCTGATCATTCATAAAACGATCCACCCTGCCATAAACAGAGATGTTTCGCTCCGCTCAACATGACAGCGCCATTGTATGGGATTGGTCTAGGCGTTGGCGATGTCGTTCCCAGTCAGGCGGCGAAATGCTTCGAGATATTTCGCAGAAGTTTTGTCGATAACATCCTTCGGCAGGCGCGGAGCAGGCGGGGTCTTGTCCCAGTCGAGCGTCTCCAGATAATCGCGCACGAATTGTTTGTCGAAACTGGGAGGGCTCTGTCCGACGGCGTATTCGTCCATCGGCCAAAAGCGTGACGAATCCGGGGTGAGGCATTCGTCGATCAAGAGCAATTCACCGTCGACGATGCCGAATTCAAATTTTGTATCTGCGACGATGATTCCCCGCTGGGCGGCGTGATCGCGACCGCGGGAATAAATTTCCAAGCTCAGCGCTTTCACACGGTTCGCGAGTTCTCCACCGAGGATCTGAGCGCACCGTTTCATGTCGATGTTCTCATCGTGACCTTCTTCTGCCTTTGTCGCCGGCGTGAAGATTGGCTCGGGTAATTGGGATGCCAGTTTCAGTCCGGCTGGAAGTTTGATCCCGCAAACGGTCTGCGACTCCTGATATTCTTTCCACCCAGAACCAGCGAGGTAGCCTCGCACGACGCATTCCACCGGCAGCGGTTTCGTTTTCTTCACGATCATCGATCGCCCGACAAGCTGCTGGGGGAACTGCTGCAGTTCTTTCGGGAACTGCTCAAAATCTGCCGTGACAACGTGATTCTCAATCCCTTCAAAACGCTTGAACCAGAACGCGGAAATTTGGTTGAGCACCGCGCCTTTGTACGGAATTGGGTCGGGAAGGATAACGTCAAAGGCCGAGATGCGATCCGTAACGACGAAGAGCAGCGTCTCCCCGAGATCGAAAACTTCGCGCACCTTGCCGCTGCGCAGTTTTTTGATTCCCGGAAGCTCGACGGAGGATTGTGTACCGATTTGCATCCGCAAATGCTCAACGCCCAAGCCTCAACTTTCAACGCCCAATTCAGAATCTCTTTCATTGAGTGCTTGCTCGCGAACACATTCGGAGTTGGACGTTGGACGTTGGACGTTGGACGTTTTGTGATCTATGCCAGGAATCGTTGTCAAACCGCGTGCGCGAATTTTGCACGGACATGATTGGGTATTTTCCAATGAGGTCCTGAAGGTTTTTGGAAGTCCGGCGGACGGTGATGTGATCTCACTTAAGGACGGCAAGGACCGTTTGATTGGCAGCGCCATTTACAATTCGAAATCACAAATCGTCGCGCGCCGTTTTTCGCGGCGACGTCAGGATCTGGATCTTGATTTCTTCCGGCGCCGCATCACGCAAGCTTCCGAGTATCGCGAGCGGCGAAACATGGACCCAAAACTGCGCCGCATCGTATGGAGCGAAAGTGACGGTCTGCCCGGCGTGATCATCGATCGCTACGGCGATCATTTTGTCTTGCAAACACTCACACTGGCAATGGAGATACGGAAGGATTCGATCACCGCTGTGATGGCCGATCTGTTCGGCGATGTTACCATTATCGAACGAAACGATGCGCCAGTCCGCAAAGCAGAGGGATTGGAATTGCGTAGGGGCGTCTTGCGCGGAACTCCTTCGCAGATCACGATCGAAATCGAAGGCGTAAAGCTGGAAGTCGATCTATTGCATGGTCAAAAGACCGGTTTCTATCTCGACCAAAAACATAATTACGGGGTGATAGCGGGATACGTCCGCGATCGCCGCGTTCTGGATTGCTTCACAAACCAGGGAGCCTTTGCGTTGACGTGCGCGCACGCAGGCGCGACGGATGTGATCGGCGTTGAGGAGAGTCCGGCGAACATTGCCGCCGCGAGACGAAACGCGGCGTGCAACGAACTGAAGTCGCGGTGGATTGAGCGGGATGTGTTTTCATTCCTGCGCGCAACTGAAAAAGCGGGGGCGCAATACGACCTGATTATTCTCGATCCGCCGTCGTTTACAAAAACGAAGAGCGGACTACGCGACGCATTGCGCGGTTATCGGGAATTGCACATGCGCGCATTTAAGCTCTTATCGAAAGACGGTTTGTTGGCGACTTTTTCGTGCTCCCATCATGTGAGTGACGCCGCGTTCGTGGAAACAATCGCCAATGCGCTTGTGGATGCGCGGCGTTCCGCGCGACGTATCCGCCGGTTCGAGCAGGCGTCTGATCATCCGGTCCTGCCTACGATTCCTGAAACAGAATATTTCAGGGGTTTTCTTCTTGAGATGTTGCCGGGTCGGTAGCACAGGCATCTTGCCTGTGTGGCAACCGGGCGTCCCGCCTGGTCAATAACCGGCAGGCAAGATGCCCGCCGACCCCACAGACAAGATGTCTGTGCTCCGGAAAATTTCGCGTCAGAAAAAATTCCATGATGGAAATGTCTGGAATTCTCAAGTCAGCCACTTAATATGCGCTACTGCGAGGCCGGAGGGAGTCGCGATTTATCATGGCAGAAAAAATTCGACCGGTTGAACAAATGCTAGAGCTGAGCGGAGACGAAGCAATTTCTACCGAGCATCTGGATTCACAGGTGCAAAAAGCCCAGGAGCAACTGCTCCAGCTCAAGCGCCAGCAGGAGCAGATCGAAAAACAGAAACGGGAATTGGAAGAACTAAGCCGGCGCCAGGAGGAATTGGAAAATGGCCGGACGGAAATGACGGATAAGCTGGCACGCGCGCTGGTTGTGCTCGAGCGCGAAGCGTACAGCGCGCAAAATCGGCTGGAGCAAATCCGGGCGACTCGGGAAAGTTTCACGCAACATTTGGAATTGATTGAAGCGATCGATCCCAGAAGCTGGAATCCCTCAGATTTGCACAAGGAGCTAAGCCGGGCCTTGAGCACGGTGGACGATGCGCGCACCGAATACAGCGAGCAACGCAGCCGGTTGCAAGCAGCCGGCGCAACCGCTGGCGAGGCATCGTTGCCTGACACCGCGGCAGACACTTACGAAAGCAACAGTGGGCGTTCGTTTGTTCAGTGGTTGGAGATAGGCGTCGCTCTCACCTTGCCGCTCATTATTTTTGGCGCCGTTGCGCTTGCGCTTTTCTTTTGGATGGCCAGCCGGTGATGGGGATGTTTCGTCGTGCACGCAGATCGACCCCGCCGCTTCGCCGCAAGCAACAAGAGATAGCGCGACAGGAAGCGGAATTGCGTGAGAAGCTCGAAAAACTCGAGCGGATGGTTACAAAAGAGCGGGCCACTTCGGGGAACACATCTCCAGAGCGCGCGCGGGACGGAGGCCTAACAGGCAAGACCGAGAAGCAATTCCACGTCTCGCTCGCTCTTGAGGGCGGTCACTCCCGCGATGCGAGCCCAAGCACGCGAAGGCCTCGTTCGCTGCGCAAAGTGCGACGCGAAGGCCAGATCATTTTTCTCTTTCTTTTGATGGCTCTCGCGGCCGCAGTCATGTGGCTCATCAGCCATCTGCATTCCTAGGCGGCAATCATGCCCAGAAATTCCGAGCTCGATGTCGCGTACGTTGCGAGGCTGGCGCGAATAAATCTAACTGAAGCCGAGGCGGAGCTTTTTCAGAAGCAACTGGACGATGTGCTCAAGTACGTCGAAAAACTTCGGCAGGCGGACGTGAGCCATGTGGAAGCGGCTGCGCACGCCCTTCCAATTTTCAATGTGTTCCGGGAGGACGCGCCACGTGATTGGTTCCCGGCAGAGCAAGCACTGAGCAACGCACCCCGGCAGGCGAACGGACTTTTTATCGTCCCGAAAGTTGTGGAATGACCGCCGAAGATTTGCCGGCGCTGAGTATCGCCGACGTGCAGTCGCTGTTGCGTCGCCGTGAGGTTTCAGCGCGAGAAATCATCGATGCGCTCGTAGCTCGCATTGAAGCGGTTGATCCAGAAGTCGGCGCTTACCTCTCGCTCGATAGGGAGGCTGCCGCCAAGGACGCGGAAAAAGCAAACGTCGATCTTCCGCTAGGCGGCGTTCCGCTTGCGATCAAAGACATCATCAACGTCATGGGTCAGCCGTGCACGTGCGGGTCGAAAATTTTAAACGGTTATCGGGCCACCTATGACGCCACGGTGATTCGGAAATTGCGCACAGCGGGTGCCATTCCCTTTGGCAAAACCAACCTGGACGAATTCGCCATGGGCTCATCCACGGAAAATTCAGCAATGAAATTGACGCGCAATCCGTGGGACTTGTCACGTGTGCCGGGTGGGTCTAGTGGCGGTTCGGCAGCAGCAGTCGCCGCAGATATAGCATTCGGCGCTCTGGGATCCGACACCGGTGGCTCAATTCGCCAACCGGCTGCGCTCTCAGGTATTGTCGGTTTCAAACCGACTTACGGGCGGGTTTCGCGATTTGGTCTGGTCGCGTTTGCTTCGTCGCTCGATCAAATTGGCCCGTTGACGAAAACCGTCCGCGACGCCGCCCTGATCATGAACGCGATTGCAGGTCATGATCCGCAAGACTCCACCGCCCTTAACGAGCCTGTGCCCAACTATACCGCGAAACTCGGAGAGGATTTACGCGGAGTCCGGTTGGGGTTGCCGAAGGAATATCTCATCAAAGGAATCGATCCACAGGTCGAAGCTGCAATCAACGCCGCGGTGAAACAGATGACTTCGTTAGGCGCGGAGATCGTTGAGGTCTCGCTGCCTACTACTGAATACGCAATTGCGGTCTATTACATTGTGGCCACGGCGGAAGCTTCGGCCAACCTCGCCCGGTTTGATGGCGTCCGTTATGGATATCGAGCGGAAAATCCCAAAGACATGCTCGATCTTTATGGCCGCACTCGTGAGGAAGGTTTCGGATCGGAAGTGAAACGGCGAATCATCCTCGGCACTTATGTCTTAAGCTCCGGTTATTACGATGCGTATTATTTGCGCGCTCAAAAAGTCCGTGAGCTGATTCGCCAGGATTTCGCGAAGGCTTTCGAGAAAGTTGACGCCCTGGTGTCCCCGACCTCGCCAGTGCCGGCATTCAAGTTAGGCGAGCGGGTGGCGGATCCGTTGCAAATGTATCTTGCCGATATTTTCACTATCGCGGCTAACCTGGCGGGGATTTGCGGAATCAGTGTGCCGTGCGGTTTCGCCGAAGTAGACGGCCATCGCCTGCCGATCGGGCTGCAGTTGTTAGGCAAGGCGCTCGATGAAGCGCGTATTTTGCAAATAGCGCATGCGTATCAGCAGAGCACAAATTGGCACAAGGCGCGTCCGCCCATCGCTGTCGGCGGGCGTAAAGCGTGAAAGATTCAGTCGCAGCCCCCAAACCGATTGGGGCGCTCAATCGCCGGTTCAACAGTCAGGCCGGGCTTCGGGCGTTGCTCGTGATCTTTGTGCTGGCGGCGATTGTGTTTTCTGTTCTCCCGCTCCTGCGTTATTTCCGCGGCCGTACTCTATTTGATTACGAACTTTGGTACGCGACGGGCAAACACGTGCTCGCGGGCCATGAAATTTATTTCTTTCGGTCAGGGAAGTACGATTTCATGTATCCGCCGCCCTGTGCGCTTTTTCTAGCAGGCGCGAGTCTGCTCGGACAGGGTGGATTGATTCTTCTCCTCGTCGCCGTCAACTCTGCGGCTTGGTTTTGCAGTGCCCGGCTTAGTGCTCTTCTCGCCGGAGGATCGGCCGGCGCGCGAAATGTTTGGCTTTATGTAATCCCGAATCTGCTAGTGATCGTTTACATCTGGTCGAGTTACCATCTCGGCCAGCCGAACCTTGTTTTGCTCGCGTTGATGCTCGGCGCTTTTGTTGCGCTGCGTACAAATCGCGAAATTGTTGCTGGCGCTTTGATTGCAATTGCTGCCGCCATCAAAGCTTTTCCGGTAATTGCGATCGTTTACCTGATTTACCGGCGTTACTGGACAGCGGCAGCCAGTCTTGTTGTGACGCTGGTATTTTTACTCCTTGTCCTGCCGGCGCCATTCCGAGGCTTTGAACGAGCGTGGCGCGACATCGAGAAGTGGAGCGCCGGAATGCTAAAATACAGCGAAGCCAGCGTGGGTCAGCGCCCGATGCGCAGCTACACGTGGAAAAATCAATCTCTCGTTGGCGTGACTAATCGGTTGCTTCGCCACGTCGATGCCGATGCTGCTTCTGCTCCGCATAAACCGGTTTACGTGAATTTTGCGGATCTTAAATTTTCGGCCGTAAACGCCATCCTTGGTGGCATCGCGCTGGCGCTGGGGATCTGGTTCATCGCGGTGATGCCACAGCGCGGTATGCGAACAGCGGAGACCGATGGAATCGAATTCGCTCTGCTCCTTTTGCTGATGCTGATGGTCACACCGCTTTCGTTCGGCTACTTCTATTCCTGGCTGATGCTGCCATTTACAGTTGTAACGCAGCAACTCCTCTACGGGAAACGCCCTCTGATATTGTGGTGGAGTCTCGCCTCACTCGCATTGCTCGCGCTCGGTCTGATCCGCCCCCGCGGCGCACAATTCTACGGCAACACATTTTTCGCCACGCTCCTGCTGTTCATCGGCTTCTCGATCGAACTTTGGCGTTGCAAACAACAACCAGAAAAAACGCAAACCGCCGCTGACTTCGATTCGCCACGCTTGGCGTAGGCTAGAGCGATTGTTCAAATGCCGTCATCGGTTTGTTAGTTCACTTGCTGCCGCAGATATCGCACTGGGCCGTGTCGGACTGCAACTCGGCCACGTCCGACATTGCGGTCGACTGTGGAAACTAAATATACTGGATTAGTTTCCGTATCGTGATAAGACTACTACGGATATGAAACCGGCACACAAATCGTGGCCGCGAAGCCGAAGGCGCGATCCGAACCGCCAGCGAATTGTCGATGCTGCGCGGGTCCACTTTTTTAGTCATGGATTCCGCAGTGTGACCATGGATGACCTGGCGGAGGAGTTGGGCATTAGCAAGAAAACGCTCTACGCGCATTTTCCGGGCAAAATCGATCTGCTCGAGGCTGTGCTGGCCGATAAATTCGCAGGCGTCGAAGCAACCCTGAAGGAAGTTACGCGAGCACACCCCCACGATTTGCCAGCGACTCTGCGCGAGTTGTTGGCCGGTACGCAACGCGAACTGGATGAGATTAAGCCGCCGTTCGTGCGCGATATGCGCCAGAAAGCGCCGGACGTCTTCGAACTCGTCGAACGCCGTCGGACCGCGCTAATCCAGCGCTACTTCGGGAAATTTTTCGTCGAAGGGCAACGGGCGGGAATGGTGCGCAAGGATGTTCCGGCCAAACTGATGATCGAAATTTTGCTGGCGCTGGTTCAATCGATCATGAATCCACCGAAGATGGAGGAGCTTGGAATGATGCCGAAAGAAGGGTTCGCAGGGATTCTGAAGATTGTTCTCAAAGGCGCGCTGACAGCAAAGGGACGGAAAGCGTGAATATGTCATTCATTGGTGAGGATCTACAATTGATGCGAGCGGCAGGAGCTTTGACGTTACTTCTCTTGCTCGCCGGTTGCGGCGACCGTGGCAAGGCGGTTTCGGGAACGATCGAAGTGGACGAGGCGCATGTGGGTCCGCGCTCAGGCGGACGCGTAGAAAAAATTTTCGCGTGGGAGGGTGATCGTTTGCACGAAGGCCAAGTGATCGTGCAACTTGATGCGTCAGAACTCCGGGCGCGTCGCGATCTTGCCGCCGCGCAAATCGACACCGCAGTCCACGACGCGGATGCACAAGAAGCGCAGGTGCAATTCTTGCTCGATGAAGCACGGCGCCAGCAGGATTTGCTAAAACGCAAAGTCGTTTCTCCAAGTGATGCCGAGCGCGCTGAAAGCTCCGCGAAAACGCAGGAGAAAAATGTCGCGGCGGCGAAGATGCGAGTCGCGCAAGCACGTGCACAATTGGCCGATATTGACGCGCAGTTAGCGGAAATGCAGGTAACTGCGCCAGCCGATTCCATTCTCGAGGTGCTCAGCGTGAAAGTTGGCGATGTGCTGCCGGCGAATCGCGAAGCCGCCACGCTGCTGCTGACGGGACATCTCTGGGTGCGCGTTTATGTTCCGGAATCCTGGCTTGGTCTAATCAAACTGGGTGAGCACGTTCGCGTCCGTGTTGATTCGTTTCCGGGCAAGGATTTCGATGGTGTTGTCGAACAGATAAATCGGCAGGCGGAGTTTACGCCGCGCAACGTACAAACGGTCGCGGACCGTATCAAACAGGTATTTGGAGTGAAGGTTCGTTTGCCGAGCGACGACGATCGCTTGCGCGCCGGAATGGCCGCAGATGTTTATTTTCCAAATGTGAAGTGAGGAAGTGACGATAATTAATGAGGAAAGCAGGAAAACAGGAAAAAGGTGGAACGCGTTGTCCCCAACGCGTTGTCACGGGCCTGAGCCATCGGCTTGGGGACAAGCCGATCCACCTCCCTGGGTTCCTATTTTCGTGATGTTCTTATGCCCGAACCGATGATCGAAGTGGACAGACTTACGAAGCGCTTCGGCACATTCATGGCCGTTGATCACGTTTCGTTTACCGTGGGTAAAGGATCGATCTTCGGATTTCTCGGCCCGAACGGCTCCGGCAAAACAACTGTGATCCGGATGCTATGCGGAATTCTGGAGCCGAGCGATGGCACGGCACGAATCGGCGGACACGACATAGTGCGAGATGCCGAGCCGATCAAAGAAATGATTGGTTATATGTCGCAGAAATTTTCGCTCTACGACGAGCTAACGGTTAATGAGAACCTCATTTTTGCTGGAAAACTTTATGGGCTGAGCGGCCGCGAATTAAATCAGCGGCGCGACGAAATGATGGCCACAACACATCTTCAGCCGTACATCGACAGGCGCGCTGCGCAGCTTTCGGGAGGCTGGCGTCAACGACTGGCCATGGCTTGCTCGCTCATGCACAGGCCGAGCGTGCTTTTTCTCGACGAGCCGACTGCTGGCATCGATCCCGTCGCGCGGCGTGAACTCTGGGATTTGCTCTTCGAATTCGCAGGGAAAGGCATGACCCTGTTCGTCACGACTCACTACATGGACGAAGCGGAGCGCTGCGATCATGTGGGCTACATTTACATGTCGAAATTGATCGTGTGCGGTGAACCGGACGACTTAAAAAAACTGCCCGAGGTAAATCCGCCCGGAACGCGCCGGCTCGACGTGACTTGTGATCACGTGACCACCGCCCTGCATGCCATGCACGGGATGCCCGGAGTGCGCAGCGCCACCGTGTTCGGCCAATCGATGCATCTGTTGGTCGATGAAACGGTCAAGCGCGCTCAGATCGAGGAACAACTGCGCAAGGTAGGCATTAGTCATGTCGAGATTCACGAAATAGGCCCCTCGCTTGAGGACGTATTTGTGGAGCTTTCGGCCAAGCACGCGGCCGAACAACAGCGGAAGGCCGCATGATTACGCCGGTCCTCATGCCCGCGAAATAAATATGAATGAGCGAAGACGCGATGTTCCGGGGAGCACAGGCTGCCAGCCTGTCCTTTTCGGCAGCCTGGCGAAAAGCTCATGGAATCTTCGTGGCGTCGCTGTCTTGCCCAGCGTTGGGGGTCGTCGGCAAGCTGCCGACGACAACAGGCTAGCAGCCTGTGCTCCCCAGAACCGCAATTCGCCGCTCCAGCCGAAAATATGAAGCACAAACTTTTTCGCGGCCTCGGCGCGATTTTGTTCAAAGAGTTCATAGTCGTCGCGCGCGATCCGCTGACGCTCTTTTTCTTTTTTTTCCCGCCGCTGATCGAGATGGTTGCGTTCGGTTATGCCCTAGATAACGATGTGAAACACATGGCGATGCTCGTTCTCAACGAAGATCGCACCGTCGAGAGTCGTCTGTTGATCGATCGTTTCGTGAACACTCAGTCATTTCGCGTGGTGGGCGAAGTGCAAAGTTTGGAGCAGCTCAAGAGCGAAATGCGCAAAGGCCGCGCTTACGCGGCCCTGGACATCCCGCCGAACTTCACTCGGGAACTGATGGCAGGCCACTCTGCGCAGGTGCAATTGCTTGTCGATGGGTCCAATTCCACTACGGCCTTGCAGGCTCTTCAGACCGGGCTCGGCGTGGCCCTGACGCAATCACTGGAATCGCTTTTGCGTGAAACCGGACGGCAGGGGATGCCGGTCGATGTTCGTCCTCAAATGCTTTACAACCCCGCCATGCGCGCACCGAACTTTTTTGTGCCGGGCGTGATCGGCGTTGTCTTGCAAATTGGGACAACAGTTGCCGCCGCCATGGCCCTCGTGCGCGAACGCGAACGTGGCACGCTCGAGCAACTACTGGTGAGTCCATTGAGCCGCGCGGGCCTCATGCTTGGCAAGCTGGTTCCGTATTTGTGCATCGGCATGGCGATGGCAGCGGTCCTGTTCACGATTATGCGGTTTGTGTTTTTCGTCCCTATCGAGGGCAACGTGTTTGCAATGATGTTTTCAACGCTCGTGTATGTGTTTGCATTACTGAGCCTCGGTTTGCTCGTTGGCACGATGGCCGAGAATCAAATGCAGGCACTCCAAATGTCGATGGTGTTTCTGCTGCCAAGCGTTTTCTTTTCCGGATTCATTTTTCCTAGGGAAACGATGCCGTGGATTTTCTACGCTCTGGGCGCGCTCTTCCCCACGACCTATTTCATCGCGCTCATGCGCGCAATAATCTTACGCGGCGCAAATTTTTTCGAATACTGGCCGAATCTTCTCGTTCTCATTCTGATGTCGAACCTGCTTTTCACTCTCTGCGCGCTGCGCTTCCGCAGGAAGATCGCGTGAACTTCAGATGGTCTGGTAGGCCGCGACCGCCGGGCGCGCCGCAAAGACGGACGGCTCGGCGATCCGTCCCTACCATTTGAGAGACACCGCTCGTGCGCTCATCTGCTCTCTCACGAATTTTCTTCAGCGCACTGCGCATTGGCATCGGCGTCGCCGCGATTTTGGCGTTACTCTGGTGGTTTGGAGTGAGAATGCCCGGCAAAAATATTTCGAAGGCAGGATCGCTGTCGCCTGATGAAGTTGTGCTACGCGAAGAGCTCCGTGCCGACGTGCAAAAACTCGCCGGTGAAATTGGCGAGCGAAACATGTGGCACTACGCGCAGCTCAATGCCGCTGCTGATTTCATCGAAGATTCTTTTTCCCGCGCTGGCTTTCGCGCGCGACGAGATAGTTATGAGATGCGTGGGCAAGCCTGCCACAATATCGAGGCGGAAATCCTAAGTGAGGCTCAAGGAGCGGCGGTCTCCAGTCCGCCGCCGCCGATCATCATAATCGGCGCGCATTACGATTCGGTCTTCGGCTCGCCCGGCGCCAATGATAACGGAACCGGCGTGGCTGCAACGCTCGCGCTGGCGCGGCGGTTCGTTGGCACAAAGCCAAAACACACCTTGCGCTTCGTCGCTTTTGTGAACGAGGAGCCGCCTTATTTTCTATCGGATGAAATGGGCAGCTTTATTTACGCCGGCAGATGTAAAAAGGGCGGCGACAAAATCTCCGCGATGATCAGTCTCGAAACGATCGGCTATTTTTCCGATGCGCCGCACTCACAAACCTATCCGTCGCCAGGACTGGGCTTGTTTTATCCGAAGATTGGCAACTTCATCGGATTCGTGAGTAACGTTCAGTCGCGCGCGCTGCTTCGTCGCGTCATCGCGCTCTTCCGCAAACATGCAAAGATTCCATCCGAAGGCGCTGCGCTTCCTTCATTCATTCCCGGTGTCAGTTGGTCCGATCAATGGTCATTCTGGCGGAATGGTTATCCCGGAATCATGGTCACGGACACCGCGCCGTTCCGTTATCCTTATTACCACTCATCCAACGACACGCCCGACAAGCTCGATTACGACCGGTTCACGCATGTAGTCAGCGGCATCGGGAAAGTGATCCAAGATCTCGATAAGTTGTGATCGGGCTCAAATGATATCGACTGCGGCTTAGCTCACGCGAGTAACACGAATCAGAGCATCACTGCGGCACGCTCAAGAGCGTAGCCGATGAGCCCGCTGGCGGGCAAAGTAAAAAGCCAGGCCCAGATGATTCGCTCGACGACGGTCCATCTCATTCCGCTGAAACGTTTCACCGCGCCAACCCCCATGATCGATGTTGTGATTACGTGTGTGGTTGAAAGCGGAATGCCGTAGTAGCTCGCGCCTTGAATGATCAATGCTGCGGTTGTTTCCGCGGCAAAGCCGTTCACCGGTTGCAATTTGACCATCCGATGCCCGAGGGTACGAATGATGCGCCAACCGCCGGCGGCTGTTCCGACGGCCATCGTTAACGCGCAGAGAACGACGACCCAGACAGGTAGGACAAAGGTCGGAGTCTTGAGAAAATTCAGCCAGCCAGGCAAATGATTGAAACTGCCCGCATTCGTGCCGGTAAATAGCGCGAGAGCGATTACGCCCATCGTCTTTTGCGCGTCGTTTGAGCCATGGCTGTGCGCCATCCACGCTGCGCTGAAGATTTGCAGCTTGCCGAACAGCGAATTCACGAAGTGCGGCGTAAAGCGATGAAGCGTTGCGAAAAGCAAGAACATCAGTAGCCCGCCAAAAATAAATCCTGCAAGCGGCGAGGTGATCATCGGCACAACCACTTTCGGCCACATACCGGCGTTCCATTTTATGACCGACCAATCGCCGCGCGCCGTCGCAAGCGCCGCTCCGCAAAGTCCGCCAATGAGCGCGTGACTAGAGCTCGAGGGTAAACCGAACCACCACGTGGTGATGTTCCAAGCGAATGCGGCGATGAGCGCGCAGAGAACCGTAGGCATTGTGACAACATTCGTGTCCACCAGTCCCTTGCCGATTGTCGATGCCACCGCTCCGCCGAGAAGCGCACCGGTGAGATTGAAAAACGCCGCCATCGCAATGGCCTGGCGCGGCGTGAGCACTTTGGTCGAAACTACCGTCGCGATCGCGTTGGCGGCATCATGAAAACCGTTGCTGTATTCAAAAACGATCGCTGCGACAACGACGGTGAGGAAGGTGAGCATACGCCGCAGCGCCGAAGGTTTCGGAGCTACGAATATTTCAGCGCGACCTGCAGGATGATGTTGCCCGCGTCCCGGCAACGATCAATTACCTTTTCAATCAATGCGAACAGGTCGCGCAGAAAAATCACCTGCTTGGTTTTGTAATCGCCCTGGTAAAGATCGCGCAACAGATCGAGCTCGAGTTTGTCGGCCTCACCCTCGATCGACTGGAGTTTTGCATTCATTTCGCGTGCGGTCGCCGCGTCCGTCCCCTTGCGCAATTGTTTTACCATCGCCATCACTGTTTCAGCGGCTTGATCGAGGAGCTCGACCTGCTTACGGAAATCGCGCCCGTGCAAGTCCTCCGGACAGATCAAAACGCGTTCGCCAATTTTCTCTACTGTCTTCGGTATTTTGTACAGCGCGCCGGCCAGCGCCTGAATGTCTTCGCGTTCGAAAGGTGTGATGAAGGTTTTGCAAAGTTGCTCGGTTAGTTCTTGAGTGATTTCCTTGTCTTTGCGCCGACTGAGAATGAATTCTTCCAGGCTCTGCGGCGATTCGTGTTGCTCAAGCCGTTCGAGCAACGCGATCAGATGATGCACGCTCGCGTCTGCCTCTTGCGCGCTCGTCTCCAGCAAATCGTAAAATTTTTCGTCCCGTCCGAAGATTTTTTGGATCGACAGCA
>WNFX01003046.1_pt1 | contig 36083 bp, 31 predicted proteins | sample 5400111 | NCBI WGS metagenome assembly WNFX01 (sample SAMN13153363, study PRJNA577476) | soil metagenome | isolation source: 40 cm soil or saprolite under grassland replicate 1 | place: USA:California | collected 2016-06-15 | reverse complement strand
TGCTTGCCGGGTGCCGGCCGGGCGGCGCGCTGGCTGGCAGGGCCGCGGCGCCGCGGCCGCGCTGGCTGCTCACCAGGGCCGCGCTTGTCCAGGTCGCGGCCGACCCGGTGGCGCGCCGCGTGCTGCGCCGATCCACGTTGTATGAGATTCTCCGGCCAGGTCAGCACCCGGTCGCCGGCCTGCCAGCGGTCATCGTCGCGGCATTCGGCTCTGCCTCCGGGCTGGCCCGCGCGGTCACCGCGGGTCAGCTGCCGCCTGGCACCAGCGCGGTGCTGTACGACCCGGAGGCGTGGCCGTTCACTCCCGCGCCTGAGCAGCGCGCGTTCGCCGCGGCCGCGCGGCTGGCTGGCGCGGTCGCGCATGCTCACCGACTGCGTCTGATCGTCGCGCCGGCACTCGACCTGACCGCGGTGGCAGCGGCGCCCGGGCCGTTCTGGCGGCGGTTCCTGGCGGCGAGGCTGGCCGCGGCAGCGGCCGCCAACGCGGACGTGATCGACCTGCAGGCGCAGAGCCTGGAACGGGACGCCGGCCGGTACGCCGGCTTCATCACGGCCGCCACAGCGCAGGCCCGAGCCGCCAACCCGGCCGTGCGGGTGCTGGCCGGGCTGTCCACCAACCCGACGGGCGGGCAGGTGACGGCGGGGCAGCTGATCGCGGCCATGGCGGCAAGCAGCGGTGCGCTTGACGGTTACTGGCTCAACGTGCCATCGCCAGGTCCGCGCTGTCCTGGCTGCGGCGCGGCCAGGCCGCGGCTGGGCATCGCACTGCTGCGAGCAGTGCGGTGATGCCGGTGAGGCTGGTGAGGCTGACCTGCAACGGGGAATAACTTCCTCGCTGAGCGGGCCGCTCGCGGTGCCTGCCGCCGCGCGGACGTCGGCCAGGAGAGGAATCGGGGATCAAGGATGCCGGACTTCAGGTCCTTTGCCGCCCTAGGTGACAGCTTCACCGAAGGCGTTGGCGATCCAGGCGCCGGCGGCGTCGGGGTCCGCGGCTGGGCGGATCGGTTCGCCGAGCACCTGGCCAGGCACCAGCCCGGCCTGCGGTACGCGAACCTGGCGATTCGCGGCAAGCTGGCCGGAGAGGTACTCAACGAGCAGGTGCCCGCCGCGATCGCGATGTCCCCTGACCTCGTCAGCCTGGCCGCGGGCGGCAACGACCTGCTGCGCCCGCGAGCCGACCCCGACGCGCTTGCCGTGACCTTCGAGTCGGCCGTGGCGGAGCTGACATCCGCTGGCGCCACCGTCATGATGTTCACCGGGTTCGACCCGCAGGCGTTTCCGGTGCTGCGGCTGATCCGGGGGAAGGCCGCGGTTCTCAGCATGCACGTGCGCGCGATCGCGAGCCGTTACGACTGCCTGCTTGTCGACTTGTGGTCGATGCGGATCCTCACCGACCGCAGGCTGTGGATCGCCGACCGGCTGCACCTGGCGCCCGAAGGCCACCACAGGGTGGCCATGCTCGCCTGCGAGGCAGCAGGAATCGCGGCCGAGCAGGACTGGCGGGAGCCGCTGCCGTGCCAGGCAGGCTGGTCGGGGCTGGGCGTGCGGTCGGGGCTGGATGTCCGGTCGGGGCTGGATGTGCGGTCGGGGCTGGGCGTGCGGTCGGGGCTGGGCGTGCGATCGGGGCTGGATGTGCGGTCGGGGCTGGATGTGCGTTCGGGGCTGGGCGGGCTGTCTGCGATGGTCGCCGCCGTGGCGGCCTGGCTCGCGGCCAGGCGGGAGGACTTGGCCTGGGCGAGAAACCACGCGGGCCCGTGGATCAGCCGCCAGCTGCGCGGCGTTTCCAGCGGGGACGGCATGGCGCCGAAGCGGCCCGATCTGGTTCCGCTCGCGGAGGTGGGCCCGCCGAGCCCGGTGGGTGCGCTGGGCTCCGTCGGTGTGCTGGGCTCCGTCGGTGTGCTGGACCCTGTGGGCGCACTGGACCCCGCGGGCGGGCTGGACCCCGCGGGCGGGCTGGACCCTGTGCGCGGGCTGGGCTCCGCGGGCGGGCTGGGCTCCGTGGGCCCGCTGGCTCCGCTGGCCGACGGACTGGCGCCGGGGGTTCCTGAGCTAGACCCGCTGGTCCTTGACGACGATCTGGCCCTTCACCAGCCATGAGAGGCCGAAAGCGACGATCGCGATCGCTTCTAGCCAGAATTCCGGCTTGAGTCGCAGAATGGCCGGCCCGACGTGCAGGTGCACGATCGCTCCCAGGATGACGGTCACGACAATGATCACTGCGCAGATCCGGTAGATGAGGTCGCGCGTTCGTTTTCGCTGCGTCCGCTGCCCGCCGGGCGCGGTCTTGGTGAACAAGAACCAGGCGATGAACGCCAGAGTGAGAAACAGCAGGCCGGCGAGGGCGAGATGGAGATAGCCGACGATCCTGGCCGTCGCCGACGGATGGTGCAGCGGCGCGACCGGGAGCAGGGCGACGCCGGTGGCCAGCAGGCCGGCCAGGTTGGATGACCAGCTGTCCAGCCGGTCATAGCCCTTATAGGCGAACAGGAACACGCCGATCGCCCAGAGCGCTCCGACCAGCACGCCGCGCATCGGAGTGTAGTAGTAGCTGCTGACCGACCTTCGCACGCCATCGCCGTGGAAGATCAAGATGTCGCCGAGCGCGAGCACGAACGGTAGACCGACGCCGATGAAGCCTACCGCTCTTCGCAGCGTCTGATAGGAGATAATCCGCGGGTCTGGCAACGGGGGCCGCCGGATCATGCGCCTTTCGCTTCCCCCTGGCACTGGGCGGAAACACCGGACATACCACCCGGCGAAGGCGCCTTGTGACCGCCAGGCCGGCATTGGCATTGGCATTGGCAGCCGTCGCGTGTACTACCGCCCGCTCGCGGTTAGGTGGCGCTCCCGAGGGTTTGAGTGCGCGCCCTCCCCGCCAGCGCCGCACGCGCGCCACAGGCCAACGTATGCAATGCCACAACGCTGGCGCTGTTACGTATGCGGTGTCACAACGCATACGAAGGCTCCGAAGGTCTGGTGGTGCTCCCGAGACTGGGTGGGGGCTCCTGAGGCTTAGCTGGCGCTCCCGAGGGTTGGGTGGGCGCTCCGAGAGTTAGGCTGCGGTCGTGCAGCTTGATCTTTCCGCGGAGGCGGGCGAGCTGACCGCGCGGCTAGTCGACATCGAGTCGATGAGCGGCGCCGAGCGGCGGCTCGCCGATGCGATCGCCGGCGCGCTCCGACCGCTGCCGCACCTGACCGTGAGCCGGGACGGGAACGCCGTCGTGGCCAGGACCGATCTCGGCAGGTCGCAGCGGGTCGTGCTCGCCGGACACATTGACACGGTCCCGGTAGCCGGCAACGTGCCGTCCAGGGTCGCCGGCGGGCGGCTGTACGGCTGTGGGAGCTCGGACATGAAGTCCGGCGTAGCGGTGCAGCTCAGGCTGGCGGCGCTGGTCACCGAGCCTGCGATGGACGTGACCTATGTGTTCTACGACTGCGAGGAGATCGAGTCCGAGCGCAACGGGCTGCTCAGGCTGAGCCGGACTAAGCCGGAACTGCTGGCCGGCGACTTCGCCGTGCTGCTTGAGCCGACCGACGGCATCGTCGAGGGCGGCTGCCAGGGCACCTTGCGCGCCGAGGTCACGGTCAGCGGCGAACGCGCGCACAGTGCCAGATCATGGATGGGCAAAAACGCGGTTCACGAGGCCGCCCGCGTCCTTGAGGTACTGCGCGCCTACCAGCCGCGCCGGCCGGAGGTGGATGGCCTTGCCTACCGGGAGGGCCTGAACGCGGTCGGCATCTCCGGCGGGGTGGCCGGCAACGTCATCCCCGATGAGTGCGTCGTGACGGTCAACTTCCGGTTCGCCCCCGACCGCACAGCCGAGCAGGCGGCTGATCACGTGCGCGAGGTGTTCGGCGAATGGCAGGTGATGATCACCGACGTGGCAAGCGGAGCCCGGCCGGGACTGCGGCACCCGGCGGCCGCCTCGTTCGTCGCGGCCACAGGCGGCACGCCGCGGGCGAAGCTCGGCTGGACCGACGTCGCCAGGTTCGACGCGCTTGGGATACCGGCGGTGAACTTCGGGCCTGGCGACCCGCTGCTCGCGCATACTCGTGGTGAGCACGTCTGGCTGGCCGCCGTCTCCGGCTGTGAGGCCAGCCTGGCCGCCTGGCTGCGCGGCTAGCCAGGCCGGCCGGGCCCTAGCCAGGCCGGCCGGCCGGGCCCCGCTCGCGCTGGGCCGCGTGACATGGTGACGGGCGGCGCTCGCGCTGGGCGCGTGACATGGTGACGGGCGGCGGCCGACGCATTGCGCCGGCTACCACCCGCGTCTGGCCAGGCTCCGCGCGGTGCTTACCGTGGCGGGGCCTGAACAAGGAGTAGCGCGCTCTTGTGCGTCTGGCCGCTGACGTCCACCCAGGTGACCGGGACGGCCACGCCTGGCTTGAAGCCGAGCATGATGCCGGTCAGCTGCTTGGGCGAGCTGACCTGATGCCCGCCGACAGCGGTGATCACATCGCCGGCGATGATCCCAGCCTTGTCGGCCGGCGTTCCGCAGATATCGCCGATGACCAGCGCGCCTGACTTGACCGGTGCCACGTGCGCAGGAACGCCGGCGCCCAGGTCGTTACGCAGGCAGGAGCTGCCGCTCGGGAATGCCGTGCCGTTCTGTTGTGCCTGCAGCCTGCGCTGCTCCCGTGGGTTGGAGCTCAGGCTCGCGTTGCCGGCCGGCACCAGCACGCCCATGAATCCCGTCGAGCCGATCTGGATGGTCGGGCTGGACTGGCCGTGGATGATCCGGTTGGCGATCGCCAGCGCGCTGTTGATCGGGATCGCGAACCCCACATTCTGCGAGCCGTCATTGAAGCTCCCGCTGGCCGCCGCGGTGTTCATCCCGATCACCTTGCCCGCGGTCGTGGCGAGCGGCCCGCCCGAGTCGCCGGGCACGATGCCGGCGTCGGTCTGCAGCATCCCGTGCAGCGTCTCGCGGGTGCCGGCGCCGTTGTCGCTCGCGGTGATGGTCCGGTTCACCCCGGTGATGGAGCCAGCCACCGCCGGCGCGCCGCCCGCACCCTCGGCATTGCCAAGCGCTATCACATGGTCGCCGAGCTTGACCTGCGACGAGTCGCCGATCGGTATGGCCTTCAAGTTGTGCGCGCCGACCAGTTGGATGACGGCGACATCATCGGCGGAGTCGTATCCGAGCCACTTGGCCTGGAACTTCTGGTGTGTCGACACAACCGTCGCGACCAGTCCGGTGGTATCGGTGATCACGTGGTTGTTGGTCAGCACCAGTCCGTTGCTGCTGATCACCATGCCGGTCGCGGCGGCTGCGCCGCCCTGGTAACCAAGATTGCTTGAGATGTCGACAAGGCCGGGCTGGACGGCCTTGACGACCGCCTGCTCGGTGGAGTTGCTGATCCCATGACTGGTGCTGCCGGGCTTGCCTGAGCCGGTGGATCCGATCCCGCCGGCCGGCTGGCTGCTTGCCGGGTCGTGGTGCAGCGTGAGAACGGCGCCAGCGCCGGTGGCCGCGGCCACCGCGGCGACCGCGAGATAGGCCAGGATGCCGCGCCTGCGGCGGCGCCGGCCGTCCGGCGGCGGCAGATAACCTGGCTGGCCGTAGGGCGGCTGGCCGTACGGTGGCTGGCCGTAGGGCGGCTGGCCGTACGGTGGCTGGCCGTAGGGCGGCTCGCCAGGGGGCGGCTGGCCGTATCCGCCCTGATAGCCGGACGCCTCGTAGCCAGCTGGCAGGGGCAGCGTGTATCCGCCCGCGCCTGGCTGACCGGGTGCGTCGGCGCCTGGCTGGCCGGGTGCGCCGACGCCTGGTTGGCCGTAGCCGCTGGCCCCGGCCGGCCAGATCTGGCTGTAGCCGCCGGGTCCTGGCGGGCTGAACCCGCCAGTGCCTGGCGCCCCCGGCTGGGCGGGTTGGCTGTAGCCGGCTGCTCCGGGCTGGCCGTGTCCGGCCGCTCCGGGCTGGCCGTGTCCGGCCGCTCCGGGCTGGCCGTGTCCGGCCGCTCCCGGCTGGCCGTGTCCGGCCGCTCCCGGCTGGCCGTGTCCGGCCCCCGCATCGAAGGGACTCGCAGACTGCGCGTTATGGCCGTCTCCGCCTGGATAAGCCGGCTGGTTGCCCTGGCCGTCTCCGAAGCCGGGCACGCCGGGGTGGCCAGCATCGCCGTGGTCGTCCTGCCGGTCCTGGTCGGCAAGACCGGGTTGCGGCTCTGGGACACCAGGCTCCTGGCGGTCGCCGTGGCCCTGATCTTCGTGCATCTGCATCACCCTTTACCCCGTGCCAGCGTACTTCGCAGCCACCGCTGGTTTCGATCTGGCTATTGATGCCCGGCCGCCATGACTGGCCGGCGGGGCGGTGTCAACCGGCCAGCCATGGGCGACCCGGCGCGCCAGGACGTTCACTACCTGGCGCACTTTCAGTAAGCACCTGCGGCCTGGAAGTTAGCTGAAGACGGGCTGTGGATCGACTCAGGCGATCCGATCGGCCTGTCGGCCGGCGTGGCAACTGGCCGCCTCCGACGGCTCTGCCTCCGACGGCTCTGCCTCCGACGGCTCTCCCGCCGGGCCGCAGTCGATTCTGGGCGCAAACGTCGGTACTCGGCGGACTTGCCATCCAATGCGCGGATTTCTTTCACGATCGGCGAAGATCAGGTGACGGCCCGGGCATGATAATGCTCCAGGGAGCCGTCGTTCGGCGCGTGAAGTGAGGCAGCGCCGCAGGAGGGGGCCATCGTTGAGCCGGTCACGTCGCCGTGCGTTGCTGGTGCCAGGCTCCATCAGCACCGGTCGTCAGACAGCGGCTATGGCGTGTGCGAGCACGCTTGAGGCGTACGGCTGGACCACCCACACGCTCAACGCCGTGTGGCTGCTCGGCCAGGGCTGGGGCGCGTTCGGCGAGGCCGCGTACCGGGTGATGACGGCGATTCCCGGGCTCTACGACGCTTTTCACTTCGCCGCGCTGCGCACGGGCAGCAGGCTGGCGATCCGCGCGGACACCTCAGCCAGGATCAGGCTGCTGCCGCGGCTGCGCGACTACCTCGACAGCAACCCGGCCGAACTGGTCATCACGATCAGCCCCACCGGCGCGTCAGCCGTGAGCGCGCTCGCCGACCGGTACCCGGCCATGCGGCACGTGGTCTTCTGCACGGACGTGATCCCGCATCGGCTATGGGTTCACCCGGGCGTCGACCTGTACCTGGTGACCTCGCCAGCGGCAGAACCATCGGTCAGGCGGTTCCACCCGGACGCACGGGTACTGGTCATCCCGCCAGCCGTCAGGCCGGCGTTCTACCGCCCGCCGTCGCGGATCGCGGCCAGGGTCGGCCTTGGCGTGGATGTGCAAGAGCGATGCGTGCTGCTGATCTCCGGCAGCCGCGGCCGCGGGCCGGTGGCCGAGATCGCCGAGGCGCTGGCCGCCGCCGGCCTGGCCGTGCTGGCCGTCGCCGGTCACAACGTCCAGCTTGAACGCAAGCTCCGCACCATCGCCGCGCGTCTGCCCAAGGTACAGACCTTCGGCTTCACCGAGCGGATACCCGAGTTGATGGCCGCGGCCGACCTGGTGATCACCAGTCCCGGCGGGACGTGCATGGAGGCACGGACCGTCGGCAGGCCGCTGCTGCTGCTTGACCTGGTTCAAGGGCACGGCAGGGACAACCTCCAGCACGAGCTTGAGCTAGGCGACGCCGCGGTGACCTCCAAGCATCCTGCCGAGGTCGTCCGCTCGGCGCTGGCCTATCTGGACCGCACCGGGCCGCCAGCCGATGGCCCGACCAGATCACTCGCCGACTGGGAGAACATGCTCCGCGCCGCGCTGGCCACCATCGGCGTCTAGTGCGTTCGGCCCGGTCGGCCGGGCCAGGTTCGGTGGTACTTTTCGGCTGCAGCGGGCATTGTGAGCCCTGGTGAACTCTTCTGCTGAACCGATGAGCCGACCAGGCAACTACACCAGACGTGCCTTCCTCGCGAAGGCGACGGCCGCGGCCGGTGCCGTTCCCGCGGCCGGGGTCGCGGCTGCCCTGATGGGCTGTGATCCGTCCGGGCATCGGTCATCCACCACGCGAACCGGTACCCGCGCCAGCCGGGGCCTGTACGTGTCGACGACGGCGCGCGAGTTCGGGGTGACCGCGTTCCGGTTCGGCTGGTACTCGGGTGACCTGGCCAGGAAAGTGTGGCAGTCAGGCAAGATCCGCGGCCACCGGCAACGGCCGCACGTCCTGATCGAGCCGACCAGGACGGTCAGCTGCCGCTGGGAGCCTTCGCTCACGGTGCCCACCCATGACTGGCCAGAAGGCTCCTACCTGCTGCGGCTGGACGCCGCGTCTGGCGGCCAGCGGTTCATCCCGCTCACCGTGCGGTCAGCGAGCACGGCAGGCAAAGTGGTGTTCAAGAACGCGGTCGAGACCTGGCAGGCCTACAACCTGTGGGGCGGCTACAGCCTGTATCTCGGGCCCGCCGGGTACAGCGACCGCTCGTTCGCGGTCAGCCTGGACCGGCCGTATGACCGAGACGGCGCCAGGCAATTCCAGGTATTCGAGCGCAAGCTGGTCAACATCGCCGAGCGGCTCGGGCTGCCATTGGCCTATGTGACGGGCTTTGACATCGCCGCTGACCCGCATCTTCTCGACGGCGCGAGTGCGCTGATCAGCCCGGGCCATGACGAATACTGGTCGCCGCCTGAGCGCTCCCACGTGACCGCGGCAAGGAACGCCGGCCTGAACATCGCGTTCTTCGGAGCCAACGCGATGTTCAGGCGCACCCGGCTGGCCGCCACCAAGCTGGGCAAGGACCGGCTGATCGTCTGCTACAAGACCAGCTACCCGCAGGATCCGATGTACGGCAAGCACGATGCGCTGGTCACCAGCGACTGGCGGGAACCCCCTGACCAGCTTCCCGAGTCCTCGCTTACCGGCACGCTGTACGAGTCGAACCCGGTGACCGCCGATTACGTCGTTGCCAGCCCGCACGCCTGGGTGTTCGCAGGAACCGGGGTGCGGAAGGGCACCAGGTTCCGCGGGCTGGTGGGTGATGAGTATGACCGGGTCAATCCCGACTACCCGGTGGAGCGGCCGATCGAGGTGCTGTCCCATTCGCCGCTGACCTGCCGGGGAATCCATAGCTACTCAGATTCGGCCTACTACACCCATCGGGGCGGTGCCGGGGTCTTCAATGCCGGGACCATGCGCTGGGTGCAGTCGCTTGAGCGGCCCTACGGATCAGAGCTCAGGCCGGACTGCGTGCGGTTCACCAGGCGAGTGACGGCGAACGTCCTGCGCGCCTTCGCCGACGGCCCGGCCGCGGGCAAGCATCCGGCCAGGGACAACCTGGCCTCGACGCATGAATGGCCGGGCGATCCGATCGGGGCCGAGCACAACCTCTGGCCGCCAATAGTGCTATGACCAGGCTGAACGGCGCAGCCGGCAGATCGGGCCCTGGCCGCGTATCGGCCTGCGGGCGGACCAGGAACGCGCATGTCCGCCTTTAGGCTGACGCTCACCGCCCGGCCCCGGCCGTATGCTGAGAAACGTTCCGGCCCGCGGGCCGGTGTCGGCGGGAGGTAGCCACGATGGATCAGCCGGGTCAGTCCAGCCGCAGGTCACGGTGGGTGATGTCGGCCGGGGCGGTTGTCGCGGTCGGCGGAGTGCTGGCCGGGACCGTGATCGCGAGCGCCGCTGGGCCTGCCCTGCCGAACCGGACGCCTGCGCAGCTGCTGGCAGCTATGAGCCATGCCAAGTTGCCGTCGGCAATGACCGCCGTGGTCAGCGAGACCGCGAACCTCGGCTTCCCCGCGCTGCCGAACATCCCTGGCCTGTCCTCGTCGATGCTGTCGGCGGCGTCGCTGATCACCGGCACGCACACGGCCAGCATCTGGTATGCGGGCCCGCAGCACGTCAGGGTCGCGGTGCCGGTCTCGTTCGGCGAGACTGACCTGCGGGTCAACGGGCGCGAGGTCTGGCTGTGGGACAGCCGTAAGCAGACCGCGACCAGATACATCCTTCCCGCCACGCTCGGGCCGCCGAAGATCGTTCCTCGCGCCAGCGCGCCCCGGCTCCCGCCCGGCGTGCGGATCCTGCGTGGCCCGCATGGAAGGGTGATCGGCCTGCGGATCGTGAACGGCAGGTGCAAGGCGGGGCTGCGGGTCCGTGCGGCCATCTTGCGTGGCAGGCTGCACGGGCTGCCGCTGCCCAGGGCCGTCTTCCGCGCCATTCGCGGCCGGGAGCACGTGCTCAAGATCAAGCCAGGCGGCCAGGCGATGCCAGCTGGCCAGCCGGGCGATCATGACCCGCTCGCCGGGCTGACTCCGTTGCAGGTGGCGCAGAAGCTGCTCGCCCTCGTCGGCCCGACGACCAAGGTGACCGTGGACGGCACAGTGACCGTGGCCGGCCGCCCCGCCTACCAGCTCTCGATCGCCCCGCGCAGCAGCGGTTCGCTGGTCGGGCAGATCGTGGTGGCGGTGGACGCGAAGCTGTACCTGCCGCTGCGGGTTCAGGTCTTCGCGAGGGGGTCATCGAGCCCGGCATTCCAGTTCGGCTTCACCTCGCTGACCATCGGCAAGCCGGCGATGTCCAACTTCAGCTTCACCCCGCCAGCCGGTGCCAAGGTCAAGACCGTGCGCCTGCCAGGGCAGCTTCCCGCCGTCGGCATGCCAGGCTGGATCGGGATGCCGGGCGGCGCTGCCGGTGCCTGGGTACCTCGCCCAGCGGGAATGCCGCCGCCCGCAGGGCGCATGCCCGTCATGCGCATCATGCTGCCGCGCCGCCTGCATGGCTCGGCCAGGCCGGTGATTGCCTGCGGCCTGCTGCCCGCTCCGAGGATCCCGGTAACTGGCGGCATGGCCGGCCTGGCAGGCGGTCCGCGGGTGCTCGGCAGCGGCTGGCTGAGCGTGCTGGTCGTGCCCGCCATGCCCGCGCTGACCTCGGAGAATTCTGGCCGCGGTCCTCGCGGCCTGGCGGAGTCAGCCATGCAACAGCCGGCGGTGTCTGACACCCTCGCTGTGCCGGGCCCGGCTAGCCCGTTCGCCGCGCTGATCCACGCGCTGCTCAACGCGGCGACTAAGGTGCACGGCTCGTGGGGCAGCGGCAGGCTGCTGCGCACCAGCCTGTTCTCGGTGCTGATCACTAGCAAGGGCGATGTGCTGATCGGGGCCGTGGCCCCGGCCGTGCTCTACGCCGATGCGGCCAAGGTGAAGTGACCAGCCCGCACCAGCTCGCCAGGCAGGAAGGGACTGGCAGCCAGCAGCCCGGGCAGGCGACGGCGGCGGGCCCTGGCCTGGCGACCGCGCCGGGTGACGGGCTGGCCAGCCAGCACGACGATCGGCGGGACGGGCCAGACCAGGCGGACATGGCGATCGCGACCAGGGCGCTTGCGATGCGGTTCCGCGGCGGCCAGTTCGCCGTGGACCACATCGACCTGGCGGTGCCGCAGGGCAGCGTGTTCGGGTTCCTCGGGCCGAACGGATCGGGCAAGACCACCACGATCAGGATGCTGCTCGGCCTGATGCACCCCACGTTCGGCAGCTTCAGGCTGCTCGGCGCGGAGGCGGGACGAGGGCTTGACGCGGTCCTGGCCAGGGTCGGTGCGCTGGTCGAGGGGCCCGCGTTCTACCCGTTCCTCTCCGGCCGCCAGAACCTTGCCAGGTGCGACGCCGCCGACCGCAGCGCCGACATCAGCTCCGCCTCGGCCAGGATCGACCAGGCACTCGATCAGGTCGGCCTGCTCAGCGCCGCTGAGAAGAAATACCGGGCGTACTCGCTCGGCATGAAGCAGCGGCTCGGCATCGCGGCCGCGCTGCTCAGGCCGCGTGACCTGATGATCCTCGACGAGCCGACCAACGGACTCGACCCGCAGGGCACCCGCGAGATCAGGTCCCTGATCAAGCAGATCGCGGCGGACGGCACCACGGTCTTCGTGTCCTCGCATCTGCTGGCCGAGGTGGAGCAGATCTGCTCGCACGTCGGCGTGATGAGCACCGGCAAGCTGGTGTTCCAGGGCACGCTCGCCGAGCTGCGCGGACGCGGGGAGCCGCGGATCCGGGTGCTCACGGCCGAGCCGGCGCGCGCTGCCGAGGTGCTCGCCGGCCTCGGCCTGGCCGATATCCACGCGCTCGACGGCGAGGTCAGCGCCTGCATCGGCGCGCAGGCACCCGAGCGGATCAACGCCGAACTCGTGCGCGACGGAATCGGCGTCGCCGGCCTGGAGACGATCAGGCCGAGCCTGGAAGACCTGTTTGTCGAGCTGACCGGCGAGGGATTCGATGTCGGCGGGTAGCGAGGTCATGCTGACTCCGGTGCGGCCGGCCGCGGCTCCGGTACGGCACTGGCTCAGGCTGTTGCGTTCCGAAATGAGGATCGTCTTCGTCAGGCCGCGCAACCTGCTGATCTTCGCTGCCCTGGCCGGGGCGCCGATCTTCCTTGGCATCGTGCTGTGGTTCAACACCCCGCGGCCGGGGTCGGGCGACGGCCCGGGCGGCGCGCTCATCGGCCAGGTGGCGGAGAACGGCGTGTTCTTGTCGCTGGTGGCGATCTTCCTGCTGCTGACCCTGATCCTGCCGCTGGCGGTGGCCGTGGTCTCCGGTGAGTCGATCGCCGGCGAGGCAGGAGTGGGCACGCTGCGGACGCTGCTCACGGTGCCCGCCGGGCGCACCAGGCTGCTGGTGACCAAGTACCTGACGATGGTGATCTTCTGTCTCGCGGCCTGCCTGCTGGTGGCGGCCATCGGCCTGGCGATGGGCGCGCTGCTGTTCCCGGTCGGCCCGGTCACCATGCTGTCGGGAGACACGATCTCGCTCGCCGCCGGCCTGCTGAGGCTGCTGATGATCGTCGGCTACGTGACCGCCGCGCTCGCCGCGCTCGGCACCATCGGGATCGCGATCTCCACGTTCACGCAGCACGCCATCGCCGTGATGGCCGCCGTGCTTGTGGTCGTCACGGCCAGCGACATCGCGGACGCGGTATCGCAGGTAGCCGTCATTCACCCGTATCTGCCGACGCATTTCTGGTTCACCTTCGACGCGCTATTGCGGACGCCGATCGGGTGGCCGGACGTGCTGCACGGGCTGATCTCGTTCGCCGTGTACACGGTCATCTTCGGTGCGATCGCCTGGCTGCGGTTCAACCGGGCGAACATCACGAGCTGAACGGGTCGCGCCCGTCCGCCCACGGCATCAGACCCGGCAGGCCCGGCAGGCCCGGCAGGCTCTGGCTGGACAGTCCCTGCTCATCGGCGAGGCGGCGGAGCAGACCGGTGAGCTGCCGGCGCTCGGCCGCGCTGAGACTGGCGCCGAGCCGCTCGGATGGGTCATCGCCGGATCGCCGCACCCGGTCGAGCACGGCACGCCCGGCGTCGGTGAGGTGGAGCGCGTTCGAGCGGCGGTCGGCCGGGTTGCGCCTGCGCTCGACCAGGCCAAGCCGCTCAAGCTCATCGACGAGGAACACCATCCTGGTCGGGTTCAGCCCGATGAGCTCTCCGATCGCCTGCTGGGACTTGCCCTCGTTGGCTGCCAGGCGGCTGAGCACCCCGAACTGGCGCGGCTCGATACCCAGCGGCGCGAGCCGTTCGCTGAACCGCCTGGCGACCTGAAAACCGAGCTGTACCAGCAGAAAGCCGAATCCTTCCGCTCGGTCTTCCTGGTCGGCGGGCGGCACCTGTCCAGGACTTCCCATGGCAGCAGCCTACCATGGCGCCCTGCAATAGTTTAAAAGTGATATTATTTCGAACGGAAGCTACATCTCATCCGGATGCCCAGGAAGGACGGTGCCTGGCATGACCTCATGGAGGGACCAAGCTCCCGATCTCAGGGTCGCTGACGTCGATCGGGACGCGGCGGCCGCTGCGCTCGGCGATCACTTCGAGGCCGGCCGCCTCACCGCTGACGAGCTTGAGGACCGGCTGGGCCGCGCGCTGACCGCGCGGACCTCGCGGGATCTGACCGGGCTCTTCGACGACCTGCCTGCCCCGGTGCGGCAGCCAGGCGCGGCAGAGCGTGCCGGACTTGATCGGTGGCGCAGGCGTGGCCGGGCCGCGTGGCCAGCGGTGGCCGGGGCAGTGCTGGTCGTCGCGGTGCTGTCCGCGTTCATCTTCGGCCCGCACCAGGGCGGGCATGGCGGCTGGGCGCCATGGTGGATCATCCCGGTGATCTTCTTCCTGGTCCGCCGGGCCAGGCGGATCGGTCACGATCCGGCGGGCATCGAGCGGGCCGATCCGGCCGGCCGGCGCGCCGGCTGACCGCGACAGCCCGCTCGGCGCGGTACGGTCGTGCGGTGGCCCACGCCCGCGCCCGTCCGCGTACCCGCAAGCTCGCGGCCGGATCCGCGCCCGGGCCCGGTGCGGACGTCGGCCGTTCCGCTGCGGCTGCCGGGAAGGCACCTGCGGCGGCAGGTCGCGGGCGGCGGCTCGCCCGCGCCGAGGCAGCAGAAACGGCCGGTGTTGCTGGCCTGCTCGCCACGGCGGTGGCCGGTATCGGCGGGGCCGAGCGGCCCGGGCAGGTCACGATGGCCAACGCCGTTCAGCAGGCGATCGAGACCGGGGAACACCTGGCCGTGCAGGCGGGAACCGGAACCGGGAAGTCGCTCGCCTACCTGGTGCCCGCGCTCGGGCACGCGATCGCCGAAGGCGCCACCGTGGTCGTCTCCACCGCGACGATCGCGCTGCAGCGCCAGCTGATCGACCGCGACCTGCCGAGGCTGGCGGAGTCGATCGGACCCGCGCTCGGCCGGGAACCGGTCTTCGCGATACTCAAGGGCCGCCGCAACTATCTGTGCCTGCAGCGGCTGCGGACCGGCGCTCCAGAAGAGCCAGACGAGATGCTCTTCGATCCGCGTGCCGTCTCCGCCATCGGCCGTCAGGTTCAGCGGCTGCATGAGTGGGCGGCGACCACGCAGACGGGCGATCGCGACGAACTCGTCCCCGGCGTGACCGAGCAGGCCTGGCGGCAGGTCTCGGTCAGCGCACGGGAGTGCGTGGGGGTACAGCGGTGCCCGTTCGGCAGCCAGTGCTTCGCCGAGCTCGCCCGTGACGCGGCAGGCCAGGCCGACATCGTGGTCACCAACCACGCTCTGCTCGCGATCGACCTGCTTGAGGACTTCGATATCTTCCCCGAGCACGACGTGGTCATCATCGATGAGGCGCATGACCTGGTCGACCGGGTTACCTCGGTCGCCTCCGATGAGCTGTCGGCGGGCCTTATCGAAATCGCGGCCCGGCGGTGCGGCAAGATGATCGACGAGAAGCCGGTGCTGCGGCTGCGCGAAGCTGGCGAGGCGGCTGAGCGGGTGCTCGCGCAGACGCCGGAGGGCCGGATCGACATGCTCGACGAGGCGCTGGCGGCATCGCTCGGCTCGGTCAGGGATGCCGCGGCCGGCTGCGCCGCGGAGTTCACCGCCAGCGCGAAAGGGACCGAGGAAGAGCCGGAACGGGTAGTCGCCCGCCGGTCCGCCCTCGCGGCGCTCGGTGAGGTACACGACGCCGCGGACCGGATGCTCCGCGCGTTCGGCGCCGGAATCGCCGACCGGTCCGATGTTGTGTGGATGGACAGGCCGGCCGGTGGGGAGTCCGCCAGGCCGCCGGCATTGCGGGTGGCTCCGTTGCAGGTGGGCGGGCTGCTGGCCGGGCGGCTGTTCAGCCGTCGCACCGTAGTTCTCACCTCGGCCACGCTGTCGCTAGGCGGCTCGTTCGATCCGCTGGCCACGCAGTGGGGGCTGGCCAGGTCAGAGCTGGCCAGGTCAGAGGTGCCCGGCAAGCCGGAGGGCGGCGCAGGGCCGGATGGCGGCGGCGCAGGGCCGGATGGCGGCGGCGCAAGGCCGGATGGCGGCGGCGCAAGGCCGGATGGCGGCGGCGCAGGGCCGGATGGCGGCTCGGCGCCGGCGGCGGCGCACTCGCTGGCCTGGACCGGGATCGACGTGGGCTCTCCGTTCAACCATCCGCGCAGCGGGATCTTGTACATCGCCCGCCATCTGCCGCCGCCGGGCCGCGATGGCCTGGCGCCGTCCTACCTGGACGAGCTGGCAGAGCTCATCGCGGCAGCCGGCGGCCGGACGCTCGGCCTGTTCTCGTCCATGCGGGCCGCCCGGCAGGCGGCCGACGAGCTGCGCGAACGGATCGGTTATCCGCTGCTCTGCCAGGGAGACGATCAGACCTCGCAGCTGGTCGGCCAGTTCGCCGCCGACGAGGGGACCTGCCTGTTCGGCACCCTCTCGCTGTGGCAGGGTGTGGACGTGCCCGGCCCGGCCCTGCAGCTAGTCGTCATCGACCGGATACCGTTCCCCCGGCCGGACGACCCGCTTGCCTCGGCACGGCAGCGCGCGGTCGCGGCGCACGGCGGCAACGGGTTCATGTCGGTGGCGGCGGCGCAGGCCGCGTTGCTGCTGGCACAGGGCACCGGGCGGCTGCTGCGGACGATGACCGACCGGGGCGTTGTCGCGATACTCGACCCGCGGCTGATGACGGCGCGCTATGGCGAGTTCCTGCGGGCCTCGCTGCCCCCGTTCTGGACCACGACAGATCCGCAGATCGTCCGCGCCGCCCTCCGCCGCCTGGCCGCCGACCGCTCCTCGCCGGCCTGACCAGCGCCGCCCTGGTCGCGGGCCCGATGGGACCGGCTCTGGTCACAGCACGTCGTGGCCCGGCCTGGGCTCATCGGGGATCGTGGTTCGGCGGGCGGGGATCGTTCCCAGCCGGCCGGCTTGGTAGTCCTCGAATGCCTGGACAAGCTCTGCCCTGGTGTTCATCACGAAGGGACCGTAGGCGGCTACCGGCTCCCTGATTGGCCGTCCGCCGAGTACGAGCACGTCCATGCCCTGGCTCGGGCCGTCGGGCCTGCGGTCAGCGCCGAAGGTCAGGACATCGCCAGGGCCGAAGACGGCGAGCTGCCCGGTGCGAACCGGCGTCCGGCCGATGCCGACACTGCCAGAACCCGCCAGCACATAGCCGAGCGCGTTGAACTCGGGCCGCCAGGGCAGGCGCAGTTGGGCCCCTGGCTGCAAGCTGGCGTGCAGCAACGTGATCGGCGTATGCGTCACGCCAGGGCCATCGTGCCCGGCCGCGTCTCCGGCAATGACCCGGACCAGCGTCCCGCCGTCGGCGGAGCTCAGCAGCGCCACCTGCCCGGCCCTGATGTCCTGGTACCGCGGCGCGGTCATCTTCATCGCGGCAGGCAGGTTGACCCAGAGCTGGAAGCCGTGGAATAGGCCACCGCTCATGACCAGTTCCTCCGGGGGCTCCTCGATGTGCAGGATGCCACCCCCTGCCGTCATCCACTGGGTGTCACCGTTGGTGATCAGGCCGCCGCCGCCGTTGGAATCCTGGTGCCTGAACGTACCGTCGATAATGTAAGTGACGGTCTCGAAGCCGCGGTGCGGGTGCCAGGCCGTGCCCTTGGGCTCGCCAGGCGCGTAGTCCACCTCGCCCATCTGATCCATGTGGATGAACGGGTCGAGGGCGCGCAGGTCGACGCCGGCGAACGCCCGGCGGACCGGGAAACCCTCGCCCTCGAGCGCAGACGGGGCAGTCGTCACCGCGAGCACCTCGCGGTCCCGCGCTACCATCCGGTCCGGCGCGGCGATCCGCGGCAGAGTCATGATGTCGTCGACGGTCACTGCTGGCATGACCTAATCCTCCTACCTGGGGCCTGATCACTCCGCCTGGCCCGCCAACCAACGATGCGGGCGCGAAGCGCAAGATCTATCTCGCTTGCTTCCGATACCCCTGGCTGCTCTTGCGGCCGTTTGGCGTTTGCTACACACTCGTACGGCGCTCAACGTTAATTGAACTCGCAACATTCCCGTCCGGCCCTACGGAGCTCGATGGCCAAGCTCTACGCCTCCGAGATGGCCGGCCGGGTGGCCGGCCGCGCGGTCCAGCTATTCGGCGGCCACGGTTACATGCGCGAGAACGTCGCCGGGCGGTTCGACCGCGAGCTGCGGGTCGAGCGGATCTGGGAAGGCACCAGCCAGGTCCAGCGCGCTATCATCGCCGTCCAATGATCAAACGCAGCACAGCCCACCTCGCGTTGCATGGCCCCGGTGTCGCGTTGGGTGGCGCGGTGCCGCATTGCGCGGCCCGTGTATTGCGTTGGGTGCCGCGATTGCGTTGGGGTGGCGCGGTGCCGCGTTGCGTGGCCACTGCATTGCGCTGCGTGGCGCGATTGCGTTGCGTTGCGCGGTGCCGCGTTGCGTGGCCACTGCATTGCGCTGCGTGACGCGGTGCCGCGTTGCCTGGCCTGGTCTGGCGTGTCCCGCTCACCAGCCAACGTATGCGGTGTCACATCGCTGGTGAAACAGCATATGCAACGTCACATCGACCACGTTGGTTGCGGCGGCGACCAGCTCCCATCGCGCGGTGCGGGCGGTGCCGGGGTGCAGGGGGCCGGGGTGCGCGCGGAGCGGGGCGTGGGGTGTGCGGAGGAGGCCGGGCGGCGGCATGGCGGTCTTCTGGCTACAGGGGCAGGCCGGCGTCCAGGTGGGCCAGCGCAGCGTCGATTCTGCTGAGCATGTCCTCCGGTGCGTGGTCACCGTCCCAGGGCATCGTTGCTGCCATGATCACGCCGACGACCGCCCCGGCGAGGTTGCGAACCTCGAAGTCGGCTGGGTCCCGCCCAGAGCGTCGTGCGACCGCTTCGGCGATCACGCTGATGGTCCTTGCGAACTCGTCGATGGCACGGGCCCGGACCTCTGGGACGGCAATCGTCAGCGCGATGGTCTCCCGGAAGCTGGCTAGGTCCTCATCGGTCAGCGACTTGAACGCCGACGCGGCTGCGGCGCGGAACGCGGCGACGGGGCTGAGGTTGGCGGGCTGCGCCTCGAACAATCCCATCGCCAGGATGTCGAAATCGTCCTGGAGCACCACGTCCTCCTTGGTGGGGAAGTACCGGAAGAATGTGCTCGGCGAGACGTCGGCGGCCGCGGCGATCTGGTCGATGGTGGTGGCCGCGTAGCCCTGTTCGCGGAATAGCCGGAGCGCGTGCTCCCTGATGGCAGCACGCGTCCTGGCCTTCTTTCGCTCGCGCAGCCCGGTGAGACCAGCTGTCCGAGCCGATTCGGTCATGTTGGCAATTCTCCTCCCGCCGCGTTGCCGCGTGCGGCAGCCGCTCCGGTGGCCTGCCGGTCACCCTCCGCCGTCTCGGGCCGCGGCAGCTGGTCCTGACCGGGCCAGCCGACCCGGCCGGCCGGGCGGGACGGCGCCGGGGCGTCCCGGACGGACGCGCCGCTCCCGCGCGGCAGGAAGGCAAGCGCCAGCAGTGCGGCCGCGGCCGCGATCCCGGCGCAGACCCACAGCATCACGTCCATGCCATTGACGTATGCGCTGCGCACCGCGTCAAGCAGCGGAACCGACCTGGCCGCCTGCGCGACCTGGCGGAGCGCGGTGATCAGTGCCGATCCTGATCCGCTGCGTTCGGGCGACAGCGCGCCGAGAGCCGAGTTCAGCGCGGTCGGCATGGCGAGCCCGAGGCCGAGCCCGGAGACGCCGAACCAGGCCGCGGTGAATCCAGTACCGCTCGCGACGGTGGTTCCGGCGCCAACGGCGAGCGAGACTGCCATGATCGCGAATCCCGCCGTGCCCACGACCTTGGCGTTGATCCTGCCGAGGCGGTCACCGCCCTGGCTGCGCTCCTTGCGCGGGCTCAGCAGGCGCTGCCCCACGACTAGGCCGGCCGCAAGGCCGCCGATCATCGGCAGCAGCCGGTACCCAGCCCCGAGCGAGTCAAGCCCGCGCACCTGCAGGAAGTACTGCGGCATCGCGAACAGGATCCCGAAGAGCGCGAAGGAGACCAGCGTGGACAGCACGGTTCCCCAGGTGAAACCCGCGGAGCTGAACAGCGTGAGATCGACGAGCGGCTGAGCTGGCTTCCGCTGACTCGCCGGCCGCCGCGCCGAGCGCTCCTGCGCCCGCCCGGCCGCGCGGCCGAGGCGGCGCTCCCATGCCACGAATGCGATGAGCATGACCACGCCAGCCGACATCGTGGCGATGGCCGTCTGGTCGCCCCAGCCGCTCTCGCCCGCCTTGATCAGGCCGTAGGTCAGCACTGAGAGGCCAGCACTGGAGATCAGCACGCCAGCGATGTCAACCCCTGGCTTGTCCTCGCTGCGCGACTCGGGCATCAGCGTGGTCACGGCGATCATCGCGATCACGACCACGGGGACGTTGATCAGGAACACCGATCCCCACCAGAAGTGATCGAGCAGCCAGCCGCCGACTATCGGGCCTACCGGGTAGCCGAGGAAGGTGGCGCCGCCGACCGCCGCGATCGCCCTTGGCCGCTCCGACTCGGTGAACAGCACCGGGAGTACGGCCAGCGACATCGGCAAGATGACAGCGGCCGCAAGGCCGAGCACCGCGCGCGCCGCGATCAGCTCGCCAGCCGACGTGGCGTAAGCGCATGCCAGGGACGCGATCCCGAAGAGGGCGAGCGCCGCAGTCAGCAGCCGCTTCCTGCCGATCCGGTCGCCGAGCAGGCCGGCCGGGAGCAGCGCCGCCGCCAGCGCGAGGCTGTATGCGTCGACGAACCACTGCAGGTCGCCCGAGGACGCATGCAGGTCGGCAGAGATGGTTGGCAGGGCCAGGTTCAGCACGAAGAGGTCGAGCGCGACCACGAGCACGCTCACAGCGAGCGCGGCGAGCGTCCACCACCGGCGCCCCTCGGAGTTCGACATGACAGTCACCACCTTTCAGCTGTCCCTATGAATTGAAAGTTACTCTTATTTTCGAGACGCTGTCAACATGTGGTTCCTATCAACTTGCCTGAGGTGAGGGGATGGGCGGGGCGGGCGCACGGGAGATGGTCGGCGGCAGGGCGGCTGGTTGGGCGGGCAGGTGGCGTGGGGCAGGGTCGGCTGGGGTGGGTCGGTGATCTCGGCGGGTGCGGGTATGGCTGACGGGCGGGCAGGTGGCGGGGCGCGCCTGAGCTTGGGTGGGTCGGTGATCCCGGCGGGTGCGGGACTGGCTGACGGGCGGGCAGGTGGCGGGGGCGCCTGAGCTTAGATGGTGTGCTTCGCGGCGTCGTTAGAATGGCTGGCGAGCGACTGGTGGCTGCTTGCCAGCCTTATCGCCGTGATCACCAGCAGGTGCCCGGCCTGCCCGATCGTGGGAACGGAGGCATTGCCATGACCGCGATACACAGGGTGGTCGTCGGTGTCACCGAATCTGGAGGCAGCCTGCAGGCGCTGCGGTACGGCGCCGACCTCGCCAGGCAGCACCGTGCTGCCCTGATCGCCGTCACCGCCTGGGTGCCGCCCGGAGGTGATTATGCCGACCGCCGTCACCCGTCCACGGCGCTGCGCGCGGTCTGGCGGGAATCGGCGCGGCAGCGGCTGCAGACCGCGATCGGCCTCGCGTTTGGCGGCGATCCGGCCGGCCTGGAATTCGCGGCTGTGGTCTTACGCGGAGAGCCTGGGGCGACGCTGGTGAACGTGGCGAACCGGGCCGACGACGTACTCGTCATCGGGGCGGGGCGGCGGGGCTGGCCCAGGCGGTGGCTGTCCTGCCGGGTCAGCAGGTACTGCCTGGCGCACGCGGACTGCCCGGTGGTCGCGGTTCCGCCGTCACCGCTGGCCAAGGCCGGCCGTCGGCTGCTCGGCTGGGCGTACCGGCATCGCGGCATCAACCTCAGCGAGCTCAACCAGCCCTCGGCGCACTGATCCTGCCCCTCGGCGCACTGGCCTGGCGCGGCTATCGCAGAATGGGGTATCGGGCCCGACCTCGTAGGAGGCTTTACATGCCGCAGCCGCAGGGTGAGGAACTGGAGCGAATCCGTGCACACCGCGAGGAACTGCGCAAGCGTTACCTCCGGGCGCCCGCCGACCGGAAGCCCACGACCGTGCAGGGCGTGCATCACCTCGCGCTGATCTGCCTGGACACCGAGGAGACGATCAAGTTCTACCAGGAATTCCTCGGCTTCCCGCTGGTGGAGCTCGTCGAGAACCGGGACTACGCCGGCTCCAACCACTTCTTCTTCGACATCGGTAACAAGAACCTGCTCGGCTTCTTCGACTTCCCCGGGCACGAGCACCCGGCCTGGATGGAGACCATCGGCGGCGTGCAGCACCTGGCGATCTCGGTGTCGCCCGGCCAGTTCGACGCGGCGAAGAAGAGGCTGGACCAGGTTGGAGTGGAGTACCTGGGACCGGATCGCGGGGTAGAGGAGAGCATGTACTTCCGCGACCCGAACGGAGTCGGGCTTGAGCTGTACCGTGAAGAACTCGGCATCTTCAACGGCACACCACTGCTCGACTAGGGCGTAGCCCCGACCCCGGCTCCGGCCCCGGCCGCCGGGCCGCGCTGGCCGGGACCGGTCGGCGCTGAAGGGGACGCGGCGCTGGCCGGGACGGGCCGCGCTGGCGGGGAGGGGCCGACTAGCCGCGAGCCGCCGGGGGACGGCGCAGCTCCCTGCGGATCACCAGGCGCAGCCCGGACCACGTCGAGTCGATCGCGCAGACCTTGTTGTCCACCAGGCCGGTGGGCAACGCCACCTCCCTGATCACGTTGTCGGTCAGGTCGGTCGGGACCTTGGCCGCTCGCTTGGGCCAGGCAACCCAGAGCCCGCAGGCCGGCGCCATCCTGGCGCGCAGCAGGTCCAGCGCCGCCTCAAGCTCGGCCCGCCAGGTCATGAAGGCGACGATGACGTCGAACAGCGCGGCGTCGGCAAGGTCGGTGTGGACCAGTGCCTCGCCTTCCAGCTCGGCGGCAAGCCGGTCGGCGAACCCGTTAGGCGCGCCGATCACGGCAACCTCGTCACCCTCGCCGATGCCGAGCTTGCGCGGCAGCGGAGTTCCTGAGTAGCCGGCCGGCCCGGGCACCCTGCTACAACCGCGACCGCAGGGTGGTCAGCCCGTCCCCGGCCAGATCGTCCAGCGCGACACTGCGCCCGGTCATCACCATCACCAGGGACAAGATGGGCCCGGTGACCTCTGGACCCGAGCCCGTGCTCCACTGCGTGTCGGTGGCGGTCAGCTTCAGGCCGGCGATGCGGCTCTTGGCGCCGACAATCAGGTTCGAGCCCTTGTAGAAGTCGGCAACCCGCACCACGGCCTCGTTCGGGTACTGCCGCTTGATCCCGAGTGGCCGCCGGATGTCCTCACTATGAATGACGGCCTCGCCCAGCATCGCCTCTACCGGGCCTGGCGGGTGACTTGTGGCCGTGAGCAGGCTGCGGAACTCCGCCAGGCCATCGGCCGCGGTCCCGGCGGTCTCGTTGCGCACTTCCTTGTCGGTCATCGCATTGAACTTGAATCCCGATCCGGCCATCTTGGCGAGGAACTTGGCCGGGGTCATCTTCGCCGTCGCTGTCATATGAGCGAGAACGTCGCGAACCGACCGGTGTGCGCACAGCGACGGGGTCGCCCAGCCAGCATCGTCCAGATTCGCCAAGTCGTCAGCAAGGGCCTTGCGCTCGCCGTGGATCAGCGGCCACGGGCTCGAAGTAGCCATTTCTCACCTTCCCGCATAGTTGTCGGCAGACAGCCTGGCACTCTGGCCGGGCCGGCGTCAGCCGAATCGACGGCAACGGGCGCGCAGGCGATCGCACCCGCGCCTGGTGCCTTCCTGGCCCGGCTTGGCAGGCTGGCTGAGCTAGTCAAACGCGAAGCCGCCCGGCCGCTCGTTGCGGTCAGCGATCAGGCCTGCCAGCGTCGAGATGGCGATCTCGGCAGGGTTCTTGGAGCCGATGTTCAGCCCGATCGGCCGGTGTACCTGGCCGATCTGATCTGGCGCGACCCCGAGCAGCGCCAGCGCCTGCACGTGCGGTGGCTGATGGCGGGGGCTGCCCATGATCCCGACCCAGCGAGCCCGGCCGGCCAGCGCGTCGCGGAGCATGACGCCAAGCTCATCCCTGTGATGGTCGGTGACGACGACATCGGTCGCCGCGTCGGGTGCCGCGCCGATCCCGGTCCGCACCTCGAACCCCGGCTCGCTGGCCGCCTTGGCGAGTTCGGCATCGGGCTCCACCAGGATCGGCCGGTATCCGGCGTCAGCGGCGTAGCGCAACAGGTACTGCGCGACCGGAGTCGCGAATACGGCCATGAGCGCCCTGGCTTCCGCCGGTGCCTCCGCCGTGCCGTGCGCGACGTCACAAGCCACGCCATCGTGAGAATGATTATGCGGATGACTCATGACATCGAGCTTGCCATGTCACCCCGGCGAGCGCGACCGCCGGCCTGCCTGCCCGGTGCGGACGGCTGCGGGAAGTCAGACCTCAAGCAGCTCGCGCACGGCTGCGCTCAGCGGGTCCATCCTGGCGCGGGCCGCACGCCTGGCCTGGTGGAGCCTGCCGCCGATGACAGGCTCGACGACCTCAAGGTAGGCCTTGATCTTCGGCTCGGTCCCGCTCGGCCTGACCACCACACGGGCGCCTGGCAGCCTGTACTTGAGCACGTCGGCGGATGGCAGGTCGGCGGTGCCGCCGGTCAGATCCGAGGCCGTCACCGGCTGCCCGGCGAGCTCGGCCGGCGGCTCGGCCCGCAGCCTGGACATGACATGGACCGGGGTGCCGGCTTGGACCGTGATCTGCTCGGTCAGGTGCACGCCATGCGCGATCTCCAGCGCATCGTAGGCCTCATGCAGCGATTCTCCGCCCGACCTGGCTCGTGCCGCGAGGCAGAGCACGGCCAGGGCGGCGCCGATGCCGTCCTTATCCCTGACGATGTCGCCGACGCAATAGCCAATCGCCTCCTCGTATCCGAACAGGAAGCGGCAGCCGCGGCGCAGGTCCCCGGCGCGGGCGATCCACTTGAAGCCGGTCAGCGTCTCCGCGTACTGCGCCCCGGCAGCGGCGGCGATGCGGGACAGCATGGTAGCCGACACGATCGTGGTGACCACGAGCGGCGACTTGCGCGGCTCGTCGGGCGCGCCCGACGCCGACCCGCTTGCCGCGGCGTCCTGGCCGAGGAGATAGGCGCCGAGCAGAGCACCGACCTGATCGCCGGAGAGCATCCGCCAGCCGCCAGGCACGTCGTCGTCTGGCACGGCCACGGCCAGCCGGTCGCCGTCGGGATCGTTGGCGATCACCAGGTCGGCGCCCGAGCGGCGGGCCTGGGCGATCGCCAGGTCGAGCACCCCTGGCTCCTCCGGGTTGGGGAATGCGAGCGTGCGGAAATCGGGATCGGGCCTGGCCTGCGCCTCGACCATGTCCGGCGGCGGGAAGCCCGCCTGCTCGAAGGCGCGGAGCGCGAGATCTCCGGCGACGCCGTGCAGTGGCGTGTAGATGAAGCGCAGCCAGGCCGATCCCTTCGGCGCGCGGGAGACCGCGCAGATCGCGTCCAGGTAGGCGGCCGCGATCCGGTCGTCGTGGCTGATGATCAGCGGACTGTCCTGCGGCGCGACGGCAACCTCGGACAGCCGGCGCAGTGACCTGGTCGCTGCCTCGATCTCCAGGTCGGCGGGCGGCACGATCTGCGCGCCGTCGCCTAGGTAGAGCTTGTAGCCGTTGTCGGCCGGCGGGTTATGACTCGCGGTGATCATGATGCCGGCCGCGGCATCCAGGTACCTGACGGCGAAGGCCAGCAGCGGCGTGGGCTGCCGAAACGGCAGCATGTGCACGGTGATCCCGGCGCCGGCCAGTACGCTCGCCGCCTCGCGGGCGAATTCCTGCGACCGGTGCCTGGCGTCGCAGCCGATCACGACGCCGGTCTGCGCGGCCTCGGGGTCGACGTAGAGCAGCCAGCCGGCCAGCGCGGCGGTGGTGCCGCGGACCACCGCGCGGTTCATCCGGTTTGGCCCGGCCGCGATGGCGCCGCGCAGCCCGGCCGTGCCGAACTCCAGGCGGCCGGCGAAGCGGTCGGCCAGCTCGCTGGCTGCTCGCGCGGCGCTGCCGTCGGCGTCCGGCCCGGTGGCGGCCGCGAGCAGCGACGCGAGCTCGGCGCGATCCCGGTCGTCAGGGTCGTCGGCCATCCACCTGGTTACCTGGTCGTGCAGGTCGTCGCCGATCATGTCAGTCCACCGGCGAGTCGGCAGCATGCTGGCCGGCTTGGTCGGTGCCCGTGCTGGCGCCGGCGCCGGCCGGCCGCACCTGCGGCAGGATCTGGGCGAGCAGGGTGCCGAGCCTGGCCGCGGCGGCCCGGCCCGCGGCGACCACCTCGGCGTGGTTCAGCCGGTCCTGCGACAGCCCGGCGGCGGGGTTGGCGATCAGCGAGATCGCCAGTACCTCGGCATCGAGATGACGGGCGGCGATCGCCTCAAGGGCGGTGGACATGCCGACCATGTCGGCGCCGGCCGTGCGGAGCATCCTGATCTCGGCCGGGGTCTCGTAATGCGGACCTGGCAGCGCGGCATAGACGCCCTCGGCAAGGCTGGGATCGGCCTGGCGGGCGAGCGCCCTGAGCCGCGGCGAGTACAGGTCCGTCAGGTCGGTGAACCGGGAGCCGTAGCTGCCTGGCGGCTCTGTGCCGGTGAGCGGGGACCTGCCGGTGAGGTTCAGGTGGTCGCTGATCAGCACCGGCTGGCCAACACGGTAGCTGGGGTTGATCCCGCCCGAGGCGTTGGTCAGCACGATCACCCGGCAGCCGGCCGCGACCGCCGTCCTGACCCCGTGCACGACCGCGTTCACCTGATGGCCTTCGTACAGGTGGGTCCTGCCCAGGAAGATCAGCACCCGGAGGCTGCCGATCAGCAGGGATCGTCCCGCCGCCGCGTGGCCGGCCACGGATGGCCGCGGGAAGCCGCCAAGGTCGGACAGGCCGAACTCGGCAGCCGGAACTCCCAGCGCGTCCGCGGCCGGCGCCCAGCCGGAGCCGAGCACCACGGCCGCGTCGTGCGAGGGCTGGCCGGAGACCTTGGCCAGGTTCGCGGCGCTGGCCTCCGCGGCGGCGTAGGCGTCTGTGCTCACCGTGTCATCACTGCAGCAGCGTACTGGTCTGGCCGGCCGTCATGCCTTGACGTAGGGCTTTCCGTCGGCGGCCGGGGCACGGACCTTGCCGACCAGGCCGGCCACCGCGATGATCGTCGCCACGTACGGCGCCATCTGCAGGAAGTAGGACGGCACCGGCACGTTCAGCGTGGACAGCACCGTGGCCAAGGTGGCGGAGAAGCCGAACAGCAGCGCGGCGGCCACCGCCCCGAGCGGGCGCCACCGGCCGAAGATCATCGCGGCCAGCGCGATGTAGCCGAATCCTGAGCTGATGCCCGGGTTGAAATAGCCGACCGATCCGATCGTCAGACCTGCGCCGCCGATGCCCGCGATCAGCCCGCCAAGTATGACATTACGGTAACGGATCCAGAGCACCTTGATGCCGACCGTGTCGGCGGCTGTGGGGTGCTCGCCAACCGCGCGCACCCGCAGTCCCCAGCGCGATCTGAACAGCGCCACCTGAATCACGATGATCATGACGTAGGTGATGTACAGGAAGATCGTCGAGTCGAAGAAGATCGGCCCGATGATCGGGATGTTGCCGAGTACCGGGATCTTGTAGGTACCGAAGGTGTTCCCGGCGTTCAGCGTGCTTGCGTAGGTCACCATGACCCGGTCATACAGATATGCGGTCAGCCCGGCGGCGAGCACGTTGATCACGACGCCGAGGATGATCTGGTCCACCAGGAACTTGATCGCGAAGACCGCGAGCACCGCGCCGATCAGCCCGCCGGCCAGCGACCCGGCGATCAGGCCCATCAGGTTGTCGGTGAACGACGGGCCGGCGGCACCGGAGGCGACGGCGCTGCCCACCGCCGCGGCAGCGAAGGCGCCCACCAGCAACTGACCCTCGATCGCGATGTTGATCACGCCGGAGCGCTCGCACAGGCAGCCGGCCAGCGCGCCGAGCACCAGCGGGATGGAGGCCGCCATCGTGCCCTGCAGCAGATTGATCACATTCAGCGGCGACACCGATGGCCGGGCGTCTGACCAGCACAGCAGGGACAGGAGGAAGCACAGCAGAACGGCGGCGATGGCCAGGCGCTTGGCCCGGTTGGACAACTCGACCGTCGCGCGGGTCACGCCGAGTCCGACCGAGATCGCGCCGAGCACGTAACAGACCTGCGCCGCCGGCGCGTGAATGCTCGGGATCTTCGTTCCGGCCCCTGGTATCGACAGCTCGAAGACCGCGTTCGTCTTCTCGGCGAAGAGGCCGAAAAGCACGATGTCGATGACGCCGAACATGATGAAGGTGCCGGCCGCCAGGTACCTGCGGTTGGTCGTGAGCGGTACGCGGACCGCCGCAGCCATGGCCGTCACCCGTTCCACCCCTTGGCAACGGCCTCCATGCCTGTGTCGGCAGCCTGGCGCAGCCGGAAGATAGCCCTGATCAGCGGCGGAGCGGCGACGAACAGCACGATCAGGCCCTGGATGACCTGGACGATGTCGGAAGGCACCGAGGTAGCCGCCTCCATCGCGGTGCCGCCCGCGTACAGCGCGCCGAACAGCAGCCCGGCGAGCACCGCGCCGAGCGGCTTGGCCCGGCCGAGCAGCGCGACCGTGATGCCGTCGAAGCCATAGGTGCCGAAGCTATTGAAGGTGAGCGGCTGGGTGGTGCCCTGGATCAGCGTCGAGGCCGACAGGCCGGCCAGGCCGCCCGCCAGCAGCATGACCAGCACCCATACCCGCTCGACGCTCATCCCGGCGGCGCGCGCCGCGTTCGGGTTGGCGCCCACGGTCCGGAACTGGAACCCGATCGTGCTGCGGGTCAGCAGCCAGCCCACACCGCCCGCGGCGGCGAGCGCGATCAGGAAGCCCACCCCGGCCTGCGGCGGCGGCCCGCCGACGTGCGGCAGGTAGGCACTGCCGTCGATGTTCGGCGCGACCAGGTTGGACTGGTGCGGCAACTGCAGCGCCTTCGGCGTCGAGAGCAGGTAGGACAGCAGGTTGTACAACACGTAGTTGAGCATGATCGTGACGATCACCTCGTGCGCGCCGGTGCGTGCCTTAAGCACGCCGACGACCCAGCCGATCGCCGCACCGCCGATGAAGGCCCCGATCACGCAGACGACTACGTGGATCACGATCGGCAGGCTGACGCCGAAGCCCAGATAGGTAGCGACGATCGCGCCACCGACCCACTGGCCGGCCGCGCCGATGTTGAACAGCCCGGCGCGGAAGGCGATCGCCACCGACAGCCCGGTCAAGATGATCGGGGTGGCCTCGAAGGCGGTGAGCGACAGCGGGTAGAAGATCGCCGCGATCGAGCCGCCATGGAAGGCCGCAGAGACCGTCGCCGGGCTGAAGATCGCGCCCTCGAACATCGCCGAGTAGGCGGCGGAGATCGACGTCCAGGTCAGGGAGAGCGCGGTGCCAGGGGCGGAGAAGAACTGGCTCCAGGCATGCAGCACGTTCGGGTCGCTGAAGACGATCAGCAGGCCGCCGGCGATCAGCGCGAGGAAGATCGCAAGCGTCGTGATCACGGCCGAGCTGCCGTGGGTGATGGCCTGGATGATCTCGCCGCCGGTCAGCCAGCGCCGCCGGGCTGGCCGGTCCCCGTTGGCTGCCGCTGGCGGCTGGCCAGCGGCAGCCTGGGCCGGGGGAGCGGCAGCACCACCCGCATCGCTTGCTTGCCCGGCGGCCTGCGCTGACGCCGGATCGGCCGGCCCGGCGCCGGCCGCGGGCAGTTGATCACTCACTGCTGCGCTCCTGCTCTGACGGCGCGCTCGCTGCCTCATCGACAGGCTGACCCGCCGGGCCGGCGGAATCGGCGCCGCTGGCCGCCGGCTCGACATGCGCGCCCGCCATCATCAGGCCAAGCTCATGCTCGGGTACATCCGGCGAGCAGAAGCCGACGATCTTGCCTTCGTACATGACGGCTATCCGGTCCGACAGGGCGTAAATCTCGTCGAGCTCGGACGAGACGATCACGACAGCGATGCCGCGGTCGCGCTGGGCGACGATCTGCCTGTGCACGAACTCGATCGAGCCGACGTCAAGCCCGCGGGTCGGCTGGTTGGCCAGCAGCAGCTTCACATCGCGGCTCAGCTCGCGGGCCACGATCACCTTCTGCTGGTTGCCGCCGGACAGCGTGCCCGCCCTGGTCATGATCGAGGTGGTGCGCACGTCGTATTCGGCCGCCAGGCGCAGCGCCGATTCCCTGATGGCGTCCAGGTCGAGCGCGATGCCCGCGGCGTAAGGCGGCCGGTCATAGGTGTCGAGTATCAGGTTGTCGGACACCGAGAAATCGCTGACCAGGCCGTCTTCCTGGCGGTCCTCGGGAATGTAGCCGATGCCGACCCCGAGCCTTTGGTGCGTGGTCGCCTGGCTGATCGGCGTGCCGTTCAGTATCACCGAGCCGGCCGACGGACGTAGGCCCATCAGCGCCTCGCACAGCTCCGTCTGCCCGTTCCCCTGAACGCCGGCGATGCCCAGGATCTCGCCCGCGCGTACCTGGAATGACACATTCTGCACGGCGGTATCGCCGCGTTCGCCCGGTACGTTCAGGTCCTTGACGTCCAGCACCACCCGGCCAGGCCTAGCGGCGTCCTTGCTAACCCGCAGCAGCACCGAGCGGCCCACCATCAGCGCGGCGAGCTCGGAGCCGCCGGTCGCCCGCGGCCGCTCACCGACCACCTTGCCGCGCCTGATTATCGTGATCTTGTCGGCGATCGCCTGGACCTCTTTGAGCTTGTGCGAGATGAACACGATAGAGCGGCCCTCGTCGCGCAGCTCGCGCATGATGCGGAACAGGTCCTCGGTCTCGCCAGGGGTCAGCACGGCTGTCGGCTCATCGAGGATCAGGACGCTGGCGTCGCGGAGCAGGACCTTGATGATCTCCACCCGCTGCTGCACGCCGACGGGCAGGTCCTCGACGAGCGCGTCGGGATCGACCTGGAACCCGAACTGTTCGGACAGGGCAAGCACGTCGCGGCGGGTCCTGCGCCGGTCGAGCAGGCCAAGCGACGGCAAGCTGAGCGCCGGCGTGCGCATCCCGCCGAGCTTGGCCGCTGGCAGTCTCAGCCGCCGCAGCCGCTCGGAGCCCAGCGTGACGTTCTCCCCGACGGTGAACACCGGCACCAGCATGAAATGCTGGTGCACCATGCCGACCTTGGCATTGATCGCGTCCTTCGGCGACCGGACGTCGATGACCTGATTGTCGATCAGGATCTCGCCCTCGTCCTGGCGGACCAGGCCGTAGAGCACGTTCATCAGGGTGGTCTTGCCCGCGCCGTTCTCGCCGAGCAGGGCGCGGATCTCGCCTGGCTCCACTACCAGGTCAATGTGGTCGTTGGCGACGAGGCTGCCGAAGCGCTTGGTGATGCCGCGTAGCTCGAGCTTCACTCGCAGCCTCCCTCCCAACCGGCTCCGGTCAGCCGCTCTGGCACACGCCGGGGCGGCTGACCGGATCGACGGTACTTGGTACCGAAGGGGCCGGTTTACACCGGGCTCTTCGTCTTGGGGACGATCTTGTTGCTCTCGATCAGCATCTGCACCTGGGCGACCTCACTCGCCAGCGCGGCAGGCACCTGGCTGGGGAACCCCGAGTGGGCGTACGGCGCCAGCGTCACGCCGCCGTTGGAAAGCGTGCCGATGAAGTTGCCGCCCTTGAAGCTGCCGTTCGCTGCCGCCAGCACGGCGGTCTTGACCGCGACGGTGATGCCCTTCTCCACGCTGGTGACGAAGAACTTGCAGTACGCGGCGGCACTGATGCAGCCATCTGTGTCCACCCACATCATCTTGACGTGCTTGCCAGCGGAGTTCGCAGCCTGCACTGCCTTGGCTGAGCCGAGCCCGACGCCGCCGGCCACCGGGAAGATGACATCGGCGCCCTCGGTGATGAAGGTGTTGGCGATCCGCTGGCCGGCACTCAGGTCGGTGAAGCTGCCTGCGAAGGTGCCCTTCTGGGCCGGCTCGCTCCAGCCGAGCACCTGGACATGGGTGTGGTGCTTGCTGTTGTAGTACTGCACGCCGTCCCAGAATCCGTCCTCGTAGATCGTGACGGTGCCGAACTGCTCGCCGCCGAAGGTGGCGACCTTGCCGGTCTTGGTCAGGCCGGCTGCCAGGTAGCCGCCGAGGAAGCCGTCCTGCACGGTGTTGAACACCAGCGCGTCCACGTTGCTCAGGCTTGGGTTATAGCTAAAGTCCACGATCGCGAACTTCTGGCTCGGGTTCGCCTTGGCGGCCTGCTGAGTCGCCGTGCCCATCAGGAAGCCGACGGTGACGATGATGCCGCACTTTTGCGCCGTGAAGGCGCTGATGTTCTTGGCGTAGTCGGCCGGCGACGCGGACGGCAGGTACTGCGCCTTGATCTTGCTCGGCTCGGCGGCCTGCGCGGCCTGCATGCCTTCCCAGGACGACTGGTTGAAGGACTTATCGTCGATGCCGCCAGTGTCGGTGACCATGCAGGCCTTGAAACTGGCGGCCGCCGGAGCGCTGGGCGGACTGCCTCCCGAGGACGAACTGCTGCACGCCGCGGAAAGCAGCGCAAGAACGCTCAGTGCGGCGACAGTCTTGGCTGTCCCTTTCACGGATACCTCCTCTGCGGGCGGCCTGCTGCCGCCGAAACGTCGCCGGCCTTGATTACCGGCCCGACCGGCCAGGGCATGAAGAACTCCCCGGAGGCCCCCGGGATGGTCAGGAATCTATTACTGCCAGCACTGTTGCGGAAGCAGGTAATCGCGGCGCGGCGGTGCTGTTGTGAAATCGAGACCCTTACAATCAGTGACCAACACCCGCGCAACCATACGGAGCCGCCGATGGCCGTCGACTGGCAGGCGCTGCGGGCCGCTGCCACCGCCGCCGCAGGTAACGGATACGCGCCGTACTCTAGGTTGCGGGTCGGAGCCGCAGGTCAGGCCGCCAATGGCGTCATCGTGACCGGCTGCAATGTGGAGAACGCATCGTTCGGGCTGACGCTGTGCGCCGAATGCGGGCTGGTTTCCGCGCTGCACGCTGCCGGGGCCGGCCGGCTGACCGCGGTCAGCGTGGTAGCCGCGGACGGCAAGCCGCTTGTGCCGTGCGGGCGGTGCAGGCAGCTGCTGCTCGAGGCCGGCGGCAGCGGGCTGCTGCTCGACTCCGATACCGGTCCGCGCCGGCTCGGCAGCCTGCTCCCCGACGCTTTCACCGGCACCGACCTGGCCGAGCGCCGCGATCGCAGTGCAAGGTAACGCCGGGCCCGACCGCGCCGGGCCGGGAGGCGGCCCTGCGGCCGTTGACCTGATCAGGATCAAGCGCGACGGCGGAACGCTCGCCGATGCCGACATCCGCTGGCTGATCGGCGCCTACACCGATGGCGTGATCGCCGACGAGCAGATGTCGGCGCTTGCCATGGCCGTGTTCTTCCGCGGGCTCAGCCCGGCCGAGCTTGCAGCCTGGACCGATGCGATGGTGCGGTCTGGCCGGCGGCTTGACCTGTCGGCGGTGGCCGCGCCGACCGTGGACAAGCACTCCACCGGCGGCGTCGGGGACAAGGTGTCGCTGATCCTGGCGCCGCTCGTGGCCAGTTGCGGGGCGGCCGTGCCGCAGCTCTCCGGCCGCGGCCTCGGCCACACCGGCGGCACCCTGGACAAGCTGGAGTCGATTCCCGGCTGGAGAGCCGAGCTTTCTGCGCAGGAGTTCGTATCCCTCCTGCAGAGCGTCGGATGCGTCATCTGCGCTGCCGGAGCCGGCCTGGCGCCCGCCGACCGGAAGCTGTACGCGCTCAGGGACGTGACCGCGACGGTGGAGTCGATCCCGCTGATCGCCAGCTCGATCATGTCCAAGAAGATCGCCGAGGGCACCGGCGCGCTGGTGCTCGACGTGAAGGTGGGCAGCGGCGCGTTCATGCGCGACCTGGGCGCGGCCAGGGAGCTCGCCGCCACGATGGTGCGGCTCGGCACCGAGCGCGGTGTGCGGACCACGGCACTGCTGACGGCGATGGACACCCCGCTTGGCCGGGCCGTCGGGAATGCCGTCGAGGTGGCCGAATCGGTCGACACCATGCGCGGCCAAGGTCCTGGTGACCTGGTGGAGGTGACGCTGGCGCTGGCGAGGGAGATGCTGGCGCTGGCCGGGATCGACAGCTCGCGGCCGGACGCCGACCCGGCCGCCGCGCTGACGGACGGCCGGGCGCTCACCGCGTACCGAGCGATGGTGGCCGGCCAGGGCGGCGACCCTGAGGCCCCGCTGCCGCTGGCGGCGCATACCGAGATCGTCCCCGCGCAGCGGGCCGGCTGGCTGCGCGGCCTCGACGCGCTCGCTGTCGGGACCGCCGCCTGGCGGCTCGGCGCCGGACGGGCACGCAAGGAGGACCCGGTCAGCGCGGCGGCCGGGGTGATCTGCCTGGCCAAGCCCGGGGAGCAGGTGGATCGCGGGCAGCCGGTGCTGCAGCTGCGCGCCGACGAGCCTGCCCGCTTCGCCCGGGCGCTGGACGCGCTGGCGGGGGCCATCGACATCGGGCCCGAGCCGCCGGCCCGCCGCTCGCCGGTGATCGAGCGGATCGCGCCCTGACCTGACCTGCGCGAGCCGCCTCTGGGCCGGGTGCCAGGTCTGTGACAATGGAGTGCGTGTCACCAACCCTTGATCAGATCCGCCGGGTGCCCAAGGTGCTGCTGCACGACCACCTGGACGGTGGCCTGCGGCCGGCGACGATCGTCGAGCTTGCCGCTGAGCACGGCTACCGGAACCTGCCGACCAGCGAGCCGGTCGAGCTGGACAGCTGGATGCGCACCGCGGCGGTGCGCGGCCAGCTTGAGCTTTATCTTGAGGCGTTCCAGCACACCGTCGGGGTGATGCAGACACCGGATGCCCTGATCAGGGCGGCGGCCGAGTGCGCCGAGGACCTGGCGGCCGACGGGGTGGCCTACGCGGAGGTCAGGTTCGCCCCCGAGCTGCACGTCAGCGCCGGGCTGAGCCTTGACCAGGTGGTGCAGGCCGTGCTCGAAGGGTTCAGGATCGGCAGCTCCGGCCGTGGGATCAGGGTGTACGCGCTGCTCACGGCGATGCGCACCGCCGCCAGGTCGCTGGAGATCGCGGAGCTTGCCGTGCGGCACAGGGATGCGGGCGTGGTCGGCTTCGACATCGCCGGCGCGGAGGCCGGCAGCCCGCCGAGCCGGCATCTGGACGCCTTCCAGTACGTGGCGCGGGAGAACTTCCACATCACGATCCACGCCGGCGAGGGGTTCGGGCTGCCATCGATCTGGGAGGCAGTGCAGTGGTGCGGTGCCGAGCGGCTCGGGCACGGCGTGCGGATCATCGACGACATCGCGGTCGAGCCCGACGGCTCGGCCAGGATCGGCCGCCTGGCCAGCTACATCAGGGACCGGCGGATACCGCTGGAGATGTGCCCGACCTCCAACGTGCACACCGGCGCGGCCCGGTCGATCACCGAGCACCCGATCGGCCTGCTGCGCAGGCTGTCGTTCAGGGTCACGGTGAATACCGACAACCGGCTGATGAGCGGGGTGACCCTGTCGTCAGAGTTCGCGGCGCTCTGCGAGGCGTTCGGCTACAGCCTGCAGGACGTCCAGTGGCTGACGATCAATGCCATGAAGAGCGCGTTCGCCCCGTTCGATGAGCGGCTTGAGCTGATCAACACCGTGATCAAGCCGGGTTTCGCGGCGGCGATGGCGCCCGCGGTGTCCGTCCGGGCCGGGCTATCGCCGGCCGCGCCTGGCTATCGCCGGCCGGGCGCGGGCGGGTAGCGTCTGGATCGTGAGCGTCGAATCCAGCGCGGGCACGGCCCAGGCAGTCGCCGGCCGGCGTCCGGCCGACCGAGGCTGGCTGGCCGACGTGGCCACCTCAGACGCCGCGCTCCGCCAGGTGCTGCACGGGCTGCCAGGAGTGGACCAGGTGGGCGCCGAGGCCAGGGCCGCCAGCCTGGCCACCAGGTCGATCAAGCGCGACGCCAAGATGCTGGCGCTGGACCTGGCCGTTCGCATGGTGGACCTGACCACGCTGGAGGGCGCGGACACTCCTGGCAAGGTCCGCGGCCTGTGCGCCAAGGCCGTCAGGCCCGATCCCGCTGATCCTGATGTGCCGCCGGTCGCCGCCGTCTGCGTGTACCCTGACCTGGTCGCCCTGGCCAAGGCCGAGCTGGCCGGCAGCGGCGTGGCCGTCGCCTCGGTGGCGACCGCGTTCCCTTCTGGCCGCGCCTCCATGACGGTGAAGCTGGCAGACGTGGCGGGCGCGGTCGAGGCCGGCGCCGACGAGATCGACATGGTCATCGACAGGGCCGCCTTCCTCGCTGGCCGGTACGCGCAGGTCTTCCAGGAGATCAGGGCCGTGCGCGAGGCCTGCGGCCAGGCTCACCTGAAGGTGATCCTGG
>WNFX01001357.1_pt1 | contig 36126 bp, 38 predicted proteins | sample 5400111 | NCBI WGS metagenome assembly WNFX01 (sample SAMN13153363, study PRJNA577476) | soil metagenome | isolation source: 40 cm soil or saprolite under grassland replicate 1 | place: USA:California | collected 2016-06-15 | reverse complement strand
GATCTCACCGATGACTACATTGGGACCTGTGGTGAATGTTTCACTGGTGTCCTTTATCGTTTTTGTCATACCACTAGTGACGACGTTCACGGTCGCAGTATCTGTGTCTTGAATCGTTTGATTGCTCGGATCTTTAGCGCTGACTGTTCCGACATTGGTTGTAGTAGCGGTCAACGTTGTTGTGCATTGATAGATCCAGGTCTCAGTTGTCTCAAGTGTGCTGTTGCTATTGGCGTCGCCGCTCTGATAACTCACTGGCGAGCACTTATCATCTGTCACTGAAATGGTTGTAAGCGGAGCGCCACCTGTATTAGTCACGGTGAATGTATAGGTTACTGAACCACCGCTGTTCACTGTCGCTGCGCTGGCAGATTTCACTATCTGAATGCCAGAGCTTACATTTACTGTCATGCTGTCTGTATTCGAAGTTACGCCGCCTGCAGTTGCTGAAGCAGTATTCGTCACAGATCCGGTCGTGACATCACTAGCTGTGATTGTATAGGTCGCTGTGCAGGTAATGCTTTCTCCTGAATCAAACACATTGTCATTATTGCCAATCGTGTTGACATTCGGACAACTCTCATCGGTGCTTTTGTCATCAGCCACTGTGACAGGTCCAGCCAGTCCCGCATTTCCGTTATTTGTCACAACATAAGAATAGTGCAACAAGTCTCCTGCGTTAGTGAAAGAGCTTTCAGTCACGCTTTTAGCGATTAATAGAGATTGTTTTGTGTTGGTAAATGTACATGTGACCGTTTCGCCGCCAGCCAATAAGACGCTGAGGGATATGTCGCCGGGATCAAAACTTCCGCTTGCACCAATTGTGATCGTCGAATTGGTCGCACCCGTGCAAGAGATGTTTGTCAATCCCCAGCCACTCACAGTGGTTTCAGTCACTGTATACGTACCACCAGAAGCAAGAGCATTGAATGTAGTTGTGTTTGAATAGGTGAGATCTGAGCCACCATCGTCATCCAGTGTAAATGGACTTAACCCGGTTCCGCTCACTGTATAACCAAAATCTTGTGGATCATTGGGAACTGAATCATTGATAATGATGAGAGTCCCAACGGCGTTGACGGTCACATCTTCATCTGTTTCGGGATCCGCGCCGCTTCCGGGTGTACCGGGGTCATCGGCGACGGTTCCATCATCATCTACAGTGATCTGGGTTGAAGAGGCTGTCGCAGTGTTGTCATAGGTTCCGCCGGTTGCATTGCTTAACTGGAGATTGATCGTGAGCGTGGCAGTGGCACCTGCGACGAATGTATCTGTCCCCGCTAAGAGATTTGCATCACTTGCACCATTGTATCCAGCGTTCTTGTTTACGGAACCTGAATCAACCGTGGCCGTAGTGGATGTGACCGAATATTGACCAGAGGTAAATGGAACAGTATCCATCACTTGGAAATTTGTCAGGTCAGCTTGACCGGTGTTCTTGACCACAATTGTGTAAGTTACTATGCCATTTGGATTGATACTTGTTGTGCTTGTATCTTTGTCAATCGTCATCGCGGCGAGTTTGGCTATTTTGCTGACACTAGGTGAGTTAGCTGTACCGACTGTCGCATAGGCCGTGTTCATGACAGAGCCATTGGTTACATCCGCTGCTAATACCGTATATGCATTGGCTGTGCAGGTAACCTGTTCACCCGGATCGAGATAATTGTCATTGTCACCAACTGTGCTTACATCTGCGCAGGATTCGCCCGCCACTTTGTCGTCTGAAAGGGTAACGGGCCCGAGCAGAGGCGCGGAGCCGCTATTTCTTACAGTGTAAGAGTAAGTCAGGGTCTGTCCTGCAGTTGTAAAGTAATCTGGCGAGACATTCTTTGTGACTGTCAAACCAGAGGTTGCGTACGTCGCGGTGGAAGTATCGGTCACTGTTGTGTTGGAATATGTACTGTTGGCAGTTGCTGTATTTGAGATATTCCCCGTTTGCGCCGTGATGGGACCAACGATGCAGGATGCAATATGATTGTCATTACTTGGTGAAGCGACCGGTAATGGGTCGGGCCACGGACAAGTTGTTAAATCGACATTCGGATCACTGACATTAACAGGACTGAGTGCAACATCGCCAACATTTTCAATCGTAAGTTTGTAATAAACATTGCTGCCTGGGGATACAGCAACGAAAGAAGTCCATGGGCCTGAAGCGCTTGTCGATACCTGCTTCAACAGGCTGATGGCAGGAGTTGGGTCTTGAACCACCAATGTCGCGGAAGCAGTATTCCCAGTCCCGCCTTCAGTCGATGAGACCGCGCCTGTTGTGTTGTTCTTTGTGCCACTGGTTGCGCCGGTTGTAGTGACACTAAATGTACAACTGCTGCTTGCATTAATGGATCCACCTATCAGTGCAATACTATCTGGCGCAGTTGTAGAGAGTGTGCCAGTGCATTGTGAAGAGGAAGAATTTGATACCGTCACACCAGCAGGTAAAGTGTCAGTGAATGCAACCCCAGTCAGGGTTGTGCTGGTATTGGGGTTGGAGATGGTAAATGAAAGGTCTGATGTACTACCTGTCAAGATTGGCGTTGACAAAAATGATTTTGAAATACTGGGCGGCGCAATGACCAGAAGGGAATCGGTTGCAAAACCATTTGTGGTCTTGTTCTCACCTGATTCTGTTGAGGAGATATATCCGCTCACGTTTTCGCGATAACCGGATGTTGTGGCTGTGACATCCACTTGCGCGGTACAGGTCGCGTTTTGAGCCATCGTAGGCAGAGTCAACGTCAGTGAAACGGAACCGGCGGTCGGGGCGAAAGAGGCACCTGCACAGGTAGTACTAGCATTGGCTGGAGAGGCAACTTCCAGGCCGGTCGGAAGCGGATCTGTAAAGGTCACATTCGTCAATGCAACATTGGATGGGTCTGTATTTTTGATGTCAAATGTTAATGTGGAAGTCCCATTCAATGCAATTGGGTCAGTTAGAAAAGATTTACCGATGGTTGGCGGAGTCGCCGCAGTCTGACAGCGTGTGCCCGTAAAAGTGATATTGTCAATAAAGAGATCAGCACCACTTTGATCATTTTGTGCGCCTGAACCTGTGATTTGAAAGGTTGTTGTGGATGTAGTACTTGTGTTACCGGTGAAGTCGATTGTATATTGAGTCCAGGTGGTACTTAAAGAAGGTGTGGTCGCAGTAGTAAACGTCGCAACCGGGTTTACCCCCGAAGCACTGTCATTTACCACCATGGATGTGGGTCCATTGCTATCCCTTTTTGTATAAAAACTCATAGATACATTTATGTATTTGCTGGTATCCACTACAAAGTTGAGATATTGATTGAGAGATGTGTTGCTATCCTTATATCCCCAACTGCTCCAAGAGTAAGTATCATTTGCCCCATTGTTGCTAACGATGCCTGTATCAGCCGGTGTTCTTGCAGATGCGAGAGCTGAGGCAACATTAGTGGCTTTGGTTGTTGGAATTCCTCCTGTTGTATCGGGTGGTTTAGTGCTCGTGGAAGGGACTATCCAGTGCGCCATCGTCTCAGTCGTACAAGCTTGGGTGGTTGTAGTGGCAGTTAGTGTGGCGCTGGCTGTATTGCCAGTATCCACTGTATCATTGATAAATAAATTCCCAGTCGTGTTTGCATAAGATCCCGCGGTTGGGACGGTCACATCGACTTTGATAATGCAACTGCCACCTACTGCGATGATTCCATCAGAAAATGAAATTGAGCCTGAAGTGGCTGTCGGTGAAAAGGTTGGTGAAATACCGCATCCGGTGGCAGTTGCGTTCGGTGGATTGGCAACTTCCATCAAGTTAGGAAAAGTATCTGTAAATTTCACACCACTGATTTGAGTAGTGGTTGGATTTGTAATTGTGAAAACTAATGTCGAGGTTCCGCCGGGTGTGATCGTATCTGGCAAAAAGGTTTTTGAGATCTGAGTGTCAGAAGGATCAGTGATCACAGCATATCTGGCAGAGGTGCTGTAATCAGAGTTGTAGTGAAAGCTACTGCCTGAAAAATCATAGATCAAAGTAGAAAGAGTCTTTGCCCCTCCCGAGCCCGCGCTTATGATCTTGACGGTATACTCAACTGTAATATTTCCGCCCGCTTTTCCCACATCGTTGCAAGCCCGGTAGTTGGGGCTGTTCAGGTCGTTTTCCCATGAGCAAGCATCTCCATACAATTTATCGTAAGGAGGATTAAGGGTTAGGGATGATTCCGCTGTGTATGTTGTCTTGACCGATGAAACTTGAAAAATTGTGTTCGGAAAGTTGATGAAGCTTTCGAGCTGCTCATATCCCTGTGTGGCAGTGCTGCCGAATAGTTTGATCTTATAGGTTTGACCCACCATCAGATTCATGGTGCCACCCGCGGGGATGGAGACTCCATCCAGTCGGACATCTGAAACTGTGTTGCGATTCTGCGAGATTAAGTGCTCTACGTAAAGCTCGCGCGGCATTGGAGTACTTACCGTGCCTAGCCCGTCTGCAGTCGCGGTGATGTGATAGCGACGCGTATGGCTATTAGGGTTGTACGCGTTTGGATCGCGTTCGACTTGAATCTCATAATAGAAATCGGTGCAGGTATCGGGCGCCAAGCTGGATACAGCATTTGTGCCTGTGAAATTGGAAAGAGTACCGGATCGCAGGTTGACAAAGGAATCGGCTGAATCCCAGACGAAGGTGGAACTGATATTAGTAGCGGCTGTATCTCCTTTGTTGCACACCCTTGCTCCAACGGGAAAGTGGTTTGGACCCACGGTTACATTGTTGCTATCCAACCCAACGATATTCCATGTAATCGGCTCAATCTTCAAAATTGCCGCGGCGGATACGCTTCCCTGCGGAGGAAGTATTAATCCAAGCATCAGACTGATTGCGATAAGATAACGAAAAAGAGCGATAAATCTAGGCTTCATTGTTGCTTCCTTGAAGATTTAATGAATAAAAAGCCACCCGTATTGGTGCTTTATTTATGTTTTAATAATTCTACCTACAGCCGTATTATTATAGGTGTTCAGTTTTGAAAGGTTTGCAAAGCATTTCTGCAAATTGGATTCTTAATGTCCTCTCTCCGCACCTGCCTATTGAGGCTGTTCGAAGCGCGATTGCCCCCTGAAATAATGCATCGAGAGATCAGTGCTTTCTTGCAATGCTGGCGCTGATTTGCTTCGCCTCGATTGCGATTTCACGTAGCATCCCAGTTGGTGAAACGTAATATCCACAGAAGTACAATCCCGGTATCTTTGTTTCACATCCGCTGGATAAAGGCATTCCATTTTCATCGTATGCCACAGCAGAGATATCTGTTAAGAGCGCATTGACTCGTGGGCGATATCCGGTCGCAAGAATGACCGCCTCGAATTGCTCTTGTTTTCCATCATTGAAGATGACATTGTCTCCAGTGAATTCCTTGATCCCTTCGTAAACCGTGACTTGACTATCTCTGATCAATTTGATTGTCCCAATATCAATGAGTGGAATATGTCCATCGCGTCGTATTTGAGTGATTGGTCCATATGGCAGCTTGCGAAGTCCATACTTTGTCAGGTCGCCGATTGCAATGCGCAAGATCGGGGCGTTAATTGCATCCGCAATGTAAAGGGGTAATCTGCTTTGTAAAATACCAATGGACAAAATAGGAATTCCAAACAATTCGCGCGGGATCACATTGACCGCGCCTCGGACCGCAAGACCAACTTGTGCACCATGTTCCCATAAGTCAATGGCGATTTCTCCTCCAGAGTTTCCAAACCCCACGACCAAAACTTTCTTCCCTCTGAATAGTTCACCGTTTTTGTATTGAGAACTATGCATCACTACGCCTTTGAACGAATTCTGCCCTGGCCAAGTAGGAAGGAAAGGTTCCTGGTTATAGCCTGCGGCAATCACAAGATTTTGTGCTTGATATAAATGACCTTGCGTTTGCACTTCCCATTGATCATACTCATAGCGCGCCGAGATCACTTGCTGACGGAACCGGATATCCAACTCAAATTTCTGGGCATAATACTCTAGATAGTCAATGACTTGAGTACGTGAAGGGTATCTAGGATAATTTTTGGGATAAGAGAGGAAGGGTAGTTCAGAATTCTTTTTGTCGGTGTGCAAATGCAGCCGATCGTAGTGGTGATGCCAAGCTGATGCCACTTTGTCGCTTTGCTCTAGAATAATATACGGAACATGCGCTTGTTTAAGACAAGCTCCAACTGCAAGTCCTGCTGGTCCTGCACCAATCACAATCGCTTGGCTATGAATGGAGACATTAGTCATATGCCAAGTGTACCCCGAACTTATATACCTTTCTTAATATTGTATTCCCCTACAAGTTCCTTAAATTACTAACTCTCAACTCCTTGTAAGATGACGTTGAGCCTCTTCCAACCCCCATGAAGGTATTTGGTCACCTCCCAAAATTAGCATACAATCATTTGGCAAATTCTCGCCGTCGAATGTGATCGTGACCGGCATTGGGGAAAATGCAGCTTTCGCGGCATTGAGCGCGCCATCACTCAAGTACAGCTTCACGGGAGTGTTTATTGCTATTGATTGGAACCATACCTCTATCGAATCTGCTTGGGATCTATACACACTTCCTTGTGGGTAGTTGAGAAAACGCGATAGTGCGGCAATAAAAGCCGCAGCTTCAACTTGGTTATCAAATTTAATAATGTAATATTTATGAGTGACAAATTGTGAATTCATTCCTCGAGCAGTTCTTTTACTTTTGAAGCAAGTTCTTTAATGTGGAAAGGTTTCACGAGATAGTCAGTTGCGCCTGCACCAATGGCGACGATCTTACTATCGGTATCATCCAGAGCAGTGACAATAAGAATGGGCGTGTGCTTGAAGTTTGGGTGAGCGCGCAGCATTCTGCATAGCTTAAAGCCGTCGGGCGGCGGCATCATTAAATCGAGGAGAAAGGCATGGGGGATGGTGGCCTCTGCAATTCTTATTGCTTTTGAGCTCTCATTTACTACAATCGCATCGTAACCTTCCATTTTGAGAATCTCGGCAATGAAAGTCGAAGCCTGTTCGTCGTCTTCTACAACCATGATCTTTGTCATAGGATTTTCCCTGCTGCGATGATTTCTGCTGTGAAGAATGGCGTTTTTAAGCAACCTATCCTATAACATTATAAGCCAAACGACTTTGCAGTTGATTTACAACCAGCCGCGCAATCAGCACGTGCTGATTGCGCGGCTGGTTGTAGTTATTCCACCCGCGATAGATTTTGATGCTTTGAACGTTCAAACGTCAAGACTAAGAAAGTTAGGTATTCACCTTACGCAAAACGTCCCGAAGGTTTCCCTGAAAGACCGTGTTGAGCCACTCGAACCTTCGGGACGGTGCTTAGCAACTGTTAGGTATTGAAGAATTCTATAAGCACAGGGGCGAGGACATCTAAAGCTATGTCGTGTGTTTGGCCTTCCAATGTGCGGTGCTGAGCATGGGGAATGGCTTTCGCTAGCGCGTTTGCCGTATCGAGCATAAAAGGGATTGCGGTGCCGTTCATAACAAGCGTCGGCACGCGCACTGAAGCCGCACGCTCAGTGGGTACTGATTGATCTCCCATGACAGCGGCATCATAAGCCAGTGTAGGCGCCACAGCCTCGAACGCTGACCATACGGGTGCCATGCGCATTCCAGCCCGCGGACAGGAGTTCTGCAAGCTGCTTCCGATATTCCTTCCACATCTGTTGGACCTTAACATCGGCGTTGTACGGCGGCTCGTACATTGCAAGCTTTTTGATCTTGCCATCCAGCTTGAAGGCGGCTTCGAGAGCCAAAGCTCCACCTGAAGAGGTGCCAAAGACGAATGCCGATCCTCCTGCTTCATCAATAAGCGCCTCGATATCTTCAACTTCACGCTCGACGGCATAGGGTTGGGTGTCGCTGCTTTCGTTGCGCCCACGACGGTCATATATATAGACAGTAAAGTCCTTTGCCAGCAGTGGAGCCAGCCCAGGCATGGGCCCGAACGCGCGCGATTCCGGTTCCATCTTTTGAAGTTACTTTTGGCATAAAATCTCCTTAAAATTATCGAGCTGCCTCGTAGGCTTGTTTCAACCACATCAGCACCTCGGCGTCAATTTGCTTGGGGTCGCTAATACGCACACGATGGGTGACCATAGCATTCCACTGTTGAGCGGCCTCGAATCTTTTGGTTGGCGCGGCACCTTTGAGCTTAATGCCAATATCCAGGCGCGCGGCTGAAGGCTGAATGATTCCGAATTTCTTGCCGTTGCGAGTCAGGTTGACATAAGTCTTGCCTGCTGATATTTCGACATCGGACCCGAACTTGGCAACCTGCTTGGCTAACGCGTCGAAGCTCTTGCGCCAGGAGTCTTTATTCCCTGTAAACAAACTGTCTAACGCAGACTCAGTACTAGGCCTGCCACCCGGGTTCAAGAGCACAAGGGCGATTGCCCTGGCGTGACCAAGACCCAGTCCGTAATCAGTTTTGAGCCATGCGATGATCTCGCTATGCTTGACCAAACCTTTTTTGGCAGCCAGCGCGCGAAAGTCCTCGGGCGTTTTGCCTGTCTTCGTTTTGATATTCTCAAGATAGGCTTGAAATGACATAAGATCCTCACTATTCCTAAAGTTTACTGATTCCTTTATATGGTTTGTTACTTTCTTTCAGGCTGATAGATGAGAATAAGGATACCTGAGCCAACTGGCTTGGCTTCGACAAGGCGAAGAGCAAGTTTATTGCTCCCATCTTTGAAGAAACGCTTTCCACTTCCCAATATCACCGGATAGACCATCAACCTATATTCGTCGATGAGATCGTATTGTATCAGCGTATCTGCGAGCTGGCTGCTACCCGTGACCAGAATATCCTCGCCAGGCATTGCCTTCAATTTCGACACTTCTTCAGTGACATTGCTCCTGATGAGTCTCGTATTGTTCCACTTGGCTTCTTTCAGAGTGGTTGAGACGACATATTTAGGCATGCCGTTCATCTTGTCAGCGAATTCCCCAGTTCTCGATGGCCAGGCTGTTGCAAAACCCTCATAAGTTACTCGGCCCAGTAGGAGCGCATCGCCCGCCAATACTTCATCGAGCTTGAATCTGTCTCCCTCAGGCCCACGGTCAAATTGAAAAGCCCAACCACCACGCTCGAATTGTTCAACTCCACCCGGGTCTTCTATGACACCATCCAGCGTCACAAACTCAGATACGATTATTCTTCTCATCAGATTCACCACTAAACCCAGATCGGCGAATGGAAATGATCACCATATTGCTGTTATTTTATTGCCGTCTGATCATATACAATGGGAGAGCGCCACCTTTCGAAAAGATTTTTCTCATAATAGTTCTGCTCTCTCTGCTCTTCATCAGCAATTGTAGGAGAATCAAAAGGGAGTGTCTTGTATAAAAACGACAACTGCATGTGCTGGCTATCACGAATGATTTGAGTAGGTGTTTGGCCGATGTAGTGCTTGAGCGACCTGACCATATGCGGTTGATCGAAATAGCCAGCCTTGTGAACTGTGTCCACGATTGACGTTCCTTGGCGTAAGAGAAGCGTTGCGTATCGAGCGCGCTCGATTTGATGAGCAGCACTCTGTGTTATCCCCGTGGCTTGCAAGAAACGACGTTGCACAGAGCGTTGTGATCGATCTATCAGCTGACCTTGTAGTGCGGCCCCTACAATCGGTTCACGAACTAACAGACCTTCACGCATCAACCTTTCCACAAACGTATCTGCGTTTTCATAGTTGGGAAATTGCAACGCAGAGCCATGCAACCAGAAGGAATTGCTCGTTGCTTCGGGCAGAGTCACACTGCTATCTACGAGGTTCCTGGCGGGCAGATGTTGCAAAAACGTGCCCGGCTTGAACCGAATGCCAAGCCACTCACCATCCGTAGGGCAATATGCAGTTGTAGCCTTTGTCTCGGGTCCCCGCACGATCAGAGTTGTCTTTCCCTGATGTTTCATCACAACTATCTCCCAGCGACTTTCAGCAATCGAGATAAAAGTGCCAGTGCCCTCGCTATGACTATGCCAAATCCTTTCGACGAAAGGCGAGTCTGATAGCCTTTGCTCATCAAAAGAGATAATCATGAGACTACCCCTAACTTACCACTAAGAGAAACTTGAAAAAATCTATCAATAAACAACATATCAACGGAAAATGATTAATGAAGTCCTAGAATTTTTCGATAGTGTACAGCAAATACATAACATTCATTAATTACTTCGTCTAAATCTTTAGAATATTTTCCCCGCATATTTTTCAGAACAAATTGTAATTCGCCAAGAAGTTCCGATCCCGTTGTCCAAGCGGTATGGTGTATTAAGTCATTAAGTTTTGTTGCATCATCGGTGCGGTTATCCAATTTAAGTTGGTCAATCAGGCTGTCTAGAGCCTTGTAAAACTCATCTAGTGTGTTGAATCTTGTTTTCATAGTTGCTATGAAAATGCATTCATCACGTAAACGTTCACTGGTTTACTCTTGCCTTTCAACTCGAGTTGTCGTTTTTCTAGACCATCCCGATTCATATCTGGGACAAACGCATCGTCACTAATGAAAATCTCTCCTGTTGCCGCTGAGGATGCCAGCCGTGCCGCGACATTGGGCGGATCGCCCAACACAGCAATATCAGTCACATTTTCGTTTGATCCTACTGAACCAAGGAATGCAACTCCTGTATGAATGCCCACTCCTATAGGGAGCCATGGATCACGCGAATTCGTATGTCCAGTCTCATGAAGCAAATCCTGCGCGGCATAGATTGCTTTGCGGCGATGATCGGGTCCTGCGAAGCCAGGCACATACAAGCCAATCACCTGATCACCAACTAGGCGATTTAACAGAGCTTCCGAACGGATGAAAACCTCATTGGCAACTCTGAAAAAGCGGCTGATCAACTTGCTGTATTCCAATGGACTCATGCGTTCAGCTAACGGAGTCGACCCGCGTCGTAGCACTGCTGGCAGAGTTGAGGTGTCAAATTGGACGGACCTTTGCCGATTATCGTGAATAACGCTCCACCGATCCCATGATAGGGAGCATTGCAGAACTTACAGCGTGGTCCATTCGGAATCAAGCGAAAGAGATTCCGCAGTTGTCGCGCAGGCAGGGCCGGGTCTACACCTGTGAGCAGTCCGTGCCACCATTGTTCGGGCGTCAAATTTTTGGACATATTGACTCGAGTATACTTCGCTTAATTCCGGGCTAACGCTCTAAAAATTATCCCACCTGCCCGGGTCGCTTATCCTCTCGGACCCTCCTTTCATTCCTTTGATTGAAAAATCTCGACGAGATTGCCCGATGGATCCACTAGCCAAATCTGTGAGCCACCCGGCCCACGGACAATATCCTCCCGCCGGAACTTTACTTTGGCGGTGTGCAGTCGTGCAGCTTCTGCCTCGATGTCTTCAACGCGCAATAGGATTCGGTTCCAACCTCCCGGCATCGGCTTGGTCCCATCTTGCATGGGCCGCCGGCCGGAACTTTCTTTGCCACTGAGCAACAAACGCAGGTTTCCGAGTCTTAATGCTGCGAATGCTGGTGAGGAATTTGTTTCAATTGTAAAACCAAGATGTTTGGTATAGAAATCGATGGCGGCATTTACATCGTCGATCATGTAGCGAACATCGACTACTGTCAAAGCCAAGTTATTCATAAGAAATCCTTTCTGATATCTATGCAGCCAGCAATTGATCGACGGCCTCTACTAACTCCCTTAAATTCCCTGCTTTCAACACATTATTGCATAAGGGCGCATACTTAGGCATATCGCTGTCGCCGTGCCACATGATCGGAGGTTCAGGATTCAACCAGATGGTCCGTGCTGCACGGCGTGTCATCAACGAGAAAATGTCTAAGCGCGGATCGTTGTAGTTATTGCGTCCATCGCCGACGACAATGAGGGTCGTCTGCCCATTGAGCGTATCCAAATATTCGTTGTTGAAGTCGTTGAGTGACCAGCCGAGGTCTGTGTTGTAGTGTCCACTAGGCATACGCCATAAAACGGAAGCAATTGCTTCATCCGCATCTGAGCCATTGAAGTCATCCGAAATATATTCAAGGTGATTAATGAACGCGAAGGCATGAGTCTTGCGCACTTGTCCTTGCAATGCAAACAGAAAAGTCAACATGAGCTCCGAGCAAAACCGCATGGATGTACTGATGTCACAAATAATCACGATCTTTGGTTTGCGGGTTCGGTCGCGGTATTTGAGTTCCATCGGCACGCCATGATATTTGAGATTTGTTCGGATCGTTGACTTTGGATCCAGTTGTCCGCTCTTGGCACGTTTTTGTCTCAGCGCAATGCGAGTACGCAGCGCGGCAGCAAGTCGCTTCACTTCACGTTGCAGAATTTTCTTTTCCTCATCCGAGAGTGCCTGAAATGGACGGTTCATCAAGTTGTCCATGTTTTCAGAGGGTGGCTGCTCACTCAAATTCTCAGCGATGCGCTCTCCTGCGAATTGTTTGATCTGTTGTTCGAGGCCTTGCATGTTTTGCTGAATCTGCTCACGGATTTGCTCAAGTCGCTCCTTGCTCATGCCCATTTGCTGGAGCTGTTCCATTAACTCGCGCAGTGCTTCGCGGACTTCCGGGAATGCCAACGCGCGCATCATCCGCTGTGCCATCCATTCTTGATAGCGGAGATCATCCATTTGATTCAGCCCCACCATTTGACCTAGTTGTTCCAACTCTTCTCTGGACAGTTGTTCACCGTTCATCAGGCGTTGCATTCGTTGACGGAGACTCTGCGCGAACTGGCGCAATGCTTCCGCAAACATCTGTGCTTCTTCAGGAGTCATGTCATCGGTTGGGTCGCCACCCATCATAGGTGGCTCACCAGAACCAAAGAAAAGTGGGAAGAGTTTATCGAAAACAGGGAGGTCACGCACGTCTTTAATCAAAGTTGAGCGCAGCGACAAACGGAAATGTTCACGGTGTTGTATCCCCATCAAGTCCACGGCGGAAAAAGCCTCCGCGCTTTCAGCCAGTGACACACGCACTCCGCTCGCGCGCAAAGCAGCAATTAACTGTAAAATACGGGATTCCATAATTCACATTCCTCTTTTTGAACCGCTAAGTCCGCGAAGAGCACGAAGGTTAATTAGGTTTTCCTTCGCGGTTAAATCCTTTTGCCTTAATCCTTAGTGACCTTTGTGTCCTTTGTGGTTAAATCTTCTCTCTATTACAAAATCAATTTCCAGAGAACCTTCCAAACTCATCCGGCTTGCCTCTCCCCGGCGGAGGGGCAATAAATTGTCTCTTGGCTTTCAGTAAATCGGCTTCGTGCTTGACCAGAACGGATAGCGTATCTTCCAGGGTCTGCTTATCGAGGCTCTTTGCATTAAGTGCGACCAGCGCGTTCGCCCAGTCTAATGTCTCGCTAATGGATGGTGACTTGCGCATGTCTGTATTGCGCAGCTTCTGAACAAACTCCACAGCTTGTTGTGCAAGCTTCGGACTCAAATCTGGGACCTTCAATCGTACAACCGCAAGTTCTTCTTGTATTGTTGGGTAATCAATGAAAAGATACAAACAGCGCCGTTTCAGAGCCTCAGATAATTCGCGCGTGTTGTTGGATGTGAGCACAACGAATGGTCTGTGTTTTGCAGTCAATGTTCCTAGCTCAGGCACAGACACTTGGAAGTCGCTCAACACCTCAAGTAGAAACGCTTCGAACTCTGCGTCTGCGCGATCAATTTCGTCAATCAACAAAACGGTGGGCTCATCACATAAAATGGCTTTCAATAGCGGTCTTTGCAGCAGGAAACGATTTGAGAAAAAGACATCTTCTTCGTTTGCTAGTCTATCCGCGGCTTCAGATAATGACCCCGCTTTACCGAGTGTGTCATTTAATTTGTCGCGAAGTAATTGTGTGTAAAGCAATTGTTTGGAATATTCCCATTCATATAATGCCTTCGACTCATCCAATCCTTCATAACATTGCAGACGGATCAACTCGCGTCCTGTCGCGCCTGCAATCGCTTTGGCAAGTTCGGTCTTACCAACACCAGCGGGACCCTCGGTAAGAAGAGGTTTTCCCAACTTCTGCGAGAGAAAAACAATCGTTGAGATTTCGTCTGATGCAATATATTTTTGTGCGTTGAGGGAAGCTTTTACTCGACCAGTAGATTCAAAAGGATTGTTCATTTATCTCCTGTAATTTGAATAGTATACCTCTTTTAGATACTCGAAAATTAACACGGAATGAGAGAGTATTACATCTTAAGTCCTAGATAACGATATACAGAAAGATTTCCATCTAATTCTGCCCGCAACGTGAATTTATCCATAATTGTCTGATGTGCTGCGCTGCCAAATTTCATTCGCAACAACTCGTCAGACAATAGCTCATTGATCGCATTCGCCAGTTCGTTCGGATGATTTGTAGAGACAAGCTTTCCATTTTCACAATCAGTTACCGCATCTACAATTCCGCCAACGGATGCGCCAATGACTGCTTTTTCACAAGCCATCGCTTCAAGCAGGGCATTAGACAATCCATCCCGCAGAGAGGGATGGACAAAGACATTCATCAACGAATAATAAGCAGGCAGGTCATTGGGAGAAACATAACCTGTGACAACGATCCGCGCATGAGGATTTGCAAGTTTGAATTCCTCAAAGATTTGCTTATCTTCACCTGCACGGATATCACCAACAATCAATAATGTAGCCGGATTCTTCTTGTTGACCTGCGCGTAGGCAGTTAGGAGTGAACGTAATCCTTTTTTCTCTCTTAACTCGCCCACAAACCCGATCACGCGCGATGTTTCTTTCATTAATCCTAACGATTCTGATAATGTGTTGTTGCGGGGAATTGGTTTAAAGTATTCTGTATCAATTCCATTTGGAATAACGGTTACTTTCAAGTTGGGGACCAAACTGCGTATCTCAACTCATCTTTGTTGCCTTCAATCTCATCAGAGTTATACATCTAAATCCTATGCTATCATTGAGCGCACTGTGGCAGAACGGGTAAGCTATTGTTAATTTTATCTCTTGGAATATTCAATACAACATGGATCAATATGCGCCTCAAAGCAGACTTAACTCTTCTTCTCGTTTCAATTATCTGGGGTTCGGCGTTTGTTGCCCAACGCGTCGCGGCCCAGATGGGAAGTGTGTATCTGTTCAATGGTGCGCGTTACTTGTTGGCTGCAATTGTCGTTTTGCCCTTTGCGCTCCGCAGGGGTCGAATTGTAAATTTCTCTTACAAAATACCACGTGAACAATATCAATGGATGTTCATTACGGGACTTGTGTTATTTGTTGGCAGCGCAATGCAGCAACTAGGAGTGGTGTACACAACCGCAGGGAATGCAGGATTTATCACCGGTCTGTATGTGGTTTTAGTGCCTATTGTTTTATTTATTGTGTGGCGTGAGAAGGCACATTGGATGTCTGTCATCGCCGTGGTGTTGGCCGGGGTCGGAGCATTCTTCCTTTCAACCGGGGGCAGGTTCGAGGTCCGCATAGGAGATGTGATTGAACTTGTCGGTGCCCTGTTTTGGACATGTCATGTCATTGTCGTGGGCAAGTACGCGTCGAAGTTTGAGTCCATGTCCTTTTCAGTGGGACAACTAATCGTATGTGGCTTACTTAACTTGGGAACTGGCATATTCATAGAAAAATCAATACCAATCAATTGGCCGTTGCTCGGAGCAATTGCATACACAGCATTCTTCGCGCTAGGCTTGTGTTACACACTTCAGATTTGGGCACAGAGACATACACCACCTGCCGACGCCGCATTGATCTTGAGTCTCGAATCGGTATTTGCTGTGCTATCAGGATGGTTGCTATTAGACGAAAGACTTGCTCCAATTCAAGTCTTTGGGTGCGTTCTTATTTTCGTTGCAGTTCTGCTTTCTCAATTCAAAGAATGGAATCTACGGGGTAAAATTGACCAAACCCACTTGGTGGAGGGTCGATGACTGCCAAAGTAATTTTGAATCCCTATTCAAACCGTTGGAATTCGCAGAAGCGCTGGCCCGAAGCTGAGTCTGCTCTCAAAGCCGCAGGTGTGGAATTTGATTTGGTTGTTTCTCAGAAAAAAGGACAGATCGTCGAACTTGCAGAACAAGCTGTGCGTGAAAAATTTTCGCCGATTATTGTTGCCGGTGGAGATGGCTCCATTGGTGATGCCGCAAATGGTTTGATGCGGGCTGCTCGGTCTAAAAAGAAAGGTTTATTGCCATTAGGGATTATGCCAACGGGTTCAGCCAATGATGTGGTCTATGCATTGGGTTTGCCAACGGATTTGAAGCAAGCAGCGAAAGTAATTGCGATGGGGAAAACACGAGCTATGGATCTTGGAAAGTTGAATGACCGATATTTTGTCAACAACTCAGCCGCGGGACTGGAGCCCTATGTTACTATCAAACATGAAAAGATACACTGGATAAAGGGGATGGCGCGTTATCTGGTTGCGGCAGTGCAGGCCATTATGGATAAACCCGAATGGCTCGGAAATATCAAATGGGATGATCCCTTCGGGGAGTTCAATGGAAAGTTTTCCTTCATCTCAATTGGAAATGGACGACGGACCGGCGGATTCTTCATGACGCCTCATGCTGATCCTTTTGATGGTAAGTTAACGCTCGCCTTTGGTTATCGCGGCACACGCCGTGGATTGTTCCAAGCTTTGCCACGTGCCTTTAATGAAGACAAGGGGAGTTATATTGAAATGGAAGGTATGCAAGAAGTTCACGCCAGGCATATTTCCATCCATCTCGACAAGCCTTCTCCCGCGCATACTGATGGTGAGTTGCTCCCTGCATGGATCCAAGATTTTGAGTACGAAATTCTCCCAAAGTGTTTGGACATCATTGTGCCTTGACATGACAACTGAACTTTCTTTCAAACCACTCAAACGGAATCTATGGACCGATTTCGAGGAACTTTTCGGCCCGCACGGTGCATGTGCTGGCTGCTGGTGTATGTATTGGAAACTGCGAGGCAGGGCTTATGAAGAAGCTAGAGGCTATGAAACGCGGCAAATGCACAAATCAATTGTAGATTCGGGCGTTCCCACCGGCTTACTGGCATACTTGCACGGCGAAGTCGTCGGGTGGATCGCAGTCGAGCCGCGCGAAGCGTATCCAAGGCTGGCGCATTCACGCGCGCTCAAACCTGTGGATGATCAACTCGTCTGGTCTGTGACCTGTTTCTTTGTCGCAAAGAAATTCCGACGAAAGGGAATCACCGTCGAGTTGTTGAAGGCTGCGGTCGAACACGTTAGAAAACAAGATGGGAAGATCGTGGAAGGGTATCCGATAGATGCTCAAGAGGACATGCCTGCTCCTTTTATTTACACAGGAACTGCATCAGCGTTCGAGCAGGCAGGCTTTAGAGAGGTGACGCGTCGGACTCCCACGCGCCCAATCTTTCGCTTCCTCATCGAAGAATAACGAATGTCGTTTCAAGATATAAGAAAATCTCGAAAATGGTTGAGTGCGGAAGAGATTCGTCTGCTTGTGCTCTTGCTGTTTATCTTTGTCTTGTTGCTTATAGGGAATATCATGCTGGCACGCATCCTGCCAGGAGGAGAATGGTTCTTCCTGCGTTGGAGTGGCGCGCGCGCTTTTCTGTTTGAGAAAATCGAACTTTATAGCACGGAAATTGCCCAACGCACTCAAGCAGTCGTCTATGGGCGTGCCGCGTTTTCGAGCGAATATACGTATGTATTGAATGATCCTTTTTTTATTGTATTGCTTTATACCCCTTTAGCTTTATTTAGAGATTTTACATTGGCACGCGGGATATGGATGTTGCTCTCTGAGTCCGCAATGGTTGGAACAACACTCTTGGCTTTCAATCTTTCTGAATGGGAACCGCCGCGCTGGCTGTATATTTCTCTGATTGGTTTCAGTTTGTTTAGCTTTTTTAGCTTGAATGCGTTAGTGACTGGAACGCCAACAATTGTGTTGCTATTTCTCTATGGTTGTATTTTGATTGCCTTGCGTTCACGCTCCGATGAGTTAGCAGGTGCTCTTTTGGCACTCGTGGCTTATCAGTGGGAAGTTAGCGGCTTATTTTTTCTCTTCATTTTGGTTTTTGTATTTGCGAACCGTCGCTGGAATGTATTAGCAGGATTTGGGATGTCCCTCTTTGTATTCTTTGTGGTTTCGTTTCTAACTAATTCTGGATGGGGTCTTCCCTATATTCGCGCGGTGCTTTCAGATTGGTATCGAGGGACAAATCTGAGTTTTGGTCATCTGTTATCGACTTGGTTTCCTAACGCAAGATTTTCCATAGGTGGGATCGTTTCAATCATTTTGGGAATTATCCTTTTTATTGAGTGGCTTGGATCAGTCAATTCACATTTTCGTCGCGTGGTGTGGACTGCCTCTTTATCTCTGGCAGTTACGCCGCTCATAGGTTTTGCCATCTTTCCCTCTAATCATGTGGTCTTGATTTTGCCATTTGTCTTGATTTGTGCGCTCGTTTGGGAGCGTTGGAAGCGCCGTCGTGTACTAGTAAGTATTCTTATCTTGATTTTTGTATTACTGATTCCTTTTGGTTTATATTTCCGATCTGTTGACGTTTATGACCCTCTTGCTAATGATCTAATTTCAATCCTTCCGCCTATCGCTGCCATTGTCGGTCTTTACTGGATGCGCTGGTGGGTACTTCATTCTCCGCGTACATGGTTTGATCGAGTTGGAGATTATCGATGAGCTGGCGTCATTACACCATCCTCTTTGTGATTGGATTGATCGTCCCGTTTGCGATTTCGCGCTTTCAATCTCTGCCCGGCTACATGGATGCTGACTATTACTTTGCAGGCGGCATTCAGCTTGCGGATGGGCATGGTTTTACTGAACCTTATCTTTGGAATTATTTGGATGATCCTGCCGGCTTGCCTCATCCCTCCCACACTTATTGGATGCCACTTGCCTCGATCGTTTCCGCAATGGGGATGTGGATCACGGGCCAATCAACCTACGCTGCCGGTCGTTTTCCGTTCATTCTGCTTTCAGCCTGTGTACCGTTATTGGCAGCGGCTCTCGCTTTCAGTATTTCCCGCCAAACGCGGCTTGCGATGGTTTCTGGATTGTTATCTACTTTCTCGCTTTATTACGCGCCCTTTATGCCCGTTCCCGATAACTACGCGCTGTTTATGTTGCTTGGTGGGGCGTTCTTGCTCCTTGTGCCGCGTCGCGAAAAATGGATTCCTATTGGATTGGGAGCGCTCGCCGGCCTAATGACTCTAGCTCGCAGCGACGGTCTACTCTGGCTCGGCCTCGCAGGCTTAACTGTGATGTGGAAGTCCACTGATAAAGATGACGGGACAAAAAACACTTTCAGAGAATGGCTTGTTCTGATTGTTCCAGCAGGTTTGCTCGTTATCGTTGGTTATCTGCTCACAATGGGATTCTGGCACGTGCGCAATTTGAGTCTTTTCAACTCCTTCTTGACTCCTGGCGGCGGACGTTTGCTCTGGCTTCAAAATTACAACCAGACATTTATCTATCCACCCGAAAACTTAACACGTGAGTCGTTCATGCAAGCCGGTTGGGACTCAGCTTTGCAGAATCGTGTGCGCGCGTTCTCTTCCAATTTCAGTAACGCTTTTGGCGCGCAAGGTGGAATTTTTCTCTTCCCATTTATTTTGATCGGGTTATGGCAATTACGTCATGACTTGAGAACAAAGATCGCGGTGGCTGGCTGGTTGCTTTTGTTCACGGTGATGACGATCATCTTTCCCTTTGCGGGTTCGCGTGGCAGTTTCTTTCATGCAGGTGCGGCGTTCCAGCCTTATTGGTGGGTCGCCGCACCAATAGGGCTGGATGCATTGCTTTCTTGGGCACGTAGCCACAATCAATTTAGGGATAAGAACGCACCTTACTTTCTTCAGGGCATCCTCGTTTTGCTTGCTGTTTTTATGACAGGCTATCTTGTGAACTTCCGCGTCATATCTAGTGGGTGGGCAAAGGATGATTTCATTTACCCCTCAGTGGAGAAAATGTTTCTTGACCATGGGATCAAGCCATCGGATGTTGTGATCGTTCGCAATCCACCCGGATACTTCATCGCTTCGGGGCGTTCATCTATCTCGCTACCATTTGGTGATGAATCTGCAATCCTGGCTGTTGCAAAAAAATATAATGCGCACTATCTTGTCATTGAAAAAGGTGGCACTTTCGATTCCATTCAGGACTTATATGATGAACCGCAAAGCAATCCTTCGTTTGTCTACATAGGAGAAGTCAATGAGGCGAAACTTTACCAGATTGAATTGGCGCATTGAGCCGTGGGTTGTCATTGCACTTGCTGCGCTGATCGCTGTTCTTTTTTATTTGATTGCCAGTGCGCTCATCTTCCGAATTGGTTTTCCCCTCGATGATTCATGGATCCATTTAACTTATGCACGCAATCTTGCTGAACATGGAGAATGGGCATTTCGCCTCGGTCAACGTTCGGCTGGCTCGACAGCGCCACTTTGGACGGTTCTTCTTTCTATTGGCTTTTTAATTGGCTTGGCTCCTTATGTGTGGACGTACTTGCTTGGCTGGATTGTATTAATGCTGCTAGCTATCTATGCAGAGAATGTCGCGCGAAAACTTATAATATCCTACAAGTCACGAATTCCCTGGGCAGGCTTATTCTTCGTCTTTGTATGGCATCTGACTTGGGCAGCTGTCTCAGGGATGGAAACACTCTTACATGGACTCATCATCCTGGTGGTGCTTGGCGAGTTAATCAGCGGTTCGCGTCGCTATCTGACCTTGGGCCTGCTTGCTGGACTCAGCATTTGGATTCGCCCAGACGGCTTGACTTTGCTGGGTCCGATTTTATTTGTTGCATTGCTATCCGAGCGATCATGGCATTTACGCGGTGAAGCAATTTGGAAAACATTGCTTGGTTTTAGTTCGTTATTTTTTCCTTATTTGCTTTTCAACTTGGCTCTCTCTGGGAATCCGATGCCCAATACATTCTATGCCAAGCAGGCAGAGTATGAGGCGTATTGGCTGTCAAAGACTCTGCTGGAACGAGTCAGTGATTATATTTGGCCGATCATAGCCAGTCCGTTTCTGGTGCTGATCCCTGCTGCGTTGATATGGCTTATTAAAAGTATCCGTGATTGGAAGTGGGGTGCGCTGGCCAGCCTGATTTGGTTTTTTGGATATATTGCGATTTATTTTACGCGCCTGCCTGCATATCAACATGGCAGATACATCATCCCGGCTTTGCCGGTCATGTATTTATGGGGAATTCTCGGTTTTCTGGAATTGGTTTCTTCTTCTAAAGTGGGTAAACGCCTTGTGTTTTTATGGCAGGTCACGATAGTTGTTCTAACGATTGCTTTTGAATTTATTGGCGCGCGCCAAAATGCGTATGATATCTTTTGGATCGAAAGCGAGATGGTGACTACAGCAAAATGGATTGAACAAAATGTTCCTTCCGATGCCCGCCTGGCAGTCCATGATATCGGCGCGCTCGGATATTATGTTCAAAATCCTCTAGTTGATATGGCGGGATTGATTACACCTGATGTTGTTCCTTTCATTCGTGATGAAACCCGGTTGGCAGAATATCTTGATTCAAATTCGGTAGATTATTTGGTTACATTTCCCAGTCTCTATCCAAAGCTCACTTCACATCGGAAATCTCTTTTCGAAGCCGGATTAGCGTTTGAGCCTCTACACTTTGATGAAAACATGCATGTTTACCGCTGGAAATAATGCTTATTACGAAATTGAAATGTGATTTGGCATAGATAAATTGCCCACATGTCGCTACTGTGCTATACTTTCATTAAGACTTTTTAGAGAACAGGCGAAGGATGAACGAGATAACACTGATTATTGCCGATGATCACCCTCTCTTCCGTCAAGGGGTAGTGGATACGCTTTCGTTAGAGGAAGATTTTCACATCCTTGCTCAAGCCGCGAATGGTGATGAGGCGATTGAAAAAATCCGCGCGCTGAAACCAAATGTCGCCATCCTTGATGTGAACATGCCGGGTCTAAATGGTCAGCAGGTAACTCATCAAGTTACTTCTGAGCACTTACCAACGCGCGTTGTGCTTTTGACTGGGTATGATGATATTGAACAAGCAATCCATGCTGTGTTGGCTGGTGCAGTTGGATATTGCGCAAAGGAAATTGAGCCTGAAGTCCTTGCGCGAACGGTGCGGGCTGTTTTCGATGGAAAGTACGCAGTTGCAGGTCATATATTCACTCGCCGCGAACTGGATCATTGGATCGATGAACAAATGGACGGTGCGCGGCGGTCTTATAGTGAACCGGGTTCACCCTTTCATCCGCTCTCTGATCGTGAAATGGAAGTGTTGGCTTGTGTGGTGCGTGGCATGAGTAATAAGGAGATCGCTGGGCTGCTTGGTATCAGTCATCAAACTGTAAAAAATCATGTCACTTCTATTTTACGGAAATTTGGTGTCGAGGATCGAACGCAAGCAGTTGTTTATGCTTTAAAACGAGGCTGGGTTAAGTTGCAAAACGATCAGGTGAGGGATCAGGAGTAGGCTTATGGCGATGGATATGGTTACGTCCAATGATGGGGAATTGGATTTAGAAACAGAGCTAGGAGAAACCGAGAAGGCTCTGCGTGAAGTGACGCTCATGATTGAGCAAAGCCAAGGTGAAGTCTCAAAACTCTCACAGCGTAATGCAGCGATCACTACACATCTCCAGCAAGTGCAAAATCAGTTCGACAAAATGCCTCTACAGGATATTCGGAACGCATATGACTCTGCTCTGGATGCCCAACAACGTCTCTTCGTCATGCGTGGACAATTGGAGAAACTCCAGAATGAGAAATCTCATCTTGAGCGCTTCAAATCGACCTTAGAGCGGGCGCGCCTCACTGCTGGTTCAGTCTCATCTGTTGCATCTGCTACAGGAACAAAAAGCCCATTAGCAAGCGTGGAGATGTTGGTCAATGCGCAGGAAACGGAACGTCAGCGCCTTTCTCGTCAGATGCATGACGGTCCTGCTCAAGCTTTATCCAATTTTATTTTGCAAACAGAAATTGCCATGCGGTTAATGGATGTTGATACGGGTCAGGCACGTGAAGAGTTGAACAACTTAAAATCATCTGCTATGGGTACCTTCCAAAAAGTTAGGAATTTCATTTTTGAATTGCGCCCAATGATGCTGGATGACCTTGGATTAGCGCCAACCCTTCGACGGTATGCAGATGCCTTTAAGGAACAGACTGGGCTTGATATAAATGTAACAATAACAGGCCATGAACGTCGCTTGGAGCCTTACCTAGAAGTGATGCTTTTCCGTGCCATTCAAGAGTTGCTTGGGAATGCTGCTCGCCACAGCCAAGCTACCCTAGTAAAGGTTATCGTGGATTTAGGCGAAGATCGAGTACGTGTCAGCGTGGATGATAATGGCAAGGGATTTGATGCCGATTCAATCCAACAGGGAAACAGTCTTGGGCTTAAATTGATCCGGGAGCGCACAGAAATGCTCGGCGGCAGTTTTGAAATCGATAGCGCCGTTGGGAAAGGTGCCAGGATTTTGTTTGCAGTGCCGGCTCGCTCATAAAGGTTTAAAGGATTTCGCGCTTGTTGGATTTACATAACAGGATTGTAAGCATGACTAGTATTTACCCTCTTGCAGTTTTCTCTGTTATAAGTAAAATATAGGTAATTCTGAGAGTGGTTCTCAGAAAAAAATTTATTCACGAAAGGACTAATATCATGTTATTCGCTCCAAAAGAAAAAGGCCAAGGTTTGGTTGAGTACGCGATCATTCTCGCTCTTGTCGCTATCGTTGTGATTGCAGTTATGCGCTTGCTCGGCCCCAAGATCGGCAATACCTTCAGCACCATCAGCAATTCGCTGCCGTAATCTCGGTTTTTTGGCAAATATGCAAAGGACTCTGTCTCCAGACAGAGTCCTACTTTTTTTACTAAATTAATATAATTGTTTTGGATTTATACTGTATAATGTTTGTAACCCAATACCTGCCAAGGTAGACGGCAAAGCAAATAAGAGAGGAGAACTACCCTATGCGTCGCGGACGAATACTCATCTTCCTCGTATTGATCGTTGTAATTGGTTTGGCATTGCTTTATTTTGCTTATACCCAGTTTGCGGGGGTAACAGCCCAACCAACTCAGGCAGCCCTTACTAAGGTTTATTTTGCTGCTCAAAACATTCCTCAAGGAACTACTATTACTCAGGATATGCTAGATACGTTCTCTATCCCACCTGAGAATGTAGCTGAAGTAATGTTTACAGTTGGCGAAGAGGGAGCTCTTGTAGGCCAAACTGCTCGTTACCCAATAGATCAGGGAGTCATAATTACTTCTCCAATGGTTGGTAGCGGTCCAGTGGCAATTTCCGGCCCAGCTGAGGCTGTCCAGATTCCCCAAGGTATGGTCGCGGAGGCCATTCCAACGAATCGTCTAGGTCTGGTTGGTTATGGTGTGAAGGATGGGGCACATGTCAATTTGAATGCTTGCATGCTCTTTGTTGACATTGATCCAGCATTTCAAACAGTACTTCCGAATTTCACTGCAGTTTTAACAGGCACTGGGTTCCAACAGGAGGGGGCTGCGCCTGTGCTATCAGTCTCGGTCGCTGGTGGAGGAGATGGCTCCAAGCAAGGACGAGTAGAACTTGATCCGACTCTTCAGCAACCATTCTACGTTGTGCCATCTGAAGCACAGAGGCCTCGCTTGGTTTGTCAAATGATTTTGCAGGATGTAGTTGTCTTGAGGGTGGGGAACTTTGCCTTACAAGCGCCTCCTGCGGAGCCTAATGCTACACCTTCTCCGGCTCAAGCTCAGCCAGCAGCAAACCCAGATATTGTGACATTGATGGTGAACCCGCAGGATTCAATCTCTTTGAATTACTTTATTTATAGCGGCGCTACACTCAGTATGTCTCTTCGTAATCCGAATGATACCTCACGGTTTGCTGCAGAATCTGCAACACTCACAAGTCTATTGACTCAGTATAATATTTCGCTTCCATCGAAACTGCCATATGCAGTTCAACCTAGAATAGATGTATTAACCCCGCCGAGTGGTTTTATCTCGGTTCAACCACAGCAATAGAGATCTTTACTTGAGGTGATTAATCGGTATGCCTACGGGTGAAAAAATTCGCGTTATGATCGTAGACGACGTTTCTGAAACAAGGGAAAACGTCAGAAAGTTGTTGCAGTTCGAGTCCGATGTGGATGTTATAGGAGTTGCTCGGACTGGGAAAGAGGCTATCCAACTCTCACAGGATTTGAATCCGGATGTTGTTTTAATGGATATTAATATGCCTGACATGGATGGCATTTCTGCGACCGAAGCAATCCGTGCGAAGCAACCGGCAGTTCAAGTCGTAATCCTCTCAGTTCAAGGTGATCAAAACTATATGCGCCGGGCCATGCTGGCTGGTGCACGGGATTTTCTTACCAAGCCACCTATGGGTGATGAGTTGATTTCTGCAATTCGGCACGCAGGTACAATGGCACAATCTGAGCGAGCCAAAAATGCTCAGGTTCAGGTTGCTCCAGTTGTTGGTAATGTAGCTTCCATAATCGGCTATGGTGGATCCAAAGGGAAAATTGTGGCGATCTATAGCCCGAAAGGCGGTACTGGTTGTACCACGCTGGCTGTTAATCTTGCGTTGACTTTGCATAATGAGGATACGCGTGTTGCATTGGTGGATGGCAATCTTCAGTTTGGTGATGTTGCCGTCTTTATGAATGAGCAGGGCAAAAACACTATAGTTGATCTTGCCCCGCGCGCTGAGGAATTAGATCCTGAGATTGTAGAAGAGGTAATGCTTAAACATGCTGCCTCTGGTTTACATATCCTTGCGGCACCAGGCCGCCCTGAATATGCAGAGAAAGTTTCCAGTGGCCAATTTACGAAAGTTCTCGAATATTTGCGGCAAATGTATTCATACGTGGTTGTTGACACCGCATCCCTTCTAACAGATGCTACTTTAGCTGCCATTGATGTTAGTGATCTTTTAGTCTTGGTGACGACTCAGGATATTCCTTCTATCAAGAATTGTCGTCTTTTCCTTGACCTTTCGCAGACGCTTGGTATTGACCGAGAGCGTATCCTTTTTGTCATGAACCGATTCGATAAGAGGATCAATATTACGCCAGATAGGGTCACTGAAAATTTGAAGCAGGAAGTTGTTTCGGTAATTCCTCTTGATGAGGCGACGGCTACTAAAGCCGTCAATCGGGGAGTACCGTTTGTATTGGACAGCAAGAATCAACCTGCGGCGCGAGGGATCTTTTCCCTTGCTGAGAGCGTTCGGGCTCGTGTAGCAGCTCAGGAATCCGCAGATGAGCCGAATCGTATTACTAGGCGATAAATCTTAGAGATAGGGTGTAGGCTTTATATCTTGAGGAGATAAGGAAAGATGTCTCTCTTAAAACGTATAGAACAAGGTCAAGGCGGTAACTCCTCTTCTGGCTCTGGTGGGTCTGGTCAATCATCCAACAATAACCAGGGAGGAGAAAGCTCGCGCCTTTCATCTTTGCAGGCGCGGCGGGTAAACGCGCCGATCACATCCCCCCAGGCAGGCTCTTATTTTGATCTTAAAACACGAGTTCAAAATAAACTCCTTTCCGAATTAGATCCATCCATGGATATTACGCGGACAGATGAGGTGCGCCGGACTATTCAAGATTTATTCGAGCAAATCCTGGCGGAGGAAAATATCGTTCTTTCACGACCTGAACGAGCACGTTTATTTGAACAAATTGCCGCTGAAATTCTTGGTTTTGGTCCGCTTCAGCCTCTCCTCGAAGATGACACAATTACTGAAATTATGGTAAATGGAGCGAAGAATATTTATATCGAGCGCAAAGGGAAGGTCCATCGTGTTCCCGTGACATTTGAAAACAATGACCATGTAATGCGTATTATTGATCGTATCGTTGCTCCGCTTGGCCGTCGCATTGATGAGTCCAGCCCGTACGTAGATGCCCGTTTGCCAGATGGCTCTCGTGTGAACGCGGTCATTCCTCCTATCTCTCTTGTTGGACCTATTCTAACCATTCGTAAGTTTTCACGTAATCCTATTACTGTGGAGCAGTTGATTCAATTTGGATCGATTTCGCAGGAAGCGATCCAGTTCCTCAAAGCATGTGTTGAAGCTAGGTTAAACATCGTTATTTCCGGTGGGACCGGTTCAGGCAAAACGACATTCTTGAACATTCTTTCCGGTTTTATTCCTGGCGATGAACGCATTATCACAATTGAGAATGCTGCAGAATTGCAGCTGCGCCAAGAGCATGTAGTAACACTGGAATCTCGTCCGCCAAATATTGAAGGTCGCGGAGAAATAACAATTCGGGATCTGGTGGTGAACTCTCTCCGTATGCGCCCTGAACGTATCATCGTAGGAGAAATCCGCGATGAGGCAGCGTTAGATATGTTGCAAGCAATGAACACGGGTCATGATGGTTCAATGACTACATTGCATTCTAATGGACCGCGGGATACATTATCTCGCTTGGAAACCATGACTCTGATGGCAGGAATGGATTTGCCATCACGAGCTATTCGTGAGCAAGTTGCATCCGCGATCGATTTAATTTGCCACCAGGAGCGCATGCGGGATGGGACACGTAAGATTACTAACATTACAGAACTCAGTGGGATGGAAGGCGAAGTCATTACTATGACTGATATCTTCGTCTATGAGCAGACTGGATACGAAAATGGACAAATCACTGGCCGCTTACGTCCAACAGGGCTACGACCTAAGTTCATGGAGAAAATTGAAGCATCGGGTATTAATTTACCTCCATCCATTTTCGGTATTGGCGAGCGTCGCCGTTACTAGCGCGATGAGTTTGGTAGGTTGCTGAAATGAACCCAATAATTTTGCTTGGTGGTGGTATTCTTGTTTTGCTCCTTCTGATTGTGGGTGTGGTTGTTTCTATCACAAGTGAGCGCTCACTTGTCGAAGAACGTCTTGGCCGTTTTCTGGAGGATGAAAGACCACAACCCGAAGGTGAAGCCGGGGGCTCCATCATTACGGAGTGGCTTAATCGCAGGGTGGCAGGATCATCTATGGGAGATCGTACCGCGCGTGAGCTCGCGCGCGCTGACCTCAAATTTAAGGTAGCGGAGTATTATGCGCTTGTCTTCATGTCCGCTGTGGTAACAGGCTTCGTGGCATGGTTACTCCAACCTAATATTATTTCAGCAATCATTGGCGCAGTGATTGGTTTTTTTATCCCACGGTTTTATGTGAAGCGTCAACAAACTGTGAGATTGAATAAGTTCAACGATCAGTTGAGTGACATGCTGAATTTGATGGTCAATGGCTTGCGAGCGGGTTATTCTACTATGCAGGCAATGGAAGCGGTCAGTCGAGAATTACCAACTCCTATTTCTGATGAATTTCACCGCGTTGTGCAAGAAATGCAAATTGGCATCCCAATGGAGAAGGCGCTGGATAACCTCTTACGCCGTATTCCCAGTGAGGATCTGGATTTTGTAATTACAGCAATCAATGTTCAGCGAGAAGTGGGTGGTAATCTTTCAGAAATTCTGGATACTATCTCATTTACCATCCGGGAACGCGTAAGAATCAAAGGCGAGATCCGTGTGATGACCGCACAAGTCCGAACTTCTGCGACAGTGTTGTCACTCATTCCAGTATTCTTAACAGTGGCGTTGTGGTTTGTAAGTCCGGAATATATCGGTAGCTTCTTTGATCGTGGACCTTTGTGTGGCTGGCTAGCTATTGTTACAGTGATTGGTATGATTGTGTCTGGTTATTTTGTAATGATGAGAATCGCTGATATCGAGGTGTAAGATGGGTCTGCTTATATTTGGCGCAGTTGTCTTGATTGGTGCAATTGCGGTGATTGTTGTAAGTTTGCGAAGAAATGCTCAAGGGGAGGAGCAAGATCCGTTGCAAGCGCGTTTGGCTGAGTTCATCCAACGCGGTGATGTTACATCCTTGGAAGAAATTGAGTTATCACAGCCATTTAGTGAGCGTGTACTGGTCCCGCTGATTAACCGTGTAGGTGAATTCTCTGCCCGGTTTACACCGCAAAAAGCGATACAAGATACAGCCAAACGCTTGGAGTTGGCGGGCAATCCCTGGCCCATTGATGCAGCAACGTTTCTTGCCATCCGTTTCATATTGGCTGTGGTTCTTGGTGGCTTATTGGTTGGGGTAGTTTTAATTTCTCCGCCATCAAACCCAAGCGATAATTTCATGTATATTGGTGGAGCAACGTTTGCTGGTTTCTTCCTTCCTCACTTGATGCTGACAAGCAAGATAACCCGCCGTCAAAAGGAAATTCGTAAAGCCATGCCTGATGCTCTTGACCTGCTCACTATTTGTGTAGAGGCTGGGCTTGGTTTCGATGCGGCAATGTCGAAGGTAAGCGAGAAATGGGAAAACGAACTTTCTCTGGCATTTGCTCGTGCAATCCGTGAAATTCAACTCGGCAAGGTTCGTCGTGAAGCCTTAAAAGATATGTCTGATCGCTTGGGTATCCCTGAAATGACGAGTTTCGTCGCGGCGATCATTCAAAGTGAGCAGCTTGGCGTTAGTTTAGCCAAAGTCTTGCGTATTCAATCTGATCAAATGCGTGTAAAACGTCGTCAGTATGCTGAGGAAGAGGCGCACAAGGCTCCTATCAAAATGATCATCCCAATGGCGTTATTGATATTCCCGTCCATTATGATCATCATTTTGACGCCTGCAGTCATCCAAATCATGGGATCACTATAAAATCTAACTAAGATTCATTGTCTGTGAACAATATACCCTGGTCGTATCGCCTTTATCGATTGACCTGGAGCGGGCTGGATTTACTCTTCCCGCCAATGTGCGGTGGGTGTGCGAAGGTGGGATGGCGCTGGTGTCCCGATTGTCAGGCGCGTGTCCCATTCATCAATAGACCATTCTGCGAAAAATGTGGAATACCAACCAAACATACTGATACATGTGAAAAATGCAATTCGAATCCGCCTGCTTATCGGATGATGCGATCGTGGGCGGTTTTTGATTCACCTATTCAGAATGGACTGCATACAATAAAATACCGACGCAATATTGGGTTAGGCGAATCTATTGCCATGCAGATGGTGGATTTTACCCGCGCTTTGAGTTGGCCAGTAGAGATTTTGATCCCTGTTCCTCTTGGGAAAGAGCGCTTAAAAGCGAGGGGTTATAATCAAGTTGGCTTAGTAGCGCGTCCATTGGCCTATCAAATGGGATGGAAATATGAGCCTCATGCACTTTGGAAAACACGCGAAACGCGTTCACAAGTTGGTCTGACTGTTTCTCAGCGACGTGAAAATGTCCAAAACGCGTATCAGGCTGACGCGAAAGTCGTGAAGCGCAGGTCGATCTTAATCATGGATGATGTCGCAACGACTGGATCAACTATCTCAGCTTCCACAGAAGCATTGCTTTCTGCAGGCGCCCAAGAAGTTTATATATTGACGATTGCGCGTGCACTTCCACATCATAGTCTGGATCGTGTTTGACAACTACCACTCGGGTAGTTGATAAATCAATTCAGGAGGTACTATGACTCAGAAAATCGAGACTGTAGCACATAACATGAGGTTGACCGACAATACGAGAGATTATGTTGAAAAGAAGGCGGCCAAGCTTGAACGTTACCTCCCGGGGATTGAGGAAGTCCGCGTCGAGCTATCACATATCAAGTCAGCGCGCAGCGCGCAGGATCGACAGGTGGCCCAGGTTACGGTTCATGGCAAAGGCTTCATCTTGCGTTCAGAGGAACGATCTGATGATATTCATGCTGCTTTCGATGCAGCGCTTGACAAAATGCAGCGACAGGTGGATCGATACAAAGGTAAACACTATCATGGACGCGGCGACGGACGCTCTGCTGCTGAAGTAACAGAAGATGAATTGCCTGTGGATGAAACAGGTGAATTGCTTCCCTTGATTGGTCGGCGTAAGAAATTCATCATTTTACCGATGACTGAGGATGAAGCTGTCGAGCAGATGCGCCTGCTTGCTCATGATAACTTCTTCATCTTCTTCAACGCTGAACAAAATTCTATTCAGGTTTTGTACCGCCGCCGAAATGGCACATACGGATTGATCGAGCCTGTGATTGGCTGACGTTACAAGATGAAGCGAATCAGTGGCGCCTTGGCGCCACTGATTTTATCAAGGAGTGAAAATGGAATTTGATGATGATTTTGACGTAAGAGAGTTAGATCTGGTCAATATCGATTTTGAAGCCGCCAGGAAAGCAGTTGTTGAAGTACTAAAAGCTGTGGGGGAGGACCCTGAACGCGAAGGTTTGAGAAATACACCCGACCGAGTTTCTCGCATGTATGCAGAGTTGCTGAGTGGGTATAGCATGGATCCACAAAAAATTATCAATGGTGCTTTGTTCAATATCAATTATGATGAGATGGTGCTTGTGCGCGACATTGAGTTTTACAGTTTATGTGAACATCATATGCTGCCGTTCCTCGGTCGCGCGCATGTTGCTTATTTGCCCAAAGGGAAAGTGATTGGCCTCTCGAAGATTCCACGTATTGTCGATATGTACGCGCGCAGATTGCAGGTACAGGAACGAATGACTCGTCAGATCGCGGATTTGCTTCAGGAAACGTTGGAGCCTCAAGGCGTTGCTGTAGTAGTGGAGGCAATGCATTTATGTTCAATGATGCGCGGCGTAAAGAAGCATGACGCACGCATGACGACCTCGGCTATGCATGGTGCATTCCGTGCAAATCTGGCAACTCGACAGGAATTTCTGGAAAATATCTCGCGTTCTCGTGTGATCTTGGGATAGGAGAATGCTTCAGAGCTAGGACTGGAGGCTGATTCCGTTAAATCTACTTAACACTTCAGGACGCCTCTCCATCCACACTTTCTGACGAAAGCGCGTTGTTGTTTCAATAATACTTTCTTGTGTGATTGGGTTTTGATATTCAGAATAGATTTCTGCAAGAGGGATGACGACAAATGCTTGCTTCCAGAACTTATCATTACATAGCTGATCATCGAAAAGGACAATATCAATGTCAATTGTGCGAGGTGCGTATTTATCTGCGCTTCGTTTCCTTTCCAGACTTGTTTCAATTGGATGAATGACTTGTTCTTTCAATTCTGTCTGTAAAAGCGAAGTGAGGAATAAGACACAAGCATTGAGGAAATTTGGTCCATCTGAACCGACTGCCTCCGATTCCCACGCGCTCGAAACTTTGAGAATTTTCCCATGTTCAAGCAGTAAATCAATAGCCTTGGGTAAATTCATTCTAGGCTGAATATTAGAGCCAAGACTCAGGTAAACCTGATGCACATCTACTCCTCACGGCTGCGTTCAATCTCAACGCCAACCGATTTCGCAAACCGCACTGCACCCGGCTTCTCTACACGGAGAATGACCTTTTGTACACCTTTATCCTCGAAACAAATTTTCACTAAATCATTCGCCAATGCCTCGACAGTTAGTCGTTCCGCGCTTTCAGCATACGCTTGGACTTTTTTGCTCATCGTACTGTAATTGACGCAGTCTGTGATGTTGTCTGTTTCACTAGCACGTCTTGTATCTGTGAACAGAATCATGTTAATCAAAATATCCTGCGCGCGTTTGCGCTCCCAATCATTAACTCCGATGATGCCCCGTACAAGTAAATCTTTGATAATGACTTTATCCATAGTTTAGCTTCCTTTGTTCTGCGTATAGCCATTACATCGTAACTAATCTGAGAATACGCTTGTTCATTTGAATCTACACCAAATGTCTTCCGCCATCAACGTGAGTAATTTCACCTGTGATATAGGCTGGGCATGTAAGTGCAAAGAGAAGTGCCTGCTCAACTTCGTTTTCGTACGCCCATCGTCCAGCAGGGATGCTTTTTGTAATGTCTGGCTTGGCTTTCCCACCAGATGGAGGAAGGATCGCACCAAGCGCTAATCCGTTGACGATGATCTTAGGTGCAAGTGCAACAGCCAGTGACTTGGTCATGGAAGCAAGGGCGGCTTTGCTAATTGTGTAAGAGAAGTGGTCAGCTCCAGGCCGCAGTGCGCGCCAATCAATAATGTTGACGATTCGAGCATCCTCTGGCGCCTGATTCGCGAATGCCTGACTGAGCAAAAACGGTGCGGTCAAATTAATCGCGATATGCTTTTCCCAGTCTTCGATGGAAGTGTTTTCCAATGATAGCGACTCGAAAATTGCCGCGCTATTAACAAGACCATGCAAAGGCGTGGATACGTTTATTCGCGGGATCAAATTTTGGGCTTGGGATGAATCGTTTAAGTCCGCTTGAAACATCCAGGCGCGGCGCCCCAATCCGATGATTTCTTCGCGCGCTTTTTCCGCATCCTTCTCTGAGTGTCCGAAATGGATCACGACATCTGCGCCAGCGCGTGCACATGCGAGCGCGAAGATTTTTCCAACACGCCGCGCCCCGCCCGTGATCAAAATGGTCTTGCCGTTCAGCGACTCACTCATTTGTTGAAGATTTTATCATCTCCTTACCAGGGGAGGCAACACAAGGTTTGTTGGACTACGTTTGTCGCATTCTTGACTTGCACTTTTGGCAGTGATAATATCTGCTTACAATCGTTAAAGATATTATCAATGTTTTGTGTTCTTCAATAGCCATTTTAAGAAAGGGCTAAACTATGACTACGAATCAAAACTTACCAACCTACACAGGTGATATTGCTGAACAGCGTATTGATCCAGAGCGGGAGTATACAGCTAAAAATCAGGAAATCGCTTTCTCTGACGAACAACATGCGATCTGGGCGGATCTTTTCGCTGGAATTCACCAATCTTATCTGCTAGAACATATTTGCCACGAGTTCAAGGATGGATTGGCTTTGCTGAAGCTTGATCCGCGTCATATCCCTACAGTTGTTCACCTTAACGAGCACATTACCCCGCAGACGGGCTGGCACATCGAGCGCACAGTCGTCCGTTATACTCTCGCGGATGACTGGTATAAAAAATTCGCGCAGCGTATTTTCATGATTACCGATTATCTGCGAACCCGCGATCAGATTGAATTCACGCCAGAGCCAGATATGTTCCATGACATTTTTGGTCACTTACCCTATCTGACTATGGAGTTCTACGCACGTATCGAGGATAAATTTGCTCCGGCCTACATGAATGCAACTCCAGATGAGAAGGAGGTTATCAAGCGGCTCGCCTGGTACAGCACCGAATTTGGATTGGTCATCCAAGATAATCGTTTCAAGATCTTTGGAGCCGGGATCATTTCTGGTCGCGCAGAACTGGCGAATACTATTATGGAATTTTACCGGCTTTCCCGCGACAATGTGATCAATTATAGCGGTGATGTGTTCGCGCAGCTAAACCATCACTTCCTTGCGAATAAGAGCGATGTTTACCGCATCATTGATGGCGTCAATGGGTTGCACCAACAAGGACAGATGTCGTCTCAGGATCAGGGTTGGAATGTCGTCCGGGCGCTTTATGATGAGCTGGGAATCGCGCGCAAGGGATACTTTGGGGGCGAAGTGATCCTAGCACCGTTTGACATTGAAACGATCGCACATATTCCCAAAACCGTCTACGCCTTCAACCCAATGTTCTTCGTCTGCGAGTCGTTCGAACAAATGGATGCGTTGCTCGATTCCTATCTTAAGCCGATCGCGCTTCGCAATACATAAATAAGACAAAGTCAACAATTAGTTTCAAAACTCTTAAAATTTTCTACCCAACACAGGCTAATAATTGCACACTCTTATCTGTTGAACTTTTGGCTTGATTGCCTGCCTTATCTTGTGCAATGATATAGAACTCAAACGCTCCATACTCTCCACCGGGAATATCTAATGCTTTCACGCTGGCTGTGTATTGATCTTGATCCGCAAGAGTCATATTCGTCTGTGCAAAGTTTTGATCCTCCCCAACGCGATACCACAGAGTTACATTTTTAACCCCAGAGCTATCCGCAACATCAGCAGTGATTGTGATCGAGGTCGGGATGCAATCTGACTTGGCAAGAACTTTGCTGGAGGTCTTAATATTCTGGATTGTCGGTCCTGTTGTATCACTGAGAGGAACAACAAAGCAACCACTTACCAGGGTAATGAGCGCGATAATAACTACAAAGGTGATCAATCTATATTTCACAAAGAACATATGAAACTCTCTCTTAAATGAAAATCAGCTTGAGGAGCAGGATGTACCAGCGCCCAATATGTTTCATTATGATCCTGCGTGTGGATGATAGCTGTGATTCCCACCTCTAAAATCTGACTCTCATGGATGATAGAACTTAGATTAACAGCTGCACTTAGAATAAACAATTCTGCTTCTTTCCGGACTTCAAACTGCAACCGTTGAATTGACGCTTCCTCTCTGAAGTTGATTCTCCGATAAGCATCCATCTGATAAACATTCCAGTCGCCAGAGGGTGGCAGATTGAACTCCCAGTATTGCGGCTGGTCTTTTATCGCCAGGAAAAATTCAAAGCAGGTGGTCTTCCATAACTCGTCTTTGCGGCTGGGGTTCAACAATGCTGGTGGCAAAAAAACAGCCGCGAGATTTCCAGCGAGTGAATAGTGCAAAGCAAGTAAATTATTTTGACGCGAAATTTGCCCTGTGATCGTTATTTCTGGGATGCTTTGAGCAGGAAATGGGATCAGCGAAAATGATTGTCCAGTCATACCGCGGGTGAAACCATGCCCTGAATAATGTGACGAATATCCGCTTCGTATGTTTCGATGGATTCGGTCAATTTGAATTGAACCAGCGCGCGTTGCAAGTTGTGCTGAGGATGCTTTACTTTGAAATAGACATTCCCAGCCAAATAGTCAGTAAGGAATCGGACGCCAAGTTCGAGTGTAAGCAAACGGATCGAGTCATACAGATATTCGTAATCAGCTGCCGTTAAGAAGTTGCGTGCCTGGGTGAGATAACCTTCCAGAATCGCCGAGCCAATTTCCGGGTCGAATTGGACAGTTTCCCAGCGCTCGGTTTCCTCTCCAAGCGGATTACATCCTGATCTCATACAATCACCGATGTCATAATGGATTAATCCTGGCTTGACGGTATCCAGATCTACAAGGCTGATGGCACGTCCTGTAGTTTTTTCGATCATCACGTTGTTCACTTTTGGGTCGCCATGAACAGGCCGCAGCATAAGTTTGCCTTGCTGACGCGCGTGTTCAAGAACGTATGCAAATTTGCGTCTCTGCTCAACAAATTTGAGACAGTATT
>WNFX01002484.1_pt1 | contig 36166 bp, 31 predicted proteins | sample 5400111 | NCBI WGS metagenome assembly WNFX01 (sample SAMN13153363, study PRJNA577476) | soil metagenome | isolation source: 40 cm soil or saprolite under grassland replicate 1 | place: USA:California | collected 2016-06-15 | reverse complement strand
CAGATGAGTTTCTACGAGGATGGTCATACCCTCTCCGGTCAATCGCCTGCCAGAGTGGCAGCAGTCCTTAACGACCTGGGCATTGATGTGATGGGGGCCAATTGCAGCGTAGGGCCAGCGGCTACCCTCGATGTTCTACAAGAAATGATTGCTGCGGCCAGGCTGTTTCTTGATAACGAACAAGCTATCCCCCAGATGTTTTCGGCCCAGCCCAATGCAGGTCTGCCCACACGTATCGGCAATCGCTTCTTCTATATGGCTACTCCCGATTACTTTGCGGATTACGCCGTACGTTTTGCCAGGGCCGGCGTACAACTGATCGGTGGATGTTGCGGCACTACCCCTCACCATACTGCCGCAATGCGCAAGGCGCTCGATGACGCATACGGTGCAACCACTCCGTCCATACCTGGCAGCTCCAGGGAAACCCTGCATACTAAGCCGGTTGAGATCACCAATGGCAAAGTAACTATTGCGGGCCTCATCGAAGAAGAGGTCATCTTGCCCCAGCAAGGTACGAAGACACGGCTACAAGAAAAGCTGGCAGCGCGAGAGTTCGTTGTTAGCGTAGAGCTTGATCCACCCAAGGGATTAAACCCGGCCAAAATACTTGAAGGCGCAGCAATGCTGCAAAAAGTTGGCGTTGACTGCATCAATATTGCCGATAGCCCTATGGCACGCGTGCGCATGGGATGCATCGCGCTGGCACGCTTGATCCAGGATCATCTCGGCATAGAAACGATTATCCATTTTACAACGCGTGATCGCAATTTGATGGCGCTTCAATCAGAACTACTGGGCGCGCACGCCCTTGGCATACGCAATATCCTGAGTTTGACAGGTGATCCGCTGCACGTGGGCGATTACCCAAACACAACCGGCGTATGGGATCTGGATTCTGTTGGATTGATACAGGTATTGCGCAGGATGAACGAAGGCCACGACGCGGCCGGCTCATCTATCGGAGCACAGGCCTCCTTCCACATTGGTATGGCCCTGAATCTGAACATGACCGAGCAAGAGACCGAGCAAGAGATTGACAAATACCGGCGCAAGATTGAGGCAGGTGCGCACTTTATCATGACCCAACCCATTTATGAGCTGGCTCGCCTGGAGTGCTTTTTAGCAAGAGTAGGCAAGCCGCCCATTCCTATGCTTCTTGGGTGCATTCCACTGCACAGTTCACGCCACGCTGAGTTCCTCCACAATGAAGTACCGGGTATTACCATTCCTGATGATGTGCGTTCGCGTATGCGGGCCGCTGGTGATCAGGGACATGAAGAGGGTTTGAAGCTCGCGCAAGAACTCCTAACGTCGGCACGCAGCATGATCCAGGGCGTCTATCTCATGCCATCTTACGGCCGCTATGACGTAGTAAGCAAACTCACGAAAATGTTGCAAATGCAGCCAACGCCATAGGGCTCCGCTGCATTAGCCCATACGAGCGTCATAGCCACTTTTTCTCGATTGCCTGTGCGACCACGCACGCGTAGGCGGCTCCCTGGATACCCGTGCGTCGATACTTCTCCAGGCAACCCGAGAGCACGAGCAAAGCTGTATCCTTCAGACTCTTACGTCCACTATAGACTGACATGCGCAGTAAACTTTCAGCTGCCAGGGCATTCTCGATCAGCGGCTGCTCACGTAACGCCAGCCGCCCTTCGGCCTGCGAGTTCTCAGGGTAGTCATAGCACAGGCCGCTCTGTACATCCAGGAGTTCTTCACAGGCAAAGTGCATCAAGGCGATAGACATCTCAAGATAGGCTTTTCGCCCGTATAGATCATACGCATCGAGTAAAGCGCGCGTCATCCAGACCTGGTCCGCCAGCTGCCCTGGTAACTCAGCATGGTTATTGAGCATGTAGTGGCACATACTGCCACCGCGATGTACCATATGTTCGCACAGCCAATCCAGCGCGCGTATAGCCATAGCATTTAAAGAAGGAGTTTGTAGTATCTGCCCGCCAAGGAGATAGGCAGCAATCATACGCGCATTCCACGAGGTGTAAATTGTGGTATCCACGGGTGGTAGCTGACGAGAGACCCGTGAATACGGCCCCGGTTCATAATACTCCTCATCGGCACTCTGACTCCCGCTAAAGACGCCTACCTCAGGTTGCCAGAGCGTTGCATTGACATATGCCAGAAGGCGCCGTGCATAGTCATACCATTTTGATGACTGGCTTGTTTGCGCAGTCAGCAGGAGCAGCCGCAGTAGTGCCGCATTTTCTTCCAGCATTTTCTCGGTATGCGGCATACTCCAATCGCTTGAGGCGGAGTAACGGTAGAAGCCGCCATCTTCCTTATCCCACAAACCGCCATCAAGCATTTGCTCCAGCGAATAACTTACCCTCTCGAAGGCATCTGGTTGGTGGTAATGGTGCGCTAACATCAAAAGAAGTTCCAACGCTTCTGGATGGGGGAACTTGAGGTGGGGATGAATTCTAAAACCGCCATACTCTTCATCATAGAGTTCTCGCAGGACGACTCCAGCTTGCAAGGGCAGATCGGTCAGGGCGACACGTTCTTCCGCTAAGAGCGTACGGAGACCGGTGGAAGGAAGGGCCTGGGTCAGCTTTTGCGTAAAGCGACGATCTTGTAGTTCGCGCACCTGCTCAGAAATTTCATAGCGGTGTTCACTATAGTACCGCCGGATGTGTCCAAGGTAATAGAGCATCTGTTTGGGGGGAACATAAACACCACCCCAAAGAATTTCTCCTTCAGGCGTAAGCAAGAGAACACTGGGCCAGCCATTCTGATTATAGCGCTGATTGACATCAGGCCGTAAATCACTATCTACGCGTATGGGCACATAGTCGCGATTGAGAATTGTAATAATGCTTGGTTCCGAGAGTGTAGTTTCATCTAAGATATGGCACCACTGACACCAGGAAGACGTAATCACTAAAAAAATTGGCTTATCCAGTTGTTCAGCTGTCTGGAATGCGGCCTGTCCCCAGGGTTGCCAGTCTACAAGAGTTGCATGATGAGGACGCGGAGAGAAACGGAAAAGTGTCGATGTTGGAGCAGATGACGGCAAGTCATCGTCGGCTGAATCGCCGCTCATTAGCATTCTCCTTCGCTTCAAGCCTGCGTTTGATAGAAGTGATTAAGGAACCAATGACATGATACCCACGGAGTGCCGTACCTACAAGTATACCATAAAGATATGCCCGATGTGTGCTCAGCAGCATGAAATAACGAGGAAATTTCGCGTAGTTATTTGACTTGAGGGGTTAGGTATGCTAAACTTTATCAGGTTTCATAGTATGTTTTTTTTAATGTTTTCTTTATTAGCTCAAACAAGAGGAGGTTTGGCCTATTAACAGGGATTTTCGGGGGAGTGACCGTGATCGTACACGCGAAACTAGGGTCAATGAGCGCATTCGTGCGCGCGAAGTGCGCTTAATCGATGAAAACGGAGTGATGATCGGTGTGATGCCCCCTCCGCGCGCGCTGGATATTGCTCGCGAGCGAAATCTTGATCTCGTTGAGATTTCACCCAATGCCGTACCGCCAGTCTGCAAATTGATGGACTACGGGAGGTATAAGTATGAGCAAGCCAAAAAAGAAAACGAGGCGCGCAAGAATCAGAAAACTATCACACTCAAAGAGATTCGCATGCGGCCACGTACGGATGATCATGATATTGATGTCAAGACTCGCAAGATTCAAGAATTCCTGGCTGAAGGCGATCGAGTGAGAGTCAGCGTCCAGTTCAAGGGAGCTGAGATGCGCCACCCGGATATAGGGCGCAAGATGCTGGACGAGATTGCAGAAGTGCTGAAGGGTTCCGCCATCATAGAGCGCAATCCCATGATGGAAGGCCGGATGATGTCGATGATCGTCTCCCGTGCTCCCGGTTGGGAACCGCCAAAAAAGCAATTGCCTCCCACAGGGAAACAACATAACACTAAGAGACAGGCAGATACTGTAACCAGTGCTCCGCAGAATAACCAGCATTCTGACAATGGCGACGTAACAGAGACTTCAAAGGAGAGTTAGCTTCTTCTTTGTGCGCTACAGTACGGGCGTTCTGCTCTGTAGCTATCTATAAGAGGTAAGATTGCACCATTGACACTCCTACAACAGTGACGGACATGAAAAGCGTACCGTCATCGTTGTAGGAGTGTCATTCATTAGTAAATGTCCGCTGTTGATTTTTTATGTTTCAACGACTACGATACAATTACTACAATCTCTTGTAACGCATCTCAAAAATATTGGAAAGATGTAATTCAATAAAAGCAACTATTCGGAGGCCGCTATGAGCAAATATGATGATCCACGCTGGTATGAACAACCGGAACAAGGCAATAGCTCTGTTCCCCCGGCTCAGCCGCCCTATCCTGTACCAATAGCTCAGCAGCCGCCTTATAGCGATTATAACCCATATCCACCATATCAGGTACCAGGAAATGGCGTAGTTCCTCATCAAAGGATGTATCCGCAGGAACCACCACAGCGTTCACCCGAACCACGTCGACGGCTCGGGCGTGGGTTTGGCCAGTATGTAGTCGTACTCGCACTTCTTGTCATTACTTTTTTCGGCGGCTGGTTCGGCAATCAGCTTTATGCTAATTCTTTCAATCGCAGTAATCTATCTCAATCATATTCTAACCTCTACCAGCAGGCCTGGAACATTGTAGATCAGAACTATGTTGACCGTAAGGCCGTAGACTATAAACAAATGTCATACAAGTCAATCCAGGCAATGTTGGATGTCCTTCACGATAAAGGGCACACCCGCTTCCTGACACCTCAGGATGTCCAGACGGAAAATCAACAGTTGAGCGGTACATTTACCGGCGTCGGCATCTACCTTAAACAGGACCCTAAGACAAAAGACCTCATCATAACATCGCCTATTCCTGGCTCGCCAGCTGAAAAAGCCGGCTTTAAGCATGGAGATATCATTGTCGCCGTCAATGGCAAAAGCACAGTTGGCAAAGATATTGCCGGAATAAGCGCACTTATCCAGGGGAAAGCTGGTACGAATGTTGCCATTACGGTACGTCGCCCCTCGACTCAACAGACCCTGACCATCAACGTGGTGCGAGCGGAGATTTCCGTTCCTAACGTCCTTATGCACTATATCGCGCAGGATCATATTGCCGATATTCAGATAGTACAATTTGCCTCGGGGGTCTCCAATCAACTGAAAGATGAAATTACGCAAGCCCAGAAGCTTGGCGCAACCAGGATTATCCTTGACCTGCGTGAAAATCCAGGCGGATACCTTCAAGAAGCTATTGATACGACGAGCGAGTTTGTAGCAAGTGGAAATGTGCTCTTAGAGCAAGACAGCTCGGGACACCGGAAATCGTATGCTGTCAGCGGCCATACTGTTAATACTACATCACCCATCGTAGTGCTGGTCAATGCCGATACGGCCAGCGCCGCTGAAATTGTATCGGGTTCCCTGCAGGATAACAAGCGCGCAGTCGTCATGGGTGAGAAGACATTTGGCACAGGCACAGTTCTTCAGGAATACCCTCTCTCCGATGGTTCAGCAATCCTACTTGGTACCAGCGAATGGTTGACCCCCAATGGGCATTCTATTCGTGACGTGGGCATTTCTCCCAATATCCCTGTGAAACTCGCCCCGAACGCCATTCCGCTCTCGCCAAACGATGAGAACGCGGGGAAAATGACCGAAAACCAGATACTTTCAAGCGGTGATACGCAGTTGGCCGCGGCAATTCAATACCTGGAGAAGCATTAGTCTACTGCTCACACACGACTACATGCTTCAGCCTGGTAATACTTACTAGTCGGTGCATGGCTTAACAGAGGAGCAATAAAACGTGTGGCAGCTACCACCTTTTCCAGGTTGACGCCTGTACTGATGCCCATACCATGAAGCAGATAGAGCAGGTCTTCCGTTGCCAGGTTGCCTGCCGCTCCGGGAGCATAGGGACAACCACCAAGGCCGCCAGCAGAGGCATCGACAATGCTGATACCAAGTTGCAAAGCCATCAAAACATTGGCAAGAGCCGTGCCACGCGTATCATGGAAGTGAACAGCCAGGCTCCCGGCGGGGATATCCCCTTTATCAAGCAGCAGACCCACGACATCAACGACCTGGTTCGGTGTCGCCACGCCGATCGTATCACCCAGCGATAACTCGTTGATCCCCATCTCCAAGAGCGCCTGGGCCACCGCGAGCACTTTCTCTGGTGCCACTGAACCTTCGTAGGGGCAGCCAAAAACGGTTGAAATGTATCCTCGTACCGTCACATGCTCCTGTCGAGCCAGTGCCACTACTGGTCGGAAGTTTTCCAGGCTCTCTGCAATCGACGCGTTGATATTGTGACGTGTAAAGCTCTCGCTGGCCGCAGTAAAGACGGCGACAGATCGCACACCGGCAGCCAGGGCGCGTTCCATCCCTTTGAGATTGGGCACAAGAACAGGATATTCCGTCGTAGGTATTCGCCTCAGGCGCGCCATGACCTCGCTGGCATCGCTGAGCTGGGGAATCGCGCGTGGACTGACAAATGATGTTGCTTCGACAACTGGCAGACCTGCGTCGGCAAGCATAGTGATGAACTGTATTTTCTGTTCGGTAGGTACTTGTGCTTTTTCGTTTTGCAGGCCGTCTCGCGGGCCTACTTCGACGACGCGAACCGCGCGAGGAAGCGCGGGAAGACCGGGTGTCATGTATTATGCTCCTCTGTACTCAACATGAGTAGGATCTTCCGAAGGAACGTCGCTATTACTGGTACTGCCACTGTTATCTCTATCTTTTGATCCATCTGCCACTTGCTTTTCTCGTGGCAAAGGTAGCAAGTACGGCCCCGAATGACCATCTTCTCCTGTGATTTGAGGAGTATCCGGCTGCTCTGGATGTGTACGTTCCACACGCACCTGGGTAATACGCCGTCCTCGTGTGGATAATACGGTAAATTTCAAATTCTCGAATGTGATTGTATCACCCACGTTCGGAATTTTGTCGAGTTGGGCATATAAGAATCCTCCCAGCGTTTCGTAGTCTGTATCACCCAATGACATACCCATTATTTCATTGAACTCGTCTATGCTGATCTTGGCATTAAAGATATACTCATTCTCGTTTACTTGCTCGTAGAGCTTCTCTTCACGATCGTACTCGTCTTGAATATCTCCCACTATCTCTTCTACCAGGTCTTCGATTGTGACAAGACCGGCCACCGAACCATACTCATCGACAATAATGGCCATGTGCACGCGCCTCTGCTGTATCTCGCGCAGCAGGTCATCCAGTTTCTTCGTTTCAGGAACGAAATATGCTTCACGCACAAGATCGCGTACCGGGTAATTGTTGTGTCCTTCGCGCAGTTGTTTAAGCATGTCCTTGACATACAAAACGCCAATGATATTATCGATATTCTCTTCGTAGACGGGAATACGCGAGTGACCCCCCTGCAGAGCAAGATCGACCGCCTCATCAACGGTCGCATTACTCTCTAAAGTCACCATGTCGATGCGTGGTACCATTACTTCACGCACAGTGGTATCGGCAAACTCGAAGATACTATGGATCATCTCGGTCTCTTCTTCTTCGAGTACCCCTTGCTCTTCACCCACCGTGAGTAATAAACGCAACTCTTCCTCAGTAACGAAGGGGCCAGGACGCCTGACCTGTCCTCCCATAAGGCGTACAAGGGTATTGGTAATAGCGCTGAGCGCCCATACAACCGGCTGCAGAAGCCATGAGACAGCTCGCACAGGCTTCACAAAAGCCCGTGCCCAGCGCAGCGGGTTCTGTACAGCAACAGTTTTGGGCGCAATTTCGCAAAAGATCAGAACCACCAACGAGGTGAGGATCGTAGCGATAAGCTCACCAAATGTGTGTGAAAAACGTAAGGCCAGCACCGTCGCCATACTGGCAGCAACGATCACCGCGACTCTATTCACTATCAGGATCGTCAAAAGAAATTTGTTCGGATTGGAGAGCGTTTTTTCAATCTGTATAGCCTGTTGATTGCCCTCTTCTACCAGGTCCTTGAGCTTAATGCGGCTGATGGAGGTAAAAGATGTTTCGGCAGCAGAGGATAGTGCACAAAGTAATAGAGAGACAAGCAGAATTGCGAATTGTAACCACGCTTCCGTATCAAAAAGAGGAATTTGAAAATCGATTAAGGCGGCCATACTTGCTAAGCCAGGGCCATCCATAGCAACCCTTACTCCTTTTCACTGCCATCTTGCACGGAGCCATCTACTTCTACGGGTTGACGCATACGTAACACACGTGCCGGAACACCAACTACCAGTGCCCCGGGTGGCACATCTCTGTTCACTACAGCCCCTGCCCCTGTTCGAGCTCCCTCTCCCACCGTGACAGGTGCAACTAACATTGTATCACTTCCAATGAACGCTCCGTTACCTATATCCGTGCGGTTTTTTCCCACGCCGTCAAAATTGCAGGTAATCGTACCGGCCCCAATATTCACATGTTCGCCAATTGTGGCATCCCCAAGATAGCTAAAGTGATGCATATATGTCTCCGCGCCAACGTATGAATTTTTGACTTCCGCATAATTTCCCATATGAACATTACGTGCAAGGTAGGCACCTGGACGACAATGGCTAAAGGGACCTACACTCACTCCGTCTTCAAGCGTCGCTTCTTCCAGCACTGAATTTCGAATGATGCAATGATTACCAATTATCGATTGATCAATGGTGGTACCAGGTCCAATCTGGCATGCGGAACCAATACGGGACTTCCCTGTAATCAACGTGCCTGGAAGAATAACACTGTCAGGACCAATGCTGACATCAGCATCAATGTACGTCGTATCTGGATCGACGATGGTCACGCCAGCATACATATGTTGCTCAAGAATACGGTGACGCAACAATTTTTCGGCAGCAGCGAGTTGTACACGATCATTGATACCAATGGCTTCATCAAGCGTCCCGGTCACCGTAGCTATTTCACGGCCCTGTGCACCTGCGATACCTATGAGATCAGTGAGGTAGAACTCTCCGGAGGCATTGCGAGGTAATGCCTCCAATGTCGGCCAGAGCCAGCTCCGATCAAAACAGTACACACCGGAATTGACCTCGTCAATACGTCTCTGCTCCTCTGTTGCTCGCTTCACTTCGACGATTTCAAGCACGCGCCCATCAGCATCTCGCACGACACGACCAAAATCACTGGGCAATGCCGCGTGAGCTGTGAGGAAGGTTATCGTCGCTTGCCGTTCCTGGTGCTCAACCAGCACACGCGCCAGTATCTCACTGCGCACGAGCGGCGTATCACCATAGCATACCAGCACAACTTGAGGAAGAGGTTCGAGCTTCTCTACCGCGTTGCGGGCTGCCAGCACGGCGTGTCCAGTTCCCAGTTGTTCTTCCTGGATCGCATAGAGGCAACGCTCCCCAAATACGGCTTCAACCTGGGTAGCACCGTTTCCCAGGACCACAATAGGACGAGAGGAAGATGGTAATTTGGCGTAAGGAGCAAACGCAAGAGAGGAGGGAATAGCTTCAACCGCATTCAGCACGTGTGCTAAGAGCGGCACGCCTGCCAATGGATGAAGTACCTTCGCCAATGTTGAACGCATCCGAGTACCTTTGCCTGCCGCAAGGACCACGGTCGCATATGTATTCATAACTGGATATGTTAATCCTTTTCTCTAAAGTGAGGGAGAAAAGCAGACGACGCAAACTCGAGGTCATTGACGAGACAGCTGTCACGCAAGAACACATGTCGCGAGTAACGCCAGTATCAACAAAAGTTGGCTCGGGTGCTAGGATTCGAACCTAGGAATAACGGTTCCAAAGACCGTCGCCTTACCGCTTGGCCACACCCGAAAAAGAAATGGCTCTCCTTATCCTGACTGCAATCATTTTAGCATCACGACACCATCAAGTCAAGTAGTAAGACAACATTGGGTTTCTGAATTGTTTGTAGATAATCAACCAGATCGGCCGTAGGTGCCGATTTATCGCGCACCCGATTGATCGCGCACCCGGTTCACCGCGCCCACCGCCGATTATGAACATTAACTTTTTAAGGGGCATACCATTGAGCGTAACATATGCTCTTTAATTTGTTCATGTTCATGAACAAATTTCTTCAAAATCCACCCACAGGAGCGATAATGCGCCCCACTGTGGCGGCGTGATGACATACGGCTTTCCACGCTCCTCGCAATGCGCCCGCATCACTTCTGCGAACGCATACGCTACACAGCGTTGCGCGTAGAACAGCCAGTAACTCAGACGACCGCGATTATCATCAATAGGTATACCCATACATCTCCTTTGCGCGCTAATATTTGTTTTACTAAATATTTGTACACTAAACAGTAATATGTCCGAAATATATACGATATATCGTATTCTGTCAAGACTTCGTATTCCGTCAGGTAAAATGTTACGAAGCTGGTACACTTCCATCAAATGAACATGGTACCGAATGGGGGAAGCGATGCCAACGAGTGACGAAATGACGATTGATGAAAGACGCAAGTAGGTGAAACTGATGGCTGCGCGCTCCAGCAAGGCGAAACGAAAAGAACGAAGTGAGTTGTTAAGCGAAATGGAGCAGGTGAGCAAACTGCATCGCAAGCATTTGATCCGCTTGCTCAACGGAAAGAGCTTAGAGCGCAAGAAACGCAGCACACCACGAAGCCGCACCTACGGGGTGGAGGTGGAGCGAGTGGTTCTGCGAGTGTGGGAGAGCCTGGACTACATCTGTGCCCAGCGGTTGACCCCCAGTTTGAGGATCGCCAAACATTTGGCCAGCTTTGGCTCGCTGGTCCTGACGGCAGAGGTGGAGAGCCAGAAGGCTCCGATCAGTCCGGCAACCGTACAGCGGATGTTGCGCAAGAACCGCGCGCACAAAGCGCGTTTACCGCGCACAGGCCCCCATCGAGCCAATCAAGTGACCAAAGGGGTGCCGATGGGACGCATTCCTTGGGAGACGCCCGACCCAGGCCACTTTGAGACCGATCTGGTGCATCATGGGGGAGAGAGCGCCGAAGGCGTGTATGGGCACACTTTGCAGTTGATCGATGTAGCCACGGGCTGGAGTGAGCGCGTGATGCTCTTGGGACGAGGCTCCCAGGCGATGGAAGTGGCCTTCACGCAGGTACTCGGGCGGCTGCCCAAAGCGGTCAAAGAACTGCATCCCGATAATGGGAGCGAGTTCTTCAATGATCATCTGGTGCGGTTTTGGAAAGAGCGCGTGAGCGGGGTCCACCTCTCACGCAGCAGGCCGTATCAGAAGAATGATAACCGTCATGTGGAGCAGAAAAACGACACCCTGGTGCGGCAGTACTTCGGCGAGTTGCGCCTGGATACGGCACTCGCCGGGTCGCAGCAGGCAACGCGCTCTATGAGCGCATGTGGCTCTCCTCCAACCTGTTCCAGCCGGTGATGCATCTGACGGAAAAACTCGTAGAAGGCGACAAAGTGCGGCGCACATGGGATGAAGCCCAAACACCCTATCAGCGTAGGCTTTCGACGGGAGTCTTGAGTCAAGAGCAGCAGGAGCGGTTGCAGACGCTCTATGAGCAGACGAACCCTCTGCGGTTGCGGGAAGAGATTTATGCAGGCTTGGCCGTCCTCTGGGATGCAGCTCTGGCTCAGAGCGGGACGGCGGCCTAATGACAGAAAGGAGCCGGCCGCAGCCCAACCAGCGGCGAACGGCGAGGGGGTCAAGGCGGTCCCGCTCGCGAGCGGGACCGCCTTGACCCCCTCGCCGTTCAGTACCATTTTCATTTGATGGAACCATCATCGTTCGGTACCATTTTCATTTGACTTGACACGGACTTCGACAGACCAATTTTCGCAGGCGTGCTCAGAAGCGCGGAAATACGTCCTTTTTGGCCAAAAATAGTGCAAGTAGCGTTAACGAGATACTACACGTATCAGGGGGTGGAACGCAGGCCTGCTATTCGCGAAGTAACCTACCAGGAAGACTGATACACCACGACTGCTCTTCCGGCAACACATCTGAGCAGCCTGAATCACTTGCCGCGCTCGTCTGCTTTATCGTCGCCTGGGTCTGTATGCTGTTGATCCAGGCGCCAGAAGTATCTCTCTGCTGCCTGCACAACGTACTATCACTGTAGTGACTCCCAAGAATTGGAAAATGAAAAAGAAGGTGAGGTAGGACTATGACACAGGTACGAGGTGTCATTTTTGATATTGATGGGACGTTAGTTGACAGCAACGATGCGCACGCGCACGCCTGGGTGGAGGCGATGGCAGAGCAAGGATACCAGGTCCCCTTCGAAAAAGTGCGTCCATTGATTGGTATGGGTGGAGATAAAGTATTGCCGGAGACGCTTGGCATCGCAAAAGATTCAGAGGTAGGGAAGCGGATCAGCCAGCGCCGGAAAGAGATCTTCAAGCAGCGCTATTTGCCGCATCTCAAAGCGTTTCCCGGTGCAATGGAATTGCTTGAGCGTATGCACGAGCAAGGGCTGAAACTGATCATTGCGACCTCGGCTGAACCTGACGAGTTACAAAATTTACTCCAGGTTATTGGTCCACACGCCTCTGAATTGTTTGCCGACGAGGTCTCGGCGCAAGAGGCGAAACATTCCAAACCTGACCCTGACGTGATAGCTGCCGCAGTACAGCGCAGTGGCTGCAGCCCGCAAGAACTTGTCATGATAGGCGATACGGCCTACGATATTGAAGCGGCAGCGAAAGTGAATATCAAGACCATTGCGTTTCGCTGTGGTGGCTGGAGTGATAAGGACCTGGCGGGGGCCATCATGATCTATGATGGCCCCGCTGATCTCCTCGCTCACTACGATACGTCAGTACTGGTAAAAAGGCTATGATCCCATCAGCGAGCGTGCGGATGTTGCCAGCTTTCTAGAAAGCATGAGACCAACAGCAGGATGGAGACCAGGAGTCATCTTCTTCAATTAGCAGCATATAATAATGCCGTCTGGTGTGATAGCGTCTGTCGATCTCATAACGTGCCAGGAGAATTTCTCGAAACAGTATGGGTGAACCGGCATCAAACTCCCGTCTATTATCCCAATCTCGTGACTCTTTCAGCAGCAGCAGAACGTGATCTCCAAAAAGAGCCTATCGTAGACCTTCTCACCGCGAAGAGAGGTCACACTGTCTCCGTAAAAGATAGTTTTGCCCGCTTAGACCTCGCCCCCTTCGGATTTCATCATCTGTTTCAAGCGCAATGGATTCTTAGACAAGCACATACTGCTCTTCCTGGTCATGCAACGACAGACCTCCGGTGGGAGCGAATAATATCAGGAGAAGAACTTGCACGCTGGGAAGAAGCATGGTCTGGAACAGCCCCGTCTACCAACCGCCTCTTTCTGCCAGCTTTATTAGAAAATGCAGAAATCTGTATCATGGCTGCTTACATAGATCACCACATTGTCGCAGGAGCTATTGCCAACAGGACTACAGAAGTCGTTGGACTCTCTAATACCTTTACGCCACCAGATGGGGCAGAACTGTACTGGGAAGGATTCCTCGGCATGATAGGTACTCACTATCCCTCGCTCCCCATTGTTGGATATGAAAGAGATGAGAGCCTCACGATAGCATTACACGTAGGATTCACGGCACTCGGGCCATTAAGTGTTTGGATCAAAGAAGATTAAAACTGCGAATGAATGGTCTGCGTGAGACGGACGATCAATGACCGGATCATACGTCCATAGCCGTCTTCCGATAGGACGCGCTCGAACTCACGTGCCTTATCAATGTGCTCCTGTGCCTGCGTAAGGTTGCCGAGGCGCAGGTAGACGTCCCCAAGATTGGCGTGGAGCGATGGGTAAAATGCGCGAACGCGCTCGTCTCCCACAGTGTCAGCGGCCTGAAGGGCACGCAAATGCCAGTCGAGTTGCGCATCAGGCTCGATGTGCGCATGTGCCAGAAAGTGGGCGACGACACACGCCTGGTACTGGTCCTCGGCGCGTATCGCCTCTACCCAAAGGGCGTCGTAAAGGGCACGCGCGCCCTCGTGATCGCCACTGGCCACAAGATCCTGTGCTTGACCAATCGTGTCGATCATTACGCTATCTTCCATAGCTGGGCACCCCTCTCATCGTTTGTTCACCATTGGTTACCAGTATATCAGATGAAGTTGCAATTGGGAGAGGGAAGTGAGAGACTGAAGAGAGAAGGAAGAAAAAAAGCGAGGAGGGAACACGTGAGCACCTTTTCTGGAAAAGCCGTTCTCATCACCGGAGCTGGAACAGGGATTGGCTATGCGCTGTGCCAGGCCTTCGCCAGCGCAGGAGCCACGGTGGCATTGAACGAAATCGATCCCGCGCTCTGCCAGAGAGCCGCGCAGCAGATCAATGGTACCCTGGGAGTTGAACTGGTTCACCCGTATGCGTGTGACGTCGCCGATGTAGATGCCGTCCGTATCATATTTCAACGGTTCGTTGACACAACGGGACGACTGGATATTGTGGTCGCCAATGCCGGCATCACAAATTACGGCGAGTTCCTGACCTATACGCCGGAAGCCCTTGATCGATTGATGGGCGTGAATCTGCGCGGGAGTTTCTTTACCGCGCAAACCGCAGCAAGGATCATGATCGATGCGCACATCCCCGGACGCATCATCTTGATGTCCTCCGTGACCGGCATCCAGGCACACGTAAACCTGAGCGTTTATGGGATCACCAAGGCGGGCATTCGGATGATGGCGAAAACTATCGCGCTGGAAGTTGGCAAATATGGTATTACTGCCAACGCTATCAGCCCGGGCGCGACCCTCACTGAACGCACGTTGCAAGATGATCCCAATTTTGAAAGGAATTGGGCCAGCGTGACTCCCAACGGGCGCGTCGGGTATGTGGAGGATATCGTAGCTGCCGCCCTGTATCTCGCCTCACCAGAAGCGCGCCATGTGACCGGGCAAACCCTTGTAGTTGACGGTGGATGGACCTTACAAAGTCCCCTGCCACCGGAGCTTCCAGACCTGCCCGCATATTCTTCACAATTGAGATGAGCGCCCTGGGCTGCATTGAGATCAAAGACAGCCTTTCGAGGCAACAATTTGCTTGGAGAGGCTATTATGACTGCTTACTGACACAAGAAAGGAGCACTCCAATGCCAACAGATCCACGAAAACTGCGTAGCCAGCGCCTGCGCTCTGTGAATTACCAGGGCGACGCGCTGCGCTTAGGAATGAACTGGACGGAAGAAGACCTGGACAAGCCACAGGTGCTCGTCGATAGCGCCTATGGTATGGGGCACCCGGGCACGTTCCACTTCCGACCGCTCATTGAGGAGGTCAGCAACGGCGTGTTCGAGGTAGGAGGGAAGCCGGCCGTCTTCACCGTCAGCGATATCTGTGATGGCGTCGCCCAGGCGCACGAAGGGATGAGCTACTCCCTCGTCTCACGTGACATCATGGCCGCCATGATCGAGATTCATGCCATCGGCCACCCGCACGACGGCATGGTCCTGATCTCCGGCAACGATAAGTCTGTGCCCGCGCACCTGCTGGCCATCGCCCGCTGCAACATGCCGGCCATTCACCTGCCCGGTGGCACCCAACTCAACGCGCCCGACTACGTGACCTCGGACCAGCTCTGGCCCATGGGGATGGCTGTCGAACGTGGAGAGCTTTCACAAGAGGACTTTGATCAGGCACAGCGCGTGGCGTGTCCAACATGCGGTGCCTGCCAATTCATGGGGAGCGCCAGTACCGGCCAGGTGATAGCGGAGGCGCTCGGCCTGGCGTTGCCTGGCTCGGCACTTGTCCCGGCCCCTCTCTCTCAGCTTCTACGCTACGCTCGCGCCACCGGCAAGCAGGTGCTCAACCTGATTGAGGAGGAGATCACCCCTCGCCGCATCCTGACGCGTGAGGCCTTCGAGAACGCCATCATCATCCATGCCGCAGTGGGCGGCTCCACGAACATGCTGCTCCACCTGCCGGTGATTGCGCGAGAGGCCGGAGTCGAGATTACGATTGATGACTTCGATCGCATCCATCGCCAGGTGCCGGTGCTGGCGAACGTCAAGACCACTGGACGGTACCCGGTCGAGTACTTCTGGTACGCCGGTGGTGTACCTGCCATTATGCTGGAGCTCCGCGATATGCTCCATCTGGATTGCCTCACCGTCACAGGCAAGACGCTGGGAGAAAACCTGCAGGAGATCGAGCACAGCCGCTTCTTCGCCGAGAGGATCAGCTACTTGAACAACGTCAAGGCGTCTCGGCGCGAGATAATTCGCCCGCGCTCGGAACCCTTTGGGCCCGATGGTGGTATCTCCGTGTTGCGCGGCAACTTGGCTCCCGGTGGAGCCGTGATCAAGGCCTTCTCGGTCCCCAAAGAGATGCACACCCATGTAGGACCGGCGCGGGTCTTCGACTATGAGGAGGCAGCCCTTGATGCGCTGCGGGATCGTCAGGTGACGCCTGGCGACGTGGTAGTGATCCGCTACGAGGGACCGCGTGCCAACGGCATGCCCGAGATGTACTTCGCCTCGACGATCATCGCAGCCGATCCCGCGCTCAATACCACCACCGCCATCGTCACCGACGGACGCTTCTCTGGAGCGATGAAGGGCCCATGCATCGGGCATATCACCCCCGAAGCCCTGGATGGCGGCCCCATCGCTCTGGTTGAGGAGAACGACCTGATCGAGATTCACGTGCCCGAGCGCAGGCTGGCGATCGTGGGCGTGCAAGGCCAGCGACTCCCCGAGGACCAGGTGGACCGTGTGCTGGCCGAGCGCCGCGCACGTTGGACGCCACCGCCGCCACGTCACAGCAGCGGCATTCTCTCCCTCTATGCCCGCGTCGCACGCGGCTCGTCCGAGGGCGCATCCATGACCTAGTACAGTAGGTGCCGATTTATCGGCCCTCCGTGGCTCTTCCATACCTCTTTTTCATACACCCTTCAGCCATGGGGTCATTGACACACCGATTTCGCCGGCATCACAGAAAAGCCACCATCTCATTGCAGCAGCTTGTCGAGCGTAATCGGCAGGTCGCGGACACGGATGCCAGTCGCGTGATACACGGCATTAGCGATGGCAGCGGCGGTACCAACGATCCCCACCTCGCCAATCCCCTTGGCGCCCATCGGGTTGACGTGCGGATCGTCCTCGTCGATCCATGACACATCGATCTTCCCCACATCGGCGTTCGTCGCGATGTGGTACTCTGCGAAGTCGTGGTTCACGTAGTCGCCGAAGCGAGGATCCAGAACGCTCTCCTCATGTAACGCCATCGACAGCCCCATCGTCATCCCACCCAGGAACTGCGAGCGGCCCGTCTTCGCGTTCATGATGCGACCGGCGGCGAAGACGCCGAGCAGTCGCGGGACCCGCACCTCGCCAGTATCGATGTTAATCCGGACCTCCGCGAACTGCGCACCAAAGGCATGCATCGCGAACCGCTGCGCCTCAAGATTATCACCAACCTCGCCGGTCGCTTCGAGCCCCTCGGCAGGGACGACACCATTATACTCGTCGTGCAGGCGCGCGCGGAGCCTGCGAGCCGCCTCGACGACCGCCGACCCCCATGATGCAGTTCCCATCGAGCCTCCGGCAATCCGTGCACGCGGCAGCGCGGTGTCGCCAATCTCGATATGCACGCGCTCCAGGGGGACCTCAAGCGCATCCGCTGCTATCTGGGTGAGCACCGTCCAGGCTCCGGTACCAATATCCGAAGCATCGATGAGCACGCTGTAGCGTCCCTCATGATCGACGCGCGCGAGCGCCGTCGAGGCACTCCGACGCGCGGGATACGTCGAGGCAGCGACTCCCGTCCCAGTGAGCCATCGGCCCTCAGAACGTATCCCAGGTCTCGGGTCGCGCGGCTGCCAGCCGAAGCGCCGCGCACCCTCCCGCAGGCACGCAACGAGGCCTCGGCTGCTGAATGGATGCCCCGTTTCAGGGTCGATCTCAGGTTCGTTCCGTATGCGAAACTCTACCGGATCGAGCCCACACGCGATCGCCATCTCGTCCATAGCTGACTCGAGCGCGAACATCCCCGGGCACTCGCCAGGTGCGCGCATAATCGTCGGCGGCGGCACATCGAGCCGCGCAAGTCGATGCGTGGTACGGCGGTTTGGGGCCGCATACATCATCCGCGTCGCAACGGCCGTCTGCTCTGCAAACTCCTGAATGGTCGAGGTCTGCTCGACGACGTCGTGCGCAATCGCCGTGAGCTGACCGGTGTGGTCGGCGCCTAGACGAATGCGTTGGATCGTCGGCGTGCGATAGCCGACCACTGCGAACATCTGCTGCCGGGTGAGTGCCAACTTCACCGGTCGCCCCACTATCTGAGCCGCCATTACCGTGAGAATCACGTGCGGGTGAGTGTAGGCCTTGGAACCGAATCCACCACCGACATACGGCGAGATTACGCGCACGCGCTCGGGTGGGAGTCCAAACGCCTGGGCGACATCGTCCAGGATCCTGTATGAGCCCTGGTTCGCGTCGTAAAGGGTGACGGCGTCATTGTTCCACATCGCGACCGTTGCATGCGGTTCGAGCGGATTGTTGTGGTAGGTCGGCGTCGTATAGGTGCGGTCGAGCGAGATAGCCGCCGACGCCAGGGCGGTCTCGACATCGCCGCTCTCCGTGTCGGTCTCGTAGCTGGGATTGACCTTCTCCGGCTTGTACAGATCAGTGCGATCTGCACGCAGCTCGACGTCATGCGGTTGCTCCTCATAACGGACAACGACCAGGTCCGCAGCCTGGCGCGCAATCTCCAGGGTCTCGGCGACGACGACGGCAACGAACTGACCGTGGTACGCGATGGTATCGGATTGGAACACTGCCTGTTCAGCAGTACTTGGCGATGCAAGACGCGGCGCATTCTCGTGCGATAGCACGGTAACGACACCAGGAAGCGCACCCGCGGCGCTCGCGTCGATCGACGCGATCCGGCCCCTGCCGATCGTACTCTGCACCGGAAAAGCGTACGTCACACCTTCGACCGGGTGCTCGTAGGCGTATGGTGCCGCGCCGGCGACCTTCTTTGGTCCATCGATGCGGTCCAGCGGTGCGCCGATAGCCCGTATGGTGAGGTTCATGATTGGTCCTCCTCTCCTGTAAGGTCGAGCAGTGTGCGCACGAGGACGTTGCGTGCAAGCGGGACCTTGAACGCGTTGCCAGGCAGCGGCAGCGCGTCGGCGAGTTCGGCATCGGCAGCCCGGCTGAACATCTCTTCAGTGGCTGGCGCGCCACGCAGCGCGGCTTCAGCCTTCGCCGCCCGCCACGGTACATGCGCGACCCCGCCAAAGGCGATGCGCGCGTCGCGCACAACCCCATCGGTGACATCGATTGCCGCGGCAACCGAGACGAGCGCGAACGCGTACGACGCCCGGTCGCGCACCTTGCGGTAGTGCGAGCGCGTCGCGAACGGAAGCTGCGGCAAGTCGACGGCCGTGATCAACTCACCGTGTTCGAGGACGGTATCGCGCTGCGGTTCATCACCGGGCAGGCGGTAGAAGCTGACGAGCGGAATCGTCCGCTCGCCGTTCGGACCAAGCACGCGTACAACGGCGTCGAGGGCGGCCAGTGCAACGGCCATATCCGACGGATGTGTGGCGATGCACGCATCCGATGCACCCAGGATGGCCAGGGTGCGGTGATAACCCTGGCGTGCTGGACAGCCGCTGCCCGCTATGCGCTTATTACACGGCTTGGAGACATCCTGGAAGTAAACGCAACGCGTACGCTGCAGCAGGTTCCCGCCGGTCGTAGCAAGGTTGCGCAGTTGGCCCGAGGCCCCCGCGAGCAGCGCCTGCGTGAGCATGGGATAGCGTGTGCGAATCGTGCGATCAGCAGCCAGTTCGCTGTTGCGCACCGTAGCACCGATGCGCACACCTCCGTCAGGAAGCGGCTCGATGCGGTCGTAGGGAAGGCGTGCGACGTCGACGAGCAGATCCGGCTGCGCGACCCCTAGCTTCATATGGTCGACGAGATTGGTCCCGCCGCCCAGGAAGGCGCCGTTCGGGTTCTCGGCGAGCAGTGCGACGGCGCTGGCCGCGTCGCTCGCGCGTTCGTAGCGGAAAGGATTCATCGCGCCCCCTCCTTATTCCGATCACCAACCCATTCGCTTCGCTCAGGGTAAACTCCGCTGCCGCTTCTACGCTCCGCGTCAGGTGATCGGATTGGTAGAACCTCCGCAATCGCCGGGACGATGTTGGCATACGCTGCGCACCGGCAGAGATTGCCGCTCATGCGTTCGCGGATCTCGTCGTCGTCGAGGGTAACGTGATCAGCGTTCAGATCGGCGCTCACCGCGCTTGGCCAGCCGGCCTCGGCCTCGCGCAGCATGCCCACCGCCGAGCAGATCTGTCCCGGTGTACAGTAGCCGCACTGGAATGCATCGTGTTTGATAAACGATCGCTGGAGAGGGTGCAGGGTCTCGCCATCTGCAAGGTTTTCGGCGAGCCCCTCGATAGTGACGATCTGGCTGTCCTGCTGCGCTACGGCGAGCGCGAGGCAGCTATTTACACGCCGACCATCGAGCAAGACGGTACAGGCGCCGCACTGACCGTGGTCGCAGCCCTTCTTGGTACCGGTAAGCCCGAGACGTTCGCGCAGCGCGTCCAGCAGCGTCGTCCGCGTATCTATGACAAGCCGGTGCGTTGCCCCGTTCACCAGCAGAGTAATCTCAAGGTCCATAGCCATGTGCCTCCTTATCCATGAAAATGCTCCTCTGTACTTGTTACGTTGTCTCTGGATCGCTGGCAACGACAGCTGCTTCGCTTTGTCCAAAATCGTGAGCGTGACGAGATGCAGCGTCTCGCTGTTCTTCGCGCTCCTTAATGCGAGCAATCTTTTGTTGCAACTCGGCCATGTGCTGCTCCAGTTCTTGCATGTGCCGTTCCAGCGAGTGCTGGTGTTGTTCAAGCATGAGACGACGCTCGGTCAGAGTAGCGGAACCCTGCCGGCGCAGTTGGGCAAAGCGCACCATCTCTGCGCGAGGCATGCCTGTATTCCGCAATCGGATGAGCAAGTCGATCCAGGCAAGATCGTGCTGCGTATAGCGACGATGGCCGTTCTGCGCCCTCCCGATTGGCTCAAGCAGCTCGATGCGCTCATAGTAGCGCAAGGTATCGATGCTCAGCCCCGTCTGTTGAGCAACCTGTTGGATAGTAAGTCCTGTTTCCATGCCACAAGTATATAACCTGGAGTGGACTCCAGGTCAAGGGATTGTTACGCAATGCTCTGAACATCATCTTGCCCAAAAATCGAGCGAAGACGTTCTCTGCTACCATCCTGTCATGCTAATTGATACGTGGCGGTCCCTGTCTGATGCGTGTGCGTACGACATCAATGTCCTCTGTAGACCAGCGAGATTCCATCCACCAGGTGATACCGGCATCAACGTAGGGCTTAATGATATCACGGGCTTCGTTGTAATCATCCCCGGGCGTTTCGCCCTCCCAGACAATATCAAAGGGCGTCGTCTGGGTACGATGTTCGGCAATATATGCTTTCATCGCCCGAATGTCATCTGGTGTGACCTCGCCCCCGCTGCCGTCGGGGTTGATTTTCGTGGGAAGTAAACCATCGTAACGCAGAACGCGCTGCATCGATTTCGTGCGCGGCCATGCTCCAACGACCCATATGGGGATGCGTGGCTTCTGGACGGGAGGTGGAAGGAAGGTCATTTCATCGACATGATAATGTCCACCACGATAGCTGAATGGCTGGCCACTCCACAATCCAGTTAAAATTTCCAGGCTCTCATCTAGTAATTGCGCGCGTACTTTGCGATCCGTGACCTCACCTACTTTGCTGAAACCTCCATCTTCAAGCGCGCCCAGCCCGACAGGTAGCACGAGGCGTCCATGTGAGAGATGATCAACTGTCACTGTTTCTCGTGCAAGCTTCCATGGTCGGCGGCGGGATGGCGGCGTCAATACTGCTCCGATACGGACGTGCTGGGTACGCAATGCCATCGCAGCCAGCACCACCCACGGATCATACATCCCACCTATCGACTCAATATAAATCCCATCCCAATAAAAAATCCCATCCCAACCAGCCTCTTCCGCCTCAATAGCCATTGCAACGATCGTATCTACATCACCGCGCGGAATAATAAAACCATATTTCATAGGTGCCTCCTGATATGAAATTGCATCTCTTGTCAGGGATCATTTCCGCCCCCATCGAGGCAGAGATGATCCTTGTTTCTCTCCCCCAGCAAAACAACGGTTAGCAACAAATTCACGGAGTCGGGTGCTGTGGTAGCAAGAGCGCCAGCAGCACTGGTAGCATAACGACCAGGGTAGTGAAGCCCAGCGCCCACAGCGCAAAACGTGAACGTACGTGCAAACTACTCCGCTGCCATAATGCGACTTGCCTTAACGTCCGATTGGCAGCGAGAGCGTAAAGGATGATGGTTGCAATAAAACCAGCGATCAGGATACTTACCGCCACCTGCTGCTGCGCGAAAAATCCCACAGCGCTCACCGCTTGGCGACCGAGCGCAGCAAGAAGCAGCACTACCGCGACAACGAAGAGGAGGAGCCCCAGTGGAATGAGCCCGACAAGTGCACCGTGCAGTGCTTCGTGCGGCGCGACTGAAATGCGTTGCTGCGATCCCGTCGGATCGATAGAGGATGTAGACAAGTTTTTCTCCTTGCTAGCTGCCGGATACCTTTCCGGTATCAGGGCCGAGGGCCAGATTGTAGAAGTCCGTCACGCGAGTAACATATTGCTGTCCCGCAGTATTGAACGACTGGGCATGATCAGCACCTGGCACAAGCCAGGTCTGCACATGCGCGTCGGGAGCAGAGCGGGCGGCCGTGGCCAGCACAAACATATTGGTGGAAGGGTTAAAGCTATCTTTGTCCCCATGAATGAAAAAAATTGGTCGCGGGGCGATTCTTGCGACAGTGTCTACGGGACGCACATCATAGAAGTTGATCCCATACAGTGCCTGCGCCGCGAGCAACGCCCCGGGGGTGAACAGAGGTGGAAGATGACCCCTTTTCGGTACCTCGCGCTCCAGAATGGATGCGAAATCGGGGTAGCCACTATCGGAAACGAGAGCTCGGATAGCTGGCTCTTTTGCCGCCGCGAGTAAAAGGGTGACTGCCCCCAACGAGACTCCCCAGCCAGCAATAACGCGAGGGCGACCAAGTTCTGGATAGGGCAGCTGGCCTGACCGCAGGAAGTCCACCGCCCCGAGCACATCGCGTTGTTCAAAATAGCCCAGCGAGAGTGGGGCGGGAGGCGATTCACCTGCCCCTCGCATATCGAAGGCAAGCACGGCGAAACCATGCTGGGCAAAAGCCACGCTGAGCTTGAGCAACCCTGCCCCTTGATCCGCGCGATTGGTGCGATCGCCATGCACCATAATAATCGTGCGTTGAGCAGTGAGATGGCCACCTGGCAGCACACCGGGAATGAACCAGCCGCGCAATTGCACGTGATCCTCTCGACTGGGAAAAGTGATCCTGTGGAACTGCATCCCAAAGAAAGCAGGTGTAGCGTAGAGAGGTTGCTGGGGAGCATAAACGAGTTGCGTGGCGATATAGAGGGACAGAGCCGTATAGGCGGACGTCAGCACAGCAGAGAAGATGAGAAACGCTGCGACAATCCTTCGCGCTCTCCGTGCAGACGACTTTTCCTTAAAGCTGAGAAAGTTGGGCGACGAATGAGTGGCCATACATATGACCTCCTTGTCTGCTTATGAAGACCATGTTTGCAGAGACATTGTCCTTCCAGAGTATAAGTGATACCAGATAAGAAAGGAAGTGTCATTTGTCCCATGTCCTGGTGCTCTCTGTGCTTTGTATATGTCCACTTGTCTAAAGACCAAGATTCCATTGCCAGACACCTGCCTTGGCAATGGAGAGATCAAGTAATATACTGTTCATGAAGGAAAGATCAAACGGTGTGATCTTGGCCTTGAAGAACACTCTTTTCAAGAGGAAGGTGAGCGGAACATAATGGGAAAACCATTATTGATTATCGTGAACGGCCTGCCTGGCACTGGAAAGACAACCCTGGCAAGACGGCTCGCAGCAGATGTACGACTACCAGTCTTCTCTAGAGATGGCATGTATGAGACCCTTTACGATGCGCTTGAATGTCAAAGCAATGGAATCCCCCCTTTGTTAGGCTCTGCAACGTTTACCCTCCTCTACTACGTCGCAAGCTCATTGTTAGCAGCAGGCCAACCGTTGATAGTCGAGGGATTTTTTGGTCGCCCTGAATTAAGAAGTGCCCAGTTTCTCCACCTGCAACACGCTTACGATTTTGAGCCATTTCAAATTCTGTGCAAGACAGATGGGAGAGTCCTCTTGGAGCGCTTCCTTGCACGTGCGGGGACAGGAGAACGACACGCCGGTCATCCTGATCTGGAATGGATTGAACAAAACAAAGAGCGGATCTTACAAGGACATCTTACTCCTCTTGCTCTTGGTGGTCAGGTCGTTGAAATCGACACCACCACTCCTCACAGTTTTGATTATGCTGACCTACTCCAACAAGTTCATGCAGCTCTCTTATAGCTTCCACCTTTTCGGCAAGCAAAAAGAATGAACTTGAACGCAGTGATTGTCTTTTGTTGCCATCCAACACAAAAGAAGGCTATTATCTGTATCGACAAGCTCATAATGGTCCTCTTAGCATGCAACTATCGAATTTTGAACGTATATGCACCGCCATCGACATCCAAAAAAAATGTGTCGCAAAATCGGACACATTTCCCTCGAAATACATCTTGACGCTCATTCGTACGCGGTGCTATGCTGCAAACAATCAGAGGGCTACGCTACCCGCACGGTGCCCTCTTAACATATTGACAACGATGTCGAGAGGACACAGGTATGGCCATTATCGAAACCCGCGTAGACCGTAACAGCCCCGAATTTCAAGAGAATGCGCACTATTTACAGCAACAGCTAGCTCTACTCAGAGAACGTATACAACTCGTACAGCAAGGAGGAGGCGAAGATGCCATCGCTAAGCATCGCAAACGCAACAAGTTGCTGGCGCGTGAGCGCATCCAGTTGCTGTGCGACCCCGATACGCCTTTCCTTGAACTGAGCCCGCTGGCCGCCTGGGATATGTACAACAATGAGGCTCCGTCGGCAGGCATCGTCACTGGCATAGGACTCGTCGAAGGGCAAGAGTGTATGATTGTCGCCAACGATGCGACCGTCAAAGGTGGCACCTACCATCCAATGACCGTAAAGAAACACTTACGTGCTCAAGAGATCGCCGAACAAAACCATTTGCCTTGTATCTACCTGGTCGATTCGGGCGGCGCCTTTCTTCCCTTGCAGGCCGACGTGTTCCCCGACCGTGATCATTTCGGGCGCATCTTCTACAATCAGGCGCGCATGTCGAGCCAGCGCATTCCACAAATAGCCGCGGTAATGGGTTCCAGCACCGCGGGAGGTGCATATGTACCGGCCATGAGTGATGAATCGGTGATCGTACGTGGCAATGGCACTATTTTCTTAGGAGGGCCCCCACTGGTAAAAGCGGCAACCGGCGAAGAGGTTACCGCAGAGGAACTGGGCGGCGCCGATGTACACAGCCGCATCTCTGGCGTGACGGATCACTACGCCCTGAATGATGAACACGCGCTGGCAATATGTCGCAGCATTGTTTCCAATCTCAACCGCCGCAAGTACATTCCATGGGATATCACCGCCCCGGAACCGCCGCGCTACGATCCCGACGAACTGTATGGCATCATCCCGCTAGATGCACGCAAAAGTTATGACGTTCGAGAGGTGATAGCCCGTCTCGTCGATGGGAGTAAATTCCACGAATTTAAGGCACTGTATGGCACGACTCTCATATGTGGTTTCGCCCGCTTAATGGGGTATCCGGTAGGTATCATCGCTAATAACGGTATCCTCTTCTCAGAAAGTGCCTTGAAAGCTACACATTTCATTGAGCTCTGTGCGCAGCGGCTGACACCGTTGATCTTCTTGCAGAATATTACCGGCTTCATGGTAGGTCGCCAGTACGAACAGGGCGGCATAGCCAAAGACGGAGCGAAAATGGTCATGGCGGTTGCCAATGCCCCTGTACCGCGCTTCACTGTGATTATAGGGGGCTCATTCGGCGCCGGTAACTATGCCATGTGCGGACGCGCCTACGCGCCTCGACAACTATGGATGTGGCCCAACGCCCATATCTCGGTCATGGGCGGCGAACAGGCTGCCAGTGTACTGGCAACAGTGCGCCAGGAAGGGCTGGCCGCCCGTGGCAAAGGTATGAGCGAGGAGGAAGAGGCCGCTTTCAAACAGCCCATTCTCGACAAGTACGAGGCCGAGGGCAATCCCTACTATAGCACCGCCCGTCTCTGGGATGATGGCATTATTGATCCTCGCGATACACGCACCGTGCTTGCGCTGGGAATTGCAGCCTCGCTCAATGCACCAATGCCCGACACCCCGTTTGGCGTATTCAGGATGTAGCATAGTTAAGTAGACACATGAGGAAACGGTGCGAACAATGACATATACACACATAACCGTCGAACGCAGTTTTCAAGACAAGGTTGCTACCGTCACTATGCGGCGAGCAGAAGTGCACAACGCCTTTAATACCCGGCTCATCCAGGACCTGCAGGCAGCTTTTAACGATCTCTCCACTGAAGAGAAACTCCATGCCGTCGTTCTGACCGGTGATGGGCCATCATTTAGCGCTGGAGCTGACCTCAATATGATGAAAGCGTCAGCAACGTTCACGCAGGAACAAAACTTGACCGATTCGCTTCGCCTTGCAGACCTCTTCGATACCATCAATAGTTTCCCTTGCCCGGTAGTAGCGCGTGTTAATGGTACGGCAATGGGTGGTGGAGTCGGTTTAATCGCTGTTTGTGATATCGTCATTGCAGCCGAGAGCGCACGCCTGGCTTTCAGCGAAGTGAAACTGGGCATCGCGCCGGCAGTCATTTCACCTTACGTGATACGTAAAATCGGTGAGACCCATGCTCGCGTCTTATTTGTAACAGGGGAACGCTTCAGCGCAACTCGTGGCCGCGAGATAGGCCTTGTACACACGGTCGTCCCCTTGCCAGAGCTTGACGCCGCGTTAGAAAAGACGCTTAACGAGTTGCTGAGTAGTGGGCCACAGGCACTACGCGCCTGCAAAGCGCTGGCGCTGAATGTCGGCAGCATGCAGCATGAGACAGCTCGCAGGTATACTGCCGAAACGATCGCTGCATTGCGCGTAAGTGCTGAAGGTCAGGAAGGGTTACGCGCATTTCTAGAGAAGCGCAAGCCCAGCTGGGTGTTATAACATGTTCACAAAAATACTGATCGCCAACCGGGGCGAAATTGCAGTGCGGATCATGGTAACCTGCCGGGAGATGGGCATCCGCGCTGTTGCGATCTACTCCGAAGCGGACCGCAACGCGCTACATGTGCGAGAGGCTGACGAGGCCTATCTTATCGGTCCCGCCCCCGCGGCACAAAGCTATCTAAATATCGAGGCTATTATCAACACAGCGAAACTGTGCAATGCTCAGGCAATACATCCCGGCTACGGCTTCCTTGCTGAAAACACTGCCTTTGTCGAAGCCTGTTCGCAGGCAGGTATTGTCTTCATTGGGCCGCCTGCCTCCGCAATGCGCTTGATGGGATCAAAGATTGCCGCGAAACAACTGGCGCAATCGGTTGGCGCGCCGGTTATCCCCGGTTACAACGGCGATAGTCAAGACGATGCTGTCTTGCTGAAAGAGGCAGAGCGCATTGGATTTCCTCTGCTCATCAAAGCTTCAGCCGGTGGCGGCGGCAAGGGCATGCGCGAAGTACACGCTCCTGATGCCTTTATGGAGCAACTCGCGGGAGCACGAAGGGAGGCGCTGAGCGCGTTCGGAGATGATACTGTTTTTCTCGAACGCTTACTCCAGCACCCCCGTCATATCGAAATACAGGTGCTGGGTGATACCTTTGGCAATCTCATACACCTTGGCGAGCGCGAATGCTCCATCCAGCGCCGCCACCAAAAAATCCTGGAGGAGAGCCCTTCCGTTGCGCTGACTCCCGCTCTACGCGCTGACATGGGAGCTATAGCAGTACGCATTGCCAGAGCAGCCGGCTACGTTAATGCAGGTACAATAGAATTCATGCTCGATGCAGATAAACGTTTCTATTTTCTTGAGATGAACACACGTCTACAAGTAGAGCACCCGGTTACCGAAAGTGTTTTTGGTATAGATCTCGTGCGCCACCAGCTCCTGATCGCAGCCGACGAGAAACTCCGCCTCAGCCAGGAAGAGATAAGCCCTCGCGGTCATGCAATCGAAATGCGCCTGTACGCCGAAGACCCCGAGCAGGGCTTCCTCCCATCAACAGGTACGGTTACGCGCTTTATCAAACCTGAAGGACCCGGCATTCGCACTGACAACGGCATCGAGAGCGGCGACGAGATTACGCAGTTTTATGATCCAATGGTCGCCAAAATCATTGTTTACGGGGAAGATCGTCCAGCAGCCATAGCGCGTTCGCAAAAGGCGTTAGCACAATGCGCGGTATTGGGCGTCAAGACGAATACATCACTACTTCAGACACTTGTCACTCACCCTGCATTTCAGGAAGGTCTGACGTATACCAGCTTCCTGCAAGAACATCACCTTGCAGAGGATCGTGCTACTCAAGAGCATGTGCCTATCCCAAATGAGGCGCTGATCGCGGCGGCACTATATGACATTTCCAGCGCAGGTATAACAAATGCTGCTAATAGCACCTGGTAGCATCTGGAATACCCTGGGTCCATGGCGTATGATTGGGGAAGCCTATCGCGTCAATTACACATGGTCTGGTGTAGAGCATACCGTTGCTATAAGAAAAGCAGGGGATGGTGAATGGAGTATTCAGGTTGATATGCAAACAGCAGAAAACCTCACCTGCACATTTGCGAATAATGGCCTTGTTCTACTCCGGTGGAAAGCAAGCCAGACGCGAGCCTATGTACAGCGCTTCGAAGAACGGGTAGAAGTCATACTCCACGGGCGTCTTTATCAGCTGGCGCGACGTCAGCCCCCTGACGTAGACACTGCCGCGAAAAGCAGTAATATCGCCCATACGCAGAAAATACTCACGGCACCTATGGCTGGTACCATTGTCAAGATTCGGGCACACGATGGCGATGCAGTGGAACAACGCCAGGTGCTGGTAATCCTCAGTGCCATGAAGATGGAGCATGCCATCATTGCTCCCTATGCCGGCAAAGTACGGCATGTCTTTTACCGAGAAGGCGCGGTCGTCAATGGTGGAGCGACCATCGTTGAAATGGAATAAGAAAGGATCATACTATGCAAATAGGATTTATTGGTATTGGTGTCATGGGACGTCCAATGTCCCTTCACCTCTTAAAAGCTGGCCATCATGTCACCATTTTCGCGCGTCATCCAGAGAAAGCAGAAGTCCAGGAGGTGTTAAACGCTGGAGCCAAATTAGCACCTTCACCTCGCGCTGTTGCAATTGCTTCTGATATGGTGATCACCATGGTACCAAACTCCGCACAGGTCGAAGAAGTGGTGTGCGGCCCACAAGGCATCCTCGTAGGCGCTCGAAAAGGGCTGATCATCATTGACATGAGCACTATTGCCCCGAGCACGAGCCGCAAACTGGCAAGCATAGCAGCCGAACGCGGTGTGCATTTTCTCGATGCTCCCGTGAGTGGCGGCTCACAAGGAGCAGAAAATGGCGCCTTGACCATCATGGTTGGCGGCGAACGCGAGATATTTGAGCAGGCGCGACCGGTATTGGAGGCAATGGGCAAGCAAGAGAATATTTTCTACGTCGGGCCGCACGGGTCAGGAGAGGTTGTAAAGATCGTCAACAATATCCTCTGTGGCGTTATTGCTGCTGGCATTGCTGAGTCTTTCGTTCTGGGAGTCAAAGCGGGTGCCGATGTAAAGACAATGGCAGAGATTATTGGCGTGAGCGCCGGCGCCAGCTGGCAGCTTGCCAACCAGTTTCCCGCCCGTGCCTTCAATGGGAGTTTTAAGCCAGGCTTCATGACCGATCTCCTGCATAAAGACCTGGGGTTAGCACTGGATTTAGCCGCCGAGAACCAGACTCCCCTGGCTTTAACGGCACTGTCACGTCAAATGTACGAGATGGCGCGTGCGGAAGGCTTTGGCCGCGAAGATTACACTTCATTACTCAAAGTCCTGGAACAGATAGCAGGCGTAGAAGTAAGAGGCTAGTGTTCTGTACGGCTACTGCACAAATGACATAATCAAGTTATGTGAAATCGTCATTCCGAATACAAGCACAGCAGCCAGCCCAAAGTAGAGCAGACTGAGAACAATGCGTTCCCCCACCGGGACAGTATAGTATGCACGAGTGTCTGGACTATTGGGCTGGGAGCGACGCGCCCAGAACTGGGTACCTGCTATTATCACAAAGAAGAGCAGCCACGGAGAGAAGTTACCATTTATCCATGACCAGATCTGGAAAGCAACAAGACCAAGGAAACCCAGGATCCAAAGGCGCCGGTCAATCGCTGCCAGGACACGCCCACCATCAAAAGGCACAACCGGAATGAGGTTAAACAGGTTCATGAAAAAGCCAAAGTAGGCAAGAGGAGCCCATACGCTTCTTACAGGTGACTGGAGCGCCAGGAATAGACAAACCGAAGCGGCAATCGCACCGGCAATAGGGCCTGCAATTCCCACCTCTGCCTCATCTTTGGCATTTTTGGGCATCCGGCGCATGAATACAGCGGCACCAAGCAAAGGAATGAAGATCATCCCCCCAACGGGTATCCCTTTCAACTTCATCACAAGCGCATGCCCCATTTCGTGGATGAAGAGTAACGCCACCAACCCTACAGCAAACTGCCAACCAAAAATGTATGAGTAGACCACGATAGAGATAACGGCGGAAATACCAGCCCAACCAAACTTCAGGAAAATGCCGAGCATAGGGAATTTCAGGAGGAGCGCAGCAAGCGCTGCACCAATACCGCCAAGGCCAGCAAGACCCTTACGTTTATTGCTACCGGCCTCGGACTTTCCACTGGCCGCTGGCTCGTCCTGCCCGGCGCCAGTAGCATAATCATCCGCGCTCGAAGCCCCGGTAACCTCTTGATACTCCGCCATCAGCGCGGGATCATAACTATTGACCACTGTAGGACCATGCGCATAATCAGAATATGATTTCAACTGTTGTACAGGTTGAGCAGAGCGAGGTGCCTTTGACGCATCATGCTGGTAATAAGACGGGTCAGCATAATCAGTCTCTTGTGGAGATTTGCTATATTCAGAAAAGTCATCAGGATTCCAGTGCATCATTGCCCTCAATTCTGGCTATGCTCTTGTATCATTGTATATAAACATATTATACAATACAGAACGCTACCCAGTAAGCCCTGTTCATTCATGGCAGGGATGAAAGGGTCTTCCTTTTATGGTGGATAGAGTGGGGAGGAACGCGATGAGGGTTGACAGAAGACGACGAAAAGGTTAGAATACGAACAAATATTCAAAAAGGATGAAACACGGTGAAACGAGGGAAGACGCCCACCTTCTTAGTTGAATTGCCATTGGCCACGCAGCCAGACCAGGCTAAACACCTGCGCGCCCACTTGGAGGCGGCTCGCTGCCTCTATAACGCACTCCTGGGTGAGGCCATGAAACGCCTGCGCCTCTTGCGTGCTGAAAGCCGATGGCAAGAGGCACGTCGTCTCCCTAAGAAGTACAAACAACAACGCAACACCCTGTTCTCATCCCTGCGAAAGCAGTATGGCTTCTCCGAATATGCCCTGCACGACTACGCTAAAACCGCCCGCTGTAGCTGGATTGCCGACCATATTGACTCAACAATGGCTCAAGCCCTGGCATCGAGGGCATACGAAGCCGCTAATCGCGTGTGCCTGGGCAAAGCACACAAGGTTCGTTTCAAAAGTCGTGGGCGTGGACTCGATAGTGTCGAGGGCAAGCGCAACGATACAGGGCTTCGCTTCGTTTTGCAAACGCCAGAGCAAGGGAACGCAGGTCACCTCATCTGGGGTAGCTCCCTGATCCCTGCACTCATTGACTGGGATGATCCCGTCATCAAACATGGGCTAGACCACAAGATCAAGTACACCCGACTCGTTCGTCGTCGAGCCACAAGTGAACGTGCGGCAGGTGCAGACAGTGATGGCAACCGCTACTACGTTCAACTAGTAGTTGAGGGAAGCTCCCATCAGAAACAGAAGAACACAGTCGGCACTAATACCATTGGGTTAGACATTGGTCCATCCAGTCTTGCCATCGTGCCCCAACAGGGGCCAGTCCAACTCCAAACGTTTTGCGAGGAATTGCGACCCAATGCACGCAAAAAACGACGGTTGCAGCGCAAGATGGCTCGGCAACGTCGGGCAAACAACCCACAGAACTACGATACAAAAGGCCGGGTGAAAAAGGGACGACTCACCTGGAAGAACAGTCGGAAGTCTCTCTCGACACGCCGAGAGCTAGCCAACGCCGAGCGCAGGCTGGCAGCCCATCGCAAGAGCCTGCATGGAAAGCTAGTCAATGACCTGATACGTGTGGGCAATACGATTCAGATCGAAAAAACGTCATTTCGAGGGTGGCAAAAGCTGTTTGGCAAGTCGGTTACCCGATCAGCACCAGGGATGTTTTCTACGCATTTGAAACGCATAGTTGCAAAAACTGGCGGCACCCTGAGCGAAGTCGGCACCTACCACACCAAACTGAGCCAGTACTGTCATGGCTGTCAGACCTATACCAAGAAGCCGTTATCCCAGCGTTGGCACTCCTGCCCGTGTGGGATCGGCCCGGTCCAACGTGACTTGTATTCAGCCTTTTTGCTCGCCTTCCTCAAACCAGCAGATACCACTCCCTCTATCGCCCAGCAAGACTGGGAAGGTGTAGAGCCGCGCCTTTTGACTGCGGTAGAGTGTTTAAAGCAACGTGCGAATGAGGGGCAGATCTTGCCTCGAAGCATGGGCATAACCCGTGCCGGAGCGCGTCAGTCGAAAAGTCTTGCCGGTCTCCAACAAGAGCGTTCTTCCCACCTGCTCCTGGATCGGAAAGGAAGAGTCGAAGCGTTGGACGAGCTGTAAGAACCTCCCGTCTTTTAAGCGGGAGAGGTTTCAGGTAAACAGTATACAGCAGTTGCGTTATTCCCTGGGAACGCGTGCATACACGCTTCGATCAAAGCTGTATACCAAAGATTTGATTGAGCAGAAACAACAGAATCAATGCCGTAATCAGCACCACAGTTCCCCAGGCGATAATATTAAAGACAAGATTATTGACGTGACGGCCCATTAAACGGCGGTTATTGACCAGTAAGATAATGAATACCAACAGGATGGGTAACATCGCAGCATTCAAATCTTGCAAAATGACTAGCACCTGAAAGATTGGCAGTCCGGGAATGAGGGTTATAAGCACTCCCAGTATGATGAGGCCAGTGAAAATACTTTGAAAGACAGGCGCTTCCTTGAAACTGTGCGAAACTCCGCGCTCAAAACCAAAAGCCTCGCAGATAGCATATGAAGTAGAAAGTGGCAGGACAGCCGCTGCTAGTAAAGAGGCGCCGAATAACCCTATGCCAAAGAGCAGCCCCGCATATTGGCCAGCAAAGGAGCGCAGGGCCTGTGCTGCATCAATTGCTGTGATGGGCATAGGCAGAGGATGTCCCTTGTAAAGCGCAGCAGCCGAAGCAATAATAACAAAACAGGCAATAGCTACTGCAAAGATAGTTCCACTATACACATCCAGTTGCTCGTAAGCATACTCGCTAGATTGAATACCCTTGTCAGCTACAGAAGACTGGACAAAAAACTGCATATAAGGACTGATAGTCGTCCCTACAAGAGCAACGGCCGTGAGTAAATAACCGCTGCTTGTATCGATATGGGGAAAAATAAGCTCTCGTCCAACCTCGCTCCATGAAGGGTGAGCAGCAAAAGCGGCCGGTATATATGCAAGGAAACCCAGAGACATAATGAGAAAGATTTTTTCAACTCGCCGGTAGGAACCCTTGATGACAAGCCACCAGAGAGCCAGGCCAGCAACTGGAACGATGACGTATACCCAGAGAGTATGAGGATCATTTGCCAGTACCTGGACACTGGCAGCGATGCCAAGGAATTCAGAAACAGTCACACCAGTATTCGCAATGAGTAGTGCAAGCATAGCAAGCGCGGTCCAGCGGACGCCGAATTGTTCACGAATGAGATCAGCCAAACCTTTGCCAGTAATAGCTCCCATACGAGCGCACATTTCTTGCACAATCGCCAGACAAAAACCAGCAATTGCTAATGCCCACAAAAGGTTATATCCATAATTTGCGCCCGCTGAAGCGAACGTGGCAATGCCACCAGCATCGTTGCCTGCATTGGCGGCAATCAATCCAGGACCCAGTACAGTAAATAGCATAAGTAGAGGTGAAGATCGACTGAGACGAAAACGTGACCGCGCTTGTTTTTTTCGGTCAGCGCGGTCAGTAGTCCTGAGTTTTTGTGCTTTCTGGTCTGGTGTATCCATGAGGCACGCTCGCAGAATAGAGGAGGCTAAAGCCTGTTCTCAATCTGCCCTTCCCAATGTACGTTTTGTTCTTCGTAACTGATGATACCACTCTTCACTTCATGGAGCAAGATTTCTGTACTTAATGGGGGAACTATTATTCCCCCTTCTTTACTCCCTCCAGATGCAAGCGCAGCAGATTGAGAGCCGTCATGATGGCGAAGCGCTTGTTGTCCGCCCGGCCACCACGCCATCCTGGACCCATCCCTGTTACAACACCTTCTGGCCCTTCAATGGCTATATGAATGGTTCCGGGGGCTTTCCCTTCTTGTTCGTCAGGCCCGGCAACTCCAGTAATACCGAGGCCAAAGTCTGCACCAAACCGCTCGCGTATAGCATTAGCCATAGCACGGGCAGCTTCTTCACTGACCGTACCATACTGTTCAATGACTTCATGTGGGACACCCATCTGCTCTTTGACTTTGTCACTATATGCCGCCACTCCACCAATGAAGTGCTTAGAACTACTAGGAACATCTGTAATAGTACCGGACAGGAGCCCACCTGTAACAGACTCCATTACAGCAAGGGTCTGATTGCGTGCCTGGAGCAAGTTGCCCACAACGCTTTGCAGTGTTTCCTTATTTATGCCGAAGACATAATGGCCGAGTATTTGGCGCACCTGCACCTCCATCTCGGACACCTGGCGCTCGGCCTCTTCACTGGAATCAGCTTTGGCGGTAATACGCACATCTATAGCATCAGCTTTGGCGTAGGTAGCAATGGTCGGGTTATTGCTGTGAAGCAGCGAAACCAGCCGCTCTTCAACAGCGGATTCGCCCAGGCCAGACACGCGTAGAATGCGGGTGAAGATCAAGCCCCCCGTATAAGGCTTCAACCTTGGAATAACCTCCTGCTCCCACATTCGATACATCTCTCGTGGTACTCCAGGCATAGCAACAATAATGTGACCATCTTTTTCAACCCACCAGCCGGGGGCAGTTCCTACCGGGTTGGGAAGAACCTTTGCCGAAGGAATCAGTGTAGCCTGTTTGACGTTACGCTCTGGCATCCTGATACGGCGATTTGAAAAGTAATTGCGCAACTCATTTTCCAGGATGGGATCGACCTGCATCGTCTCACCTAGCAGCGCGCTAATCGACTCACGAGCGAGATCATCCTCGGTCGGTCCCAGCCCTCCCGTCATGATAATGAGGTCAGAACGTTCCCAGGCGCGCTGTAGCGTTTCGACAATACGTCCCTGGTTATCCCCCACCTGCGAGACAAAATAGAGATCTATACCCAACGCCGAAAGGCTTTGTGCAAGATAGGTAGCATTAGTATCGGTAATATGACCTAAGAGCAGTTCAGTACCACAAGAAAGAATTTCAGCGCGCATGAAACCTCCGTTAAAGAAATATGATAACAAACAAAAAGCGAAGCGAGATGCAGTGAGGGCAGTAGCTATTCCCTTTAAGGGCCGTGTACTACACATCTTGCAAGCGCAGGATATTTATCATCATATCATACCATAACAACGTACATCAATATATTGTGTTAGAAGCATTAGAAAATCAATATGTTGTGCCAAAAGCCTTGCAATTGGCGTTTTTTCTGAGTATACTGTGTTGGTAGGCTAAAAGAAAGAATGTTCGTGACTCGATCTCTTAAAGTGGATAGATGAATAAGTGAGGCGGGGGCATATCCATAACACCAATATTTTGAAAAGAAAGAAGGAGTGACAACACGTGTTGGAACAGCAAAAGCAGGCTTCTCAGGGAA
>WNFX01001933.1_pt1 | contig 36224 bp, 28 predicted proteins | sample 5400111 | NCBI WGS metagenome assembly WNFX01 (sample SAMN13153363, study PRJNA577476) | soil metagenome | isolation source: 40 cm soil or saprolite under grassland replicate 1 | place: USA:California | collected 2016-06-15 | reverse complement strand
ACGTCATCTTGCGTGCGCTTGGAGAGGAAGAAGTAGTGATTGATGAGCCAGCGCGAGTCCTGTTGCAGGATGGGGATGTTCTGTTGTTGTGTTCGGATGGATTATGGGAGATGGTGCGGGACCCCGAGGGCGAAGAGATCGCTGCGATCCTGGCAAAGGCACAGCTTTCAGCCCAAGCCATGGCCAAGCAGCTCGTCCAGCTTGCCCTTCAAGGTGGCGGACACATCGCCAGAGAGTTGGGCGGGGGACACGATAATGTGGGAATTGTTGTGGTACGCAGCCAGATCCAGATTGCCGACTGCGAGACGATCCCGTTGGAGCCACTGAGGTAGGACCAGGATAGATGCTGTTGGCGAATTGCTGAAGGGAGGAGAAACTGGACAAAGACTGTTATCATAAGGGCAAACATCTGAAAGAATGCCTGTAGAATGAGGAGGCTACTATGTCCTTGAAGCCAGAACCGATAGATCCTCTCCCAGAGGAAACGGCCCGGATCGCTCGTGCCGCCTTCCCGAAGGGAAATCTGTACATGCGTCTGAGAGATGAACTGGGCACGCTCTCTCAGGATGATCTGTTTGTGGATCTTTTCCCTTCTCGTGGCCAACCCGCCGAAACCCCGTGGCGCCTCGCGCTTGTTCCCGTTATGCAATTTCTCGAAGGGTTGTCGGATCGTCAAGCAGCCCAGGCCGTGCGTAGCCGCCTGGACTGGAAATACTTGTTGGGGCTGGAGGTGAGAGATGCTGGCTTTCACTCCTCGGTGCTCTGCGAATTTCGCAGTCGTCTGCTGACCGGAGAGGCTGAGCATCGCCTGTTCGAGGGACTGCTCACGCACTTCAAAGCACGTGGTTGGCTCACGCAACGCCAGCGCCAACGAACCGACTCCACCCACATCCTGGCGGCTGTTCGCAGTCTCAACCGCCTTGAACTAGTGGGACGCACCCTTCAGCATGCCCTCCATACGCTCGCGCTTGTCTCCCCTGACTGGCTGTTGACGCAGATCGACCCAGAGTGCTTTGAGCGCTACAGCCGCCCTTTAGATGAATATCGACTCCCCAAAGAGAAAGCCGAGCGACTGGCACTGGCGGAACAGATTGGCAAAGATGGACAGTATCTCCTCTTGCGCGTCGTGCAGTCACAAAGCGTGCTGGTCAGGCTACAGGTGGAATCATTGATAAAAATCATGTTTTCATCTCTCTGGCTAATGCTAGTGCATCGAATTGGCCCCGGAGCTGATGGAAATGGGCACCAACCTCAGAATTCAGTAGCGATAGATATCCTAGACACGTTTACAAGGAGGCATTATGACCGAACACTTGCCACCGGGATCAGTCCACCTTTCCACTGAAGACCGTATTCGCATGGCCAAACTGTATGAAGAAGTTGCTAGTAATCTAGAAGAAAATCAGGTATGTAGTATAGGGTTATCTATGATGTTAAGTCACACGCAAGCCCTTTCATTGCTAAAAAGTCCGGAGCTATCTGTCAGCGTCACTGCCGGGATATGTAAACCATGCGTGACGAGGTTTGTTACCTACATGATCTGCACACCGCTCAGCGCATCAAACCGATCGATATCGCGCCGGATAATATCGAGGCTTCCACGCCAGAACTCCTCCGCTCGCAGATTGATGCCAAAGCGCGCCGCTAGCTTCGCAGCGTCCGCCATCCCCGTCGACGAGAGCAATTCGTCGTAGCCTCGCTTGAACTCCTCTGGGTCCTGCTGGTAGCGTGCGTACAGTCCCAATCCAAACAACTGCCCGAACATGTAGGGATAGTTGTAGTACGATCGGCCCACATTATAATAATGCTGCTTCACCGCCCACATGTAAGGATGTAGCTCTGCCAGCTCATCGCCGTACATCTCGCGCTGCGCCTCCATCATCAACGTGTTGAACTCGTCGATAGCCAGCTCGCGTTGCCGGCGCTTCTCAAAGACACGCTCCTCGAACAGCAAGCGGCTGCTGATATCTACCACAACCTGGCAGGTACCTTGCAGCGCCGCCTCCAGAATGACGATCTGCTCCTGTTCGTCCGCCTGTCGTAGCGCAGCCTGCCGGATGATCGTCTCGCAGAAGATGCTGGCCGTCTCCGCCAACGTCATAGGATGGGTGCGCTGCAGTGCGGTACGCTTTGCGAGGTTCATATTATGGTAGCCATGCCCCAATTCGTGCGCCAGGGTGCTTACTCCGGCGAAGGTCGGTTTGAAGTTGGCAAGGATTCTTGATTCGTCTTCACGCAGTGAGAAGCAGCTCGCTCCGTCCCGTTTGCCGGGACGTGGCTCCGCATCGATCCAGCGTTCGCGAAAGGCGCGCGCGGCAAAGTCGGAGAGCCTGGGAGAGTAGGTGCCAAACTGTTCGATGATAAAGCTGGCCGCTTCGTCAAATTCCCACACCTGGCTGCTCGTTCCGATCGGTGCAAACAGGTCGTACCACGCGAGTCTTTCTAGCCCGAGTGTTCGCGCCTTGGTCCGCAGGTAGCGCCGGAAATCGGGAAACGCGGCGCGCGCGGCGCTAAGCATTGCGTCGAGCGTCTGCCGGTCGATGCTATTGGCAAAGCAGGAGGCGTCCAGCGGCGATGCCCAGCGCCTCCTCTGCGTGACGATAAGTACTTCGCTCTTGATACTATTAAGCGCCGCCGCCAGGGGCAGCGCGACCCGTTCCCAGCCTGCCAGCTCAGCCTGATAGGCGCGCTGACGCGTGGCACGGTCCGCGTCGTAAGCCAGGTTGCGTACAACGCTCATTGGCAGCTTCTTGTCTTCCGTTTCTACCGCTATGCTGAGCTGCGACGTGATGTTCCCATGCAGCCTTGCCCATGCCGTCCCCCCACTTATATTCAATTCGGCGGCAAGCGCCTCTTCTCCCTGCGTCATAAGGTGGGCTGCCTGTATCTTTGCCCTGCCCAGCGCGTACTCGTGCTCGCGCGCTACCTGTGATTGCCTGGTCAACTCATCCACATCCAGCGAGCCAATCCAGGCCGTGTAGCGCGTCCCCAGCATGGATAGCGTTGCCAGCGGGCCTTGCAGTTCGCTCATCCTGGCCTGCGCGACCTTGTTCTGCGAGTCGGTAAGGATGAAGCTGTTGATGTAGGCAACCAGCGTTCTCGTGCTGTCGAAAACCGCATTGTAGCGCGTTGTAACCGTCTCGAAGGTGCGCACTACGGTTGTATCGACAGCCTGTGGAGATTGCTCCATGATGGAGTGCGCATCGAAGAGCTGCGCAAGATCAACGATATTCTGAACGCTGCTGCTAAAACCTTCGGCGAACTCGGGCGATTCCAGGTCGGGATAGATTCTTGTCATATCCCAGCGAGGTAACTTTTGGGATGTGGTCATGAGACAAAAAGCTCCTTCTTTATCCATCTGGCATTTGCACGCATTGTAGCATGCTACGCAATGACTTTAAAGAAGGAGGGCATTATGTACAAGATGTAGAACAAGACAAAAACGCAGGGAGTTTGTTATAGTCTTATCCGTTATCACGGTCCGCTTTCGTAATGACGCACAACCACGAAGGAAGCTTCACGATAATCCAGTCTCTAGCTTGAAGGGCTATGATACGCCCCACATCTGAATAAGCCTTATTCCTCTTTTCTCATAAGAGCGCGGAGCGTTCGTGCAGACTCCTCGTTCATGTGATAACTCTCAGTGTCCGCAGGGAACGTCCCCGCCTGGACATCGGCAAAGAAGCGTTGCAGGGCCTCGGTAGCTATATCGGCCAGGTGAACGTACTGACGAACAAACCTGGGAAGCCGTCCATCGTAGAGACCCAGCACATCGTGATAGACAAGCACCTGTCCATCGCAGTGTGGCCCCGCGCCAATACCAATGGTTGGAATCGGCACTTCCTGCGTCACGATCTGTGCCAGGACATCAGGCACTCCTTCCAGAACGATCGCAAATACGCCTGCAGCAGCCAGTGCACGGGCATCAGCCACTAACTCGTAGGCAGCCTCGGCTCCCTTGCCCTGGACCCGGTAGCCGCCCATAGCGTGGATCGATTGCGGGGTAAGCCCCAGGTGTCCCATCACTGGAATCTCGGCGGCGAGGATCGCTTCTATCACTGCCAATCGCTTATGCCCTCCCTCCAGTTTCACGCATTCCGCCCGACCCTCACGTATTAAGCGGCCCGCATTGCGCACGGCCTCTTCTACAGAGACATGGTAGCTCAGCCAGGGCATATCGCCTACTATTAAGGCGCCGGGTTTCGCTCGTGCGACTGCAGCCATATGGTGAATCATTACATCCATCGTGGCAGATAAGGTATCGTCATATCCCAAGACCACGTGAGCCAGTGTATCACCTACCAGAATCATATCCGCTCCGGCTCTATCAGCGATGCCTGCCGAAGGGGCATCATAGGCTGTTACCATCCTAATCTTCGGCCCACCCTTTCGGGCCTGTATAGCGGGTACGGTCACTTTCTCCCGCATAGGTGTTCCTTCCTTCTTACTCAGAAATAGTCCTACCTGTATCCCAACTCCCATCGGCACGAAGCAGGAAATTATCAATCAAACGGGCCGGGCCTACTTTCGCCGCAATGACAAGCAGCGCAGGGGCGCGGAGGGTTTCAAGTGACATAAAACTGTTGGGATCCCGCACCTCGGCATAGTCCAGGCGTGCGCGTGGTTCTGCCAGGACTGTGTCAGCCATCGTCCGTGTCACTACTGATGGCTCCTCGCCTGGATGCACCTCAAAGGCCATGCGACCAGCTTGCAAAGCTCTGTAGAGCACTCGTGCAGCGGTGCGGTCCTCCCCGATGAGATAGGCGTTCCGGCTGCTCATCGCCAGGCCATCTGCTTCGCGTATGGTTGGTAAAATGCATAACTTCACTGGAAGATCGAAATCAGCCACCATGCGCGAGATGACGGCAGCCTGTTGCGCGTCCTTCTGCCCGAAGTATGCCCGGTGCGGACGTACCATCTGAAATAATTTCAGGACGACTGTGGCCACACCACGAAAATGGCCTGGACGGCTGGCTCCCTCAGCCTGCCCCGCAAGTGGTCCTGTCGGCTCAACATAGGTGGCAAAACCAGGTGGATAGATCTCTGCGGGCGTCGGAGTGAACACAACATCCACGCCTGCTTCCTCGAGCAGCTGCAAGTCTCGCGACAGATCTCGCGGATAGCTCCCCAGGTCTTCGTGCGGGCCAAATTGCGTCGGGTTAACGAAGATACTTACGACCAGGACCTTGTTCTCCACACGCGCCTGGCGGACAAGTGAGAGATGCCCCTCGTGGAGATACCCCATCGTAGGGACGAATCCCACATCAAGAGCACTTGCCCACCCTGGGTGTTCATCGACCATCTCCTGGACTGTGGTGACTACGCGCATTCTTCTTCACTCCTGTTACTGGCTGGCATACCTGCTAATACTTTACAAAATATATAGTACATCGTACTTTTTTTGCAAGATCACACTTGCAGGCCCAGAAGGCGGAGGGATCACGATTACTTCCCTGCTATGCATCGAGTGTAGGAGAAACGCATCGAAAAAGCAAAGGAATAGCATGTTTGGATATTTTCTCCAATCCTTGTATAATGCAGGCACACCACTATACAAGATAAACGAGGAACAGCCATGACAACCGTCCAGACCGTAGATAATGCGCTCCAACAGTAACTAGCAACCGCAAAAAACTTTCCAGGCGCATCCCTCGACATCTGCTCAGGCTACATATCGACCAACGGCATCTCTTCCCTGCGCGCAATGTTCACATCGGCTCGTAGTGTGCGCGCCGTCGTGGACTTAAACCCTACCAATCGCCTCAACGCGTTCCGTATGCTTCGTAGCTTTGGTGCGCAGGTATACATCTATGTGGCACCGCCCCGTACCATCTTCCATCCTAAAATCTACTTCGGCGCGCTGGAAACGCAGGTCTGGGCTTTAATCGGCTCCTCCAACCTCACCGAAAGCGGTATGGCAACCAACGTAGAACACAACCTCTTCATCACAGGTCAACGCCATACGGAACCATTTAGCTCTCTCGAAGCGCGTATCGAATCATTCATAAAGCAATCCTACCCCTTCGACCGCGAACTCGAAAAGAGCCTTCTGGAGGTCGAGCGCAAGATGGTGCGCGACCCACAAACCAATAAATACGACGCCTATCTGCTGGCATCGGGCATCAAGCCCAAGGAAAAGCTAGAGTTGACCATACCAGCCGAAGTCCAGCGCGCCGCCCTCGAAACCCTCTTCAAATTCGCCAGGAGCACGCGCCTGGAGTATGCCTACCAGATGTTGCTCCTCCTCGTCATGCTCAATCGCAGTGACGCCAACGGCTGGTTCTCTGTAAATGAGACTGCGCGCTGCTTCATAGCATTTTATAGAATGTGTAGAGAAGCCGGCTTGCCACCAGAGAAGAGACGTGGCTCCAAGCTTGCGGTAGTTGACAATCCGAACGCAAGGCTGGCGGAGATCGCTGAAATGATAAAGACGCGTCCCTTCCCACGTTTCGAGCGCGAGGGACTATTGGGGTTGAGCGATAATGATCAGTATTTTGTGATAAATCCCGCCTTGCTTGAGGGATTGAATGCTGAGGTGAGAGAGGCGTTGAAGGAGCTGGCAATCAAGAGAATGGGGGAGCATTTCGGAGAGGATATAATGAATATAGAAGCTATGGCGGTAATTGCTATACAGAAGAAGTCACTATAGCGCTTTAGACCAGGAATATCGACAAATAACAGGTACGCTGTTAAACAAGTGGAGAGCGAGCTGATGGTAGTTCTTATGCTCTTTTGGAAGGAATAATTATATGGAAGTGATCAGGACTGATAATGGCTTATTCTACAGGTCTCAGTTTGAAAGCGAAGTCGCCCTTGAAAAAGCCATACTTGAAATACAGGCTGAACTATTTGGTAAAAACAGGATGTACCTGGATGTAAAGAAAAAGATAGGAGCCAGAGGCGGTTTAAGGAATATACCAGATGGGTATTTGCTCGATCTCAATGGTCAAAAACCCCGTCTTTATGTAGTCGAAAATGAACTTGCTGCACATGATCCGCTTCGACATATCGCTATTCAAATATTACAATTCTCCCTCTCGTTTGAAGCGGAGCCAAGAGCAGTAAGAAATATTCTTTTTGAGGCTCTACAGAGCCAGGCAGATTTAAAATTACGTTGTGAAGAGTATGCTTCTAAACACGGCTTTCGGAATCTTGATCATATGCTTGATTATCTGGTTTTTGAAACTCCATTTGCAGCGCTCGTGATAATTGACGAAATTCCCGACAATCTTGAAAAAATACTTCTTACCCGCTTTCAATTTGGTGTGGAAGTATTAGAGCTAGCTTATTATACCTGTTCAGATGGCAGAAAATATTATCGTTTTGAACCGTTTCTTGCCGATGTAAATGCTGACCTTCGCGAAGCATTACCAGATGAGAAACAAGAAGAACCTATTGCGCAGGATGACATCGATACAGTAGTTGTTCCTGCTCGCGAAGATGGTTTCCAAGATACCTTTCTTAAGGAAAACCGTTGGTTTGCAATAAGAATACATGGCACAATGCGACCGCAGATCAAATATATTGCGGTCTATCAGGTCGCGCCAAGATCTGCAATTACTCATGTTGCAACAGTGAGTTCTATTGAACCCTGGGGCGAAACAAAGAAGTTTGTCGTCAATTTTGCGGAGCCTGCAAGAGAAATTGGCCCGATTCCCCTCCTGAAGAATGGCAGAGTAAAGGCGCCACAAAATTTGCGCTATACTAATTACGAACGATTAATACACGCAAAATCATTAGATGATATCTGGGGGCAAGCGGAATGAAAGAACCGCATGAGATTAAATCCGGTAAATCATCTGCAATTGAGTAGCCATACATAGGAGGCCACCCATGCCAACCGAACACCACGCGACACCAGCCGCGACGGACGCCGTATCACATCGCTTTATCGAAACTAACGGGCTGCGTATGCACATCGCGGAACAGGGGACTGGCCCCCTCGTGCTGCTCGGTCATGGCTTCCCGGAGCTCTGGCACTCCTGGCATTACCAGATGCCCGCGCTGGCCCAGGCTGGCTACCATGCCGTTGCGCCCGACCTGCGCGGGTACGGCCAGACCGATCAACCCGCCGCAGTGGAGGCGTATACGCTGCTGCACCTCGTCGCGGACCTGGTGGGTCTGCTCGACGCGCTTGGGGAGCAGGAGGCGATCCTGGTCAGTCACGATTGGGGCAGCGTTCTCGCCTGGCAAGCGGCACTGATGCGCCCCGACCGCTTCCCGGTCCTGGTCACAATGAGCTCTCCCTATCTTCCGCGCAGCCCGCTTCACGGCGCGAAAGCGGCGGTGCCACCGACACAGAGCTGGCGACAGACCTTCGGGGACCACTTCTTTTACCAGACCTATTTTCAACAACCCGGCGTCGCGGAGGCCGAATTGGAGCGCGATGTCCGTGCAACCGTGCGCCGCCTATTCTATGGGCTTTCAGGAGACGCGCCTGCATCAGAACGCTGGCACCCCGTCCTGCCCGGTCCCCAGGCGGACATGCTCAACGCGACCGGCAGCCCCGCTGTCCTGCCAGCGTGGATTACCGAGGAGGAGATCGATCTCTTTGCGGCAGAGTTCGCGCGCACAGGATATCGCGGCGGCCTCAACTGGTATCGCAATATCGACCGCAACTGGGAGCTCCTCGCCGCTTACAGTGGCGCGATTGTGCGTCAGCCTACGCTGTACCTCTGGGGCGACAAGGACCCTATCCTGGAACTTGCTGGTGTGGGCAGGCAGGTTGAACGCATGCAGCAGTTTGTCCCCAATCTCCAAAAGAGGGTTTTCCCCGGCTGTGGTCACTGGGTAGCACAGGAGCGGGCCCAGGAGGTCAACGCAGCGATACTCGCGTTCCTTCAGCATCTATAGCCGGGTCACTATTCAGATCCTCATTTCCAGACTCGTCAGCGCCAAAGGCGCTTCACAAGCGGTTTGGTGTGGATGGCGGGGTTTGGGGCCCGAGGCCGCAAACCCCGCCATCCACACCAAACCAGGGCGAGCCGCCGCAGGCGGCGAGGGGTCCTGAACAGTTACCGGGAGAACTCGAATGTTACCCGAAACTTACGTTGGATGCGTCATACCTGATAAACGAACTGTAGAGATATTTGCCGATGGAACAGAAGAGCGGCCAATCCTGGACTTAAGCTACCGAATTATGATATGGTATGATGTGTTGCCCTGGCCGTAACATTGTGGTTACACCGGCGGATCTTCCGCATAGTCAGTTAAACCGGAGTGAGAGAAGAATGACCGTACACGAAGGGCCTATCGAATGGCCCGCTCTGGAACAGTTTTCAGATGCTCCTATGTTCAATACGAAGGCTGTTGTGCAACAGACCGGTATTGTCGCGCCAACCCTGCGCGCATGGGAGCGCCGTTACGATCTTATCTCGCCGGAAAGAGCTGGCAACGATTACCGATTATATTCCGAGCGTGATATCGTGCTGATCCACTGGCTAAAAGAACGCGTCGACTCCGGCATGTCGATCAGCCAGGCCATCGCCCTTTTTCACCATCTGCGCGAGCAGCACGAGCAGATGGCAAAGCTAGTACAAAGCTCTCCAGCCGCGCCGATCGTCTCTCCTCCTGCCTACCAGTTGCCCGAGCTTCCAATGCACCAGTTGGAGCAGGAGCACTATCCAGGAGAAGAGGCGCAACCGTCAATACACGACTGGCCGCAACTCGTCTCTTCATACCAGTGTAGCAACTATCCTGCAACACACGATATGAATCTGGTACGAGATTATTTGATCGAGTCGTTTCGCTACCTCGATGAACAGACGGCGACGATGCTGATGAGATCGATGCTGGCTGTTTATCCCGTGGAGCAGGTGTGCTCCGAGCTTATCTCGCCTACTATGTGGCAGATCGGGCAGTTATGGGCCGAGGGAGAGATCACTATCTCGGCTGAGCATTTCGCCAGTAACTTCTTTCGTGCTCTGCTGGCAAATTTGTTTCACGTGACGCCCTGCTCGCACGATGGTCCGTTGACGATTATCTGTTGCGCTCCCGGTGAAGCACACGAGCTCGCGGCACTGATGCTGTCCCTCTTCATGCGCCGCGACGGGATGCGCATAGCCTATCTGGGCCAGAGCATCGAGACTTCGGGGCTGATCGATACGATCAAGAGGCTTTCGCCCGCGCTCGTCTGCATCTCTCTAACGATGCAGACGAACCTGCCCGCTCTGGTTGATCTCGGCAAGCAGGTGCAGAGTATTCCGGCGCCACGCCCGATACTTGCTTTTGGAGGCCAGGCCTTTCTTCGTCATTCGCATACCATACCCCAGATCTCCGGCGTCTACTTGAAGGGCGATCTGAACGTGGTTGTTGCACAGCTACACCGTATGGTTCTGGAATATACAGAGAATAAAAATTAGTGTTTAAGAAACGTTTCCCTGCTTACGGTTTTTTTGCGCTTGCTCTCTGTTGCAGCGCCTGGGCCGCCTCCTGGTTGCGTATCAACCCATTCTACCGCTTTAGTTTCTTTCCGCTCTGGTTCGGCTATATCCTTGCGATCGACGCTCTGGTGGTCGCCCGGCGCGGTACCTCGCTTCTGCAGCGCATGCGTTGGCGCTACACCATGCTCTTCCTGGTCTCCAGCATCTTCTGGTGGATCTTTGAGGAGCTCAACGTTGCTGTCAATAACTGGCACTATATCGAGGATCAGCCATACACACCGCTGGCCTTCTTTCTGATCGCTACCCTCAATTTCAGTACCGTGCTGCCCGCTGTGATGGGGACGGCTGAACTCTTCTCTAGCTTCAAACGCCTGCGCCCGCGCCTCTCTGCCGATAATCCAGGCCCACGCCTGCCACTGAAAGTATTGATACCCATCGAAGTATTGGGGATCGCGAGCTTCATCCTGCCCTGGATCTACCCGCAGTACTGCTTTGGCCTGATCTGGCTCTGCGTCGTGCTGATCCTTGATCCAATCAATAACTTCATGGGGCGTAAATCGGCGATCGCGCATATAGCGGTGCGCGACTGGCGCTTCTTCGTTCTCCCGCTGGCCGGCATCTGGTGCGGCTTCTTCTGGGAGATGTGGAACTTCTATGCCCTCCCCAAATGGTACTATACCGTTCCCTACATCGGCTTCTGGAAGGTCTTCGAGATGCCGCTCCTGGGCTACTCCGGCTACCTGCCCTTCGCGCTGGAACTCTTCGCCCTGTACCAGTTCTTCCTGCTGGTGACACGCCAGAAGCAGGACTATCTGGCTATTTAGGAGCTTTATTCGCTCTCGTCGCCCTGGATGCTTTCCGACCTGAAACTTCCACGCGTCAGAAGGTACAATATTAAAAAACAGTATCTACCAGGAAAGGGTGAGATTATGGATTCGGCACTGGCAGGCATCGTCGTTATCGATCTCGCGCGCGTTTTTGCTGGCCCCTATTGTTCTATGATGCTGGGCGATCTGGAGGCGACCGTGATTAAGATCGAACTGCCCGGCAAGGGCGACGATACGCGACATTTCGGCCCTCCTTCTGTCCGGCTCTCCTCTACATCTTTCGGAGACGCCTGCACGACTGTATAAAGCGCCACCTTTGTTGGGCGAGGATAACGATATGCTTGAGAAGTTCGCGCAGGATGATTGATAGGGTTATATTCAAAAGGTACTACAGCAACAACTGCAGCGACCCTCACAAACAAATCAGAAAATTAACCAACGCCAGCAAACAAAATGCAACAGTTTTAAGCTCAGAGAAGATGAGAAAGGACAGTAACAAAGAGACCACTTCGAGTCCGTCCCTTGGCACCATCTCAGTACAAACAGGCAACATATAAGGTTTGCGGCAATAAATGACACCTAGCCTACCTAAATTTCGCCTAAATTAGCGACACGGTACTCACAACAGAGTCCAGTGCAGCCTTTAGGGTCTTGACAGATTTAGCTCTACAAGAACTTGCGCAATATTGGCTCAAGGCGCTAAAACATCTGAGATATAGAATATATCTAACTTCAAGTTTCAAAACACATTTTCTACTAATCTCTATCATATTTTGTAAATCTAAATACTTTTCGTCATGAATCTAAGGATTGATATATCCACAAATTTAATATAAACTACCTTACAAGAGATATCATCCTAATTTAGGAGAGGAACTATCGGATGCAGCAGATACAAAACTCAAAAGTGCCCATTCGTATTTTCTACTCTTATGCTCACGAAGATAAAAGATATCAACAAAGAATAAAACAACAATTAGGCCTCTTGAAAAACCAAGGTCTTATCACACAATTTAGCGATCAAGATATTTTGCCAGGACAGGAATGGAAAAACGAAGTAAATAAGAAACTTGAAGACGCCGATATTATTTTACTCCTTGTCAGTCCAGCTTTTTTGGACTCAGAGTACTGCTATACCGAAGAAATGATGCATGCTTTTCAAAGAAACGAAGCGAAAGAGGCACGCATCATTCCCATCATAATTCGTCCGTGTGAATGGAAACAATCCCCTCTTAGTAAATTCCAGGTTCTTCCAAGCAAAGGAATACCAGTGAATGATTGGAAACCACAAGATAAGGCATACCATGAGATTGAAATAGGTATCAGAAAAGTCGTTAACGATGTGCATAGAAAGAAAAGCAGGAACGTAGTAAATCTTCATGCAGAAATCTCAATAGAACAAGCCCCTATTCTAAAGTCATTACCCAAGAGGAGAGATACTTCCTTAAAGGAAATACTCTTGGATATGGCATATGATATAGGTGGAGTGTTGCCAGGCATCGCCAAATCAATGGACTCTAGTTTCTCATTGCAAGAAATTGAAAACCGTGCAAAGGGATTTTCTTTTATTTTACTAGTCTTCTTCACTATAATCGACACTATCGTTCTATCTATTTTGTTCTATAATTGGCTAAATTTAGCTTTTCTCATCTCTTTCATTCTCTCTTCTTTACTTTTTTTAACAGGCATCACAAATAAAAACGGCATTGTAGCTTATTTTATAACTTCTACATTTGCCTTCATATGGATCTTTATTGGTTTGAACTATATTGTTAGAAACTATCACTTATCTTTAAACCAATTTTGGTTTCTTATAATTCTAATGTCATTTTTGCAACTAATGCTATTTCGCCCCCATAAAAATAGAAGACGACGAAGATACAGAAGAATTATCTAACATTAAACTACTAGATACTAGCTAGAGCCGCTCCACGAACCAACTTACTGACCTCGACAAAGGAAAATAAAGTGTGATAAGAAGGAGGAATGGGAGCACCAAAGAAAGCCGATTGGTGGGAAGAACGGCGCAAACGCGCCTGGCAACTGAAAGCACAGAACTGGCAGCAAAAAGACATCGCCGCCGCATTGGGAGTGAGCGCGCGGAGCCGTGAGTCACTGGCCCAAACGCGACATCATTCGCAGTTGTTCAAAGCAATGTGGTTACTTGCTTTAGTTCCTTATCACAACAGGGTCAGTAGTTGTGATCCAATTCATTTAGTTGACTATCTAATTTTGATAGACCAGCTGGGAAGAAAAAAGCTATTATATTTGCTTCTCCTAATTCTTTTATCCGCATGTGATGAATGATCCTAATTAACCATGCGGAAAGAATACACGTTGCCCCTATATATGCTGTTATCTGTGCAAGAGCTACGTTGAACGTGCCATTGATGATGAACGCAACGGCAAGCAGTGCGTATCCTAAGAATAACAGCATAATTATCAATTGTTTCATATTAATTGGCCGATGTGGCTTCGCTTCAGGATGTACTACAGCATAGAGTGACCCTGTTAGTGGACTAAGAACTACAAAACCGACAAACCAATACCATTGATCAAAGTGAGTAGTCTCAACCCCTCCAAGGATAAGACAGATAACCCATGGTATGAGCCATAGCTTTAAGTTTGTTGTCATAGGAAAAATCAAGCCGATTGCAAATACGATCCCTGTAGTAATTGCGCTTACGAGGATAAACCATCTAAAATGCAACCAACTGTCACTTTCCTCTTCTACAGCTGGGGAGCTAGAAATAGAAAATGGATCATCAATAGCATCTTGTGAGAAGTGATTGGATGAAAGAGATTGGGGTTGCGGTCTCTGGCCAGATTGCCTACGCTCAACTAATACTTGCGGGGTAGTATAACTAGATCGAGTAGCAAATGGGCTTTGATTTGTTCCAGTAGAAGGTTTTGACACTGGTTGTATTGGTTGGCTCTTCTGAGAATATCCGAGAAATTCGCCAACGACTTTTTTAATACCCTCACTAATATCTTTGTATGCACTGTCCCTATTATTCCATTCAGTGACAAATTTTGTACCAGTTGGAAGTGCTCGCAAACCGCTGAAAGGAGCGTTTTCCCAATCAACAGGACGTAGATGGATAGGTATCACTCGAGCAGTCTTAGCTCTGTGTCTTTCAATTGCTCGCTTCATTTCAACTTCGTAACAATCATACGAAGCCATGAAATCAGGCGTGATGAGGAGTAAAATAATATCTGCATTGTCTAAATGATCGGTAATTTCTTTTCCCCTCTCTTGTCCAGGGCTGATATCAAAATTATGCCAGTCAGTGATAAGTCCCTGCCATCGCAAACTGCTTAAGTGTTTCGCTAATTCATCTCGTAGCTTTCTATCTTCATGAGCATAGCAGTAAAAAATATTGATTGCCTTCTGGGATTGTATATTAGAAAGCATGTCTGTACTCCTATTATTCCATTACTTCTACCCTTTGGATAGGAGTATAGCTTATTTTAGATTGCTGTATCAAGTTTATGAACGCATTCCGCATTCTGTGCATATTTATGAAATAACATAGGTTGATAGCTTATTTTTGTTCTACATATTTGTGACGTGAGGAAACAGTATTATATAAATCTTGTAGCTTCCAATCGCTATGTAGAGAGTAGCTACTAAAAGAGAGCATCAGGGCTAAATTTTTATTAAAACTTGGTAATTGGAGGGAAAAAATGGCAATCGTCGAAGTATAACATTTGGAGGATATATATGCCTCGTAAGCCAGCCTGTAGAGCCAATCTAGCGCAGCACACAGATTAAATCACAACAACTGCAAGTACTGTCATAGCTATTAGCTTTGCCATTGTTAAATAACAAATACTACAGCAACCTTCACAAACAAACGAGGAAATCAACCGCCCTCAATAAACAAAAACAGCGATTTTGAGCTCAGAAGGGACGAAGAAGGACAACAACTACCAGACCAATTCGCGTCTGGTCCTTGGCATCATCTTAATAATAGCAAAATGAAACCAACAACATGCCCTACAATCAACCGACTGGTTTACACATCAGGCCGAATAAGCTATACTATCCGAGAAATTCTTACATGTGTTTTTGGTTGTCCGGAGGAAAACGTCAGTGAAAATCACTTGTAAACAACAGGATCTGAGTCGCGGCTTGTCCGCTGTCAGCCACGCGGTCTCAAGCCGTAGCACCCTTCCCATACTCGCCAATATTTTGCTGGCGACCGATTCTGGCCGCTTGAAACTGGCAGCGACGAATCTGGAGATCGGCATCAATTGCTGGATCGACGCGGAGATCGCCGAAGAGGGAACGACGACGGTCCCGGCGAAGCTGTTCGCCGATCTCGTGAGCAGCCTGCCACCGACGTCCATCGATCTCACGGTGGCCGACGATTCGCACACGGTCAACGTGAAGAGCCTGCGCAGCAGCGCCAATATCAAGGGCATGGACCCGTCCGAATTCCCGCTGATCCCCAGCGCGGAGGGTGGCGAGGAACCCGTTACGCTGGATGCGAAACTGCTGAAGGAGATGATCGAGCAGGTGGCATTCGCCGCCGCCGATGACGATTCGCGCCCGGTCTTTACCGGCGTCCACGTCGAGGTGGGCGATCAGAAAGTGACCTTCGCCGCCGCCGACGCATTCCGCCTCGCCGTGCGCGAGGCGGCGCTCCCCGGCCACGAGGAGTCGCACGGCAGCATCCTTATTCCCGCCCGCACACTGACTGAGCTGGCGCGCATCCTGCCGGGCGAGGGCGTGGTGGAGATGGTCGTGACGCCCAATCGCAGTCAGGTGCTCTTTCATACCGAGCATATCGATCTCGTCTCGCGCCTGATCGAGGCGACCTTCCCCAATGTGCGCGGCGTGATCCCGAAGGAGCATACGACGCGCGCGGTGGTTGAGACCAAAGAGTTCGCCGCCGCTGTACGCTCGGTGACGCCCTTCGCACGCGATAGCTCGAATATCACGCGTGTGAAGCTGAGCAGCGGCGATGGCTCGGACTCCGGCTCGCTGACGATCGAGGCGACCGCCGAGGATGTGGGCAATAATGTGAGCACGATCAATGCCGCCGTTGATGGTCCCGAGCAGCAGATTATCTTCAATGTGAAGTATCTCGCCGATGTGCTCGCGGTCCTGGATACGCCGGAGGTGGCTATCGAGGTGACGACTGCCGCGCGTCCCGGCGTGCTGAAGCCCGTCGGACCCGACGACTATACATACGTTATCATGCCGATGAGCACCAATCGCTAAATCGTGTCTCGGGGCGATGTTTGTCGTCGCCCCACCACTTTAATCTTCTCTCTTACTCTTTTGTAACTGTTCAGGACTCCTCAGCGCCTCTGGCGCTTCGCAAGAGATTTGGTGTGGGTGGCCGGTGGGCGGCTCAGGCCGCCCACCGGCCACCCACACCAGAAATCGTGCGAGCCGCGCAGCGGCGAGGAGTGAGAAGAGGGAACCTGAATAGTTCCCTCTTTTTCATGGAAGGGTGCATGTATCTCTCTCGTCTCTCTTTGAGCGAATTTCGCAACTACAGACAACTCGAACTGACGCTGGGACGAGGACTCTTTCTTTTCTACGGAGATAACGCTCAGGGAAAGACGAATCTTCTCGAAGCGGTGGCGCTGCTGGCTACGGCCAGTTCCTTTCACGCAAGTAGCGATCGCGAGGTGGTAAGTTGGCATGCCCCCGATCACGTCGCCCACGTTACCGGCGACCTGCACCGCCATGGGGGTGAGATACAGCTTGAAGTGATTATCTTCGATCCCACTCCGCCCGAGATGAGCGGCGACGCCTCAACAGGCCACCAGCCGCTCCAACTCCCCGCTAACACGCCGCGCAAACGCCTCAAGCTCAACAGCGTGCCGAAAAAGACGATGGATATGATCGGGCAGATGAAGGTTGTGCTGTTCGCGCCTACCGACCTGCACCTGGTCGATGGCTCGCCCGAGGAACGCCGGCGCTTCCTCGACCGCTCGCTCTGCCAGGTCCAGCCGCGCTACTGCCAGGCGCTCGTCAGGTATCGCAAGATCGTGACGCAGCGCTCGGCCCTGCTCAAACGTGTGCGCGATCAACAGGAAGATCCTCGCATGCTCGACTACCTGGATGAGCAGCTGACAACGCTGGCAAATCTGATTATCTATGAACGCCAGCATATGATCTCAGCGCTCAATCAGCAGGCAAGCGGCTTTCAGGAGGCGATCAGCGGAGGCCAGGAGCATTTACAGATCATCTACCGTCCTTCGTTTAAGGTCGATCCGGCCTGGAGCCTTGCCGAGGCGCCGGAATACTATCGCGTCCAACTGCGCGACGCGCGCAAGAAGGAGATTATGCAGGGCGTCTGCCTGCTGGGACCGCACCGCGACGACCTGGAGTTCCAGGTGAACGGCGTGAATATGTTGATCTACGGCTCGCGCGGCCAGCAACGCACCTCCGCGCTCTCCACCAAGCTCGCGGAACTGGCCTTTATGCGTGCCAGCACCGGCGATGAGCCGCTCCTCCTACTCGATGATGTATTCAGCGAACTCGACCATGCCCGCCGCGAGTATCTGCTGCAACAGGTTCTCCAGCATGAACAGGTCCTTCTCACTACGACCGATCTCGCCAGCTTGCCACCCGAGATTCTGGCGCAGGCCCACACCTTTCACGTCGTCGAGGGCCAGGTGCAGCCTTTTTCTCCATCCATTCTAAAGGATCATGATTGACTGGTCAGAAGATCTACAAATGAAAGCCCGGACTGCCCTGTAGCTCGTCTTCCTGATCATCGGAGGTCCTGCTATAGGCATCGACGAATGCCTGCCAGGTTGTCTCGCCGCCGAGGTGGTAGATAGGGATGCCTGCCAGTTTGATCGGCGGAGGACTATCGCTCACGAACAGGATAGTTACCGAGTGGCCGTTCCGATAGATGCGGCTCAGTATGTCGATGAGCTGCTCGCTCAGCATACTGGTGACGAGCACGACGGTTGTTCCGGCGGGCAGGTGCGTACGCTCAGTCTGTAGCACATCCTCGATGCTGGAGCCGAAGAAGGACTGGATGCGCGCCAGGACCTCCATAATGCGCCTGCGCTGCTCCTCATTGCTGGTGGCGGGCAGATGAATGCGGCGGCGATCGAGACGGGCCATGGCGGCATCTTGCTGGCCTTCGCTCTCCTCGATATGCTGCGTCACGCCTTCCTCCGGCATGAACATGAGCGTATTCGTATACAGGCCCACGGCGTAGCCCTCGTCGAGCGCCCAAGCGGCGACCGAGGCCGTGGCGCAGATAGAGAGCTCCTGCAGATCTGGCCGGATGCCGTAATGGATATCGAGTTGGGAGACGATGTTCAGGAAGAGCGCCAGCGTGTGGGTCGTCGTCGACTCGTAGACCTTGCTTTGCAGCTTCATAGCACGTGCACTCGCCTTCCAGTTGACGCGGCGCAGGCCATCGCCATAGACATAATCGCGGACGCCGGCTACGCTCAAGGGATCTTCCAGCAGCCGCGGCGGTGTGCGCCTATCACCAAAGGGATGGCGTGCGGGCAGGCCAAAGCTATGCAGCGGAACAACGAGCGGGTAGACGAGCAGGTATTCTCGATTGGAGAGCTCCATCTCGCGACTGACGAAGCCGAAGATATCGCTGCTGCGCAGCTTTGTCGGGCCGAAGGTATGCACGCCGCGCGCGTTACACTGGAGCGTGTAGCGGCGCGTCACCCGTTCGTACCAGCGCGTGCTGAACAGGCTCTCAAGCGAGACCATATCATTGCGTCGTCCACCCTGCAACTTTTGCCCCTTGATCGTCAGGGCGCGCGGTATCGTATCTTCGACCTCCAGCCACGGCAGCGGCAGGAGCTTCGCGTTCTCGATCGAGAGTGAGAGCGTCACCTCCTCGCCGAAGAGCACATTCTGCTCACTGAAACGACGCTGGTAGTACAGGTTGTCGAGGCAATAGAGCGCCCATATATCGATGATGACCAGGACGAGCAGCAGCAAGATACCCACCACGATCAGCAACGGCTGATGCAGGAGGATGCCGAGGAGGAGCAGCGCCACGCTCAGCAAATACCAGCGCTTATCCGTGGGACTGCCCCGCAGATCTTTGATCGGCGCGCGACGCCTGATGTTGAATGTCTCTAACGTCCTGAAGCTTCTCATGATTCCACGGGAACGGCGACGCTATGCAGCACATCATCTACGATCTGTTCCATAACGCGACCGTGCAGGCGAGACTGGCTGGTCGCGATCATACGGTGGGACAGGACCGGTCGGGCCACGCGTTTCACATCGTCGGGGATGACATAATTTCTGCCATGAATAGCCGCATAGGCCTGGCTGGCGCGGTAGAGGGCCAGCGTGCCGCGCGGGCTCACACCCAGTTCGATGCCGCTATGGTTGCGCGTAGCCCGCACCAGTTCAACGACATAATTCTCCACGCCGGGCTCCACATGCACCTTGCGAATAATCTTTTGCAGGCCCTGCAACCGTTCAGCGTCCAGAACCGGCGTCAGATCTTGCAGCGGCTGCTCCTCTTTGAAGCGTTGCAGAATCAGGCGTTCCTCGGACTGGCTGGGATAGTCCAGGCGCAGGCGCATCAGGAAGCGATCGAGCTGCGCCTCCGGTAGGGGAAAGGTACCCTCCAGCTCGATAGGATTCTGGGTCGCGATAACAACGAATGGGCGTGGCAGCTTGATCGTCTCGCGCTCGATACTGATCTGGCGTTCCTCCATTGCCTCCAATAGCGCGGACTGGGTGCGCGGAGTGGCGCGATTGATCTCATCGGCGAGCACGATCTGAGCCAGGAGGGGACCAGGACGAAACTCGAACTCGCCAGTTTTTTGATTATAGAAGGTAATGCCCGTGATATCCGATGGCAGCAGATCGGGTGTGAACTGAATGCGCTGGAACGAGCAGCCGAGAGAACGGGCCAGAGACTTCGCCAGCGTCGTTTTTCCAATCCCAGGCACATCCTCAAATAGCACGTGACCCTCGCAGAGCAGGGCGACCACAAGCAGATCGACCACCTCTTCTTTTCCCACGATGACCCGGCTCGTGTTCTGTCGAACGAGGCGCGCGGCGGTCTGCACCTGTCGTATCTGGCCGGCATCTTCGCTGATGGTCATGGATCACCCTTTGGTTAGCTTGAGGAGCAATAGTCGAGCACAGTGTCGTGTACTAGAATTATACGTACAAAACACGAATAAAATCACCGCGCGCAGACGACGTTCCTCTCCCTGACACATTTCAGAAGATAGAATTTGTGTAGGGACCAGCTTCGAGCGCGTCCGGATTTATCATGTTCCTATACGTTCCATACAAATAAACATTCAATACGTATGAATACATGCATATATTCATTTTAGGGGAGGAAATCGATAAATCGCGGACGCGCCCAGGCTGGTCCCTACCCCGATGTGCATTCAAAAAATGTGTCGGTGAGAGAACCCACCCGGTTTCCCGAGGACGCTGCTCCCCGGCCTGAGCGCGCTCCATGAGGGGGATGGGGGCAAGCCCCATCCCTACTAATTTCTGCTAACGACCGTCACAGAGACTGTCTGCGACTGCATCTGCTGACCATTCTGATCGGTGGCAAAAGCCGTCACATGCGCGATCACGTGTTGTTTCAACGAAAAAACAGTGACGTGCCAGTTCAGTGTCACATTGCCATTAGCATCCGTCGTCAACGGGCCGCTGGTATTCGTATTGGGCGCCTGGTCGTAAGTGACCTGCAGGCGCACCTCTATTCCGGACTGGCCCACGCTGATAGTCACGGGGACGGTACTGTTGCTGCGCACCTGCTGCGGGATAGAAACGATCTGCGGATTCAGCGTTCCCTGCGTCGGCTGGGTCGGCTGTGCTGTGGGTGTAGAAGCCGGCGTCAGGGTCGGCAGGACCACAGGCGTTCCACTCTTGGGCGGCTGGCTAGTATTCTTATTGCCACTGCCACCAGACGGCGTAGGGAAGGTCGGTTGTGAGTTGGTGATGGTCTTTGGTGGCGTGGTAGTCGTGGTGCTCGCTGTATTGGTTGGAGTCGCGGCCTGGGCGAGCATACTCACAAGGAATATCGTAAATATGATACCGGCAACAAGAACCATGCCTGCAGCGATCATAAGCACTTTATAGGCCGGATCGCGCCGCCAGAGCCGGGCGAGTCCCTCGAATGGATGGCCGAGTCTGGAAGGTGGTCTGAGCCGTATCTGATCGGGATGGACGTAGTAGCGTTGCGTATCCTCCAGTGGGGCGGGAAGCACTAGTTTGGGCGGCTCGGGCACCTGCCCTTGCCGCAACTCGGGGTGGTCATCAATCATAAGAACCTCCTCTCTGACACTTGAGTATAATATAACATATGGAGATTTGCTACTTCAGTAGCCTCATCACTCCAAAAGTGCCAGTTCCACTCACAAATTTCTGGGATGTCCGTACGTGAGATAGAAGAACTCCTCTATAGTATACAAAACTGTCTCCGGCTGTAAATTCGCCAGCTCACGCTCAAAAAGAACCCTGACTGAGCTACCGTAAGGCCGCCAGATTGCTGGACTGGTTGGGCCAAAAAGTACTACGGTTGAAACACCACAGAGGGCCGCCAGGTGCGAAATGCCGGAGTCATTGCCGAGATAGCCGCAACATTGCTGTACCTCCCGCGCGACGACGCGCAACGGCGCATCACGCAATATTGTGAGCAACGTGGAGTCAGGAGGAGCTGGAAGGCGAGCGAGCAGATCCGCCAGGATCTCAGTATCGGCGGGTCCGGCCAGCAGAAGGACCGGAATGTCGCGCCGCCATAACGCATCGATGATGGTCGCAAAGTGGGCAACGGGCCAGCACTTGTACATGCCACCGCTGCCAGGATGAATAGCGATGCGAGCAGGCACGCGTCGCTCAGCATAGGGTGGGATGATGGGAGCGCCGGGAACCAGCAAAGGAGGGTTAGCAGGCCAGATTGTCCGCGCCAGGTAATCCACGCAATGCACCTCCCCGGCAGGGCGCCCTAGCGCGATGACAATATGGTCGATGCTGTGCGCCAGCAGATTGTGCTTTACGATATCGTCGGGATCGCGCAGCCAGCAGATCGCATGATCAATACGTTGCAGCATATCCCGCAAGGCAGGACTACGCACGCCCGCCGTAGAGAAGAGCCCGCTCCACAGCGCCAGGGCGTAGTCCGAGACCTCTTCGGCGAGACCGGCATCCTGGGCCAGTGGAAGGATCGCCGCGTTGCTGACAAAGGTCACACGAGGAGCCGTGTAACAGGCTCGCAACGCCTGGATGACCGGAAACGCCAGCAGGCTGTCGCCGATAGCGCCAGGGCGCATAACGAGCAGATGTCTCATTACTTCCTCGCCAGAAACAGAATCTCGAGTACTACAACGGCGGCCAGGCTCACAAGCGCCGTAAAGATATTCCAGCTATGGAGGACGAGCAGGAGCAAGTTAAGCACGGCCACAAACGTCAACAACATCCCCTCGCGCAAAGATTGGCGCATCGTCGTGCGGTACGCACGTTTCGCGAGCACTACCCGGCTGATTGCATACGCAACGGGCGTGAGCGTGCTGGTCAGCGCCACGAGCAGAATAATAAAGAACGCGACGAACGACAGGGCCGTACCCGGCGCGACGAAGCGTGTGAACAGCACCAGCGCGCTCCACGCGGTCAGGGCGAGGAGCAGCAGGAAAGAGAGTGACGAACGAGCGGTCATAGTGCTACCTCATCAAGTTGAAGCCCTTGTTATTGCTCAAGGGCGCTTCGCTGCGGCGACGGCTCTCCTGGGTATCGCGACTGAAGTAGCGCTGCCAGATATCAGGCGCATCCTTGCTCTCGCCGCCGTGCTGCGTATAACGGGGGCGCACGCGGCAGATGACCGGCGTATTGACGGCTGCACCCGCGACGATCACCTGACCCTTGGAGAGCGCCGGCAGGTTTTCTAGCAGATCGCGGCCCACACCCTCGATAGCCGCCGCCACGCTCTTCTGGTCGATCTCATTCACGATGCGCATGATGCACTGCGTCTGACACTGGCTCAACACATCGGCATCGAGCTTACCGGGTCGCTGGCTGATCAGGCCCACGCCGATGCCGAACTTGCGGCCCTCCGCCAGCACCTGCTTCAGAATCGACGTAGAGACGACCTCGGTGCCACCGGGCGCGAAGTGGTGAGCCTCCTCTAGCAGGACAAAGACCGGATAGGGCAGATACGATTCGCCGCTGTGAACCTTGCCGCGCTCGGTATCCATACGAGCCTGATTAAGGCGGCGCAGCAGCGTCGCCACGATCACTTGCTGGTCGCGTTCGTCGATCTCGTTCAACTGTAGCACGGTACACTGGCCCGGCTTGAAGATCTCTGGCAGGTCCAGGTGCTGCGTATCGTCGAAGGTGAAGCTATGCTCGAAGCGCTGCTCCACACGCCACGTCAGCGCGTGGACCGTACTGGAATCGTCGGCTCCCTCGCTATCCTCGTCGCCCTTCTGTTTCGAGACCTGCTTGATCGCCTGTTTCAGATCGGCTACACCCCAGGGGGTGCCGCGCTTCGACTCGTGGACCTTGCGCAGGGCGCGGCTCAAGAGGTACTGCTGCTTCTCCGTCATCTCCGGCAGCAGGGAGCGCATATCGCCCATGTTGAGCGTAGAGAGGCGTACCTTCACCTGTTCCGGCTTATAGACCCGGACCTGCGCCCGGTAGCCGCCGTCGTGTCCATCGCCATCTTCGGAGAACTGTGGCGCGTTCGCAATCTGGTCCAGCGTCCCATACTCCCCGTGGGGGTCGATAATCAGAATGCACGCCTTGTTGTGCGGCTGCATCAGCTCCTCGATGATCACGCTTGCCAGGTAGCTTTTCCCTGCGCCGGTGCTCGCGATAATCGCCATGTGGGTGCTCACGACATCCTTCACCGAGAGCACGATGGGCACCGCGTTGGGAGGGCGCGTCAGCAGGGAGCCGATCGTCGCTGAGCCCGGCTGCCGGTCCTGTTTGCGGCTCAAGATCAGCGCCAGCATGGCGTCATCAGCTAGAAAGATCTGCTTGCCCGATTGCGGCGGAATCCAGGGATTGATAAACGAGTCGGTCGTGGGATCGTAGTAGCCCATAATAGCTACGTGCAGTTCGAACAGCTCATTGGTGAGCGCATTGTAGCCCACCATTGCCGCCACCTGGGCCGGCGAGATCTCAGGTTCGCCCAGGAACGTATCGGGATAGAGCTGCAGCGGCACGCGCTTCATAACGCGGCCCAGCACACGGCGCAGGGGAACTCTGGTGCCATTCGCGCCGTGTTGATCAGGATCGGAGAGCTCGTAGTACACGTACTCCCCATTTTTGAGTACCTGCGCATCGTCGCGCGAGACAAACGTATACTCGTGCGTCGTCTCGCCCGGACCTTTGGTAATGCCCACGGGTTTACGCAGTGAAAGTGAGCTGGATGGCAGGGTATTTTCTTGTTCAATCATTGAAGAGCTCCGTTAACCAGTGGTCTCCACCTTGAGGCGCCAGGCGAAATTACGCTTTACGATAGAGAGCAGCGAGAGATTTTGCGGAAATAAACGTTCCAGTTGATCGATAATGCGCAACGTCACCATCGGGAGCAGGCTATTGCGCTGGGCGATAATATGGGGCAGGTAGCCCATGTGCAGATACGGCGCCAGACTGTCGGGTCCAGACGCGGGATCGCTAAAGAAGTGGAAGGCGCGCACCTCCTCATCGGTCATCGTCTCGATCTCGCTGCCAAGCTCAAGCGACAGCAATGGAACGCCGTGCATCGTGGAGAGAACCGTTGCGCTATCAGAAGCTGGTGAGCGCAGCTCCATCATGCCCAGGACCATCACATAGATCAACACCGCCTTCTCCGAAATATAGTCGGGAGAGAAGAGCTCCACCTGGGCCTCGTTCGAGAGGCGAGGTCCGAGCGAACCAAAGGCTGGATTCAGCAGAATAGTGTCATAGATCACACCGACCGCGTATGTCACAGGCTCCTGGCTGATGCCGAGCGCGAAATCCAGCGTCGCGTCTGGATCGTCGGCCTGGTTCGAGCGTATGGCAACGCGCACAAAGCGACCAAAGGCATAATCGGCGGAGCTCGGTTCCACCTCGACCTCGTTCGGCCCGTATATCTGGCAGACATAATTGATATGCGAATCCGACTTCACGATCTTCCCGATAAACATCTCGTAGACCTCTCCTGAAATGTTTCCACTACCTGTGTTCAAACAATTAGAACAAATGGTTGTCTGGCGGCATTATAACACAGTCGACGGCATCTGTTAAAAAAAGAAGATATAGCCACGTACAGAATGCAAACGAAACGCGCTGCATCGTTATGTACCACTGTATCGTTATGTATCTATAATAACTACGCAAGAAATTGCCATTTACATATGCGGCAATGATACTTACTATTGATCAGTTTATTGGACGGGACAGATTGCTCCCCTCAATTTTTAGAAAAGGATGGGTACATCGTATGACCGCTCAGAAGCCATCAACATCAGATGAAAAGGCCGTTCCTCGGCGTCCGCCAGAAGTAGATAAGTATGTTGATACTTTTCTATCAATGGTTTGTGATACCAGTCGGCGCTATATCTTAGAACTGCTGGCCATACCGGGCGAAGACGATGATGTTGAGATGCCGGAAAAGCGTTCAGGAGATATCGCCAGGGCAATAGGACTTTCGGCTGCCACAACCTCTGAGCATCTGCGTTTGCTGACAAAGATTGGTCTCGTCACCCCACGTCGCGAGGGCAATGTCGTCTATTACCGGTTGCGCAACCGCAAACTAGTGAAATCATTTCAGGACCTGATTATAGCACTGGATAGCGACTACGCGCATCGTTTAGAGATAAGTTAACCTTTGCATAAAACTTAAATGCACACGCGGCATGCATTCAAGCCAGGAGCTGGTCGAGGGTTTGCAGAAACTCATCTAGATCGACGGGCTTGTTCATACCTACGATTTTGCGCTTTTCAAGCTCCTGCCGGGGTAGTCGCGCGCTCATCATAAGTGCGGGAACATCTGCCAGCGCTTTAATGGCGTGCAACTTATCATACAATTCAACGCCATTCATACCGGGCAACTGATAGTCAAGGATGAACAGGCCTGGCTTGATACTCTGCACCATGTGCAGGGCCTCGAAGCCGTCGGTCGCTAGCATTGCCTGGTAAGGTGACTCATGGGTAATCGCCTCTACAAGCACCTCACCGATATCGCGATCATCTTCAACCAGCAGAATCACTTTAAGATTTTGTCGTCCTTCTCCAGAAAATTGATCCTGGTCCTGTGTCATATACTGCTCCAAGCAACCACGCTACTAGGCATCTCCTTTGCCTCATCAATTTCGTTATTTGACGAAATTGTAATCAGAATATAGCATGTTTTGGTAAAGAAAGATAGCTATCAATTTTACTATGTTGCGCATATCCTTCTGCTTGACAATAGTCTCATTCATGGCATACAACTAAAGTGGTAAACCTGCTGTACTGTTGAGTACAGTAGAAATAGAGGTCACGAACGAAAAAAACGTTTTTGCCTCATAGAGAAACTAAGTACGCGACCTCGTACGATATATAAGTAAGGAGAGTGTCCGATGGCTTTTGAACTTCCACCACTTCCGTACGCTTATGATGCGCTGGAGCCGTACATCGATACCCAGACGATGCAATTGCATCATGACAAGCACCATGGCACCTATGTAACCAATCTCAATAACGCTGTGAAGGGAACTCAGTTTGAGAGTCTGGCGATCGAAGATGTGATTCGCCGTCTCAACGAGGTACCTGAGAACGTACGCACGACTGTGCGCAACAATGGCGGCGGTCATATTAACCACAGTATGTTCTGGCGGATCATGAAGCCCAATGGCGGCGGCGCACCCACAGGCGAGATCGCCAGCGCGATCGACTCCACTTTCGGCTCATTCGACGCGTTTAAGGCCGCGTTCAACGATGCTGGCGCCAAGCGCTTCGGTTCCGGCTGGGCCTGGCTGGTCCTTGACGGCAGCGGCAGGCTCCAGATTACCTCCACAGCCAACCAGGATAGCCCCATCAGCGATGGTCTTTTTACCATTCTTGGGAACGACGTGTGGGAGCATGCCTACTATCTGAAGTACCAGAACCGCCGTCCCGAGTATCTCAATGCCTGGTGGAACGTCGTCAACTGGGACGAGATCAACAGACGTTTTGCGGCGGCTCGCGGGGGACGCTACTAGGTCCAACACGGGCGCTTACAGCATCACTGGCAGACGAAAGAACCGGGCACCTCTATGGGGGCCCGGTTCTTTTTGCTGCAAAATAGTCCAGAAGCTCAAGAATCGTATCTTGATATGTCAATTTATCCACAGGATACGACATTTATCCACATTTTCTGGGGAGAACTGGACCTGTCACCATTCCTCTGTTTTCATCCTTAGTCGATCACGCGAGCAGGGGAGCCAGATATTGCGCGTAAAACGCGGGCTGATCCTCTTCTAGCCAGCGCAAGGGAGCAAGGAGTATCGAGGGTATAGCAAGACGCCTGGACTGTTCCAGAGCCTGTATCGCCTCGGGGCGGGCCTGAGAGCCGTAGATGAGGGCCTGCCAGAAAGGCGCATCCCACATGTGCGGACGCGCTTCCTGAGCTCTTTGCAGCTCGGCCAGCGCCTGTTCGCTCTGACCGTGCAGCCAGAACGCCAGGCCGCGACAGAGAAGGGCAAAGTAGCTCTCTGGGCGTTGTACGGTGGCATCCTCCAGCACGCTGGCAGTCTGGGCGGTCGGACGTTGCAGGCAGAGCGTGGTCCACGTCGCAAGCCAGCAGGCACGTGCATCGTGCGGCGTCATCCTATAATTGTGCATATAATCTTCATGGGCGTGTTCAAGATCGCCCAGATTGAGATATGTCCCGCCACGCCGACCGTAAGCGTTGACGTAATCAGGAGCAAGCTCGATGGCGCGATTAAAGTCCGCCAGCGCCGGCGCATAGTCGCTCATATAGAAGTAGACCAGTCCGCGATGGCTATAGGCCCAGGCATCGCTGGAATCGAGTTCGATGGCACGATTGAAGTCCGCCAGTGCCTTATCGTATACACCCAGGTGCCGGTAGATGCGGCCACGCTGGCCATAGCCCCAGACATAGATTGGATTGAGCCCGGTCGCGCGGTTGAAATCCTCGATGGCGTGCTGATAATCTCTGAGGCGAAAGTAGGTGTAGCCACGCGAGCCATAGGCCCAGAAGAACGACTCCGGTGCCAGGGCAATCGCCTGATTGTACGCCTCGATCGCCCGCTCAAATTGTTGCACATCGCGGTAGTTCTCACCCTGTTGAGCATAGAACCAGGCGCGTTCGGGATCAAAGGCGATCGCGCGCTCAAAGTCCTCGATCGCCTGCTGATATCTGCCCAGAATGCGGTAAACGCGGCCACGGCTGCCATAGGCCTGGGCGTAAGCGGGATCAAGGGCTATCGCGTGATCAAAGTCCTCGATCGCTTGATCGTAGCGACCGAGGTGACGCAAGACATCGCCGCGCGCGACGTAGATCCAATCGAGGTGATTATCCAGCGCAGTCGCAATATTGAAATCCGCGAGTGCGCGTTCGTAGTTCTTGCTGGAGCGGTACGTGATGCCGCGATTGCCATAGGCCCAGGCGTAGGCGGCATCAAGAGTTATGGCGCGATCGAAATCCTCGATTGCTTGCTGATACAGGCCCAGAATGCGATAGGCGACGCCGCGATTGCCATAGATGCGCGCCAGCAGCGTCGGGGAGAACGTCGCGGCGTCGCCTACCTTGCGCAGGAGCGCGCCGCTCGCCGTCACATACGCCTGGCTCATCGGCTCCGCCTCGATATAGCGCAGCAGCAGGGTCGCCGCCTCACGCGCATCGGCGTTGGCCTGATTATAGAGATGGACCTGGGTAATCTCGCGCAGGATGCGCACTATCTCTTCATCCTGTTTCGTCAGATCGTAAGCGTGGAAGAGTTGCTCCACAGCCGCGCGATGACTGGCACCGTCCGGCAAGAGGAACAACTGTTGCGCGAGGGCAAGGACCAGGCTCAACCATTCGGGGCTGCGATAATACTCCTCGTAGCCCTGCTCTCGCTGCGCGTCCAGCTCCGACCGGTAGCGAGCCGCCAGTGCGCGCCGCGTCGTATAGCAGGCGTCAGGGGATCTCTGGTACAGGTGGCGGCTAAAGAGATCTTCCGCCAGCTCGTGATAGCTATAGCGACCATCTTGAGTGCTAAGGTGAACGAATGGCTGGCGCGTGAGCCAGTGATAGAAGGAGGCGCGTTCATGCTCAGGGATGTAGGTGAGGGCGGTCAGGTCGTCCTGATTGAAGGGACGCGAAAAGAGCGACGCGTCAAGCACCAGGCGTCTCTTTGCCTGTTCGTTCTGAGGTATCCAGCGGAGGAAATTGGCCACCACATCTGTTGCCGGATCGACATCCGAACCTGGATCAGCGGTCAGCAGGCTCAGGTAGAGCGGCAGACCACGCGACAGTTGCCAGATGCGATCGATGCGCTCAGGATCGGCGATGCCGCGCTGCAGCAGATAAGCCCGCGTCTCTTCGAATGTGAAGCTGTTGAGCGAGATCGTGCAGATCGTATGGTTATCGCGATACGGCAACCAGCGCTTTGGATCTTCGGGCAGCGAGCGATCGATGGGAATGCGACCCGCCGTCAGGATCACTACATTGCTACTGATCTCGGCCTCCAGAAAATAGTCGAGCAGCCAGGGGGCAGCCTCGGCGGCGAGCTGCTCAAAGGTATCAAACACGAGAAGGACTCTGCGATGGCGTTTTGTCCGCCCCGTATTGCCCAACGCAACCGGGCTTTCTGCGAGGCGGTTAAGCTCCGTCACAAAGGCCCGCGTCAGGTCACTGACCGGATCATCCAGGCGCGCCAGGACCGGGTGTCCGCTGTGATAGTGGCCAAGCACCTGGGCCGTCGTCATCTTCAGGCTCTCGCGCAGCAGCGGGCCGACGATGGGCACGCCCTCAACGGCGGCGCCGGCGAAGTCGGGGGCGCGCTGCAGCACCGCGTCCTGTATCGTCTCCTGCTCGTCCTGTTGCTTGCGCAGAGCCTCCTTATAGCGTGCCAGCGCGTGTTTGAACTCATTGCGCATATGCAGTTGATCGGTAAACTTCTCCATCATGCTGGCTGGGGTTGCCTGGCGTTCATCCACAATAGCGGCCAGGCAATATTCTCTATATTCGGGGGCGTTGATCATCTCAACGTAGCGATTGATCAGCGTTGATTTACCGACGCCACCATCGCCGTAGAGAGAAATGATATTGAAGGCTGGATCTTCGGGCTTGAGGATATTCTCAGAAAAAAAGTATAGTTCGTTCGCGCGACCAACAAAGATCTTCTGCGCGTCATTGAGTGGAGCGCCTCTTGCGTCGTTTTTCTTAACGAAGGGCATGCAGATGGTACCTCATTTTAAGTAGCTACACTAATAATAATAGCCTGTGGATGTTCGCGTTCTTCTGGTACTGGCTCACCATCAGCAATAAGCGACTCTATGTACAGATGAATAGCTTCTTTTGCCATTTCGATGGCCTCTTCGATAGTTTTTCCTTCAGTTAAGCATCCTGGTAAGGTTGGCACTGTAACCGTGTAACCTCCCTGTTCTAAATCGGGATGTAGGATGATAGTGTATTGGTAGTTGCTCATTGTAACTAGTATATCACAACTATTCAACAGGGATGGGGCTTGCCTCCATCCGCTTCCCCACGAACTCCGCTCCTTTGCCTGATCGCGCTCCCCGAGCCGGATGGTTCTCTCACTGACACATTTTAGAAGAGACCTGCATGGAGTGGCTACACCAGCCGACATGAAAACAGTCGTTTTCAGAAGGGAGAATTTTTGGGTAGGGACCAGCTTCCAGCGCGTCCGGATTTATCATGTTCCTCCACGTTCCATATGCATAAACGTTCATCACATATGAAATCGCGCAGATATACATGCCAGGAGAGGAAAACGATAAATCCGGACGCGCTGGAAGCTGGTCCCTACTCCGATCGGCGCTCAAAAAATGTGTCAGTGAGAGAAGAGCCAGATAGGGGCAAGCCCCCCATCCCTACTAGAGTGCCGCCTACGCCCCTTCTGCGTCAATCAGCAGACCCTCGTTGCCGCGCAGATGGACCGCTGAGAGATCGAGGGGGCCTTCACGATCCAGGGCGGTGGAGAGGACGATACGCCCTTGCCCCGAAAGGGCCACCACCTGGTCCTGATCCGAGAAGTTGAGGGCAACCAGGTAGCGCTGCTCCTGGTGCTGCCGCTGATAGACGAAACAGGTGGCGCTCTCCTGCTCAACTGACTGGTACGAACCCTGGGTCAGGGCGGAATGAGAGCGTCGCAAGTCAAGCAAGGCACGCGTCAACAGCAGGAAGGAGCGGGGATCTTGTTGCTCCGCCGCCACATTAGCCGTGTGGTAGTCGCTTGCGACCGGCAACCAGGGCTTCACTCCGGCAGGACAGAAGCCTGCATTGGCGCTCCCATCCCACTGCATCGGGGTGCGTACCGGGTCGCGGCTTTGCTCAGGATGCTCCTTTCCTAGTGGATCATGCATCAACTCGCGCGGCAGCGGAACGTCCTGCATGCCCAACTCGTCACCATAGTAGCAGGTCGGGGTCCCGCGCAGGGTGAGCAAGAGCATCTGGGTCAGCCGCGCCTGCTCACGACCCACGCGTGTGGCGATGCGAGACCGGTCATGGTTGCCCAGGACCCAATTGGGCCAGGCTCCCTGGGGCAGAGCCGCTTCGTAGCTATCAACCGCCTGGCGAATGGTGCGCGCTTCCCAGGTCGGCATGTTCACAAACTGGAAATTGAAGGGCAGGTGGATCTCGTCGAGCTGCTCGCCGTAGTACCCCATCAGACGCTCCACGGGCAGATAGAGTTCGCCGATGAGCGCACGCTCGCCATAGCTCTCGGTCAGGGCACGCATCTCCCGCATGGTCTCATGCATGCCCGGCTGGTCTACGATGTAGTGTTCTATCAGACGACTCCTGGGGAGATCGCCTGGCTTCCACTCTGGATTCAGTGGATTATCACGCAGTTGCTCATCCTTGAGTAGCACCTCGAGCGCGTCCACACGGAAGCCATCAACACCCCGGTCGAGCCAGAAGCGCATGACATCATACATCGCCCGGCGTACTTCTGGATTGCGCCAATTCAGATCTGGCTGCTTCACATCGTACATGTGCAGGTAGTATTGCCCGGTACGTTCATCAAATTGCCAGGCCGGCCCGACAAACCTGCTCATCCAGTTATTGGGCGGTCCGCCATCGGGTGCAGGGTCGCGCCAGATATACCAATCGCGCCGCTCGTTCGTGCGGCTGGAGCGCGACTGCTGGAACCAGGGATGCTCATCGGAGGTGTGGTTGGGTACAAAGTCCAGGATGACTTTGAGGTCACGCTGGTGGGCCTGCTGTAGCAACGCGTCCAGGTCCTGCAGGGTCCCGAAGAGCGGATGAACATCGGTGTAATTCGTAATATCATAGCCAAAATCGGCCATCGGCGACGGATAGATGGGCGATAGCCAGAGAGCGTCAACGCCAAGCCAGCGCAAGTAGTCTAACCGGCTGGTGATCCCTGGGAGATCTCCTACCCCATCGCCATTGCTATCGAGAAAACTACGTGGATAGATCTGGTAAATCACTCCCGTTTGCCACCAGGAATGGGGTTGTGTCATAGTTCGCTCCCTTTAAAACTCAATGTCCGCGCGTGTTCGTCATCGTCGACCTGGAGTGTTAGCAGCCGACGAGCAGGATCGTAGCTCGCGCCGGGGTGCCCCTCTGCCGCCTGCTCGTCCACAGCATGAACTCTGATCAGGAGCCGCCGCGCTGGCGGGACGTAAGCGCCCTGGCGCGCGCCGATCTCGAACACCAGCCGATCTGCTGCCTGGCGCAATGTGTAGCTCGTCGTAGCGAATTGACCGCGCTCGTACTCGAAGCTGTGGCCGTCATCTTCGTAGAGCGTAAACGACCCGTTGCCTGGATAGAGGTCGAGCGTCAGCGGATCGAGCGGGCGCTCATCGGTGTAGTGCAGGTCCGGCCCACTGGGAATAATCGCCCCCGCGCGAACGTAGAGCGGCATGCGCTCCAGCGGCGCGTATGCGAGCAGGTGCGCCGGTCCGGTGAGCAGTTCGTCGCTCCACCAGTCGTACCAGGTGCCCTCCGGCAGATAAACGTAGCGGTGCTCACGACCGGGTTGGTAGATTGGCGCAGCAAGCAGTTGCGATCCTAACAGCACCTGGTCATGGAGCGGATAGGTGACCGGATCATCCGGGAAGTGATAGAGCAACGGACGCAGCACCGGGATGCCACGCTGTGATGCCTCCCAGAAGAGCGTATAGAGGTAAGGGAGCAGCCGGTAGCGCAGTTGCAGGTAATCGCGGCAAATCGCCTCGACGCGCGGACCGAAGGCCCATGGCTCATGGGGCCAGGTGCCGATCGTCGAGTGGCCGCGGCAGAAGGGTGATAAGGCGCCGAATTGCATCCAGCGGGCGAACAGCTCGCCGCTGGCATTGCGGGCGAAGCCACCAACATCAGTGCCAACGAAAGGCACACCCGACAGGCCCATGTTCATAAGCTGCGGCATCGCCATCTCCAGGTGCTCCCACCAGGAGTCGTTGTCGCCCATCCAGCACGCGCTCCAGCGCTGCACGCCAGCGAAGCCGGAGCGCGTGAGCACAAAAGGCCGCTCGTCGCCGAGATAGCGCCGCAGCCCCTCGTACGAGGCGCGGGCCATGCCATAGCCGAAGAGGTTATGCACCTCCGCGTGAGTTGTTCGCTCGCCTGTGGGACCCTGGATAGCGTCGAGCTCGATCGTCCCGACCTCGCCGATATCCTCACTAAACGGGCGCTCAAACACCACTGGCTCGTTCATATCGTTCCAGATGCCGCTGACGCCCACATCCACGAGCGCTTTCTGCTCGTCGCCCCACCACGCACGTACCTCCGGCCGCGTGTAATCGGCGAAGACCGCGTCATCGGGCCAGACATAGCCGTGGAGCACAGTGCCATCGGCCCGGTGGATGAACACATCGTGCTCCAAACCCGTCTGGTAGACCCGGTAAGCGGGATCGCTCTTTACACCGGGGTCGACAATCGTTACGAGGCGGAAGCCAGCGCGGCGCAGGTCGCCGAGCAGCGCCTGCGGATCGGGGAAACTCTTCGGATTCCAGGTAAAGACGCGATAGCCATCCATGTAGTCGATATCCAGGTGAATCACGTCGCAGGGGATATCATGCGTGCGAAACCCGGTCGTTAGCTCGCGCACCATCGACTCCTGCGCATGACCCCAGCGGCTCTGGTGGTAGCCCAGCGCCCAGCGTGGTGGCAGCGGTTGCGTCCCCAGCAGCGCACCCAGGCCCTCGCTCACCTGCTCCGGCTTCGGCCCGTAGATCACATAGTAGTCGAGTTCGCCGCCCTCAGCTTCCATCCGCCAGATTCCGGGCCGCTCCGCCCCAATGTCAAAGCTACTGCGCCAGGTATTATTGAAGAAGACGCCGTATGCAAGGCCAGGACGGAGCGCCAGAAAGACCGGAATGGCCTGATAGAGCGGATCGGTGCCAGGGCCATGACCGTGGGGCGGATCGGTTGTCCAGTTGATCAGTTTGTGTCCGAGCTTGTCGAGCTGCCCGGTGCGCTCACCGAATCCGAAGAAATGCTCGCCGGTCTCGATGCGCCTGGCACAGGCGACCCGCCGTGGCTCTGATGACTCCCGCTCCCACTGCATGCCCGCCTCGTCGGCGCAAAAAGGTTGCCCCTGCGCATCCGCGAAGGAAAGGCTTCCCCGGTCACGTTCGATCCGCACCGTGAGCGAGGCCGTTCGCAGCGTGAGCCCCTGGCCCGACTCCTCGATCTCGAATGTGGCCTCTGGAAACGCATCATCCTCCGGCGCGACCGCCCAGGAGCGGCGTGCAGCGAACGCTCCATCCGGTGCCAGCCGCACCCGGATTATGCGATCGGTCAGAACCGTGATCGCGACGCGCGGGCCACCGTAGTCGAGAATAAGGGCACGCCCTGCGCGAGTGAAGGAACGCAAGGCTCTCAGGGTATTGAAGGATTCGGTCATTCTGGTTACCTCTGTATCGTATGTGGCGCACGCCGCCCGATCCGGCCCTTAAACAGCTTGAGGCGTGCCTCGCCGGTCACGTCGCACGGAGCAAGCGTTTTGTAGTGCTCCCGCTTGCCAGTATATCACGGCAGATGCAGAGCGACAAAGGGCAATCTCGTGTTCGGGTGGGCGTCATTTTTTGCGCTAAGGGATCTAATCAACCACCCCTACATCATACCCATACATGAACAGAGAAGGGGCGTTTGCTGCAAATTCTGACGCTCACCCTTCATGTTCGAGAATTAACATATGAGTGGATGGCCGCATATGCGATCACAATGATCACAACGATCACAAAGGAGGCTGCGGGAGCCTGTAGAGCGGGTTGAGCCGGTGCGCAACTTGTGATCGGTGCGCAACTGCCGCGATCACAACGATCACATTCATGTGGGAGCATTGATGCTCGTCAGGCTCTGCATAGTCGATTGGCCTGGATATCAGCAGTTAGTACAGAAGAGATATTCCCCCTGTATATACTATGTATATAGTGATCAAACGGCAAAGTCAAGAAATGTAGGGGCGCGATTGATCATGTAGGGGCGCGATTGATCATGTAGGGGCGCGATTTATAAGCCCGCCTGGTGTAGGGGCGGTGGTGAGATTCATCGGGGCCACCATTTGACATCCTTGCCCATGGTGTAGGGGGCGCGGTTTACAAGCCCGTTACAACCCCGCCGCGCTCCACAGGCCGACAGGCGTGGGATGGTTCCCGACGGACGGGCTTATAAATCGCGCCCCTACTAGTTCGTCAAGGTTCATGTGATGGGAAAATGGAGATGAACGGCGGCAGGGCGACCGCCGATGCGTCTGCCAACTACCGATGCGTCCGTCAATTGAAGCTTGACGCAGCACTACTGGACTGACCGCCTTCATTTGACAGTTGGAAAGGAAAAGGAATATCCTGAAGGCAGGAACGTCTAAGAAAATCCATGCCGAGGAGCTTCCCATGAAAAAGTATACTGTGCATTTGACGGCAGAGCAACGCCAGCAGTTG
>WNFX01001093.1_pt1 | contig 36308 bp, 30 predicted proteins | sample 5400111 | NCBI WGS metagenome assembly WNFX01 (sample SAMN13153363, study PRJNA577476) | soil metagenome | isolation source: 40 cm soil or saprolite under grassland replicate 1 | place: USA:California | collected 2016-06-15 | reverse complement strand
GGCTCGATGAGCTCGGTGCTCGGCCTCTCGGTCGAGGGCGTGGAGATGGCCGTGGCCGCGGCCGCTGGCAACAACGTGCTGGCGATCGCCAACGACAACGCCCCGGGGAACGTGGTGGTTTCAGGCGAGTGGCCGGCGCTGGAGCGGCTGCCGGCAGCGGCCAAAGAGCTTGGCGCCAAGCGAGTGGTGCCGCTGAACGTCGGCGGGGCGTTCCATTCACCGCTGATGGGCCCGGCCGCGGAGGCGTTCTGGCCATTCCTGGCGGCTGCTCCCCTGCGTGACGGGGCCGTCCCGGTGGTGGCCAACGCGACCGCCGAGCCGGTGACGGACGCCGCTGAGCTCCGCGAGCTGCTCGGCCGACAGCTCACCGGACCGGTGCGCTGGACCGAATCGGTGCGCCAGCTGGCGGAGCTCGGCGTCGACACGTTCGTCGAGGTGGGGCCCGGCACGGTGCTGTCGAGTCTGATCAAGCGGACGGTTGAGGGTGTACGGGTTCTGTCCGCTGGGGACGCCGCTGGGATTGCGGCGGTCGCCGAGGCGCTGCTGGAGCAGCCAGACAGCCCGCACGGGACCGGGACCGCCGCCGGCGACGGAGAAGACCAGGGTGAGGTGGTGGTGCTTCCGGAGCGGTTCGCGGTATCGCCGGGCCATGGCCGCTTCTATCCGACGGCCCCGTCCCGGTTCACCGACGAAGGACCCTATGTGGAACCTGGCGACCTGCTCGGCGAGGTCCGGAACGGGAACGCGAGCATCCCGGTGCGCAGCGCCTTCCGCGGCTGGGTGATGGCGCATCTGGCCTGGGAAGGTGAGCTGGTCACCCCCGGCCAGCTGCTGCTCAGCCTGCGGCCCTTCTAACGGCCGTCGTGCTGGATACTTGCCTGGCTTCGCCGCCGGGATGATGACGGAAGTTCTGGATCGAGTACAGTGCCGGCCGAACGGGCCGAAACGCCGATGGGTGATGCCCCGGAGGTTGGAACCCGGAGGTGGAAAGGAGTTGACGTGCCCGCCGAGATCGTCGGACTGGGGACCGCGGTCCCACCCTACGTCCTGACCAACGCGGACCTGGAACAGCTGGTCGACACCAACGACCAGTGGATCACGGAACGGACGGGGATCAAGGAGCGGCGCATCGCCGGGCGGTCCGACTCGACCGGCTCGCTCGGCCGGCAGGCGGCATTGCGGGCGCTTGAGGTCGCCGGGCTCAGCCCGGGCGACGTGGACCTGCTGGTGGTGGCGACCGCCTCGCCGGACTATCCGCTGCCGTCGGCGTCCTGCGTCCTGCAACTTGAGCTCGGCATCGCCGGTTGTGCGGCCATGGACGTGATCGCGGGCTGCGCCGGGTTCGTCTACGCGCTGGCGACCGCATCGCAGTTCGTCGCCTCGGGCGCGGCGCAGACGGCGCTGGTGGTTGGCGCCGAGACGCTGTCGCGGATCTGCGACTACACCGACCGGGGGACCTGCATCCTGTTCGGCGACGGCGCCGGCGCGGTGGTGCTGCGGCCCAGCCGTGGCGAGCAGGGTGTGCGCGGGTTCTCGCTCGGCTCGGACGGGTCGCGGCTGCGGCTACTGATGACGCCAGCGGGCGGCTCGCGCTTCCCCGCCACCAGCCGCACCACCGCCGAACGGCGGCACTACATCTTGATGGAGGGCGCGGAGGTCTTCAAAGGCGCGGTCACCGCGATGGCCGCCTCCAGCCTGGAGGCGATCGGACGCTCGGACCTGCGGCTGGAGGACATCGACCTGGTGGTCCCCCACCAGGCCAACCAGCGCATCATCGAGGCGACCGCCCGCCGCCTCAGGACGCCGATGAGCAACGTCGTCACCAACATCGCCCGCTACGGCAACACCTCGGCGGCCTCAATCCCGATCGCCATGGAAGAGGCCTGGGAGCAGGGGCAGATCCGTCCAGGCCAGCACCTGCTGCTGACCGCGTTCGGCGCCGGCCTGGCATGGGGGTCGCTGGTGCTCGACTGGACCCTGGAGCGCCCGCCGCTGCCGCAGCCGGAGGAGCCCACCCAGTCGGCCCTGCCGATCGTGCGCGGCCTGATCGACGGCTCGCTGTGGGACGACCTGCCGATCGGGCCCCCACAGCCCGCCAGCCCCGTCCCCAGTGCCCTCGGCCCGGCTCCGGAGACGGCCAGTGAGTGACGGTCTGGACCTGGAAGGGCGCACCGCCCTGGTCACCGGCGCCTCAGGGACGATCGGCCGGGCCTGCGCGGTCGCCCTCGCCGACCTGGGCGCTCGCGTGGTGGTGGCCTACTCCAGCGACGAGCAGGGGGCGCATGGCACCGCCGAGCTGGTCAAGGCCGCCGGCTCCGAGGCGGTGGTGGCGCAGGCGGACCTGTCGCATCCGGACGGCGCCAAGCGGCTGGTCGAGGCGGCCGGGTCGGGCGGCGTCGACATCCTGGTGAACAACGCCGGCGTGACCCGCGACGGGTTGCTGCTGCGCCTGCGCGACGAGGACTTCCTGCGGGTGCTGGACGTCAACCTGGTGGCCGCCTTCCGTTGTACGCGGGAAGCGCTTCGTGGCATGCTTCGGCGCCGCTGGGGCCGGGTAATCTCCATCTCCAGCGTGGTCGGCCTGATCGGCAACCCCGGGCAGGCCAACTACGCCGCCGCCAAGGCGGGCCTGGTCGGCTTCTCGCTGAGCGTGGCCCGCGAGGTCGCTAGCCGGGGCATCACGGTCAACGTGGTCGCCCCCGGCTACATCCCGTCCAAACTGACCGATGCGATGAGCGAGGAGGCCAAGCAGGCGACGTTGAACGCGATCCCCGCCGGGCGGATGGGGACCCCGGAGGAAGTGGCCGCCGCGGTGCGGTTCCTCTCCGGCCCGCAGGCCGCCTATATCACCGGCCAGGTCCTCGCGGTTGACGGCGGCATGGCCATGGGAGCGTAGTTCGCAACAGGAACCGGAAAGACGTAGCGGCACAGAGAAAACACAGAAGGAGCGCATGCACTATGGCGGAGACCCGTGAAGCGGTCGTCGACACCATGAAGGAGGTCCTCTCCTCCGAGCTCGGCGTCGACGCGGACAAGATCACCGCTGATGCCCGCTTCAAGGAGGACCTGGACGCGGACTCGCTCGACCTGGTCGAGGTGGTCCTGGCGCTTGAGGAGAAGTTCGGCATCGAGATCCCAGACGAGGAGATCGCCGGCGTCAAGACCGTCGGCGAGGCGGCTGACCTGGTGATCTCCAAGCAGAGCGCGGTTGGGTAAGCAGGTGCGCCGCGTCGTCGTCACCGGCCTCGGCGCGGTGACCCCGGTCGGCGTCGGAGTCAGGGCGTACTGGGACGGGATCACCGCCGCCCGCTCGGGCGTCGGCCTGCTCACCCTGATCGACCCGGAGCCGGTCCAGTCCAAGGTCGCTGCGGAGTGCCTGGACTTCGATCCGGCGGCGCATCTCGGGGCCAAGGAGGCACGCCGCCTCGACCGCTCGACCCAGTTCGCCCTGAGCGCCGCCCGCGAGGCGTGGGCCGACGCCAGCATCGACGGCACGGTCGACCGGGACGAGACCGGGGTGGTCTTCGGCACCGGCATCGGCGGCATCACCTCGCTGCTCGCCAGCGACAAGGTGCTGCACGCCAAGGGCCCGAACCGGGTGTCGCCGTTCACCGTGCCCCAGCTCATGCCCAATGCCGCCGCCGGGCAGATCGCCATGTCGTTGAAGCTGCGCGGACCGAACTTCTGCACCACCACCGCGTGTGCCGCCTCCAACCATGCCATCGGTCTCGCATTCCGGATGATCCAGAGCGGCGAGGCGGACGCGATGGTGGCCGGCGGAACGGAATCCGCCTTCGCCGACATCGCCCTGGTGGCCTTCGCCCAGATGACCGCTTTATCGACCAAGTTCAACGACCGCCCCGAGCAGGCCTCGCGGCCGTTCGACGGGCTGCGTGACGGGTTCGTCATGGGCGAGGGCGCCGCGGCGCTGATCCTGGAGGAGCGGGAGCTGGCCCTGCAGCGCGACGCGCGCGTGTACGCCGAACTGGTCGGCTTCGGGCAGTCTGCGGATGCCTTCCACATCACCGCCCCATCAGAGGACGGCAGCGGCGCCGCTCTGGCGATGCGGCGGGCGCTGCGCTCCGGCGGCATCGACCCGACCGAGGTCGGCTACATCAACGCCCACGGCACCTCCACGCCCCAGGGGGACGTCTCGGAGACCAGGGCGATCCGGCTGGCGTTCGGCGAGCATGCCGACCGGCTGGCGGTCTCGTCGACCAAGTCGATGATCGGTCACCTGTTCGGCGCCGCGGGCGCGGTTGAGGGGGTGGCCACGATCCTTGCGCTGCGCGAGGGCGTGCTGCCGCCGACCATCAACCAGACCGACCCGGATCCCGCCTGCGACCTGGACTACATCCCCAACGAGGCCCGCAAGGCCGACGTCGAGGTGGCCATGTCGAACGGGTTCGGCTTCGGCGGCCACAACGCGGTGGTGGTGTTCCGGCGCCACCAGGACTAGCGGGAGCGACGAGCGCCGTCCAGGTTCGGGTCAGGCCCCTGCTCGCGGTCGCCACACGATCACCATGACGCCGGCCAGGAGCAGGAAGATGGCCAGCGTGACGGCGAGCGGGAGCGGCGCACCGAGCAGCCGGTGCCGCAGCCCGTGGAGGAGCGAGCCGCTGCTGACGGCCTGTCGCTTCGGCAGCAGCCTGACCGCCGTCGCAGGGCCGGCGGCAACGCCCCGGCGGGCGCTGCTGCCGAGCGCCTCGGCGCCGGCGCCGAGGCGGGCCGGGGTGGTGAACCCGTAGGCGAAGATGGCGCGGACGTCCTGATAGCTTGCGGCTGCGCTGGCCGAGCCGAGCGCCACCGCGATCAGGGTGCGGCCGCCGCGCCGCTGCGCAGCCACGATGGTGGCGTGGGCGTGGTCGGTGAAGCCTGTCTTGATGCCGATCGCCCCCGGGTCGCGGCCCCAGCTGACGAAGTGGTTGTGGTTGTCGAGGATCTGCACGTGCCGGTCCGGGCTCGGCCAGCGGTAGGGGCTGGAGGGCGTGGCGACCAGCTTGGCCAGGAGCGGCCTGGCAAGCAGCGCCCGGCCGAGGATGGCGAGGTCGGCCGCGCTGCCCAGGTGCCCCGGGGCGTCGAGTCCGGTCGGGTCGCGCCAGGTTGAGTCGGTGCAGCCGTAGGAAGCGGCCTCTGCGTTCATGGCGCCGATGAAACCCGCCCTGCCGCCGTGCGGGTAGGCGGCGGCGAGCGTTTCGGCGGAATCGTTGGCCGAGACCATCAGCAGGGTGGTGAGGAGATCATTGCGCTTGACCCGCATGCCCGCCTGGTAGCCGAAGCGGGTGCCGTCGACCTCCTCGGCTGCCTTGGGGACCGTGAACACCTGGCTGTCCGGGTAGCTGTCCTGCGCCACCAGGGCGGTCAGGATTTTGGTGGTCGAGGCGACCGGCACAGCGCGATGCTCGTTGCGCTGCCACAGCACCGCACCGGTGGCCACGTCCATGAGCACGCCCTCGTGCGCGCCGACCCTGGGCAAGGAGGCGGAGGCTTGCAGCGCCGGAACCGGAACCGGAACCAGAGCGGGAGCGGCGACAGCAGGGCGCGCCGGGATGGCCGTCCAGCCGGTCACCAGGGCGGCGGCGAGCAGCGGTACGAGCAGTTGACGTAGTCGGAGTCGCACGGGGGTAGCCTGCACGATTCCTATTCTACGGTGCAAGGCAGCCGAGCGCGACAATCAAGGCCATGATGGGAATTCGTGGGGGGCAGACTCGGGCCGCCGGTCGCCTGGGTCACGCGGAGCCAAGCGACCGGCGGCACCCGTCCTTACCTGCCCGAGACGGCGCGGCGACCATCCGCCCACCGCCCGGGGAGTCTCGCCCAGAGGCGCGGCACCAGCCCTTCGACTGGCGTGCGCCCCCTGCTGCGTCGATCCGGGCATCCGGCCCTTCGACCAGACGCCGGATCGACCGGCGATGCCTCAAGGGTGGCACAACATCGCCATCTTTGCCCACCTCCAATGGATGAAGCGAGCATGGCAGCCATTCAAGGACCAGCTGTCGCCTCCCCTTAATTGGCGTAAACAACTTGAAAATATCAATACCGCCTGGCGTTTTTGCCATCAGAACCTCACAATTGCGGTTCCGTTTTGCATTAGCGCGTAGAAGCCGGCAATCTCTCCCCCACAGCAGAAGCAGCAGAAGGGACTGGCTTGTAGTAGCTGGCCCAGATATCGCGGAAGTGACGAATGTCACAGACCGGCAGGCATTTGGCAATGCGGCACCCTGGCCGCCCGTCCGGGCTCGCCTTCTCGGCGATCGCGCTCGCGGTCGTGGGGCTCCTGGCTGTCAGCTTCGTGGTCTTCAGGCGGTCACACCCTGCCGCCGGATGCGGCGGGAACCAACTGCCACTGGACGTCGTCGCCGCACCAGACATGGCCGGGATCCTGCGCCGGACGGCCACCGACTACACCCGCACCAACCCCACCGTCGGCGGCCGCTGTGTCACGGTCTCGGTCCAGAGCCTCGAGGCCTCGCAGGCCAGTGCCGCGCTGGCCAAGGGCTGGACCGGCGCGGTCGCGGTGCCGCGCCCGGACGTCTGGGTGCCTGACTCCTCCAGTTGGGCGCAGCTGCTCGAGCTGCAGCTGCAGGCAGCCCACCAGGCCGACCCGATGCCCGCCGACCGCCCGAGCCTCGCCACCTCGCCGCTGGTCATCGCCATGCCGCAGCCGATGGCGCGGGCGCTGGGCTGGCCGCAGCGGCCGATCGGCTGGAGCGACCTGCTCACGGCGCTCCAGAAGCCCAGTGGCTGGAGCGCGTTCCAGCATCCCGAATGGGGGCCCTTCAAGCTCGGCAAGACCAATCCCACCCTGTCCACCTCGGGGCTGGAGGGCATCATCGGCACGCTGACCGCCACGCTCGGTGCCGGTGGGATCTCCGAGAAGGTGCTCGCCGCCCACAGCCAGCAGATGCGCGAACTGATCCTCGGGATGGAGCGGGCGCCCGGCGAGCAGGTCGATACCGACGCCAACTTCCTGACCAACCTGCAGCAGGCCGACGACGGCGGGCAGACGCTCAAGTACGTCTCCGCGGTCCCGCTGGGCGAAAAGCAGGTGCTCGACTACAACCTCGGCAATCCGGGCGGCGACCCGGCAGGAGTCGGCGACCACGCCAAGCCGAAGGTCCCCCTCGCCGCGATCTACCCCAAGGAGGGCACCCTGGAGGCCGACCATCCCTGGCTCGTGTTGCACGAGCCCTGGGTGGACGCCAGCAAGCGCGGCGCGGCGGCTGGGTTCCTGAACTACCTGCTCTCCCCTGCCATCCAGGCGAAGCTCCTGGCCGCCGGACTGCGCGACCCGAACGGCAAGGCCGGCTCGGTGGCGACCCAGGCCAACGGCCTGCTCGCAAACCAGCCGGCGCGGATCATCCCGACTCCCAGCCCCAGGGTCGTCGGGGCGCTGCTGCAGGGCTGGACCGCAGCCTCCAGACGGGGCAATGTCCTGGCTGTCTTCGACGTGTCGGGGTCGATGGCCGAGCCGGTCCCCGGCACCAAGGCGACCAAGATGGACCTGGTCAGGCAGGCTGCCGCCGCCGCGACCACGCTGTGGGCCCCCGAGGACAACGTCGGTCTGTGGGTGTTCGCCACCAAGCTGGACGGCGCCAAGCCCTATCACGAGGTGGTGCCGCTCGGGCCGGTCGACACCCAGCTCCCCGGCAGCACCCAGACCCGGCGCCAGCTGCTCGCCAGCGGGGTCTCGCAGCTCCAGGCCACCCACGGCGACACCGCCCTGTACGACACCACCTTGGCGGCCTTCCAGTTCGTGAAGGCCCATTACGTGCCAGACCGGATCAATACGGTCGTGATCCTGACCGACGGCGTGAACGACAATCCCGCCGGCGGCATCTCCCTGCCCCAGCTCGTCCAGGGCCTCAAGGCCGGTGAGGGGGGCGGCCAGCAGATCCGCGTCATCACCATCGGGTATGGCCCCAATGTGGACCCGAACGCCCTCAGGCAGATCTCGCAGACGACCGGTGGCGCCTACTTCTCGGCTGCGGACCCGCGCGGGATCAGGGGCATCTTTATTCAGGCCCTCTCGAACTTCTGACGATCCTTAATCTGATTGGGCCCCACGGGGGGCTTGAGGGGTTGCTTCGTGGCTGCCGGACCCGCCGCCGGCTCGATTGTGGTGGGGGTCCGATGCGGAGGTTCCTCGTTGGTGCCCTAGTGGCAATCGTGGTGGGGGCGCTCGCCGTTCCCGTGACCGCGAACCCGCTCAACCCACCCGCTGGAGCGGGACGGCAACAGGACTACCTCGTCCTGTATGCGAAGGGTGTGCCAGCGGCCGCTGCCCGCGCGGCCATCAAGGCCGCCGGCGGCGCGATCGTCGAGGAGAACCGCTGGGTCGGGCTGGCCACGGTGCGGACCAGCAACGCCCGCTTCGAGGAGGCGGTGGCCACACAGCCAACTCTGGCCGGCGCCGCGCGCAACCGGGTCATCGGCTGGGCGGCGCCGCAGGCACTGCCGAACCCTGCTCGCGAGATCGCAGTGGCGACCACGGCAACGGCGACCGCAGCAGAGACGGCACACGGGGACCAGGCCGGGCAGGAGCCGCTGGCCGGCCGGCAGTGGGACATGCGTATGATCAACGCCACCGCGACCGGCTCCTACCGGGTCAACCAGGGCAAGCGGGGCGTGCTCGTCGGCGTGATCGACACTGGCGTGAACGGCGGCCACCCCGACATTCCTGTGTCGACCCGGTGGACGAGGACGACGAGGGCCACGGCACCCACGTGGCCGGCATCATCGCCGCTGCGGCGAACGGCCTCGGCATCGCCGGCGTCGCGCCCAGGGTCACCCTGGTGAGCCTGCGCGCCGCCCAGGACTCCGGCCTGTTCTTCCTGCAGCCGACCGTGGACGCGCTGACCTACGCGGGCCTGATCGGGGTCGACGTGGTGAACATGAGCTTCTACACCGATCCGTGGCTCTTCAACTGCCCGCACAACCCCGCTGACAGCCCGGATGAGCAGCGGGAGCAGCAGATCATCATCGCGGCGACGCAGCGCGCGGTGAGCTTCGCCCGCCGCCATGGGGTGACGCCGATCGCCGCCCTCGGCAACGAGCACACCGACCTCGGTCATCTGGTCGCCGACGACACCAGCCCCGACTACCCGCCAGGTGCAGCCAGGCACCGCGCCGTGGACGGTTCCTGCGTCAGCGTCCCAACCGAGACCAGAGGGGTCATCGCCGTCGCGGCGCTGGGGCCTGACGGGCGCAAGGCCGACTACTCCAACTGGGGCGCCGAGCAGACCGACTTCGCCGCGCCCGGCGGCGACCTGTACGACTTCCAGGGCACCGACCGCTACCGGCTGCCCGAGAACACCGTCCTCTCCGCCTACCCGGAGAACGTCGCCAGGGCCAGCGGCGACCTGCACCCAGACGGCTCCCCCTCCAACCCGTTCGTGCTGCGGGACTGTCAGCACGGCACCTGCGCCTACTACCAGTACCTGCAGGGCACCTCGATGGCCGCGCCACACGCCGCCGGGGTGGCCGCCCTGATCGTCAGCGCCTTCGGCCACCCTGACCCGCGCCACGGCGGCCTCACCCTGGACCCGCGCAGGGTCGAGCGGATCCTGCGCCGCAGCGCCTCCGAAGTCCCCTGCCCGTCCCTGCCAACCGTCGCCTACCCCGGGCGCGACCACAGCTACGACGCCTCCTGCCAGGGCACCCGCCACTTCAACAGCATCTACGGCCACGGCATCGTCAACGCCCTCAACGCCGTGCTGCCGCGAAGCCTCCAGTAAGATCGGGCGCGGAGGTGTCCGGGTCCTGGTGGGCTCCGCGGTCTTCAAAACTGTTGAGGCGGGTGTCCCCCGCCTGGCGGGTTCGATTCCCGTCCGCCTCCGCTGACCAGGAGAAACGTCGCTCGCGGCCCGCATCGACCGGGACCGCGTGTTCGTCCGACTGGCGCCGAGGGGTCGGGTTCGGTACGGTCGCCCGAGAAGGTAATGCCCCGCGCCGTATGCAGCGGCCGGGACATGGTCGGAACCTGTGGTGGAGGCCCGACGTGCTGGAGGGTAGCAGCCCGCCCAGGCGGCGGGAACCGGCGGCCCGCTATTGCCGCTGCGGGACGCGGCTTGACCGCGACAACCCCGATGCGTTGTGCGCCTCCTGCCGGCGGCAGCTCCAGGAAGCCAAGCTCCACCCTCCGCAGATGCCTACCGAGTTCTGGTTTAACGACCAGATGCGCGATGCGCTCGCAAGCCGTCATCTCGGCCGGGTTGTGCGCGCCTGGCGCCGCCATTGGTCTCATGGTCCGCAGCCGGTCCCACAGGAGCAGGTCGCCGGGTGGCTCGGGATCACCCAAGCCCAGCTCAGCCGCATCGAGAACGGCCCAGCGATCCGCGACTTGGACCGGCTCATCCACTGGGCTCGCGTGCTTCACATCCCCCCCGAGCACCTGTGGTTCGACCTGCCCGGCACGCCGCGCACCACGCCAGCACCAACGAACGGGACGCCAGCCCGGGTGCAGCTGCCCGATGGGGAATGGACGCCGGAGTCCACCGCGCGACTGCTGCAAGAGCTTGACGGCGCCGCAGCGGAAGTGACGCCCGCCCTGGCGGCCCGCCTGGCGCACGAGTGGCTCATCGCCGAGCCCCCGCAGGTGGTCGAGATCAAAGCAGGCCGGCGCATCGGCAAGGACCTGCTCGGCAAGGTCGAGCGGCGTGTCATCTACCTGCATCACCTTGACGACTTCCTCGGCGGTGGCGACTCCTACCAGCTTGTGCGCCGCGAACTGAACGTGACCGCGCGCCTGCTCAAAGGCGCCGCGTATACGGAGACTCTCGGGAGGCGCCTGCTCAAGGCGATAGGAGAGCTATCGCAGGTCGCCGGCTGGATCGCGGTCGATGCAAACGAGCACGTCGCGGCCACCGGCCACTATGCAACCGGGATCCAGGCCGCGCATGCCGCCAGTGACCCGGTGCTAGCGGCAAACATGGTCTCGCTGCTCAGCTACATGTACGCCAACACCGGCAACCCACACGAAGCCGTGCTCCTTGCCCACACCGCCGCGACGGGCACCCCACGAAACGCGCCAGTGATCACCCGGACGCTGCTTGCCGAGCGGGTCGCGTGGGCGCACGCACGCGCCGGGGAGCGCCGCCAGGCCGAGCGTGCCCTCGGCGAGGCAGACCAGACCTTCAATGCCCACCGACCCGAAGATGCCCCAAGCTGGATGTACTGGCTGGACCGTGACGAGATCGACGTGATGGCGGGGCGCTGCTACACCGAACTCGGTCAGCCACACCGCGCCGAGCCGCTGCTCCGCCAGGTGCTTGGGCGCTACGACCAACGCCGCGCCCGCGAGGTCACCCTGTACGTGAGCTGGCTCGCACAAGGCTATGTCCAAGCCGGCGAGCTTGACGAAGCTGCCGGGCAGGCCAGCCGGGCGCTGCTGGTGGCTGCCGGGGTGAACTCCGCGCGCGGCAACGAGCGGGTTCGGTTCCTGCGCTATCTGCTCCACCCGCACCAGGACGTGCCGGCGGTCCACGAGTTCGAGGAGCTGTACCGGGAGCTGGTCGGCCAGTAGGCCACCCGGCCCCTACGTCCATGCATCCGATGCATACCGGTTATGCGCAACCCGTCATGATCTGGCCGCTGGATCCCACCTGATGCTCATCCTCGCAGCAGGACCATCGACCCAGACGCGATGAAGCGGAGCGGGGGGCGTGATCGGATGGAACTAGCGTTGGGATGGGCCGCGGGGCTCGGATTCGCGGGCGGTCGGGGTGGGCGCCTTCGCCTGGCTCCTCTACCGCTATGACCGCGACAACGACAATGAGCAGGACCAGGAGCGCGAACTCCCGGTGATCCGGGCGCGGTCCAAATGGTGAACCGCGTGATCAGGCAGACCGCCGCCGAAGCCGTCAAGGCGAGGGCAAGCGCCAGTGAGGACACGCTCGATCGTGGCCAGGTCGCCGCCCTGCTGGAACTGCTCCGCGAGGCGGTCGCGCGCGCACGCGTGGCGCTGGTGACCCGGCCGCACGACTGGCAGGGAGGAGCGTAGGGGGCCAAAGCGCCGGGCTGGGAGCAGCAGTCCCCCTCTTGCTTCCAGCCTGACGGGTTCGATTCCCGTCCGGCTCCGCTACCGGCTCCGCTACCGGCCCTGGCGTTCGGCGTTGGCGTGTTGACATGACATAATCGACATTGCAATATATGTGATTATTCGCCCCGCCGGATGGCCGACCGGGGTGCCCCTCAGGGATGAAGGGGGCTGGGTCAGATGCGGCTCAAGCCATTGCCGTTGGCGATTGGGATCGTCCTGGGGCTCGCCGGAGCTGGGTGCGGGGGCGGCGGCTCGAAACAGGCCACAGGCCAGCAGCGCTTCGAGACCGTCACGCTGGCGAGCGTCAACAACATGCTGCACCTGCCGGAATTCGTGGCCGTGCAGAAGGGCTTCTTCGCGCAGAATGGCCTGAACGTCAAGCTCCAGATCCTCACCAGCGGCAACGACGTCAACAAGGCGCTGCAGACCGGGCAGGCCGAACTCGGTGGCACCTCCAACACCAGCCTGGTGGCGGCTCGCGCCGCCGGGGAGTCGCTCAAGGCGGTCGGGTCCGAGATGAACGACGCCACCAGCACCACCTATGCCGGGCCGCTGGGGATCGTCGGGCGCGCGGACAGGGGCATCAAGGCGGGCGACCCGCAGAGCCTGGTCGGCAAGAAGCTCGGCACCCAGGGCGGCACCACCAACGAGGAGTACCTGCACCGCTACCTGAAGGCCAACGGCATTCCGCTCAGCAAGGTCAAGATCGTCCCGCTCAGCACCAGCGACCACCCGGTCAGCGTGGTCAAGGGCGACGTGGACGCCGTCTCCTCCTGGGAGCCGTACGTGGCCCAGGAGGTCAGGCAGCTGGGCGCCAACGCGGTGGTGGTGTCGCGCGGGACGCCGCTGATCGGCTACGTCATCGGCGTCGCCGCCACCGACACCGTGATCGCCCAGCACCCGGACACACTGCAGAAGCTCATCGCCGGGCTGGCCCAGGCCTCCCAGTGGATCCGGCAGAACCGTCAGGAGGCTGCCCAGGTCGCGACCAACTTCCTCAGCGGGCTGGACCCCCAGGACGCCACGGCGGCCATGGACCACCTGACCTTCGACCCGCGGCTGTCGAGCTGCACCACCAAAGTGTTCGCCGACACCGCCACCCAACTGGCCGCCGCCGGGACGATCAAGACAAGCCTCGGCGGCGGCGATCTGGTCGACGCCTCGATCATGAGCCAGGTGCAGCAAGCGCATCCCGCATGGTTCTCTGACCTCCCGAAGCTGCCGGCGAGCTGTTCGGGTTGAGGCCACCCGGGTTGAGGCTGACCGGCTCGTTGCGCTCAGCGGACAGGTCGGCGGCCAGGTAGACCTCCATGGCCAGCCTGGCCTGGGCGGGCGTCACCAGCACCTCGCGGTCGAGGGCGACCGCCTCCAGGAAATGGACGGTCTCGCGCTCCATCGGGCCGGCGTAGACGTGGCCGACGGCCTCGCCGGGCATGGTCGAGAGGGGGAACACGGTCCCGTCCGCCATGGTGCTGAGGACGGTGTCGCGGCGGCTGTCGTCGGCGAATAGCGCGCCCTCGGTGCCGACGACCTCGATCCAGGTCGTGGAGAAGTTGGGATAGGCCGGTGGCAGGATCCATCCGGCGCCGATGGTCACCAGGGTCCCGTCGTCCATGGTGATCACCATCGACACGCAGTCGTCGACGCCGTGCCGCTGCCGCATGACCCGGCCCGCCGCCTGGGCGTAGACGCGCACCGGGCGGGCCGGCTCCAGGCACCACAGCGCGAAGTCGATGTCGTGGGTGGCCTCCATCGCCGCCGGGGAGAGCTTGATGCGGGCGCCGATCTTCTCCCCCAGGCGGCGGGTGATGTGCCGGCTGATCAGCACGCTCACGGGCGTGCCCAGGGTGCCGTCGGCGAGGCTGCGCTTGATCAGCGCCTGTTTGGGGTTGAACCGCTGCGAATAGCCAACGGTGAAGCGCAGCCTGCGCCGCGCCGCCTCCTCGATGAGCTGATCAGCCTCCTCTATCGTGAGGGCGAGCGGCTTCTCCAGCAGGACGTGCTTGCCCGCCTGCAGGGCTGCCAGCGCGATCGGGTGGTGGGTGGTCTCGGGGGTGGTGGAGATGACCACGGCGTCGATGGCAGGGTTGGCGAGCAGCTCCCGGTAGTCGCTGGTGGCCGTGGCCGCCCCGGTCCGCGCGGCGATCTCGGCGAGCCGGTCGGGCCGGATCTCGGCGAGATGCAGGTTGCTGGCGCCCACCAGCGGGCTGCTCGCCGCGGTCTGCGCCCGGATCCCGCCGCACCAGCCGACGCCGATCACGCCGAGGCCGATCTGCTTCACGAGGCGGCTCCTTCCTGTGTCTGGTCCTGGTCCGGGTCGAGCTGCTTGCTGAGCTGTTCCGGGTCGGGCGGCAGCCGCAGCGGCGCGCCCGTGCGGGCGGAGAGGTCCATGGCCATCGACAGCAGCAGGTTGCGGTGGCCGTCGGCGGCGCTGGCGTGCACGGTAGGAGCACCGGTCAGGAGCCGGTTGAGCCAGGTCATGGTCTCCTCGCGGATCGGCCCCCAGAGCCGCCCGGCGGCCAGGTCGCCAGGTGGGTAGCTGCCGACGAAGTCGACGTGGCGGGGCACTCCGGGGTCGAACCCCTTGGGTCGGTAGCCCGCGTCCAGGGGCGACTGCGACGCCACGATCACGTCGCGGTGGGTGTCCTCGATGTCGATGACCCCCTCGGTCCCGACGATGCCGACCTCCAGGCCGTAGACGGCTCCGGGCCAGGTGACCGGCAGCGCCCAGCTGATGTTCATGCTCCAGATGGTCCCGTCGGCCAGGGTGAAGACCCCGAGGGTCGCGTCGCTGGTCCCGAACGCGCCGAGCACACGGTCGGTGGAGCGGGCGTAGACCTCGACTGGCTCCTTGCCCTCCATGCCGTCGAGCAGCCACAGGCACAGGTCGAGGGCGTGGGTCCCGGAGACCACCATCGGGGTCAGCGCCCGCCGCCGCTCGGTGCGGCGCAGGGTGGCGAGCGGCACCATCCGGTTCATGAAGGCCCTGGTCACCACCGTGGTCACCGCGCCGATGCGGCCGTCGTGGAGGGCCTGCCGCGCTGCCAGGAAGCGGCGCCGGAAGCGCTGGGTGTAGCCGACCACCACATCGGCATGGCGCTCCTCCACCGCGCGCAGCACCTCGGCGGAACGGACCGGGTCGGTGGCGAGCGGCTTCTCGACGAACAGCGGGTGGCCCTGCCGCACGGCGGCGAGCACCGGGTCGACGTGCTGGTTCTCGTCGGTGGCGACGATCACCGCGGTCACCTCGGGCCGGGCCAGCAGCTCCTGGAAGTCGCCGGTGACGAAGTCGGCGGCGGTGTCGGCGGCCAGCGACCGGGCGACCTGGTCGTCGAGGTCGCAGAGGCCGAGCCAGCCGAGCGCCGGGTGCTCGCGGGCCAGCTGTGCGCGGATCCGCCCGATGGTCCCGCAGCCGACCACCGCCAGGCCGATCCCTGACCCATTGGGGGGATCCGCTGGGCGCATCATGGCGTGTAGGGGGCGATCGAACGCACCCAGTAGATGCGGCTGAGCGCCCGCAGGTCAGCCGGGAACACCTGCAGGAGGATCACCTGCCGGTCCGAGCCCGAGCCGGAGGGGGTGCCGCCGAAGACGCCGTGCGCGGACAGCACCCCGATGTGGAAGACCTCCGCCTTGACCGTCAGCGTGACCACGACGTCGCTCGGCCCCCGCGCGCTGGCCAGCGCCGCCGGCAGCTTGCCGCCAGCGGTGCCCGCACCGTACAGCGATGGCCCGGTGACCAGGGCGGCGACGACCACCACGCCGGCGAGGAGCTTCAGCAGCGGCGCGCGCAGGTCCGCCGGCAGCCTCATCTCATCCTCATCCTCATGCGCGGATCCCGCCGCCGGTGGGGATCACCAGGCCCCAGCGCTGCACGGTCCGGCGCTCCAGCGGCACCAGGACCAGCAGGTCGATGGCGAGGCCGATGACGCCGATGACGAGGTTCCCGGCGAGGATCACGTCGGAGCGGATGAACTCGGCGCCGCGGAAGATCATGGCGCCGAGCCCTGCGGTCGCCCCGATGATCTCGGCGGCGATCAGCGCCCGCCAGGCGAAGCCGAGCCCCGCCCGCAACCCCGACACCACGTGCGGCAGGGCGCCGGGGAAGATCACCTGCGCGATCACGTGACGCCGCCCGCCGCCGAGGGTGCGCACCGCCTCGTCCAGCACCGGCGGGACCGAGCGGACGCCGAGGACGGTGTTGGCGAAGACGATGAAGAAGATGGAGTTCCAGATGATGAACACCACCGTCCTGGTGCCGATGCCGAACCACACGATCGCCAGCGGCAGCCACACGATCCCGGAGATCGCCGTGAAGAAGGTGGCCAGCGGCTCGATCATGCGGCCCACCGTGCGGTTGAGCCCGGCGGCGAAGCCGAGCGCGATGCCCGAGACGACGCCGACGGCGACGGCCAGCCCGAGGCGGCCGAGGCTCGCCACGATGTTGCGCCACAGCTCCCCGGACGCGGCCAGGCTGCCAAGGGTCCGCAGCACCGTCGGGAGGCTGGGCAGGGTGGCGAGGTTCGGATGGGTCAGCTGCCACCCCACCAGCCAGGCGGCGACCAGGACCGCGAACGGGACCACCGGCAGCAGGCGGACCCAGGCGGGCTCCCGCGCGGGCCCCGCAGCCTCTACCCGGAGCAGCCGCTCCCGCTCCCCGGAAGCCGCCCGAGGCGGCCGGGCCAGCGTCACCGGACGCTCCCCCAGCGCTGGGCGGTGGCCTCCTCGACGGGAGCCAGCAGCAGCCGGTCGATGATCAGGTAGAGCGTGCCGATCACGAGCATCCCAGCGATGATCCGGTCGATGCGGTCGAAGCGGCGGGCGTCGAAGATCAGGAAGCCGAGGCCCGCCTTGCCGGTGAGCATCTCCCCGGCGATCAGCGCTCTCCACCCGTACCCGACGCCGAGGCGGCAGCCGACGACGATGCTGGGCAGCGCGCCGGGCAGGTAGACGTCGCGGATCACCCGGCCACGCCCGCCGCCCATGGTCGCCACGGCCTGCGACAGGATCGGCGGCACGGTGCGCACGCCGGTCATGGTGCTGAACACGATCGGGATCAGCGCCGTGTACACGATCACGACGAAGACGGTCGCGTTGGTGAAGCCGAACCAGATGATCGCCATCGGCAGCCAGGCGATCCCCGATACCGCCTGGAAGAAGCGCAGGAACGGCTCGAACATCCGCGCCCCGTACCTGGTGAGGCCGAGCAGGATCCCGACCGGCAGGCCGATCGCCACGGCCAGCAGGCAACCCACGGTCAGGCGCGCCAGGCTCGCCGACACGTAGGCGGGCAGCACGCCGCTCTGCACGACCGCCCCGAGCGCCCGCAGCGCCTGCATGGGAGAGGCCAGGGTGTTGTCGGGCAGGCCGAAACCGCCCTTGACGGCCGCCCAGACCGCCAGCAGCACTGCGAACGGGAACAGGAAGGTGAGAGCGCCCAGCGCCACCCGCGGGACCATGCCCCTCGAAGCCCTTGATCCATCGGGGGGCCCCGCGGCAGCCATGGAATCGGCTCGCGGTAGTTCCGGCCGCGGGACCATGCCCCCCGAACCCCCCATCAGGCGACCTCCTCACGGACGAGCTTGAGGACGTGTTCGTGGCGCTCGCGGATGTCGGGGTCGCTCAGCATGGTGGCGGCGTTGCGCTCGTCGGGAGGGGTGGGGACCTCGACGACGGCCTTGATGGTCCCGGGGCGCCGGCTCATCACCACCACCCGGTCGCCGAGGAACACCGCCTCTTCGGTGTTGTGGGTGATGAACAGGACGGTGTGCCGACTCAGGCGCCAGATGCGCAGCAGCTCTTCCTGCAGGGTGATCCGTGTCTGCGCGTCGGTGGCGGCGAAGGGCTCGTCCATGAGGATGACGGGTGGGTCGGCCGCCCAGGTCCGCGCTACCGCGACCCGCTGTTTCATGCCGCCGGACAGCTCGTGGGGGTAGCGGTGCTCGAAGCCGGTCAGGTTCATGAGCGCAATGAGGTGCTCGACCCGCTCCTCCCGCTCGGGCCGCGGGACGCCCTGGATCTCCAGGCCGTGGGCGATGTTCCGGCGCACCGTCCGCCACGGCATGATCGCCAGGTCCTGGAACACCACGCCGCGCTCGCTGCCAGGCCCTGTGACTTCGCGGCCGCCGCACAGGATCTCCCCGGAGGTTGGGCGCAGCAGCCCGGCGACGGCCTTCAGCAGGGTGGACTTGCCGCACCCGCTGGGGCCGACCAGGGTAACGAACTCGCCGGTCGCGATCGTGAGGCTGACCTCGTCGAGCGCCTGGACGCGCTGGCCACCCCGGGCATCACGGAACTCGTGCGACAGATGACTGATCGAGATCTCCACGCCAACCTCCGGAGTGGGCGATCTCTATAAAATGCATTGTCGAATCCTGTGTCAACTATCAGGGAGCGCTATCCGCCAGCGCTATCACCGAGCGCCTGGTCAAGCTGGCGCCGGAACGAGCTGGCGGAGGTGGTGCCGGCACCGAGGTGGCGGACTCGCTCGATCAGGTCCCGGTCGGAGGTCACCACGCGGAAGGACCCTGGGTCCGGGTCTGTCTCCAGCAGCTGGACGATCTCGTGGTCGGCAGCGTTGCGACCCCGGCGGGAGGCGAAGGCGACCTGGACCGCGCCATGCGCTCCGGCGGGGACGTCCGGGGGCTGGCGGTCGAACATCACCGTGACGTCCTCGCCGGTGGCGGCGGCGTAGCGGTCCAGCTCGTCGATGAGACGGCGGACGGCCCCGTCCGGGTCGTTCCACCAGCGGTTCGGCCGCGAGCCGATCAGGTTCATGCCGTCGACCAGCCAGCGCACGCCAGCGTCCTCGCTTCGCATCGCGGAAGCCTACTCCCCTCGGTCCCGCGCCGGGTTTCAAGGTGGTGCTCGCGGGAGACAGTGCGACCATGACTGTGCTTGACGACTACCAGGACGAACCCGAGCCACTGGACGACGAACCCGAGCCACTGGACGAGGAGGCGGGCAGCCGCGACCGCGCCATCCGGCTGTTCGAGTATCTGAAGCGGCTCGCGGAGCTGCGTGCCCGCACCATTCGCGACCTCGCCGAGTACACCGAGGTGCTGTGGTTTTCCGAGGTCCCGGCGGAGCCGGAGTGCCGGGCGGTGACCAGCGCACACCCCAGCCCTGGTCCCGGTCCCAGCCTTAGCCCCAACCCCGGCGGCCAGGCGCGCTGGCTGGTGATCGAGCGGCCACGGCGGGTTCGGCCCCCGGAGGTCCCTGCCATGCTCGCCCCCTGGGTCGACAGCCGCCAGCTGGAAGACTCGGGCAGCGATCCTGGGCTCCTGGAGGAGGCCGAGCTGCCGACCGTCTACCAGGGCGCCGGCGGCGAGGTGGAGCGGGCCGAGCTTCACCGCGTCAGCGACCATCCCAAGGTCCAGGCCGCCTGGAACCGCTACCGAGAGCAGTGGGAGCGGTGGGCCGTCGAGGACCGCCGCGTCAAGCCCGTGTACCAGATCTACAAGCGGCTGTTCGAGGTGGAGCAGCTCGGCAATCAGCTCGGCGAGCAGTTCGAGACGGTGGTGGGCATCGGCCTGCTGACCTGGGCCGGCCCGGCGGGGAGCACGGTGCGGCGGCATCTGCTCACCATGCCGGCGGAGGTGGCCTTCGACGCCGAGACCGGGCGCATCGCCCTGGGGCCGCCCGCCGAGGGTGCCCGGCTCAGCTTCGAGGAGGACATGCTCGAAGGTGGCCAGCTGCCGAGCCGGGAGCTCAAGCAGCAGCTCGACGAGCGGCTCCTGGAGGCCGACCCGTGGGACCGGGCCACCGTCGATCCCGTCCTCCGCGCCTGGGTCCACGCGGCCGACACCCGCGGCACCTTCGACCCGGCGCTGTCGCCGCGGGACCGCGCCGACGACTCCCCCCAGGTCAGCTTCGCGCCAGCGCTGGTCCTGCGGCGGCGGTCGCCGCGCTCGCTGATCGACTTCTACGCCAAGGCCATCGGCCAGCTCCGCGACGAGGCCGTCAGCGTGCCCGCGACCATCCGCGACATGATCGAGATCCTCGACGACCTCCCCCTCCCCGAAGCTGCCCCCGAACCTGCCGCAGAGCTCACCCCGGAGCCGATCGCCGAGCCGGTTGCGGAGCCAGTTGCGGAGCCTGTGGTTGAGGTTGAGGCGGCGCCGGAGCCCGCGGTGGCGGACGACCCGGACGGGGACGGAGATGGGGACGGCGAGGTGTATTTCCCGCTGCCCTCCAACGACGAGCAGTGGCGCATCGTGGAGCGGCTGACGCAGCACCGCGGAGTGATCGTGCAGGGGCCGCCGGGGACGGGGAAGTCGCACACCATCGCAAACCTCATCTCCCACCTGACGGCCCTGGGCAAGCGCGTGCTGGTGACCAGCCACACCGGGCGAGCCCTGGAGGTGCTCAAGGGGAAGCTGCCCCCCGACATCGCCCAGCTGTGCGTGAGCATGGTCGGCGACGGCCGGCGCGGCACCGGCGACCTGGAACGGTCGGTGCAGGCGCTGGTGGCCCGCGCCACCGACCCGGAGTGGGACGACCGCGCCATCGACGCGCGGGTGGCCTGGCTGCGCGAACGGCTCGCCACCGTCGCGCAGGAGCGGCACGAGCTGCTCGACCGCCAGCGGGCCATCCGCCAGCGCGAGATCGAGCAGCACGCTCTCCCCGAGCTCGGCTACGAAGGCAAGCTGGCAGAGATTGCCCTGCGGCTGCGGGACGAGGAGGCCCGCTACGGCTGGCTCACCGAGCGGCCGCCGGAGGCGGAGGCGGAGCCACCCCCGCTCAATGCCGCCGAGGCAGCCGAGCTGCTCGCCCTGCTGCGCCGCCTGCGCGGCCACGTGTCGGCGCGGGCTGCGCAGGCGATCCCGGAGGCGGCGGCACGCCTGCAACCGGGCGAGGTGGCCCGCCGCTTCGAGCAGCTGGCAGCCGCCGAGCGGGCACGGCAGGCAGACCGGCTCGCCGCCGCACGGGCACTGCCGCCGTGGGCCGCCCTCAGCGCAGCCTCAGACCAGCAGCGCCGTGCGCTGGCGGAGGCGCTCGCCGCCCTCACCCGCGCCCGCGACCTGGCGCTGCGGGGCCGCGAGCCGTGGCTGCCCACCGCTGCCAGCGCGGTCCTGGACGGCCACGCGGGCGAGTGGGAGGAGCTGGGCCGCCTCACCCGAGAGGATCTCGACGCCCTCGCCGCCGCCATCGACGAGGCCGACGGTATCGAGCTGCGCGGCCTCCAGGGTCTCGACCCGGCGATCCTCCGCGGCCAGGCGCGCGACCTGGCCGGGCACCTGGCGGCGGGAGGCCGCACCGGCGGCCTCATCAAGGCCCCGGCGGTGCGCGCCGCCCGGCCGCTGCTGGAGCGGGTCCGGGTCGACGGCCTCGTGCCTGACTCCCCCGAGCTGCTGGCCCGGCTGACCCTCGTGCTCGATGCCGAGATCGGCCTCTCCCGGGTCGAGCGCCGCTGGGGACCTCGCCTGCCGGGAGCCGCGCGCCCGGCGGGTGGCACCACCAACGGCAGGGCCAATGGGCACGCCCGCCCTCAACCCAGCGACGGGCAGGCAAACGGGCAGCGCCAAGCTGCCGCCCCGTCCCGGGGTGCCGCGCAGGCGACGGCCTACTCGATCCGCCGGGCCCGGCTGGTCGACGCCACCAGCGCCCTCCAAGGCGTGCTGGCGCTCGCCGGCCCGAGGGGCGCGACTGAGGCAGCCGCGCAGGCGATCGGTGGCCTGATCCCGCCGCTGTGGTCGGACGCCACCAGGGTCCAGGAGCTGGCGCGCTGCCTGGAGTCGCTGGAGGCCGAGCGCCAGGTCACCACCCTGACCGAGACCATCGAGGCCGCCGCCGGCGCCTACCGGGCCGCCAGCCTGCTGCGAGGTGCCGCGCCGGAGTGCGCCTACGCCGCCAGCGCGCTGCACGCCCGCGACCTCGCCGCCTACGCCAGCGCCTTCGCGGGCATCGAGGAGGTCGCCGAAGGGCGGGCGCTGACCGCGCGGCGGGACGAGCTGCTGGAGCGCCTCCGCAGCGGCGCGCCGGAGCTGGCCGGCAGCCTGGAGCGGCAACCCGACGATCCGGCCTGGGACGATCGCCTGGCGGTGCTGGAGCGCGCCTGGGACTGGGCCCGCGCCGAGCGCTGGTACCGGGGCATGGTCAACCCTGCCGAGGAGCGCGCCATCGGCGAGCGCCTGCGCGCCTGCGACCAGCGCTCCCTGAAGCTCACCGGAGAGCTTGGCGCCAACCTCGCCTGGCGGCACTGCCTGGCGCGCATGAGCCACGAGGAGTCGCAGCACCTGCGCGCCTACCAGACCGCGATGCGCCGCTACGGCAAGGGCACCGGCAAGCACGCGCCCACCCACCTCGCCGCCGCCCAGCGGCACATGGAGGCCTGCCAGGATGCCGTCCCGGCCTGGATCATGCCGACCTACCGGGTCGCCGAGACCATCCCCGCCCGCCCGCACGCCTTCGACGTGGTGATCGTGGACGAGGCCAGCCAGTCAGGGGTGGACGCGCTGTTTCTGCTGTGGCTCGCGCCCAAGGTCGTGGTGGTAGGCGACGACCGCCAGATCAGCCCGGACAACATCGGCGTCGACCGCTACGTGGTCGAGCGCCTGCAGCGCCAGCACCTCCCCGACGTGGAGCTGCGCGACCTGCTGGGCCTCGACAACAGCCTCTACGACCAGACCGCCAGCCGCTACCGGGGCCGCATCTGGCTGCAGGAGCACTTCCGCTGCATGCCGGAGATCATCGAGTTCTCCAACCGGCTCAGCTACGGCGACCATCTGCTGGTCCCGCTGCGCCAGTTCGGCACCGACCGCCTGGAGCCGCTGCGCACCGTGCACGTCGGTGGCGCTATCACCTATGGAAATGATCTGGGGAAGATCAACGACGACGAGGCGCGCGCGATCGTCGACCAGATCGCCCGCTGCTGTGCCGACCCCCGCTACGACGGCCGCTCCATGGGCGTGGTCAGCCTGCTCGGCGCCGCCCAGGCCAAACGGGTCCACGACCTGCTGGTGGAGCGGATCGGCCCGGAGGAGATAGTGGCCAGGCGCATCAAGTGCGGCACCGCCTACGACTTCCAGGGCGACGAGCGCTCGGTGATGTTCCTGACCATGGTGGTGGTCCCCAACCCCGACGCCCGGCCGCTGCCCGCCCTCGGCGGCCGGGGCAGCGAGCAGCGCTTCAACGTGGCCGCCAGCCGTGCCCAGGACCAGCTGTGGTTGTTCCACAGCGTGCAGCCCCACGACCTCAACCGCGAGTGCGTGCGCTGGAAGCTGCTGAGCCACTGCCTGAGCCCACCACCCTCGGAGGACCTGCGGCAGGTCGCGGGCGAGATTGACGCCGAGGCCCTGCAGGAGCCCTTCGAGACCCTGTTCGAGCAGCAGGTCTGCCGCCGCCTCACCGCCCGCGGCTACAAGGTGGTGGCCCAGCACCGTATCCACGGTTTCCGGGTCGACCTGGTGGTGCTCGGCGACCGCTCCCGCCTCGGCCTGGTGTGCGACGGCGACCAGTGGCGCGGCCCCGACCAGTACGACCACGACCTCGCCCGCCAACGCGCCCTGGAACGCTGCGGCTGGCGCTTCCACCACCTGCGCGCCAGCGAGTTCTACCGCGACCCGGACGGTGCCCTCGAACCACTCTGGCAGTTGCTCGCCGACCGCGGCATCAGCCCCGCCGCCCCGCCGCAAGCAGCAACAATGCGGCTATGAGCCGGGCATCGCGACCGGGAGGCGCTGCTGCTTGGCGGCGGTCGCCAGCCGCGCGTCGTAGGTGACCAGGCAGTCCAGATCGCTCCGCAACTGCAGGGCGGTCGCGAGGTGGATCGCATCCAGTGAGCGCAGCATCGGGTCGGGCAGACGGCTAGCGGCCTCAATCAGAGCATCGGAGATCTCCACTCTGTTGACGCGGCTGAGCAGCATGTCGGCGAGACTTGCCTGGTTGGGGTTCGTCCGCAGAGTGGCCCGGCGGGCCTCCACGATCAGGAGCGCGCTGGAGACGAACGGCGTGCCTTCTCGCTCAGAAAGGAACGCCCCCAACGCGAGCGTCTCCCGCTCAGCCCGGACGAGCTTCATGAACGCAGAGGTGTCGAAATAGATCACCAGCGCTCCTCGTCGCGAAGCTCTTGAAGAGCTTCGCTTGGCGAACGCTCCCCCTCTGCCAGTGGAGGCGGTGGAAACAGGTCAAGGAGGCTACCAATCGCGGGAGTCAATTCACCCCGCGCCTCCATCCGCTCCAGGAGCCCGGCTGGCTCCTCGCTGGCGGGCACGAGATAGGCGACAAGCGTTCCGCGTTCCGTGATCGCAACGCGACGACCCTCCTTCGCCATACGGACGTAGCGGGAGGCGTGCTGGCGCAGCTCACGGATGCCGATCGAGACCATATGGACATGGTAGCACGTATGTGCTACGTCGCGGCCTCGGTTCCGGTCTCTGGGATGCTGATGACCTGGCCGTTGGACATGATCAGGCCGTTGTGGCAGCGGGCTTCGACGGCGCCGCCGCCGAACTGCTGGTCGTAGAGGTTGCGGTAGAGGCCGCCGTGGGCGAGCAGGTCGGCGTGGGAGCCGGACTCGATCAGGCGGCCGCGGTCGAGCACGAAGATGACGTCGGCGGCGAGGATGGTGGAGAGGCGGTGGGCGATGGCGATGGTGGTGCGGCCGCGCATCAGCGGCTGCAGGGCTGCCTGCACGATGCGTTCGCTGGCGGTGTCCAGGGAGCTGGTCGCCTCGTCCAGGATCAGCACGCGGGGGTCCTTGAGGACCACCCGGGCGATGGCGAGGCGCTGCTTCTCCCCGCCGGAGAGACGGTAGCCGCGCTCCCCCACCACGGTGTCGTAGCCGTGCTCCAGCTCGGTGATGCGGTCGTGGATGTAGGCGGCGGTGGCCGCGGCGACCAGCTCCTCCTCGGTCGCCTCCGGCCGGGCGTACATGAGGTTGCGCCGCACGCTGGCGTGGAACAGGTAGCTCTCCTGGGTGACCATGCCGATCGCGTCGCTGAGGCTGGAGAGGGTCAGCTTGCGCACGTCGTGGCCGTCCAGCAGCACCCGCCCCCGGGTGGTGTCGTAGAGGCGGGGGATCAGGTAGGAGATGGTGGTCTTGCCAGCCCCGCTCGGGCCCACGATCGCGGCGAGCATGCCGGGCTCGACCCGCAGGTCGAGGTCGCGGAGCGCCCAGCGCGAGCGAGGCCCCCCGTTGCCGCCGCTGCCGCCGCCAGCGCTGGCGGCGGGGCCGTCGCGGACAGCCGACAGCGACGCGGGCACGGCGTCGTAGGAGAACCAGACCTGGTCGAGGCCGACCTCGCCGCGAACCTGGGTGGCGGGCAGGGTCGCGGCATCGGGGGCGTCCACGATGTCGGGGTGCATGTCCAGGTAGTCGAAGATGCGCGAGAAGAGTGCCAGCGAGCTGGCCACCTCGGTGGAGATCTGCAGCACCTGGCCGATCGGCATGAACAGGCGCGCCTGCAGGGTGGTGAAGGCGACCAGGGTGCCGGGGCTGAGCTGCCCGCCGTGCCGGTAGGTCAACCCGGCGACCAGGTAGACCAGCGCGGGCGTGATCGAGAAGAAGGTCGACACCACCGCGAAGAACGACCGCCCGATCATCTGCTGGCGGACCTGCAGGCGGGCCAGGCGCTCGTTCTGCTCGCCGTAACGCTCGGCTTCAGCTCGCTGGCGGCCGAACACCTTGGCGAGCAGCACGCCGGAGACCGACAGGGTCTCCTCGGTGGTGGCGCTCATCTCGGCCAGCGCCTCCTGGGTCTCGCCGGTCACCTGGCGCCGCGCCCGCCCGACCCGCCTGGTCAGGATGACGAACAGCGGCAGCAGGAACAGCGACAGCACGGTGAGCTGCCAGCTCAGCACCAGCATCGCCACCAGGGTGGAAAGCAGGATCACCAGGTTGGACAGCACGCTGGAGGCGATGTCGGTGATCACCACCTGCAGGCCGCCGACGTCGTTGGCGAGGCGGGACTGGATCTCGCCGGTGCGGGTGGCGGTGAAGAAGCGCAGCGGCATGTTCTGCAGGTGGTTGTAGAGGGTGGCGCGCAGGTCGCGCATGACGCTCTGGCCGGTGGTGTTGGTCAGCCAGCTCTGGTAGACGCCCACCAGGCTCGACACGATCGGGATGGCGATCATCAGCCCAACCAGCTCCACCAGCAGGCCGATCCTGGGACCGCCGGGAACGAACAGGGCCTTGTCGAAGGTCGCCCTGATCAGCAGCGGGTTGGCCACGCCCAAACCGGCGGTGACCAGGATCGCGACGGTGACGATGGCGACCTGGAGGCGGTAGGGCGCAAACAGCCGTGCCGCCCGTCGCAGCACCTGCCGGTCGCTCAGCGCCTCCCGCAGGCTGCGGTCAGGCTCGCCGCCGGGGGGCATCCTGGACCCGAGCATCCCCCGGCCTCTGCCGGTGCCGCCGCCGGCGCCGCCATGCCCGTAGCGCACCGCCATGGCCACTCCTCTCCCTGCTGGCCCTCCACACACTGCTCCCAGTGTCGTCCGTGACGCGCAGGATCGCACGGAGTCGCAGGGAGATAGGAGCTTGGCCAGCCATCCGGCAAAATATATGATGCATCCCGACGGTCCGCGCTATTGCACTCGTCCAGACCAAGCGGGACGCTTCGAACGACGCTTCGAACGACGCACATTCGGGTATGAGCCAGTCGTGTCGTGTCGGTGATCAGGCGATCACAAGGAGGCGACGATGCCGAACAACCCAGCGGGAGTCTCGCGCCGCGAATTCCTGAAGACCACCGGGACTCTCGCAGCCGCAGGTGCCGGTGCGAGCGTCCTAGGCGCCTGCACGGGGCCCTCGGGGGCCTCCAACGCCAAGGGCGGCAAGGCACTGCGGATCCTGCAGTGGAGCCACTTCGTCCCCAGCTACGACACCTGGTTCGACGGCTGGGCCAAGCAATGGGGCAAGGACAACGGCATCACCGTGACCGTCGACCACATCGACAACTCGCTGCTCCCCGCCCGTACCGCCGCCGAGATCAACGCCGGCCAGGGCCACGACCTGATCGAGTGGATCGTGCCGCCCTCGTCGCTGGAGCCGAGCGTGATCGACGTCAGCGACATCGTGCAGCAGACCACCGGCAAGTACGGCGACCAGGTCAGCTTCGCCAAGCTCTCCAGCTTCAACCCGACCACCAACAAGTACTACAGCTTCGGCCACACCTGGACGCCCGATCCGGGCGACTACCGCAAGAGCCTGTGGGAGAAGGTCGGCCTGCCGAACGGCCCCACCAGCTACGACGAGCTGCTCAGGGGCGGCGTCGCGATCAAGAAATCCCAGAACATCCCGGTCGGCATCGGCATGTCGCAGGAGGTTGACTCCAACATGGCGGCCCGGGGGCTGATGTGGTCGTTCGGGGGCTCGATCCAGGACGCGCAGCAGAACGTGGTGATCAACTCCCCCGAGGTGATCGACGCGGTCGACTTCATGGCCAAGCTCTTCAAGCAGGGCATGACCGACGAGATCTTCAGCTGGACCGCCGCCTCCAACAACCAGGGGCTGATCGCGGGCAAGCTGAACTACATCCTGAACTCGATCTCCGCCTACCGCAGCGCGCAGGCGTCGAACCCGACGGTGGCCGCCGACATCTTCTTCGTGAAGGCGCTCAAGGGCCCGAAGACGGCGCTGGTCGCCCAGCACGTGGTGCGCAGCTACATCATCCCCAAGTTCTCCAAGCAGGTGGATACCGCCAAGAAGTTCCTGCTGGCGCTGGCCGACCAGTCGCACAACGTCACCTCCAACTCCAAGCTGTACGACTTCCCCTCGTTCAAGAACGCCCCCGCCTGGACGGAGCTGCCCGGCTGGCTCGACAACGACCCCTTCAAGTCGCAGCCGGCCAACAAGCTCGCGCTACTCAAGGACGCCGAGAGCTGGAGCGTCAACGTCGGCCACCCCGGCCCCGCCAACGCGGCCGAGAGCGAGATCTTCACTACCTTCGTGATCCCGAACATGATGGCCGACGCCGCCCACGGCATGGCCGCCAAGGACGCCGTGGCAAAGGCGGAGGCGGCCATCAAGCCGATCTACGCGAAGTGGCGCCAGAAGGGCCTCGTCGGCGGCACCTCCTGATGACCCGAATGAAACCCCTGGGGGGACAAGGTTCGCCATGGCGATAGTGGAAACCAAGGAGGTCCGCAAGGTCTTCACCGACACCCCGGCGGTCGACGGCATCGACCTGCGCACCGAGGAGGGCGAGTACCTGGTGCTGCTGGGCCCGTCCGGGTCGGGCAAGACCACGCTGCTGCGGATGATCGCCGGGCTGGAGCGCCCCACCGGCGGGGAGGTGCTGATCGGGGGGCAGGTGGTCAACGACCTGCCCCCGAGGGCGCGGCAGATCGCCATGGTGTTCCAGAGCTACGCCCTCTACCCGCACAAGACGGTGTTCGCCAACATCGCCTTCCCGCTCGCCGCCCGGGGCATCCCCAAGGACGACCGGCCCGAGCGGGTCAACTGGGCCTCGCAGCTGCTCGGCATCGGCCACCTGCTCGACCGCAAACCGCGCCAGCTCTCCGGCGGCGAGCGGCAGCGGGTCGCGCTGGCCCGGGCGCTGGTGCGCGAGCCGCAGGTGTTCCTGCTGGACGAGCCGCTCTCCAACCTGGACGCCAAGCTGCGCGCCTCCGCCCGCGAGGACCTCAAGGAGTTCCAGCGGCGCGTCGGCATCACCACCATCTACGTCACCCACGACCAGGTCGAGGCGATGGGCCTCGGCGACCGCATCGCCGTGCTCGACAAGGGCAGGCTGCAGCAGGTCGGCACGCCCTGGGACATCTACCACGAGCCGGCCAACATCTTCGTGGCCACCTTTGTCGGCTCCCCGCCGATGAACCTGATCGAGCAGGAGGGCGTGCTGTTCGGCTTCCGGCCCGAGCACTTCCTGCCCGCCAAGCTGGTGGAGGACGGAGCCGGGAAGGTGCTGCTCGACTACAAGGTCGACCGGGTCGAGTACCTCGGCTCCGACCGCCTGATCTACGGCACCATCCCGGCGCTGTCGCCGGACACCCGGGTGATCTCCCGGCTGCCGTTCACCGTCACCGAACCGGTGGACGACGGCACTACCGCGCACTTCGCGCTCGCCTCCTCGAGCGTGCGCTGCTTCAGCAAGGAGAGCGGCGAGCGGGTCGAGGCCAAGCCGCTCAAGGGGGTGTCCGCGTGACGGCGGGGACCGAGGCCGTCGCGACGCGCCAGCGGAGGCGGCGCTATCTGCTCGACCGGGAGGGCGTGCTGGGGCCGCTGCTGCTGTTGCCCGCAGTCGCCTACCTGCTGGTGCTGGTGGCGTTCCCGCTGGTGATGGCGATCGTGTACGCCTTCACCGATATCACCACGGGCAACCCGGTGCTGCACTTCGTCGGGCTGTCGACCTTCCGCGCGGCCCTGGCCGATCCGGTGACGCGGACGTCGCTGCGCAACACCTTCGTGTTCACGCTGGTGTCGCAGGTGCTGGTGGTAGTGCTGGCGACCGCGCTGGCACTCACCCTGCGGTCGGATTTCAAGGGGAAGTGGTTCGCACGCTTCCTGATCCTGCTGCCCTGGACCACGCCGATCGCGCTCGGGACGATCACGTGGCTGTGGATGCTCGACTCGATCTTCAGCCCAATCGACTGGGTGATGGGGCATATCGGGTTGATCAAGCCGGGCAGCCACATGTACTGGCTGGGCAGGCCGCACCTGGCCATGGGGTCGGTCATCGCCGTGCAGACCTGGCGCATGCTGCCGCTTGCCACGGTGATCCTGCTGGCGGGCATGAGCGCGATCCCGCAGGAGGTCCGCGAGGCCGCGGAGGTCGACGGTGCCCGTTTCTGGCGGCGGCTCGTCCACATCGACATCCCGCTGCTGCTGCCGATCACCGCCGTTGCGGTGCTGTTCGGCTTCGTCTTCACCTTCACCGACATCACCGTGGTACGCGTGCTCACCAACGGCGGCCCGGACAACGCCACCCAGGTCCTGGCAAGTTGGGCCTTCTTCCGCGGCATCGAAGGCGGCAGCCTCGGACAGGGCGCCGCCGTCGCCGTGTTCATGTTCCCGGTGCTGGCGGGCCTGGCCGCGCTGGTGCTGCGGATCGCCCGTCGCGCGGAGGTGGGGTGATGACGCGATGAAGGCCGCCCCAACCGCGCGCCGGATCGGGACGCGCACCGGCATCTACATCGTCGTCGGGCTGTTCGCGCTGTTCGCCGCAGGGCCGTTCCTATGGGCGGTCATCACCATCTTCAAGTCCGACTCCGACCTGTACAACGCGGACCACAACCCGTTCCTCTTCAACAGCCCGCCCACCCTCGCGCACCTGCGGCTGCTGTTCCAGCAGACGCCCTACCTCACCTTCGTCAAGAACACCGTGCTGATCGGCCTTGGGGTGGTGGCGATCACGTTGGTGATCTCGCTGCCGGCCGCCTATGCCCTGGCCCGCCTCAGCGGCCGCTGGGGCGGGCGCGTCGGCGTGGCGATCTTCCTCGTCTACCTGGTCCCGCCGACGCTGCTGTTCATTCCCCTGTCACGGATGGTGGCGTCGCTGCGCCTGCAGGACACCGACTGGTCGATGGTACTGGTCTACCCCACCTTCACCATCCCCCTGGCGACCTGGCTGCTGGCCGGGTTCTTCAAATCGATCCCCCGGGACGTGGAGGAGCAGGCCCAGGTCGACGGCTACAGCCGCCTCCAGGCCGTGGCCCGCACGATCCTGCCCCTCACCCTCCCCGGCATCTTCACCGTGGTGGTGTTCGCCTTCACCCTGACGATGCACGAGTTCATCTATGCCCTCGCCTTCGTCTCCAGCGCCGGCAACATGACCATCAGCGTGGGCGTCCCCACCAACCTGGTCCGCGGCGACGTCTTCTTCTGGCAGTCCCTGATGGCCTCCGCCGTGATCGTCGCCGTCCCGGTCGCCTTGGTCTACAACCTCCTCCTCGACCGTTTCGTCCGTGGCTTCACCCTGGGAGCCGTCAAGGGATGACGGCGGTCAGTTGATGGCGTGCGGCAGGAACGCGTTGCGGAGGTCGTTGGCGTGGGCGTCGCGGGAGGTTAGCGGCTTGAGGCTCCAGCGCTCCTCGATCAGGGCGAGGATCGAGGTGGTGTCGTAGCGGGTGTGGTCGATGAAGTGGCGCTTGGCGAGGGGGGAGATCACCAGGGTGGGGACGCGGTTGCCGGGGCCCCACTGGTCGATCTTGGGGGGGGAGACGTGGTCCCAGAAGCCGCCGTTCTCGTCGTAGGTGACCACGATGGCGGTGTCGTTCCAGTCGGGGCCGTTGCGGATGGCGTTGATCAGGTCGATGGTGTGCTGCTCGCCGCGGATCAGGTCGGTGTAGCCGGGGTGCTCGTTGTCCTCGCCGATCGGCTTGACGAAGGAGACGGCTGGCAGGGTGCCGGCCTGGGCGGCGGCAGTGAAGGCGGTCTCGTCCTTGAGGTGCGCGGCACGGCCGGGGGTGCCGTCGGCGTAGTTGGCGAAGTAGGCGAAGGGCTGGTGGTGGAACTGGAACAGCGGGTCGGGGGTGCCGGCCAGCGCGTTGTCCCAGCCGCCCGAATACCACGCCCAGGACAGGCCCTTGGCGCTCAGCCGGTCGCCGATGGTCGGCGCGGTCTGCTCGGGCAGGAGGTTGGCCGTGGGGTAGCCGGCGGGGTGGGGGGTGTTCACGGTGAAGGCGGTGTTGACCGCCCGGTCGCCGGTCGCGGTGATGATGCCGTCGTGCCCGGCGACCGGTAGCCCGGTGGCCGGGTCGAGCTGGGTGCGGATGGCGTCAGGCGCCCCCGGGAAGGTGGGCGTGCAGGCGCAGGCGAGCCACTGGTGGTTCAGGAACGACCCGCCGAAGGCCCCCATGAAGAAGTCGTCAGCCAGGGTGTACTGCTTGGCCAGCGCGGCCAGCGGCAGGTTGGCGGTGGTGTAGTACCCCTGGGTCAGGCCGGCGGCGTCGCTGACGGCGGTGAACTTGTCGTTGCGGCCGCCGTCGATCTGCACCTGCTCCTGGTAGTAGCGGTGCACCAGGTCGCGGGTCTTCTGGTCGGCCGGGACGTACTGCTCGATGGAGAAGGGCGCGTTCGGCAGCCCGGCGGGGATGTTCGGGTCGGTCTGTGGCAGCGTGGCGAACGGCACGCCGTTCAGGTCGACCTGGGTGGTGTGGGCGGGATCGGCGTGGCTCAGGCCGTTCGCGCCCGGGAACTGCCCATAGAGGTTGTCGAAGCTGTGGTTCTCCAGGTAGATGACCACCAGATGCTGCAACCTCGGCTTCGAGGTGGAGGCAGCAGTGGGGTTGGCGCCTGCCTGCGCCGCGCCCAGCAGGGCCAGCGCGAGGGCGAGTGAGGCGGCGAGAGCAAGCCTGCGTCGTCGCATGGACGCTCCTCCTCGTATTCGTAGGTGAGCTCGTCGCGCGAGCTACTCGAACAGGGACTGCTGCGGGTCGGGCTCGCGGCCGACCGATGGGTAAGGCTCCCAGCGGGCGCGGTGGAGGTCGACACCCTCGCCGGAGGGGGCCATCGGGGTACCTTCGGCGCGGAGCAGGGCGAGCTGCTGGTCGCGCAGGTGGGGTGCTGGGGTGCCGTCGGCACGCAGGACCCGCCACCAGGCAACCTCGTTGCCGTGCCTGGCGAGCACCTGGCCGACATGGCGGGGTGTGGGCGCCGCGGTCAGCTCGGCGACTTCGCCATAGGAGAGGACCCGGCCATCAGGGATGCGGTCCACCAGGGACAGGACACGCTCGACAAGACTGTCCATAACCACATGATCGGACCACGCCACTCCAAGCGCGTCAACCGCACGGCAAGGCACCAGTGTGGTCTGCGGGCGTCAGTTTCTCCTAGAAATGATCATCTCGTATTGATCACGATTTGACGACGGTCATGCAAATGTCCTAGGTTCTAGCCGTGCCAACCCCCAGTGGCACCCCGGAGTCAGCACCGGGCCGCCCGTCTTAGCTTGTCCCAGCCGCCGAATTCTGCTTTGCCTGCGCCGTTGGCTCTGCCCCCACAGGCCCGCGGCCTGGTTCCTTTCGGCCCAAAACCGTCTGAGCTATCTGCACGCTCGGGCACGTTGATGAAACGCGCCCAAAACGGGGAGGGAAATCGATGCCGAAACGCTGGCCAGAACCGGAACAGGACGTCGAGGGCGAACAGGCCAGCAACCCCCGCGTCTACGCGCAGCTGTGGCAGCGTGTAAGCGCCGAGCACATCGCGCAGCTTGGCCCAGCAGTGCGCCAGCCGGTGCGCCCGCCGGCGCCTCCTCCCGAACGGTGGTACGGGCCCGAGCCGCCAGCGCCACCCCCACCACGGCGATCACCGCGGCCGGCTGACCCCGTTGCCGTCGAGCAGCATCACCATCACGACCCGAACCCGTCAGGGGAGTACATCCTCAACTTCCCGTTCCCGGGTCGTGACCGGCGCCGCCGCACCGGCACGCTGCTGGACGCGACCACGGTCACCATCGCCGCGGTGATCGCTGTGGTGGGGGTGGCGCTCACCGCCACCATCCTGGCAGGCCATCTGCTCACCGCCCGGCAGATGTTCTTCATGATGCACTCGGCCTTCGGCATCCTGATCGTCCACGCCTTCGGCGGCGGGCTGAGCACGCTCTGCACCACCAAGCAGAGCCGCCTGAAAGAGCGCATCCGCAAGCTCAGCACGGTGACCATGGCGGTGGTGGCGTGGCTGGTATGCATCACCGGGACCTTCTTCGGCTACGCCGGCTACCGTGCGAAACCGGCGTCACCCCATGCCAGCCTCAGCCTCTACCCGCAGCAATACCTGCTGTCCCAGCCGCACCTCGCCTTCTGGGACAAGTTCGGTATGGAGTGGAAGATCCACGTGGGCTGGGTGACGCCCTTCCTGGCCACGGCGGTTGCCTTCGTGGCGCTCCGCTACGGCAAGCGGGTCATGGCCGACGCGCAGGTCCGCAAGATGCTCACCAACGTCTTCATCATCGCCTTCGCCGCCGCCGTGATCGCCTCCGTGCTGGGCGCGGTCGTCAACGTCGTCGCCCCCAACGACTTCATGCATCGCCCCTACCACTTCTGAGCGTGGCGAGATGAACATCGATAACGAGCAGGAGCCGAACGGCGGCATCGTCGCCGCGGTGATCGCAGCCGGCGCCGGCTGCGCCGCGCTCGGCATCCTGACGGTGCTGGCAGCGGCGATCCCGGCAATGGCCGACCTGCTCAGCTTCTATGCCCCCTCGGGGCCGCTCAGCGGCAAATTCATCATGGCCACGTTCGCGTACCTGATCATCTGGACCAACCTGCATTTCCGGCTCCGTGGCCGCGAGCTGAGCCTCTCCAAAGGATTCGTGATCACCATGCTGCTGCTGGTGGTCGGCCTGGTCGGAACTTTCCCCCCCTTCTACCAATTGTTCAGCCACGGAGCGTAGGAAGCGCAATCGCAGTCAACGTCAAATTAGGTGCTCATTTGGAAGCGAGGTGGCAACCCCCCTATGCCACGGACTCGATCCTTGCAGCGGTTCGGCGTGCTCGCCATCGTGATTGGCGGACTGGTCGGCGTCACCGGTGTCGTCCATGCCCAAAATCCGGTCACGGCCACCCAGACCCCAGCCCAGACCCAGCAACCAGCGCAGCAGCAAGCCGCCAACGACGTGACCGCCTGCAGGCTGACCATGCCGGCGAACGCGCTGAGCGCCCAGGGCCTGGCGACACCCTGGGTGCTCAGTGGCGCTCGCGGCGGGCAATGCGACGAGACCGTCAAGCCCCAGGCGGCCTTCATCGACGCGACCATCTTCGACCCGGCCACCAGCACGGTCTCGATCTACCGCCCCCTGATCATCAACCGCGGCACCACACCGGCGATCGACCCGCTGGTCCCGACCCTGCCGGCCAATGCGGTGGTGGAGATCAGCGTCGGCTTCAACGGCGACCAGCTGTTTTTGGCCGACGCCAACGGCGGCACCGACATCGCGGCGGCGAACTGCGTCAATGGCCTCCCCGGCTCGATCTTCGGCCAGGAGATCTTCTGCAACGCCCCCGCGTTCTACGCCGCGGCCAACGGGAAGGTCGCCTTCCCGGGGCGGGCCAACTCCCCCGACGACGGCATGCCCTGCCCCACCACCGAGAGCTGGGAGATCGTCGATCAGGACCAGTCCGACAACACCACCACCAACTACCTGCCGAGCGGCAACCAGACCGCCCAGAACACCGCCGCCAACGCCGCCCGCCTCGGCACTGCGCCGATCAGCAACGGCAGCGACAACAACCTCGTGACCCGTTTCTACGGTCCGGCGCTGCACTGCACCCCGCCCACGGCTACCGACGTCACCGACCCGGACAACCCGGTGCAGTCGACCTCCTCGGCCCTGCAGGCCCTCTTCGCCCGCGCGCAGAACCTCGACCAGCCCGCCCTGATCCCCGCGAACGACCCGTTCGTCCTGGTCGGCAACCACCCCAGCCTGCGCAAGCTGAACCTCTACCGGATGCAGGTCAACCAGTCCACGGTCGCGAGCCTGCAGGACGCCTCGACCACGACCTACTGCAACAACCTCTGGAACCTCGGCCTGGCCAAGGTCGAGCAGGACCGCGCTGCCCTGCAGGCGTTCGGCCGCTCCCCCGACGCGGGCGTCTCCCCCGACCTGCACCTGTTCCTGCTCAGCCGTTTCAAGGACTCGTGGGACAACCTGGGCTGCGAGCAGCTCACCGGCACCCCCAACCCCGTCACCCTGCAAACCGACAACAACGGCCTGGTCCTCAGCGCCCAGGTCACCCTCCCAGGCCAGACCCCAACCAGCACGACCGAGGCCAACCCGACCACCACCGCCGCCCCGACCTCCACCGGCACCCCAACTTCGACCAGCGCGCCGACCTCCACGGCAGCACCAACCTCCACGGCAGCACCAACCTCCACGGCAGCACCAACCTCGACCAGCGCACCGACTTCCACCGACGCGCCCAGTTCCACGGCTGCGCCGACCTCGACCGACGTGAGCCGCACGACAGCGGCACCACCCACGACCGGCGCCACGATCACCACCGGCGCACCCGCCTCCACAGGGGTCGCGACGACGCAGCCCGCCGCGCGGCAGCGCAAGCCGACGATGCGGATGACCACTACGACCACGACGCAGCGCTCAGTGGTGCTGGTCAACGATCCCACCACCACCATGCACAGCGGCATCCTCCCGTTCACCGGCGCGGGCGACACCAGGCTGGTCCTGCTGCTGGCGGCCTTGCTGGTGCTCGGCGGCAGCCTCCTGGTGTGGCGCGGCAACAGCGAATAGCACCCAACCCCAAGAGGAGCGCGACGCTCCCGCTGAGCACGGGTCAGCGGGGGGCGTCGGGGAGGAGGACACGGAAGGAGGCGCCGCCGCCGGGGCGCTCTTGGACCCAGGCGCGGCCA